>Ga0210396_10000096_pt1 | contig 156792 bp, 140 predicted proteins | sample IncBWH17OmetaG_FD_155466 | JGI IMG/M metagenome (GOLD analysis project Ga0210396, IMG submission 155466) | Forest soil microbial communities from Barre Woods Harvard Forest LTER site, Petersham, Massachusetts, United States - Inc-BW-H-17-O ...
GCAAACACCTAAGTTTCTTGCCAACGGCGGCTTGCCCGGAGGCGGATCAGGAATTCAAGTTCTTCCCGAGGCCGCCGCTCGCGCCAGCACTTCGAACTGGATTCCACCGAATGTCAAATTCCCTTATTCGGTTAATTGGAATTTGGGCGTGCAGCATTCGTTCGGCAGGGACTTCGTCGCCGAAGTTCGCTATGTCGGGAGTCGGGGCAATCACCTCGATGTGCAGGATAGAATCAATCGGCGAGCCCTGGTAACTCCGCAGGCCTTCCTGCCCACCTACCTCCAACAGCCATCACAGGCTCAGTTGGACGCGCTCACCAACACGCTGACTAGTCTCAAGGCGCCGGGGTCGTTCATCCCGGCATTCGTCAATGCCGGATTCGGCTCGAACATCGTGGCCGATTCGCCGGATGGTTGGTCCATTTATCACGGGCTTCAGACTTCACTCACTCGACGCTTTACGAACGGTCTGACGTTCTTGGCGTCCTACACGTTCAGTCGTACCATCGACAACAGCACAGCCGACTTCTTTTCCACCAGCCTCACGCCTCGTCGTCCGCAGGACTTTCAAAACTGGGACGCGGAAAAGTCGGTCTCTGCTCTCTCTCGTACCCACCGCCTGACTCTAACGGCCGTCTACGATGTGCCATTCTTCAAGGGTTCAGACAACTGGGCAATGAAGAACATCCTGGGCAACTGGAGCTTCAGTCCGGTCTATACGTACGAATCGCCGCAATGGGCGACCGTCCAGTCCGCAACCGATTCAAACCTGAACAACGACTCTGCTGGAGATCGCGTGATTCTGAATCCGGGCGGGATTCGCGGAACGGGAAGCGGAGTGACCGCGCTTACTAACACCGCGGGCGATACGGTCGCTTATCTTGCAAGCAATCCGACCGCCCAATACATCGTCGCTGGAGCCGGCGCACTGGCCACCACGGGCCGCAACACTCTCGCCACTCGGCCCACCAACGACGTGTCTCTCTCCACTTACAAGGAGATCAACTTCACTGAGCGCTTCAAGTTCCGCCTCGGCGCTCAGTTCGGCAACATCCTCAATCACCCGCAGTACATCCCAGGCAGCAACCCGGGCCAGGGATTGGGTGTCAACGATGTGACTTCGTTCTTAACCGGGCCGAACAGCATCAGCTATATCAACTACCTGACTCCCGGTAATTCCATTTTCAACAACCCGAAGGGAGTCTTCGCCAGCAACGCTCGCACCATCGCACTGGTGGCAAAGTTCATCTTCTAACCGAATTTGCAGGAGTGAAACGGGGGCCAAGGGGCCCCCTTTTCACTTTGTCCGCAAATGGCGTTTTTGCGCGTCTTGCTCTTTTAAAGGTGTTTCGTTCCAATTCATTTTTGACGCTGATTCAACTTGTCGAGTGTCCGCTTCAACTCTTCCAGCTTTTGTCCGGCCTCGCCGAGCTTGCCTTCCGCCGTCAGGCGCTGATAGTCGGAAAGGTCTTTGGCGGCTGCCGCGATGAGCGCATTGAGGTCCGGTGCGAGTTGGGGCGACGCGGTGGATGCAGGTGTGCTTCGCTCTGACGGCGCTGGGGCTGCCGCGACGCTTGTCGACGAAGCCGCTCCGCCGAAGAGTGCTGCCATCGCCGATTCGAAGGTTGGTCCGTACGCCAGGCGATCTTGCAGCGCGAGCACAACCAGACGCAACTCCGGCATTGGACTCCGCTCGGCCTGCAGATAAATCGGCTCTGCATATAAAAGCGCGCGCCCCGACGGAATCACGAGCAAAGCTCCTCGCCGCACGTGGGAGCCTTGCTGATTCCACAATGTTAATTGCCCGGAAAGCTGCGCGTTCTGATCGATGCGCGCCTCGATTTGCAGCGGTCCGTCGACCAGCTTCGTTTTGGGGAAGTTGTAGACGACCGACGTACCGTATTGTGCGCCGTCGCCACGCCCGGCGATCCAGCCAATCAGATTATTCCGGTTGGCGGGCGTGAAAGGCAAAATCTCGACGAACTCCACGCCGGTTTCGCCAGGGAGTTTCATCAACACAAAATTCGGTTGCATCGCCTGGGTCGTTTGCTCACCACCCGCCCCCATCCCGACTTCGGTCGCGACCGTCCACAGATCCTCACGGTTGTAGAACGCTTCAGTGTCGGTCATGTGATAGAGGCCGTACACTTCCGCCTGCAGCTTGATCAATAACTCGGGATAGCGCACATGCTTGCGCAGCCCGGGCGGCATCGTGGCGGCATCCTTGAATAGACCCGGAAACACCCGCCCGTAGGCGGCGATGATCGGATCCTCCTTATCGAACACGTAAAACGTCGTCGTACCGTCATAGGCGTCGATAACCACCTTTACGCTGTTCCGCATGTAATTAATGAGATCGCGATCCAGACGATAATGCGTTGAGTAGGGATAGCTGTCTGAAACCGTGAAGGCATCCATGATCCACGACAGCCTGCCGTCGTCGCCCAGCACGATGTAAGGATCTTGATCGTAGGTGAGGAACGGCGCTAATGCCGCTACCCGATCGCGCACGTTGCGACGCATCAACAGCCGGCTGTCCTTGTTGACATCGTCGCTGAATGGCAGCTTCGCGAGATCGCTTTGGTCGAGCGCGATGATCATGCGGCGTAGGAAACCACCGAGCACGATGCCGCCATTGCCCTCGTACGACGTGAGGCTGTTGCTCGCGCCTTGCGGGTAGTTGAATTCCTTCTGCCGCGTCTTCACGTACACGTCTGTATTGGTTAATTCGCCGAAATAGATCTCGGGACGCGTCACGGTGAGAGTACGTACCGTGCTCTGGACTGGCATGTTGCTCAGAATCAGGTTGGGCAACCCTTCCGGCGTGAACCCATTGACCGGGTTCATGGTGATCCCGTAACCGTGGGTGTAGATCAGTTTTTCGTTAATCCAGTTGCGGCTGCTCTCCGGTAGTTTGTCGACGTTGAGCTCGCGCGTGGCGAGCATCACTTCGCGAGTCGCGCCGTCGATTTCATAGCGATCGATGTCGATGTCGGGGAAGTCATAATAGGTCCGGATTTCCTGAATCTGGCGCAGTGTGTCCTGCAGCGCACGCCAGTCCCACAGCCGGATGTTCTGAAGGGTAGCCTGATTGTTCGACGGATCGGCTGCATCGATAGTCGTGTCTGCGGGAAATTCTCGCTGCGAGACGCGGTCCAATCCATAAGCCCGCCGCGTCATATCGATGTTGTGGCCGATGTAGGGCTGCTCCCGAACCAGTTCGTTCGGTTTGACGATAAAGCTGCTAACGTACCAGGCCACTGCCTGCAGGCCGACATAACAAACGGCAGCGGGAAGGACCGCCGCGACGAGCCAGCGCCCGCGTGGCTCCCGCACGGCGTTGACCATTGCAATCACCGCGCCAAAAATGAGCGCTGCACAAACGACGAGTAGCCCGGTGAGCGCAACGTGCGCGTCTGTATAGGTCACGCCGCCGAAGATCGTATGATCCTCGAACAATTGCTCGAACCGGCCCAGATATACACGCAGCGCGAGGATCAGCAAGAGAAAGGCAAGTCCGATAGAAACTCCGCGCCAAGGCAACGTGACGTGTCTGCTGAGGCGCCCTGCCAGCACCCGGCTTCCGCCCGTGATGAGAATAAAGAGCGCGGCGAGCAGACAAATAATCACGGCCAACGTGAGCATCCAGCCGGCGATGAGCTGCCATGCGGGCAGGGCAAAAAGAAAGAAGTTCAGCGGCTTGCCAAAGATCGGGTCTACCAGGCCGCCCGTTGTGCTGGGTGCATACCAGAAGAGTGCGAGCGTCGGCCACTCCGCCATCATGCCGGCCCCGGTGGCAATCGCAATGACAAGGGAAACGCCGAGGGCGATGAGGCGAAGAACCGGCTCAACCGGCAGCTTCAATGGCTGTCCGCCGATGTAAATCGTGTGGCCGGTCGGCAAATCTGGAAGATGCGCGCGCTTCAGCGCCAGGAATGATCCGTACAGAATGAGAAAGGTTATCGCCGTAAACGCAAGAAAAATTCCCCATTGCAGGCTCAGCGTTTTCCAGAACACGTGCCCGTAGCCGAGCGACCCGAACCAGAGCACATCCATGTAATACGACAATACGGCCCGGCCGCCGAAGACAATGCCGCCTACAATGGCGAGAATGAAAAGGAAACGGCGACGACGAGGCCGGGTCTGATGCGGCGCTGGCCAGTCAATGGACTCGGGCACTTCTCCACCTCTCTTTTGGCGGCATTTCTGTTGTCAGAGTTCGAAGCGACGTAATTGTACCGTGCTTGACGAAAATGACTCCGTTCAACGGCAGGCAGCCCAGCGTGCGACCCGGCCGCGTCTAAAAAAGGCTGCCGAATGGCTCATGCAATAGACCGTGGTCTTGCCGGTGCACGTGATATTTCTGAGTCGACCGTCGGTGCGCTGCATCGAACTAATACCGACACTAAGAAATAGCAGCGGGACAACCGGATTCCTCGGTATTGTGGAACTCCTGGACGAACAATGGGTGAGTATGGCGAGCGCAACTACCAAAGAGATCGCAGGCTCCGGCGCTTACGCGTCGACTGCAGACTTCGAGCGGATTTTCATCGAGGACATGAGCGCTCTCTACCTGCTTTCGCTTCTCTTGACCGGAGACGGAGACAGGGCGGAGGAGTGCTTTGTCGCTAGCGTCGGAGAATCCACAAAAGGAAACCGGGTATTCAAGGAGTGGGCGCGCTCCTGGGTTCGGCGCACCATCATTCAGAATGCGATCCGGCTTGCTGCGCCACGGCAGCGTTCCGGGAGAACGATACAAAGCGCTGTTTCGCCTCGAGACTTGAATTATGTGCCCTTGGGTTCGGAGGCGGAGGTAGGTGCCATCCTCGGGCTTGCACCGCTTGAGCGCTTCGTATTTGTTATGTTCGTCCTCGAACGCCATTCAGAGCACGACTGCTCAATTCTTCTCGGTTGCTCGCGGAAGGATGTAGCGGAAGCCCTGGCTCGTGCATTGCAGCACTTGGGAAGGTTGATGAACTTTCAGCAGACTGAGGCAAATTCCGGGTTAGAGGGCACATCAGGCCTCGAAAGCTTCAGGCCAGTCATCGAACTGACGATTGCTCGATATTTCGGAATACCACGCCGCAACACAACTCTTTCCCCATAAACGCGCTTCGTTAGCTTTTGGTATGACTCGCGGCATCACCCACCACTTGGGTGCTCATGTGGTCAATTTTGACCAGTTCTCCGGTCCCTTCCCGCTGCATAGTAAGAAGAGCCAACCCGCCAACGAGTCTCAGGATGATGCTGTAAGGATGCGTCTGGCCATCTGAATCCTCACCACTTCCTCATTTCAGCAAAACTAGGGGGACAATGTCGGTATCAAACACTGGGCTTTCCAGGCCAACGCTGAAAATCGTCGGCGCGCACACCCCGGTCGAGGCCGGCAGGTCAACACTTCGGCCAAGATTGCAGGTGAAGCCGTCACTGCCCAGCCGAATTGCCGTGATCGGAAACTATCTGCCACGCCACTGCGGCATTGCTACTTTCACTACCGATCTTTGTAGCGCGATCGCTGCCGAATGCGGAACGGCCGGTTTGCTGGCTCTACCCGTAAACGACGTAGAAGAAGGATATGACTATCCGGCACGGGTGAGATGGTCACTCAACCAGAATGCGGTCGCCTCGTATGAAGAAGCCGCTCGCTTCCTGAACTTCAACAATATCGACATGGTCTGCCTGCAGCACGAGTACGGAATCTTCGGCGGCCCGGCGGGAAGCCACATTTTGCATCTCTTGCGCGGGCTGAAGATGCCCGTGGTGACTACCTTGCATACCGTCCTTCGTGAGCCCAATCCAGACCAGTCGATCGTGATGAAACAGATTGCCGAGCTTTCCGACAGGCTGATTGTAATGAGCCAGCTGTCGTCCCAGTTCTTGCAGGAAATCTTCAAGGTTCCTGGCAGCAAGATCGATCTGGTTCCCCACGGTGTTCCGGACTTGCCGTTCCTCGATCCCAATTTCTACAAGGACCGGTTCGGTGTCGAGGGAAAAGCAGTTCTCCTTACGTTCGGCCTGCTGTCGCCGAACAAGGGAATCGAAAACGTGATCGAGGCCCTGCCACAAATTCTCTCGAAGCATAAGAGTCTCGTGTACATCGTCGCGGGCGCGACTCACCCGCATATTCTGCGCCGTGAGGGTGAGAGGTATCGAACGCACTTGCAGGCGCTGGCGAAGGCAGTGGGCGTGGAGTCGAACGTGATCTTCCACAACCGCTTCGTCAGTCCTGAGGAAATGGTCGAATTCATCGGGGCTGCCGACATTTACATCACTCCTTACCGTCATGAAGCTCAGGTCGTCTCCGGGACACTCGCGTACGCTCTGGGTGCCGGTAAGGCAATCATCTCAACGCCTTACTGGCATGCGATTGAACTCCTGGACGATCGCCGGGGGGCCCTCGTCCCCTTTCAAAATCCGGGGGCAATTGCTCAAAAGACGATCGAACTTCTCGATACGCCCGCGATCCGCCATACCATGCGAAAACGCGGCTACCTTTTTGCGCGCCAGATGATTTGGAAACGAGTCGCGCAAGGGTACTTGGAGAGTTTTGCACGGGTTCGCGGCGACCGCATGAAGTTCCCTCAGGTTCAGTTCTCGGCCCACGCCACGGAGAAGACGCTCAATCGCCTGCCTGCGTTGAAATTGAGTCACCTGAAGCGAATGACCGATGACACCGGAATGTTTCAGCATTCGATCTTTACGGTCCCGAACTACGGAGAGGGGTATACCACCGACGACAACGCCCGCGCGCTCGTCTTCACCGTTTCTCGTGCACAAAGAATGAGGTGCAAGCCGGACCAGGTCGGGGCCGCCGCTCCGAAGTCCTCGATCGTCTTGTCCTCGAGGTACTTAGCGTTCCTGGAGCATGCATTCAATTCGTCCAACGGGCGGTTTAGAAATTTCCTTACTTTTGATCGTCGCTGGAGCGAAACCCAAGGTTCCGAAGACTGTCACGGGCAGGCACTGTGGGCACTTGGAACAGTTCTCGGCCGCTCGGTCGACGAGGGATTGCGGGGCGCCGCAGGACGACTGTTCGAGTTCTCTCTTCCGGCAGCCGTCGAATTCCGAAGTCCTCGCGCCTGGGCCTACACAATGATCGGAATTCAGGAATATCTAACCTCCTATCCCGGAGACCGGGATGTGCAAAAAATCCGGTCGGTTCTCAGTCGGCGCCTCCACGAAATGTACGAGTCCAGCCGAACCCCTGACTGGCACTGGTTCGAGGATGTTCTTGCCTATGGAAACGCGAGATTGCCCCAGGCGATGATGCTGGTGGGATCGGCCTGCTCGGATGGTCACTTGGTTTCAATCGGTCTCGAAGCCCTGGACTGGTTGTTGACACAGCAGCAATGTGAATCCACTGGCCACTTTGTACCGATCGGCTCGCAGGGCTTTTACCGCCAGGGTGGTGAAAAAGCGCGTTTCGATCAACAACCGATTGAAGCTGCCGGCGCCGTTTCTGCGTGCTTGCAAGCGTACCGTGTGACTGGGGACACGCACTGGCGAAGCCAGGCGTGGTCAGCCTTCAACTGGTTCCTCGGCGACAATGACCTGCAGCTTTCTCTTTACGACCCAGTCACCGGTGGGTGCCGTGATGGTCTGCATCCCGACCGTGCGAATGAAAATCAGGGCGCTGAGTCAACACTATCGTTCTTGATGGCGCTGTTAGAGATGCGCTCGCTTGACGAGTCCCAACAACTGGAGATTCCGTCGTGACCGTCCCTGTCCACAAGCCCATGTCTGTTCTGATCGCTCAGCAAGAGCCACTGCTGATTCGTCATCCCGGCAACCCAATCCTCACCAGTAAGGATTGGCCCTATTCCGTTAACAGCGTGTTCAATGCGGGTGCGACACTTCTGGTGGATGGCTCGACCCTGCTGCTTTGTCGCGTGGAAGACCGCCGCGGATTGTCCCATCTTTGTGCCGCGCGTTCTCAGAACGGCGTTGACGGTTGGCAAATTGACAGTGAGCCGACGCTCATGCCCAGCCCAAAAGAGTATCCCGAAGAAATCTGGGGGATCGAAGATCCCCGCATCACCTTCGTACCCGAACTGCAACAATACGTCGTCACCTATACCTCCTACTCGCGCGGCGGACCCGGTGTGTCCCTGGCCCTCACGAAAGACTTCCGAACTTTCGAACGCTACGGCGTCATCATGCCGCCGGATGACAAGGATACGGCGCTTTTGCCGCGGAGGATCGATGGTTACTGGGCGCTCATTCACCGTCCGATGACGACGCTCGGTGCGCACATGTGGATTTCCTACTCGCCTGACCTGCAGCACTGGGGGAGGCACAGGCTCATGCTGGAGGCAAGGCGTGGTGCCTGGTGGGACGCCAACAAGATTGGCTTGTCGCCACCTCCGATCGAGACTTCCCGAGGATGGCTTGTGCTCTACCACGGCGTGCGGCACACGCCTTCGGGATGTTTGTATCGACTGGGGCTGGCCCTCTTCGAGCTTGAAAAACCGGAGAAGTGCCTGCTGCGCGGAGATTCGTGGATCTTCGGTCCCGAGGCAGAGTACGAGAGACACGGCGATGTCGACGATGTCGTGTTTCCGTGTGGTTACACAACGAATCCCGATGGCGACACGATCAATGTCTACTACGGAGCGGCTGACTGCGCGATCGCGCTAGCTCGGACTAGTGTGAGGTCTCTGCTGGGCTGGTTGGATGCCCACGGAAGCTGCGAACGACGACAACGGACGGAGTTATGAGGCTGCCGCTTTGGCTGACACAGGTTTTTGGCGGGTGTCATCACAGTCGACTGAGCAACGTGTTCACGATCCATAGACGAACGTATCAAGTCTGCCTGGAGTGTGGTCAGGAATTTCCGTATTCGTGGGAGCAGATGCACTCTGGAGTTGGTGATTCGGTGCCCAGATCCGCGTGGGCGCGGCTTCGCGTGTCGAGTGATCGCGCCCCTGCTCACGATGCATTGTGAGATGCAGCCGCCAACTCTCGATCTCGGGATTGCGCTGCTAAGGATGCTGTTTCAACGAACTTGAGAAGGGAGCATCCCGTCGATTCGTAGAGGATTGTCGGGCGCGAGTAGTGGTTCTACGCGGCCTGCCCATGCCCATGCGATTAAAGGGCTCCCTGGGTGCAAGCGAGCGCGCCCTTTTGCGTTGCTGCAACGACTCAATACTCAACACAAAATGAAGGGTCGCCATCAGGAAGTGTGGGCCGTCAGACCTGACGACGATCGCATCGACCGACTTGAAAGCATCGTCGGCAATATCCAGGTTGTCGCACACCATCACAATAGGAACGTCCGGGAGGACTTGTTTGATCTCAGAGGCCACGACCGCACCGTCCAGCAAGCCGAGGTGAAACTCGATCACCACCGCATCCACGGCCTGCGACATCAGGAGACGCAGGCCCTCATTCCCGCAAGTTGCGGTCACAAGGCGGTATCCGTCCTGCTGCAAGTAGAGGAGCTGACCGGGATCGCGATGAATGCAGAGTAAAGTGCGTTGCGCGTCCATTCTGATGTCCCATTAGAGCCCGGAAATCCCTTCACATCTGTTCCAAATTGCTCAGTTGTGGGACGTGTTCGATTGAGGCGGGAATCGATTCGCGGACGGAAGTAAAAAGAGGGTACTCAGTACCTGTGGCACATGAGCACCCTTGTAGTGAGCTACTTAGACCGGCTTTACGTTCTCTGCCTGAAAGCCCTTTGGGCCTTTCGTGACATCGAACTGTACCCGTTGGCCCTCTTGCAAGCTGCGGAAGCCGCCCGCTTGAATTGCCGAAAAATGGACGAAGACGTCTTCGCCATTCTCCCGGCTGATGAAACCAAAGCCCTTGGCGTCGTTAAACCACTTCACTGTTCCTGTTTCCACTGTTGTTCCTTTTTCTATTTGAATTGTCTGCTGAGAAGAGTCGCTGCCGGTGAGAAGAGGTAACGCTGGTTGGCGAACCGATTTTCAACTGCCAATGAACCAAACTTAGCCGATAGTCATTGGATGCAGGTTGGCGACAAACAGCTCAGATCTTTTTTACGTTGACCAAAATACTCGCTTTACCTTTGGAATGTGAGTCTTTTTGACCAGATCGGTCGCGTCCCCGTGCGTAGTATGAGTGCGGCGATGAAGCTGTTTTGCGCCGACTCAGCCTAGCGACCCCTTCTGGGTGCGCCGCCCACGCGGAGAAACTATGAAGCGACCTCTTGGCACTCTTGTGGTTTTGCTGGTGTTTGCACTTCTGTCCCTGGCACAGGATACCGGGAGTGCTCAACGCACCAATCAAGTTCCCGTGTCGGGGCAGATGGCGGGTCCCAACGGTAATTTGTCAGCGTGCCAGCATGGCTGGACTGAATGTGATCGCTCGAAGCTAACACCGTCGGAAGCGGCTGAAGTTGAGATGGCCGACCGCCAGCGCAATGTTTCGGATTGCAGGGATCGCATGAGCAGCTGTAATCTCGGGAAACTCAGCGATGCGGAGCGGGCAGCGCTCGCCGTCGCCGGTCACGACGATAATGTCGTCGCATGTAATAACGGCTATGGATCGTGTGACCACTCGCAGCTCACTGCGTCGGAAGCTCGTGCGGTCGCCCAGGCTGAACACTTGCGCAACGTATCTAACTGCAAGTCCGGGATCGGGGACTGCGACGTTTCCAAGCTCACTCAGAACGAAGCGGCTGAGGTGGCCGCCGCGCAACACGCGCGGAATGCCACCGATTGCCAGGAAGGGATGGCACTGTGCGACCCCTCCAAGCTGACGCCCGCGGAAGCGAAAGATGCAGTGACCGCCGGTCACGAGCGCAACTTGACGAATTGCAGAAATGGCTGGAATGACTGCAACCACTCGAACCTGACCACGCAGGAAACGCGCGAGGTGGAAGCAATGGAACATGATCGCAATCTTTCCGATTGCAAGGCAGGCCGCGAAACCTGTCAATACTCGAGGCTGACCGGGCCGGAATCTGGCGCCTTGACCGATGCGGAGCATGTCCGGAACTATCGGGCGTGCCTCAAGGGCTTCGGATACTGCGACAGATCCCGGCTCACGCCGTCAGAGTTGAAGGCAATTCCTGATATCTCACCGGTTCCGCGTTAGGGGGCAAGCCGACTCTCGACGATCAGTTTTGAAGCTCAGTCGTCGGATCGGTCAACGCGATCAATTGCCCGAGCGGATAGTCTTCCGGCGTGAGCGGAGCTCCAGGTGCGGTGTTCACGATCGTCATGACCTCGCCAGTGGCAACGCCCTGAATCGTGAGTCGCTGACTTTCCACCGCTACTACTCGGTAGGTCTCATCGAAAATCGCCATCGTTGTCCTCCTTAGGCTCGTCATTGGATGTGTAGACCATCTGAAGCCATTCGAAACAGGCAACAACAACAATTTACTGAAACGAAGAATCCAGCTATTTGGAGGCACGTTGGCCGCCGTTTCCCGGACCAAGCTGGAATACCGTGTCTTTTCAACATGCTGAGCAGCAGTGTCAGGGAGGGTGACGGTCCCCGGTGGGAAGTAATTACTCGACGGCCTTCCCTCGATCGGGAGCGAAACAAGCATATGACTGTTGCGCTTCGTGTCTCGCACAAAAGGATCCGCGACCCGAATTACCCACTTCCTATGATAATCAAACAGCGGGTCTGTATCTGTTCAATTGCGCTCATCTTTCCCGAGGTTGCCTTCGCACTGTTTTGTGCATCGCCACCGGCCCGAGTTTGTGTTGCCCCCGAGTGAGCAGTCTTGCTCAGACTTAGGAGGGTGGCCCCTGTCATCTTCAAAACATCAGATCAATGCTCGTGGCCATTGAACATTCGGCTCCAGGTCGCGAAAAGGAGTTGCGTATGCTGGGAATCATGCTGACTGTCATTTTGGTTGTGGCGTTTCTTGCGGTGCTGCCCCGGTGGAGCCACAGCATCAAGTGGGGCTATTATCCAAGCGGCGGAGTAGGGCTCATTCTGTTCGTGGTCGTGATCCTCCTGCTTCTTGGTCGTATTTGAACATCGTGAGCCATAGTTGGTTCCGGCCTTGCGTCCGCGCGCTCGCGATCTTCCTCATCGTGGTGACGTGTGCCGACGGGTTGTCCGCCTATTCCGTTTTGACGCACGAGGAAATTGTCGATCTGCTCTGGGGCAATGAGATCCAACCGCTCCTGCTCAAGCGTTATCCCGGCCTCAGCGCGGACCAACTGCGTGAGGCGCATGCCTACGCCTATGGCGGCGCAGTGATCCAGGATCTGGGCTACTATCCGTTCGGCAGTCGAGAATTCAGCAACCTGGTGCATTACGTACGCAGCGGAGATTTCGTTCGCGAATTGCTGCTCGAGAGCCGGGATGTTGACGAGTACGCTTTCGCCTTGGGAGCGCTGTCGCATTACGCGGCCGATATTGTCGGCCACCCCGCGGTAAACCAGTCCGTTGCGATCGAGTACCCGAAGCTGCGAGCGAAGTTTGGCAAGTCCGTACGCTACGCGCAGGACAAGACGGCACATTTGAAGACGGAGTTCGGATTCGACACGCTGCAGGTCGCGAAGAATCGTTATGCGTCGCAGCAATACCACGATTTCATCGGATTCCAGGTCTCCAAGTCACTGCTGGAACGGGTTTTTCCGGTGGTGTATGGGGTTGAGCTAAAGGACGTCCTGGCCCACGAGGACCTGGCTGTGGGCTCGTATCGTTTCGCGATCAGCCGGCTGATTCCCCGGATGACCCAGGTCGCGCTGCAAACTCACAAGAAGGACTTGATGCGCGAGACGCCGAATTTCGCGAAACGACAATTTCTGTACCGTCTTTCTCGCTCCAACTATGAAAAGGAGTGGGGAAAAGACTACGAGAAGCCGGGCGTGGGCACGCGAATCCTGTCGACCCTCCTGCGATACATGCCGAGAGTAGGTCCGTTTAAGGGATTAGGGTTCAATAACCCGACTCCCCAAACGGAAGATCTGTACATCAAGAGCATCAATACGACGGTGGATCAATACCGAGTCCTGCTTGAAGAAGTGCGTACGCACTCGCTGGTATTGCCCAACTGCGATTTTGATAGCGGGCAACCTACCAAAGCGGCTGAGTATTCTCTAACGGACGACGCCTATGCGAAGCTGCTAACCCGATTGTCGGAACGAAAGTTCGACCTGACATCCCCGGAGCTACGCGAGAATATTCTCCAGTTCTATGCGGACCTTTCTGTACCGATCGACACCAAGAAGAACCAAGGCCGTTGGGAGGATGTGCTGACTGCCCTGGACCAGTTAAAGTCTGTGACACCGGCGCCAAGTGTTGCCCGCAGCCCGGCACAGTAACCCCTATTCCGGCCCCCTCATGGAGGATTCTATGGCAGACAAACAATGGACCGTGAAAGACCTGGCTGAAGCCTTGAGGCAGTTTCCCCCAGACGCGAAGGTATATTACGAGATGGGGCCAAACGGTCCCGGAACGGTTGGCAAGGCACAGTACGTCAAAGCGTGGGGGGAGAATGACGAGATGGGCGTCCTGCTGGACCGGTAAGGTTGAGGAATAAACTGCGCGCTGTAACAATCTCTTTTCACTGCTCCGGGGTCTCTAAGAAACAAGAGCCACCACTCGCCGCCAGAGCTGCCAGATCGGTTCGATAAATATCTCGTACAGAAGCGTCCTGACGGGATTTACCACTATTTCACCTGTTCCGATCAGTGTTGCGGTTGTGAAGCGCTCGCTGAGAAACTCATGTAGGACCGCTCTTTGCGCGAGAAGCCCCCAGCCTCACCGGAATTGGTCCGGCGGGCTGGGGATTGTTTCTTGCAGCGCTTGGGCGCAACTTGCTATTTCTTGTCTTCGTTTGCTTCCGCAATCCGTGCCTGTTGGCGTGCTTCTGACACGGCCTTCATGAATGCATCCGCACTCTTCGGGGTTGCCACCTTGCCCGACAGAACTTTGCGGAACTCAACGTTCTTGCCGTAAATCGCGCGCGTGGAATCGTCATCCTGCCGCACAACCGCACCTTCGAGTGTAAGCCCTGCGAACGCACCCTTCGAGCGCGAGTACGTCAGAACTTCAGTGTTCATTTTCCAGTCCGTTCCCGCGGAGGCATGACGACCGACCGGACCCGCCGCACCCGATGCTTCTCCCGTGAGTTCGAATTTGCTGGAAAGCAGATGCTGGAAGCCCTGGTCGTTCATGATCAGCATGACCAGATCTACGCCTTCAACTCCGATCTGCAGTCCGGCGCTCCCGCCGCTAACCGAAACGAATGCGGGCGCGCTCCAACCGTTTGCCGTGCGGCAAGAGGCCACACCGCGTCCGTGCTTGCCACCAAGAATGAAACCACCTTTGATCAGGTTGGGTACTACAAGGATGCACTTTGCGCCGTTTAACACCTCTTCTGGGATGCCTTTGTCCGGAGTCGCCATGATGGCCTGCAGAACTTCGACGGACGATTGCAGGCGATCAACCGAGTCTTCGCGAGCCGAACCAGCCCAGGCGTAAGTTCCAACCATACCCATCAAGCTCATCAACAGCAGCGAAATTGTCTTTTTCATAAATTGTGACCTTTCAGAATGGAACTAAGAGGAGGAAGCTTCAGATGGCTGACTTAGTTCAGAGAACCTGAAAGAGAGAGAAGAAGAGCTCGCTCTGTCGCCATCATCGCTCAAAGGCCGAATCTTAAATGGTCTGAATAGCTCACTCTGCTGTTGCTCGAGTTGCTCCTGGCGAGCAGCTTCCTGAACTCCTCGCTGTCTATCGACGATGGCCGTGAAATGTGAGCAATCCAGCACAGTATCTTCGGGCCACTGGCGTCATGCTTGACCTTGGCAGGGTGTAAGCATGCATTCTGCATAGATATAGCGCTGCCACGGATCACGCCCATGGGTAAACATGGGCAATCGTGAAGGCGAGCCCATGGAACCAGTCCTAGTTCAGTTTCGCGATCGCGTCCGCAGGCGTTTGGCTTTCATGGCTCGGTGGTTCAGCAAGACGTCAGCGTTCCTTGCGCCGAAACGCCCAGAGGTCCGGTCGCAAAGGATGTGTCCGTTTTGTGGGTTAATAACGTCACGTCGCAAGACTTTTTGTTTGGAGTGCGGCAAGTCTCTCAACCCTGTGTAGGGCTGCAGAGCGAATATTCCTCGCGAACGGGTTTGCGGAGATTGCAAAATCTCTCGATCTGTGACGGGTTTGGATGTTCAGTAATCTTCCAGGAAGGGTGGCACAATGAGGAAACAGTACCTTCATCTCTCCGTCTACTCATGTGACAAGTGCAGTGGACCGGTCGTGGCAGGTTCAGTTGCAGTCCGCGAGAATGAAATCTCCAGGGAGACAGAGATCAAGCAAGTGGGGGCCATTTGCCTGTCCTGCGGTCATCGCCAATCCAAAATGACAAAGCTCGGTATGCCCAGGCAGTTTCCTCCAGTTGAATGGGCACATGAAATCCCCTCAGACCGGTCGCATCTTGCGACGGCCTTCGAGGAAATGCTCCATCGCACGACCTGATGACTAAATGGACGATGGTCAGTGCAAAACCAGGTAACGTCCTTAAAGGGAGTTGCTGATTCTTAACAGGACGGAGAGAACTCTCGCGGCTTATCCTTCAAACCCGGAACAGCTCGAACAGTGGAAATGTAAACGGAAACGAATCAGGCAAGAAACTCGTGCAAGCCCTCTCTCTTCAAAAGCGCCCGGGGGAAATGCTAGTCATGCAGAACCACATTGAGCAGTGAGCTGTGAACTTGTAGCCCGCCTGCATCACCCCCGGCGTAATCAATAAAGCCCATCTTCCGGAACCGGTTCATAAAAAAGCTTACACGGGAACGGGTCGTGCCCACCATCTCAGCCAGGGTCTCCTGACTGATCTTCGGAACCACGGTCTCGGGCACTCCCTCCTTGCCGAAGTGAGCGAGCATCAGAAGCACGCGGGCGAGCCGTTTTTCGCTCGAGTTGAACAGTTGGTCGACCAGATCTTCTTCATAACGGATATTGCGCGCGAGCAGATACGCCACAAACATGTCCGATAGAGCCCGTTCGTTATGAAGCGTGTCCATCATCGCCTTCTTCTCGACCCGCAGAATCTGGCAGTCGGTTATAGCCGCTGCTGATCCCATACGGAGAGGTTGGCCGGCCAAGGCGCCTTCGCCAAAGAAATTCTCTTCGCCCAAAATGCCGATGGTGGCTTCCTTGCCGGCTTTCGATACGACTGTGAGCCGCACCTTCCCTTTTTGAATATAGAAGACAGCATCCGCCGCATCCCCCTGACTGAAGATCCTTTTCTTTCGCGCAACCGCGAAGCTCTTCCTGCCCTGGCCAATTGTGGCGAGGAAGCGGTCGGGATCGAATGCGCGTTTTCTCCTGGTTGCCGCGGCAGGACTCATCTCGTCTGATTATAGTCCTGCAGAAGGGAACCTCCTGCGAGTTTGATCCAATTGGCGCAGCGTGGGCGCGCCATGTGTCAGGTTTTCTAAAATGAGCCATTCTGCACAGTATTTCGAAGGGAAAACAGCGATTCTAGACGTGCTTCCGGCCCTAACGGGAACTTGCTGCGGCAGCCGGATTGGGGAGCATCCTTCATGTCATTGCCCATTCAAGTCGGCGCCGTTTTGATTGACGAGTCACCGCGGATCGCGCAACTGGTTCGCTTTGAGAGCGAGCCATATTTGGGGAACTGGCGCCTGGTTAAGGGGCTAACGGGCTTCTCATTGGACCGTATGATCCGCCTCTCGGGATGGAACTTCTTCTTCATGGCGACAGAAGTAAAAGCGATCATCTTTGGTGCTCTTGGGACGAGCAAGGTCCACAACGCGATGACACGAATTCTTCAAAAGGTGAGAGGGCAACACTTCAATAGCCTCGAGGTGACGGCGATCGAAGAAAGACGGTTTCTCGGTGTGCCCTATGCCGTTGTTTCAGCACACTCTCGGCATGTCCAGCAGAGTTGTTACTTAGATAGCGCCGAGGCACGTCGGACGTCGCAGCGCGATGCAGCCTGGGCCAGAGGCTGAGCGCAGGTCCGATGGGGAGGTGGATCTATGAAAGCGAACGAGAGCCAAAGTCTGGAGCGAATCCTCGAATCTGCAGTGGTTGTGTCATGGGCAGACCTCATGCGCAACGCACAAGCTGGCTTGATTCATATTGAGTACGGCTTCTCCGCGGACGGCACTATCGATTCTCTGAAGTTCTTTTCATCTGTAAGCCGGGGTCACTGGCTGCTGGCGGTTGAGTACTGGACCTCACCTTCCACGTCTCACAGTACTGGCGTGCGCTTTCATAATGGATACGAAGCGGAGGGGCTGAAGCACACGTTAGATTTGGTGATGCAGCACCAAACTGAATTCTCGCTTCCGGTGGATTTTGGAAGGCCGGGACTGCTCCAGATCGCAACCCCCACGCAACAGGGGAGCGGTGCGGCCTCCGCGCTGGTTAGCGAAACTCTTCACCATCTGCGCTCTGTCGCCGAACTTGCGCCGGCCTGACTCCGAAGTAAGAGCGGTGGTGCGAGCACCCCTGGTACAAACACCGGCCATTAAGGGTAGTGCAACTCAGTGCCTACTCCCCATATATCTGCTCAATGGTATGTCGCAGAGCGATCAGATTGCTGCGCGAAGATGCTGCAGCACGACTGATAGGGTTCCTGGCAAGTTCGGTCTGGTAAATCTTTATGAGGAGATTGGCCTGTCTCCGCAGACGTGCAATTGTTGCAGAATCGAATTGTTCTTCAGGCATACTACATTGTACTGGTTATGGGGCAAATAGTTCGCTGTCGACGCAGTTACGATGGTGGAGGTTCCTCTTGCTAAGCACGTAGCACCGGCTTAGGGGCCGGATCCAGCGAGCGCTTGATCGTTTTCTCTAGTCTCGGAGCTCTATCCCTGGGTTACCACGCAGATACTACGGAGTTAGTGCCCTGAAGTTCCAACTTGCCCCGCCGCAGTAGCGCAAACACTTGAATGTTTGCGAAATAGCGGCTTTCATTCCTTGGAGAATCGGAAGTCTAAGTCTCTACCGATATTAGCTCCGGGCTGCAACGGGAAGTTCGGATGGAATTGACAACATCTTCAGCGGTGAACCTCCCCATAAGCAGAGCGAGCCTGCGATTGCTGGTTGTTTGAATAGGGGTCCGATCGATGCGCTGCACGTACTCAGGACCGCGAGTGCCTTGGCGATTCGTCTTTACAACAAATCTGATAGTTTTCATGATTGTACTTATCCATTCTACACTCTGCTCCGATTCTCTGCTTGTGGTGCACGCGGTTGCCCGGCAGACCGGTGGATGCCCTCTGAACTCTAGGCTCAGAATGTAAGCGATGAAAAGTCCGCCCACGGTTCCAGGGCCGGTAAGGTTCGCAGCACATCGTGCGATGCTGAACAGCTCCGCGCAGAACACGACTAAGTCCGGCGACCACGCAGCAGATTCAACGCATCCAAGGCGTTTTCTAATTTGCGCCGTTCATCCGAAGTCTCCCCCAGAACTCCCATGCGGCGCTGGATTGCAGCATTGGCCTCGGTCATTCGTAGCAATCGAAAAGCTGGGTTTCTTTCGAGTATCGCGGCTCTGTACTTCATGGACCACTCCGGTCGGACAGCCATGTTTTCTACACTCCTATATAGGGTTGAGAGAAGCCGTTTTAAAGGTTCGCGGTTGAGATTCAACCGTTTGCGGTAATCTCCTCGTCAGGTTTCTCAAACCTTCTATCCAATTGTTCGGCCGTCCGCGATCAGCTCAGGGCTTCTCTGTTTTCTGCCCATTGGATGTCCAGTAGCTTTTGCCTCAGGTCGGCAAAGGTTGTCCATAAGGTCGCCGAGGATGGCACACAATATAGTAGGTAGTACCCGAGGCAAGAAACTGGTCAAAAGTGAACACTGGCGCGAGCCTAATTCTTCTCGGTAACTTCTTGCGTAGTCTGCGCAGCGGCCTGGGCTACCTCCGCGCGACGGGATTTCTCCTGCAATTGCGCCGCTTTCTTCATTAATTGTCGGGACCGATCTGCTCGGGATTTCGCCCGTTCGCGTTCCTGGCGGGCTTTCTCACGTGCGGTCAAATTGTTGTTTGGCATGAAACTATCTTGTCACATGCCAGGGAGCTTGGCCATTTCTGTTTGTTTGCAGTCGGAAGCAAACGCTCGCGATACTTGACAACTTCACTCCGCAAGGCTAGGCTCGACAGTGAGCAGAGCTTCTCTTTCCGCTCTTTCAGGTTTCCTGAGCTAAGTCAGCCCATCTGAAGTTCCCCTTCTTAGATCACGATGAATTCCGGAGGTTGACTATGTACGCTCGCAATGTAGCTATCCGCCTGAAGCCTAATACTCTCGGCGACTTCACTAAGACTTTTGAAGCCAACGTGGTTCCCATCCTGCGCCGCCAGAAGGGATTCCAGGACGAAGTCGCATTCGCAATGCCAAACGGAGTCGATGTGGTCGCGATCAGTTTGTGGGAAAGTAAAGAGAATGCGGAGTCCTACAACACCGCTGGCTATCCGGAAGTTCTAAAGAACCTGGAAAAATTCCTCGACGGAAGTCCAAAACTGCGCGTTTCGGACGTCATTAGCTCGACCCTTCATACGGCAGCGGTGGTGGCAGCCTGAATGGCTTGTCAATCGGTTCGGGGACGGCACGAGCCGTCTCCTGGTCGATCTTGGTTTCGCCTTTACGGATGGAGAGAAAATGCCTTCAGGAATTCAGATCGGCTCGATTTTGGTCAAAGCGCAACAGCTCAAGATCGAGAATTTTGGTTTCGAGAGCAACTCCTACTTGCAGGACTGGAGCCTGGTTCGAGCGGTTAATGGCTTTTCGTTCGCTCACAGCGTCCGAGCAGCTGGCTGGAACTGTTTCTTCATGGCACCGGAGGTCCAGGGGAATGCTTTCGGATCCATCCGTCCAGGCAGTCTGCGGGGTGCCCTGCAGCGTATTTTCCTGAAGGTGCGCGGCGATGACTTCAATTGCCTTGAGGTAACAGGGATCGCGGCTCGCAGCCTCTTCGGCATTCCGTACCTAGTGGTGTCCGCGCACTCGCGTCATATCCAAAAAGGGTTTCGTCTCGATCAAGCCCACGAACGCCGGGCTGCGCCGAGCGCGGCAGAGTGCGCCAAGGGTTAAGACATGCAGTGCATAAGTTTTCCGAGTCTGACAGACGAAGATGAACCCATTGAACACGACAGATATATTTCTCGCAGTCGCGGTTTCGCTGCTCTTCGTCGCGGGCGTCGTCCTGCTCGTTGCAACTCTGCGCGAGCGGATCAGGGTCCGCAAACAGTGGGGCTGGCGCGCCTGATGGAACGCACCGGCGATTTGCACACGAAAGGTCTGCCGATCCCTTGTCGGGATCAGACATACCCTTAAGAGGACTATGCTTACGAAATTCATGAAATGGATCGCCAGCGCTGCGCTCCTCGGTGGTCTCTTGCTTCCCGCGTTCCTGGAACGCTTCGCCGGGGGATACCGGATGGTCTTGCTGATCCTGATTCCCGCCGCTGCTACTGTGGTCATATTTCAGGCCGTTGCTCTACACGAATATCGATGGGTCGCCGCCTTTGGCGTAGTAGCTTGCCTGTTCAATCCAGTTGTGCCGTTCGGATTCTCGATCGCATCCACCCTAGTCGTGGACACGCTCGCACTCATTTTGTTTGCAGGTTCCCTGAAGGTGCTGAAAACGCCGCCACGGCTCTCTATTGCGTCCATTACGGATCGTATGCCGGGCAGCGAGTCGTTATGAGGCAAAGCCAACCGCGAGGGACGGTTTCTCTTCACCATGTCTGAACGTCAATGTCCGGAATGCGGAGGCGAGTTGGGGCTTGCGCTGCGTCCAAGTCAACCAGAGACTCCAAACCTCGCTGCACCTTATACTGCGACCCGATCCACTCTCTGGAGATGTAGTACTTGTGGTAATACATTCACGGCAGAGCAAGTCCGGCACGGCAAACGTGTGCGCTCGAAAGCACCCCAATCTCAATAACGATTCATTTCTTGTGCCATGAGCACAGCAGCCGTCGTGTAGGTTTCAGCAAGTGCAGTACGATAAATCCTTAGAGAGAAGGTCAAACATGGCCGAATCACAAGAAGGAACATCAAATGTCCGGGAACGAGGCACCTCCTCGGCCGAAGCGGTCGGCGAGACCGCTACCGCAACTGGGAACCGGGAGATGAAAACACCTAAATCACCGGAACGCGCCACTGACAAGCGTTTTGTGCAGAGGCATAACAACGTAATGAAGGCGCGCGCCGCACATAGGCGCAACATTCGGCGATCGAACACAAACGGCTAAAGAGGTTGCGGAAAAGTCTCGCTCTTCGGGTTCCGAGTGGACCGTTGGATGTACGAGGGCATCGCTATAGCGATGCTGTTAGACAATGCTTTTCTGTCGAGTTCTTTAGGGGCCGGAAGGGAATTTGTGACTTTTGCGGGGTACCCCGTGAACAACTCATCGAACAAGAACGCCTAACGTCGCGCCAGAAGAATTACGCCTGGTGGGTCCAGGGTCAGATGACGCTCGCTCCCAGCGAATTCCTGCACCGCTTCTTTCTGCACGTGCTGCCCAAAGGTCGAGAGTCGCACGCTAGCGGTTGATGAAAACCCGCACTCTTGCCATTTGCTCTTTTCGCTCGAAGAAGCTGACCCTTGCCTCCCGCAACGCAACAATTGATAGTTTCCGGTTTGCCGACCAGCCGACAACTTACGCGTCGGGAGGAAAAACAGGGCAATTGTAGGAGGTGTTGCGCGCCGTGTTAGCATCGTTCTGGGGTTGGATTTTCGCATCCTGCTGAAGCTACCGCTCCATATCCAACAAAAGTCTTCTTCTCCATGCAGGATGTCCCGAAAAAGGAGTTCTGCGCGGCTATGAACGACATTCGAAAAGTAATCCGTGTGGGAGAAGAAGAGGGCTATTCCACCGACAGCGAGATGAATCACCCCATTCCACCAGGCGTGCCTTCCGCGCAGGATATAGACGATCTGCTTGCCACCATTCGCACCCGCGGCCTTGACGTGCTTGAAGAGGAGCCTCAGTTACCGCATTCGGGTCTGGATCAAAGGCTGGTTGGCGAACCGGACGAAATTGTTCTCAATCCGGCTACGGTTGCCACTGAGACGGCCAACGATCCAGTGCGCGTTTACTTGCGCGAGATGGGTGCCTCACCTCTGCTCACGCGTGAAGGGGAAGTGGAGATCGCCAAGCGCATCGAACGCGGACAACTCTCCGCCATGAAGGCGCTTTCACGTTCACCCATTGTGATTCAGCAGGTCCTAGCGATGGGTGAGGACTTGAAGCGGGGTCTGCGGTCGATTAAAGACACGGTCGTCTTCGATGAGGAAGAAATCACCGAGGAGATTTTGCAGGACCGTGTCAAGAAAATTACCCGCTGCATCGATCAGATACAGCGCAATTACAAAAGAGCCCGCAGCCTGGCGGAACAGATGGTGACTTTCGCAGCGGATAAGAAGGCACGGAGATACCGCCGCTGCCGATGCCAGCTGAGCCGCGAGATGGTTCGGATTTCACTGATTATCCGCGACCTCGGCTTGACCGCATCGGAGCGCAAGCGTCTGACGGAACGGGTGAATCACACCACCGATCTCATGCGTTCGCTTGAACGCCAGTTCAGTAACCTGGAAAAGAAGATTGAGAACACGCGCAGCGAGGAACTCAAGAAGAGCTGTCGCACCCTGCAGCGACAGCATCGTGCCGAGATGAAAAGGCTGGAAAGCGCGGCCGGTATGACGTTCGCAGAACTGCAGCGCACACAGCGTGAAATCATCCAGGGCGAGATGGACGCGGAACAGGCAAAACACGAGCTCATCGAAGCCAACCTCCGCCTCGTGGTCTCCATCGCGAAGAAGTACGGCAACCGCGGCCTTCAGTTCCTCGACCTGATCCAGGAGGGCAACGTCGGCTTGATGAAGGCGGTAGACAAGTTCGAGTATCGCCGCGGATACAAGTTCTCCACGTATGCCACGTGGTGGATTCGCCAAGCCATTAGCCGAGCGATTGCCGATCAGGCACGCACCATCCGGCTACCGGTACACATGATCGAGATCGTTAACAAACTGGTGCGCATCTCGCGGCAACTGGTGCAAACCCTGGGCCGGGAACCTACCTCGGCAGAGATTGCTCAGCAAATGGACATTCCGGAAGCCAAGGTGCGCAGGGTGCGCAAGATCATGCGGACGCCGATCTCGCTGGAGACGCCGATTGGAGAGGAAGGGGACTCACACCTCGGCGACCTCATTGAGGACCGGGCCCAAGTCTCGCCTGCCGAGGCGGTCATCAACGCGAACCTTAAGGAGAAGACTGCGCACGTGTTGCGAACGCTCAGTGCACGGGAAGAGAAGATTCTCAGGATGCGCTTTGGTATAGAGGACGGCTCAGAGCGGACACTGGAAGAAGTTGGCCGGTCGTTCGATGTTACCCGCGAGCGTATTCGCCAGATCGAAGCCAAGGCGCTGCGTAAGCTGCGCCATCCCTCGCGATCCCGCGAACTCAAGGCACTCTTCGATGACGTAGGCGAATAAGCGAGCTCGAATATGAACCGATTGGTATAGTCACCGCTGAGGTATTTCGAATCAGTTCCAGGTTTGAAGATTGTTCTTGCGCGTTCCTGGAGCACCGAAGAGTAGTGGCTACGAGCGTCCCGAGAAATCCTGTCTCATCGCTGACGATCTGGTGAAGAGTTCGGAGTCTCTGTCTCCCGTAGAGCTTTCGATTCTCGCCCTTCCAATTCAGCTTGGCGATGCTGGGTAGCTTCAGCGGGATCTGTTCCCGCTCTGAGATCTGTTTTCTCGATGAAGTAGCGCCAGCCTTCGTGCCGATCGGAGGACTCTTGAGAATCCTCAAAGGTCTTCAATTCTAACAGTGCGCGCTGCTTGCCCTTGACCACAGCGACCACACCAGCCGAGCGGTAGGTGCGAACGTTATGCCGGATGATTGCGTAAGAATCGATGAGGTGGTCGCGTGTCAGAAAGAATCCGTTCCTAGCTCTCTGAGAAACGATCAAGCGGCAATTTTGCCGCGCTCGCAGTTCACAGCCTATGTCGCCGATGATCTCTGTTTTCAGAATCAGGTGTTGATTCGAGATGAAGCTTCGGGCGAGCTTCGTTCACTCTCATCGAACGCCCGTTAAGGATCTTTCCGTCCAGCGCCGCGATAGCGGCTTGGGCTTCCGTCGCTTGCGTCATCTCGACAAAAGCAATACCGCGGGGCTCGCGCGTGTCCCGGTCCACGACGATCGTGACGGTTTCGACGGCTCCATGTCCTGAAAAAAGGTCCCGCAGTTGGTCGTCTGTTACCGTGATATCAAGGTTCCCTACAAAGATGTTGGTCACCAGTTCATTTCCTGCCCGCTGATCTTCGCGAACGTACTTCTAGAACCAGAAGCGATTTTCAAAAGGCGATCTCGAGAGATCGCCTTTCCGCAAAGCGTCGTGCTCTCAGACTGGATGTACGTTCTCAGCCTGCCAGCCTTTGGGGCCCTTCGTCACGTCGAACTGAACCGTCTGACCCTCCTGAAGGCTCTTGAACCCCCCCGCCTGGATCGCCGAAAAATGCACAAAAACGTCTTCGCCATTCTGACGGCTAATGAAGCCGTAGCCTTTGGCGTCGTTGAACCACTTTACCGTTCCTTGTTCTGCCATGTTGATACTGTTCCTTGTCAAATTTGATTTTACGCTGGAGAGATTCGGAGGTACTGAAGGGCAGGTTACTGGCTGTTGAGGCGAGAGCTGCTCACGACCGATTCGGTCTAACGCACACCGGAATCGTACGCGTAGCCCGCACAATTAGCAAGGCGATTCAACCATCCGTGTCGTCCAGCACCGGGCTGGCTCTGCGAACGGAACGACGGTTTCATGCCCAATTGTCGTGCCTTCACAGTCGCAAGGTACGAGCCTTCAGCATGATTGTGGCAAACAGCGTATACTGAAAGTTCTTAACCTCGAAGATAAGCCGCTAAAGCACCCAGCGCCTTCGCGATTGAGAGATCGAGAGGCGATATTCGCGTAACGTTTACTCCTAGTAGCCAATCTGCTCCACGACCGGTTGCGATTGCAGTCGAAGGCGTGCGTCTTGAGGCGCCTCATAACGCTGATCGCGACGATGCCCTTGGCGGCAACCGTCTTACTTCGCTCTCCGTCCGACTTCAGGGTGGGTGTGTGTATTATTGTGACGTTGGCAGCGGCCACGGTTGTGGTTCGCAGCCTCTTCACCGGCAAGTTCATGTGGACACTGCTTTTCATGGGAGCTCTGGACATGTTGACACCCTTCCATCGGATGCGGTTTTCCCACCTGGTTATAACCATACTCGACATGGCGACTCTGGTGCTTTTTGCGGCTTCGCCGATACTCCTTGGAAAGTCTACCCGTCCGTTTGTGCTTAAGGATCCTAAAGGAAATGTTTGATCACCCGGCAGCAACCGCCGAAAATGACAGGAGCTCATGATGTCAGCACGAAATGGAGACAGGTCCAGATTTAACCGGGAGCGCAAACAGAAGATCGCTCGGCGGAAGCGCACCAAAGAACTGCTGAAGAGCGCGGCAATGGCACCTAGGGCCTCAGCCCGCGTGCAGCCACGGTCGGTGTCGGCATGACCGCGCCGATGGCTCCGGCGTCACTGCTCTCTGCGCCCATCCCGGGAGAAGTCAAGAAGAAACGAGTGCTGCTCGTCGACACTTCAGAGGCGAAGCGGGAGTTGCGCGCTGAGGTGATGAGAAAGCTCGGAATGGAGGTTGACTGCGCGGCCGACGTCGCGGAAGCTCGTTCATGGTGGAGAGCTGCCTTATACGATCTGGTCTTGATCGATATGGAAAAGGGGCAGGGCTATCGGGACAAGTTTTGCGATGACATTCGCAGCGCGATACCCCCGCAGCGGTTGGCGTTCCTGGTCGGCAGCCCCGAATATCTTGCGAATTCGCCCAATGAAGAGTCGCTGGTGCAGAGCGTCGTCGACGACCAGATGATGGGTGACTTGAGAGTGGCCCTCGCCGCCGATCGTGGAGATCTGTCCCAGCGTTGGGGCATCCTGGAGGCATCGCGGCGAATCTCCGCGGTTCGCTCCACGTCACTTGCCCGCACCCAAGCGATGCGCTCCCTGCCCGCTCCGCCACGAGATTCTGAAGGACGTCCATCGAAACGAAACACGACCCCGGTCAACCCAGATGACTTACTCAGAGAGGAATTGCGATGAAGAACCTGTACGTTGGAAATCTGCCCCACAGCACAACAGAAGCCGAGTTGCGAAACATCTTTGAAGCACACGGACCGGTGGAAAAAATCACTCTTGTGACCGACCGGGATACGGGCCGCTCCCGTGGTTTCGGCTTCGTCGAAATGACCAATGCCAGTGAAGCCGACAAGGCTATCGCGGCACTGAACGGCACCGATCTGGGTGGACGGACCTTGACCATCAACGAGGCCAAGCCAAAAACAGAGCGTCCTCGGGGTGGCGGCGGTCGTTTTGGTGGAGGCGGAGGCGGCCGTGGGCGCGACGACTATCGCGGCCATCCGCGGCAGCCGCGCGAACCCCGCTGGTAGTTTTTCGAACACAATGTGCCGGTGAGTTTACGTGCCCGCCGGCTACAAGCAAAGAATAGGGGATACGTATGCCTAGAGGGCGATCAACATTTACAAAACGCCAGAAGGAACACACACGGCAACAGAGACAACGGGACAAGGCAGAGCGCAGGAATCAGCGAAAGCAGGATAAGCCTGTGGAAGGCGGCGCAGATGAGATGGCCGAACTGCGCGAACATGCTGCAGCGCAGGCGGCGTTGTTCAACATTGGTGTGGAGGAAAATGAAACTGCGGAGGAGACCACGCCCGATGAACGAATGAGCCAGTGATGTGTGATTGCAAGTCTGCCGGAGCATCATGGCCCTGGCAACCGGGTTTCGGGACCAAGCGTCTTCGCATACGAGATGCGTATTTGAGTTCTAGTGCAGGAGGGTGAGTGTGGCAGAAGTTCGATTACAAGAGGGCGAATCCTTAGAGAATGCGCTCCGTCGCTTCAAACGTAAGGTTCAGACGGAAGAAATCATTAAAGAAGTGAAACGTCACTCGTACTATTTGAAGCCGGGCGAAAAGCGGCGGGTGAAACAGGCTTTGGCGCGAAAGCGCGCGCGGAAAAAGAATCGAAAGGAAGGTTCATTCGCAACCGACTCGCGCCGGGAAAAATGAGCGATTTGGTAGAGACCACCCGCTCGCAAAGTGCCGGGGCCTGATGCCCCGGCAACCAGATTCGGGATTCTACACAAATACCTCTCCCGGCAGAGCGGTCAGGGTTCGCGAGGCCAGCGTGTTTTGGATCATTCGCCTCGGTGATGCGCCCCTCGCCATCTCAGTGTGCTTGCGTTCGATCTTTAGCTGGAGAGTGCGTTCGATCTGGCGCAGTTCCATTACCTCCGCTCCTGCCGCCAAGGTCGAAGCGCGTCCCTGTAAACCTGCTCTACCTGTGCGACCAACTCGATGGATGAAGTCTTCCGCCATTTTGGGCACATCGTAGTTAATGACGTGGGCCACGTCATCCACGTGCAGACCACGTGATGCGATATCAGTCGCTACCAGCACCTGGTAGCGGCCTTCCTGGAAACCGTTCAGAGCTCCGTTGCGCTGCGATTGAGAGCGATCGCCATGAATCATGGCAGCCGCGAAACCGTCGCGCACAAGCTCCTTCGCAAGACGCTCGGCGCCACGCTTGGTACGGGTGAAGATCAGAGTCTGGCCCTTTTCTGCATAGAGAAGCTGGCGGAGACACTCGAGTTTCTCTCCCGGCCGCACTTCGTAGGCCTTTAGCTGTACGCTCTCCGCGGGCTTGAGCACCGAACCCAAAGCGACCCGGACCGGATTGCGCATATACTCATTCACCAGGCCGGCGACGGACCGTTCCATCGTGGCCGAGAAACACAGTGTCTGGCGCTGCTGGGGCACGACCGACAAGATGCGACGGATCGCAGGCAAAAATCCCATATCCAGCATGCGGTCGGCCTCGTCGAGCACGAGTATCTTGACGTTCTGCAGATTGGCGAGCTTGCGATTCATGAGATCCTGCAAGCGTCCGGGAGTGGCAATGATCAGTTTCGATCCGGCGCGCAGACTTTGGATCTGTGCCTTCTCGGATACTCCGCCGATGACGAGCGCGGCTCCGGGCATGGCTTGGGTGCGCAGTTGCTCGTATTGTTCCTGAACCTGGATGGCAAGTTCCCGCGTTGGCAGCAATACCAGAGCGACAGTCTGACCAGCCGGCTCGTGCTGCAAGGTCTCGACTAACGGGACGAGGAATGCCAATGTCTTGCCGGTGCCAGTCTGGGCGGTCCCGATGACATCGCGGCCTTCAAGCGCAGGAGGAATGGCGCGTTCCTGGATGGGGGTGAGATTGGTGAATTGAGCTGCCGCCAGCCTTCGCTGCAACGCGGAGGACAAGGGCAGTTCCGAAAATGTGGTCATTCGAATTTGTTTCTTTCTGGAGGGGCAGCTGTCACGCACGCCCTGACACACGTCTAGAGCTGTGATGCCGCTCACATTGAATTTTTGGATTTCACGCAAGTAAACGGTGGGCAGGAAAGGCGGAGATAAATCTAGTCTGAGAAAACGACTACCGCGTGACGAGCAAACCGTAATCAATACGTGGAGTTAGTATACCAGAAGAGACGACAAGGCACAGATTACAACGGTCACCTTGAGTTCCCGGGAATGTTGACGGTCGAGCCTTTTTTGGAGAGGCGCTTTGCCCGCTGGAAATTCGTCGGTTGAGAATGTCAATACATTAATCCTGATCTCAATCGATTGGGCTGGTTGGTTGAGCGAAAACTTGGCTTCATCAAACGGTGGAGGCGGTCTTTCAAGAGCGATGCCGGTGTCAGGCTGCCGAGCAGTCTTTTTGAATGCCGATGAACTATGAACCAAGCCAGAAACCTCGCCGGAAGCGCAAAGCTTTGGACCGCGTTTTATTTCGTCGTCATCTGTTTTTTTCGCTCCGGACGGTGGTGCCTTGCCAAATCTGAACTTGTTCGGGCAACTGTCCGGTGACTGTCGACGTCAGTCGCCAACCTTTGCTAAGCTGTCGGTTCTCTGATTTCCCCTGAGCGAGGGACTTCTCGTAGCGCAATTGTTTCCGGCCCCTTCAGGAAAGAATCCGATGGCGTCCGACTCCCCTAGCACCCAAGCACCGGCAGTCTTAACCAATCCACAGGTCGTCTCCTCTCCGCTGACAAGCACAGCAATTTTTCTTGTCGTCACGATTAATCCCGGCGACAAAAATCGTGTCACAGTCCGCTCACTCTGTGCCGATCTCTCGGCGCTTCTACGCAGTGTCGGTTTTCGCGCACTCGACGGCGCACTGTCCTGCATCATGGGTTTCGGTTCCGACGCCTGGGACCGGCTCTTCGGCTCCCCACGGCCAGCCGAACTTCATGCTTTTCGTGAGATCCGCTCCGGCGCGCGCCACGCTGTCTCCACACCCGGCGACCTGATTTTTCATATCCGCGCCAAGCACATGGATCTGTGTTTCGAGCTCGCCAGACAAATCATGGATCGCCTCGAAGGCGCGGTCACCACAGCCGACGAAGTCCAGGGGTTCCGCTACTTCGACGAACGCGACCTTCTCGGCTTCGTGGACGGCACCGAAAATCCCACAGGCGGCGCGGCCGCCGATGCCGTATTTATTGGCGACGAAGATCCCGCGTTCGCCGGTGGAAGCTACGTCATCGTCCAAAAATATCTTCACAATCTTGATGCCTGGAACAAGATCTCCACCGAAGCCCAGGAAAAGATAATCGGCCGGACCAAAGTTTCCGACATTGAGCTCGACGACTCCGTGAAGCCCAGCTGCGCTCACAACGCCCTGACCGTGATCGAAGAAGACGGTAAGGAAATTAAAATCCTGCGCGATAACATGCCGTTCGGGCGCCCTGGCTCCGGCGAGTATGGCACCTACTTCATCGGCTACAGCCGCTCGCCGCGCACCATCGAACAAATGCTCGAGAACATGTTCATCGGGCGCCCAGCCGGCAATTACGATCGCATTCTCGACTTCAGCACTGCGGTCACGGGAAGCCTGTTCTTCGTTCCAACTGCCACGTTTCTGGATGGCGTTTCGCCCGACCAGCCTGTGGTCGCCGCGTACTCGGGTGCACAGAAACCCGCGACAGCCCCAGCGTCGGCCGAAACTTCCGTCCCTACAGTGCCATCCAAGAATGGTTCGCTCGGCATAGGTTCTCTAAAAGGAGAAGAGTCCCATGAATAATCTGCATCGCGAGCTGGCTCCGATTTCTGATGCTGCGTGGGCTCAGATCGAAGAAGAGACGACGCGCACAATCAAGCGCTATCTGGCCGGTCGCCGAGTTGTGGACGTTCACGGCCCCGCGGGTTCAGCTTTCGCAGCGGTGGGGACTGGGCACCAGTCTCCGATCGCCGCGTCCGGAGATGGTGTAACGGCCCAGCTGCGCGACGTGAAAGCTCTCGTCGAGCTGCGCGTTCCCTTTGAGCTCGAACGCACGATGATCGACGACGTCGAACGCGGGGCCAATGATTCCGATTGGCAGCCGGCAAAAGGCGCCGCGCGCAAGCTCGCTTTCGCGGAAGACCGCGCCATTTTCGAAGGCTATGCTGCGGCTGGCATCGTCGGTGTTCGGCAGGGAACCAGCAACCCTCAAAAATCTCTTCCCTCCGATGTACGAAAGTACCCGGAAGCCTTTGCGCAGGCCTTAGCCCAGTTGCGACTCGTCGGCGTCAACGGCCCGTATTGCATTCTGCTGAGCGCGAACGCCTATACCGAACTCGCCGAAACCAGTGACTACGGGTATCCGGTGCTGGAACATGTCAAGCGGCTCGTTGAAGGGAAAATCATCTGGGCACCCGCCATTGATGGCGCGTTCGTGGTCACCACCCGCGGCGGCGACCTCGATCTTCAGATCGGGCAGGACGCTTCCATCGGCTACTTAAGTCATACAGATGCGCACGTTAACCTGTATTTACAGGAGACGTTTACCTTCCTCTACCTCACCTCTGAATCCGCGGTCGCGCTTAGTCCGCCATCCTAAGATCCCAAGATTTTGAAGCGCCGAATGGCTTTCATGACAGAATCTGAAAGCGTATTCGTGCTCGCGATGACTTGTCGTTCCGAATCTCTTCGATATAGGCTCGGGTACACGAACGATTGGGCACCACGCGCGAGTGCCATTCACGCGAGTGCCTATTAGAAGATGACTGCGAATCTCGACAGCGAACGCTTCCGGAGCGGCGCGGAGAAGTACGCCGCCTACCTCGAGACAGCGGAGGGCCGGTTGCGTCTCGATCTCCCCTTTGCCAACGTGCAGGAGTGTCTGCCAAAGACCGCGCAGTCGTTGCGGGCTCTGGATCTTGGATGCGGCACCGGCGCGACGGGAGTGCGCATGGCGGGCCTTGGCGCCCATGTCACGCTGCTGGATTCTTCCGCGCAGATGCTCGAGTTGGCGGAACGTGCGGCGAAGGAAGCAGGAGTGACAGAGAGCATCGCGCTGAAACACGCCGACGTCGCCGATTTGTCAAATGTGTTTGAGGCCGGGTCGTTCGATGTAATTCTTTGTCACAATGTTCTGGAATACGTGGACGACCCGATTGCCGTGTTGCACAGTATGGCTCGTCTCTTGAACGGGTCGTGCAGCATCCTCTCGGTTCTGGTGCGCAACAAGGCAGGCGAGTTGTTGAAGGCAGCGATTGTAAATGGGGACTTGCCTGCCGCGGAGCATAACCTCACCGCTGACTGGGGAAACGAGTCCTTGTATGGAGGGAGTGTGCGGCTCTTTGCGCCTGAGGGCTTGCGAGCTATGCTGGCGGCAGCGTCACTTGAAGTGACGGCGGAGCGTGGTGTACGGGTCGTGTCGGACTACTTGCCGTCACAGGTTTCCCGAAATGACGACTACGCCCGGATTTTCGAATTGGAGCGCAAGCTCGGCATGAGACCGGAATTTGCGGCTGTCGCGCGCTACACGCATTGCCTGGCGCATCGCGCGGGGCCGGTCCTGAAGGGCGGTGCATGAACAAGGTCACAGCCCAATCGTCGACGATCGGATCCCGTACGGCGATGCCGGACGCCGGAATTTCGCTCGGGCTCGGGCTTACCAACGAATGTAATCTTGCGTGCTCCTTCTGTTACCGCGATCCTACTCGCGCAGATCGTCTCGCGCTGGATCAAGTGAAGGCGGTCATGGAACGCTTGCCCGTGCGGTCGGTGAATCTCGGCACTGGCGAGAACGGAATGCATCCAGACTTCAAGGCAATATTGGCCTACCTACGAACTCGACACGTGAAGCTCACGATCACTTCGAACGGTCACAGTGTTGCTGTTCTGGAAGACGATGAGTTGCGCGCGTTCCATGACATCGAGTTCTCCCTCGACTACCCGACAGAAGTAGAACAGGATGCGCAGCGTGGATCCGGAAACTGGGAACTGATTCAGCAACAGGCCGAGCGGTGTGTGCGGCTGGGCATACCCGTGACGGTTGTCGCCGTCATGATGAGGTCGAATTATCTGCGGCTCGCGGAAGTGGCGCGAGTGGCGAAAAAGTTTGGCGCTCCCCTGCGTGTGAATGTGTATCAGGCCGTGCGATCGGATATTTACGCGCTGAGTTACGAAGAGTACTGGGAAGGGTTCCGGCGCCTCTTTGCGGAGACCGACGTCATTGCGATTGGCGAGCCGCTGGTGCGAGCAATCGCAGGGCTTTCACCGCAGGAAGGAGGGTGTGGTGTGAGCACAGTGCGCGTTACACCGCGCGCCACGACGCAGCCATGCGTGTATTGGCCCGGCACGGGAGAGCCCCTGTCGGATCTGGTCGCAGTGGGAGTCGAGATTTTAGATTCCCCGCCCTTCGAGCAAGCTCGCACGCTTCCCGAAGCATGCGTGCCGTGCGAGTTCCGAGCCTCGTGCCACGGCGGATGTGCCGGACGGCGGCGCTTGCAAGGCGCACTACAACAGCCGGATTTCTATTGTCCGATCATTCGGGGCGAGCGCCCAAGTCTCAAGATCCGCGTGGCTGCAGATCGCGATTTGCCCAAATTCGGCAGCTCCTGCACTACTGTCGTGACTGCCAGGTAGTCTGATCCCTGACGAACGACATCAGCGGTTCGAAGAAGCCCGCCTGATCGTTTACTGCGCTTTCATCCAGGTATCCGAGCCCGTCAGCTTAACTGAAACGTCAGAAAGAAAGATGTGCAGAGGCTTGCCATCGGCGAAGCCGAGATGCTCGGTTGAGAACAGAATTGGACCAGCCTTTTTGTAGCCTGCCCACGATGCGAGGACGCGGCTCGGCGGCTTGGGCCCCCCGCGGTGGTAGACAAAGTACACGACGCGGTTGTCCTTTCCGACATAGAGGTCCCAGATGTCGCCGGGCGTGTACCCGCCATCCGCGGGATACTTTATTGGGAGCAGCTCGGCCATGCCGGGGCCCACTGGCAGGTTAAACTTGCCCTGATCGATCGCGCTGGCGCTCTTGTCCCAATAGGCATGGAAGGGGAACAGAGTCCAATAATTGTCGTTAATGAAACTCGGGTCGACTTCGTTCTTCACAGCGTCGGATTGGGTGCTGAGGTCGGTGCGCACATAAGAAACCTTGACCGGCTTGCCGTCTTTGCCCACGCCTTCAAAGGTAACCTTGTTGGTCTTGGGCTCCCATTCCCACTTGTGAGCAGCTTTGAAGAGTCCGGTAATTTCTCCGTTCCAGGTGTAGCGGATGGCCTCAACTTTGTCCCACGAATCGATTCCGAAGGTCTTGGCGACTTGATCGAGAATTGGAGCGCGTTGCTGCGCCCACACATTCGGAACAAGGAGAAGCACTGCGAAAGCCAGAAAACGGATCATTGTTGCACGGCTCGCTTTAGTCATGGGGTTGCTCCTCGACGAAATTGAAAGAACACCGTCAGAGATGACCAGGCGGTGGTTAAAGATACACGAATTAACGAGTCGGACGCAGTAAACCTCACGCGCCCTCGTTCGTTGAGTATGGCACTGGTCGCCGTGTGATCCGGCGGAATGCGATAACGGCACAGGCCGTTGCCACGCATCCGTATTCCACCAGCATTACCCAAGCGGGAAGCGCTCCCCATGGACGCCCAAGTGCGCGCAAGTGCCATTGAACGTACGTGGGGATTATGCTGACCGTCCAGACGATGATCAACAGCGTCGAGGGTGACGTCAGAAATGGCAGTAGCCAGAGCAGATACCAGGGGAATACGGCAGGTGCGCACAAGAGAGATGCGGCCATTGGCCAGGCAAATACGTGAGGAGACCACTCGGGCACTGCGCTTCTTAGCCAGGTTGCAGTCACTAGTCCGACGAGAACTGCAAGACCGGCCAGTAATGTCGGAGGCACAGCGTGAGCGAGCGCTGCAAACACGGGACCATTGAAACGGAAATTCTGCACGTAGGAGCCGAGCGAGCCGACCGGAATGCGGCCATGATCTAGAAATGGCACGTATAGCAGTCCGACTACAAACGCCGCTAGCAAGGCGTCACGAATGCGAACCCGCTTCCAGTAGAGCGGCAATAATACGATCGGCAGAAATTTCACTGCAACCGCTAGCCCAAGCGTCAGGGCCGCGATCGTCCGCCTGCTGCGCGCGAGCGCGGCGACAGAAATTACCAACATGAGCACACCAACAATGTCGATGTGACCGCTCCCCGCCACCTCAATGGCCAACAATGGGTTCCAGGCGTACACGAGAACGAGGTGCGGTGCCTGCTGCTTATGACGCAGCACATCCAGCAACACGAAAACAATCGCGAAATCGCAAATGACGAATGCTACTTTGAGCGCAAAGGCGGACTCGTGGATCGCGGTTACGGCGCGGAAGAAAAGCTGTGCCCCCGCTGGATACGGGCTCGGCAGATCCGGGTTGTTCAAGTTGCGGGTTTCGGCCGTATGCAGGCTCTGGGCGGCAGGATCGCTGGGAATGACAAGATAGGGGTTGTAGCCGAGTCGCTGCAGGCGTCCGTCCCAAACATATCGATGGATATCATCGTCGGCGCCCGGGGCCTGCCGCAGAAATTCAACGTGCCACACAGCCGCGAGAATGAGCGCAATGACGACAACACGTTGGGCAAATCTTGGCGTAGCGAAAAGCTCACGGATCGCGAGGAGGTAAACGAATCCCGCAAGCGTCAGAGACGCCATGAAGTACGGTCCGCCCCGATCGCTGAAATTGCGTGAGCAGATTGTCAGCGCCGCAAGCAAGATGATGCCGAGTCCGTACAGCCGCGTCGCGGGTGTGAGCTTCACAGCTCTCCCTTGGCAGCCCGTAATTGTGCGACGGCCTGTTCCCAATCGGCGAACCAAGCTGCGGTTCGAGGTGCTCTGGATGGTGCCAATCGGAGTTCCTCACGGAGTTGCAGAAGATCGTCGGCGACGTCGATGTCGTAGAAGGGTTCTGTAAAGCCAGTTGAGAGTTCGAGGAGCTTTGTGCGGGTCAGCAATCGGTCGAGCGCACTTTTTGTTCCCATTCCATCGCCTTCGAAAAGTGAGGGGTAGGCAGTCTTGGCGCCAACCAGGTAATAGCCTCCGTCATAAGTCGGCCCGACAACCACGTCGTGTGTCGCGAGGATCGCAAAGGCACTGTTCAGAACAGACGGCGCGAGATGTGGGCTGTCACTGTTGAAGGCGATGACGTGCTGCGGGCCGGCGGCGGTGAAGTGTCGAAAAACAGAATTCAGTCCTGCGGCGAGGCCCGCACCGTTCTGAGCCACGACTTGTACGGTGTCACCCAGGAATTTCGTCAGCTCGTCCCGGTCCGACTCGGGACACATCACGGCGACATCGACGCTGGTCAGCGACTTTGCCAGTGCCATCGTGTCTTCTAAAAGGCAGCGATAAAGTGCTGTCACGGCGGAGGTAGGGAGAGTTGGGGTGAGACGAGTCTTGACCATGCCTGGTTTTGGGGCCTTCGCCATAATCACGAGCGTGCGCTTTTGGCGAGGAGGACGAACAGGGGGCTGGCTGGGGGATTCCATGAGAGATCGGTCTATGCGAGTTACGCTGGTCGCGGCGTTCCCGCACTTCGACGCCGAAAATAATAGCGCACGATCCGGCTCAGGATGAACCACCCTGCGCCCAGAGTGCCCTTCACCGTGCCGCTGATTTTCGATTTCCCAATGCGTGGGTAATAGCTCACAGGGACTTCCACGATGCGGAACCCCGCGAGGGCACCCTTCAAGATCATTTCGACAGCCCAGCCATAGGTAGGCTCTTCCAGCGAGAGAGAAAGAAGCACATCGGACCGTCCGGCGCGAAACGGACCGAGGTCGCTGATCCTCACGCCATACAAGAACCTGATGAGGCTGGCGGCGAAGCGATTGCCTAACGATTGGTGCCAGGGGAGCACGCCCTGGTTGCTGTTGTTGCTGAGGCGCGAGCCGAGTGTGATGTCCGCCCGGCCCTCGAGGATCGGAGCCAGAAGAATCGGCAATTCCGACGGTCGATCGCTGTAATCTCCATCGAGGAAGACAACCACATCAGGGCTATTCGCATTCGCAAGCCCCGTCAAGCAAGCGCGACCGTACCCGCGGCGCGGTTCTTTTAGGACGCGAGCGCCTGTGCTCGCGGCGATCTCGGGAGTGCCGTCGTTTGAATTGCAATCGACAACGATGACTTCGGTGACGAGATCGGGCGGAAGATCGGCGAGCACGCGGCCAATGGCCTGTGCTTCGTTATGAGTAGGAATGATGACGGAGACTCGCACGCAGCTTCGCTCGTCACCACCAAGGGGATGACGGGTTGCGCCGCGCCAGAAACGCGTCGACTCCCCAAGCTCGACCTGCGCGTCCCAGTGCGACTCCGAGCGATGCGAGTACCGGAACCAGCAGTTCCCAGATCCACGAGGTTCCCCATTCCGACACCCAGAGGCTGCCCAGGTACAGGAACGCCACGAAGGCGACTGGGCGCGTAAGGAGACCAATGACCAGCAGAACTCCCAGTGAGATCTCTGTCATCGCTTGCATGGGAGCCGCCAGCGCCGCGTGGCTCGCAACCAGACCCATGACCGCCTTCCACACTGCGGGTGAATGACCCTGCTCGATGTAGTAGTTGATGAGGCCGGCGTAGCCCGCGGGAGTGTAGAGGCCTTTTCCCAAATTCTCGAAGAAGACCCACACTAACATTGCACCGATCGTCGCTCGCACGATTGCGAGACCAGTTGCTGCTTGCGGTGCGGCCACACTGGTCAGTTCAGTTTGCAGTGAGGTTGCATTTGTTGTCATCGTGAACCTCGCCCGTGGATGCTATACCAGATTGCGAATATCCGACAGGGGCTCAAATGTTTGGGCAACGAACTATTGCACCCGTTGTCGTCATCAAGAGCCTTCCTCAGCAGCCCTGACAATTCGCGTTCGCTGCTGTTAGAATCTCGGTTCATGTCCGCCGTGCGTCCGCTCTCGGCGCCTTGGCAATTTCGCATGCAGCACGGCACTTTTATCACCTACGGATCTACGCCTCAGCATCGACTACTAAAGTAAGGAGCGTCTCTATGAGGCTGCGAGTTCTCTCGTCGTTATTACTTCTCTTTTTTTCGGCAAGCCACTTGGCTGCCCAAGCCACTCCGAATGCCCAAAAATTCAGTCCGCCAGCCCCCACCTTTCGCTTCACTTACAACTTCACGGTGAAGGACATTCCCCCCGAGGCGAAGCGAGTCCGTGTCTGGGTTCCGGTGCCGCAGACGGACCAGCATCAGATTGTGCGCGTTCTGGCGGTCAAGGCCCCCACTAAAACCCAGATGACGGAAGATTCCGAATACGGCAATCGAATGATGTACGCCGAGATCCAGAACCCGGCGTCGGGCAAGGCAGAGTTCACTCTCGAGTACGAGGTCACGCGCCGCGAATACTCGCGTGGCAATTACGCACAACTCAAGCGCGCGGATCAGACGCCTAGCATCGTTCCAGCGTCGATGAACCGTCTGGTTGCGCCCGACACGCTGATTCCTACCGACGGGAAAATCAAGGAACTGGCCGTTGAGGTGACCGGGTCCCAGAGCGGTTCAGTCGCAAAAGCGAAGGCTGCCTACGACTACCTCTTTACGAATATGCGCTACGACAAGACGGGATCAGGATGGGGAAGGGGAGACGCAGTGTGGGCTTGCGATGCAAAGCGCGGCAACTGTACGGATTTCCATTCCCCTTTCATCGGTATGCTGCGAGCGGACAGGATTCCAGCCCGTTTCGATATTGGCTTTCCATTGCCCGAAAACAAGGACAAAGGGGAGATCGCCGGCTATCACTGCTGGGCTGAGTTCTACGCAAGCAAAACCGGCTGGATTCCCGTTGACATCTCAGAAGCGTGGAAGGCGAAGGAGAAGGAAGATTATTTTTTCGGCAGCGTGGACGCCAACCGCGTGCAGTTATCGACCGGCCGGGACATCGTGCTGTCTCCCAAGCAGGATGGCCCGGCGATCAACTACTTTGTCTACCCGTATGTTGAGGTCGACGGCAAACCGTACGACAAGCTAGAAAAGCAGTTCAGCTTTGAGGAAGTAAAGTCTTCGAAGTAAATTGGGATCCTGTCGCTCGCGGTGCTGGCATTTGCCATTCCGCGTTCTCATTTTCGACGCGCCCGAGCGTCATGGCAACGAGACGTTTTCATCCCGAACAGATTCAGCCGTCTTGAAGAAGCCGGCTTCCGAACCACGATTTCCATCCCTCGTTTCAAAGGAGACATCATGCCGACCATCTCTATGAAAGACAGAACGCAGATTTATTACAAAGACTGGGGCTCAGGTCAGCCAGTAATCTTCAGCCATGGCTGGCCGCTGAGTGCGGACGCCTTCGAAGATCAGATGTTCTTTCTGGGGTCGCGAGGCTACCGGTGTGTTGCACACGATCGCCGTGGACACGGGCGCTCCGACCAGCCCTGGCAGGGCAATGATATGGACACTTATGCCGACGACCTCGCGACGCTCGTCGAGCAACTCGATCTCCGCGACGCAATTCACGTCGGGCACTCGACGGGCGGCGGAGAAGTGGCGCGCTACATCGGGCGGCACGGATCCAAGAGAGTAGCCATGGCTGTGCTCATTGGCGCCGTCCCGCCCTTGATGTTGAAGACCGCGGGCAATCCCGGTGGTTTGCCGATGGAAGTGTTTGATCAAATTCGTGAAGGAGTGCTAAACGACAGATCGCAGTTCTTCAAAGACCTGAGTGCTCCGTTCTACGGCGCGAATCGCCCGGGAAGCAAAGTCTCCCAAGGGCTGCGCGATTCGTTTTGGATGCAAGGCATGTTGTGCGGGCACAAGGCTGCCTACGATTGCATCAAGGCGTTTTCCGAAACGGACTTTACCGAAGACCTGAAGAAGATCGATGTGCCAACGCTGATTCTGCACGGCGACGATGACCAGATTGTGCCCATCGCCGATTCGGCGCTGCTCTCGGCGAAGCTCGTGAAGGGCGCCACGTTGAAAGTAATTGCAGGCGCACCGCATGGGATGTGCTCGACCCAGAAGAAGCTGATCAATGAAGAACTGTTGAACTTCATTGGGCAAAGGAAGAAAGAAGCGGCCGCATAAACATCGGCAGGGAACCGCTTACGGAGCGTTGTCAGGTTCCGGGCCTTCGGCTTCCGTTTCGAATGGGGCACCGGTGACGGAACCTGACAATGCCTCTGAAGCATCAAATCCAGTGAACATTGCGCTCAGATGAATCTGTGCGGGGATCGCCACAGCCGGCGCTTTCTGTGCGAAAATGCCGCGTGCCTTGAAGCGACGGGATCTCCAGGGCGCATGCCTCAAGACCGCTGAGTGTTCATCCCTGGCACACGTCTTTTCTCGTGAAAGCAATGGTGTGAGTTTTTCTCGGCCAGCCATCATACGCGTCGGCCTTCAGGATTTTTGCATGGACTCGAACGAATACGATCTGGTGGTTATCGGAAGCGGACCCGCAGGACAAAAGGGCGCCATCTGTGCCGCCAAACTCCGCAAGAAAGTAGCAATCATTGACCGGAAACGCACCATCGGGGGTGTCTGCGTTCACACCGGCACCATTCCCAGCAAGACCTTGCGTGAGGCCGTCCTCTATCTGAGCGGATTTCAGCAGCGCACATTCTACGGGCGCGGCTATGTGCTGAAGGACCGAATCGCGATGTCGGACCTGATCTTTCGGGCACAGGCCGTGATGGCCCGCGAAATCGAGGTCATCAAGTCGCAGCTTCGACGTAACTACGTCACAACCCTTGAAGGCGAAGCGCGATTTATCGATCCCCACACGATCGAGATCCGAAACGACGCAGGATCGCAACTGGTTCGGGCTGGAAAGGTTCTGATCGCCTGCGGTACCCGCCCCGCACACAGTGATGAGATACCGATCGACGGGAAACGCATTTTCGACTCAGACCAGGTGCACACCCTCGAAGAGGTACCGCGCGATCTGGTCGTTGTTGGCGCTGGAATCATCGGGTTGGAATACGCCTCGATGTTCGCCGCTCTCGGGGTGAAGGTCACTTTGCTCGATCAGCGCCCGATCCTGCTGGATTTCGTGGATCGCGAGATCATCGAGAGCCTGTGCTTTCAGCTGAGGCAGCTGGGTACGGTTTTCCGCCTGGGCGAAAAGGTTGTTTCCGTGGGCTTCGATCAGGAGCGCGATCGTGTGTTCGCCAAGTTGGAGAGCGGCAAAAACGTCCATGGCCAGGGCCTGCTCTACACGATCGGACGACAAGCGAACAGCGATCTGATGAACATCGAAGCCGCGGGCCTTCAGCCGGACGGACGCGGCAAACTTACGGTCAACGAACACTTTCAAACATCCGTGCCTCATATCTATGCGGCTGGGGATGTCATCGGATTTCCGGCGCTTGCCAGCACTTCGATGGAGCAGGGCCGTTTGGCCAGTTGCCATATGTTCAGCAAGCCCGGCAAGATGCCTCCCAATCTGATCCCTTATGGGATCTACACGATCCCCGAGATCTCGATGGTCGGACAAACCGAGGAGCAACTCACCAAAGCCAGGATTCCTTACGAGATCGGGCTGGCGCGGTACGCGGAACTCGCCAAGGGGCAGATGCTGGGAGACGAACAGGGCCTTCTGAAGCTGGTTTTTGATCCGGATTCCCTAAAGCTGTACGGGGTGCACGTAATTGGGGATCGCGCCGCCGAAATCGTCCACATCGGTCAGGTTGTGCTGACGATGGGAGCGAGCATCGAGTATTTTCGCGACACGGTGTTCAACTATCCGACGCTCGCGGAGGCCTATAAAGTCGCGGCACTGGATGGCCTTAACAAGCTCTAGCGGCTTCGCCTTTATCCACTGTCCGGTGCTGTTGTCCACTCGCCTGTACAAATCCTCGCCATCTTTAACACTGGCGTAACAAGGCTCCAGTATATTGCGCGCGTTCAGGGACGGGACTGTCTCGGAACATCTTCTCCAAAAAATAGACGGGGTGCGGAGGATCGATTCATGGCGACAGCCTCAACTGCAATTAACGCGAAACTCAATCGCCGTCCGGGGTTTACTGGCATCATCGGGTTTGGCATTGTTCTCGTTATCGGTGTCGCCTATTCGGCGTTTCATTTGCTCTCCGATCTCTCCTCGGTGCGCTCAGGATCGATCACGCCGTATGTCCTGCTGGGGATCGCGCTGCTGGTCGCTTTGGGATTCGAGTTCGTGAACGGTTTTCACGACACCGCCAACGCGGTGGCAACCGTGATTTACACGCACTCGATGGAGCCGCATATCGCGGTGATGTGGTCAGGATTCTGGAATTTTCTCGGGGTTCTCACCTCGAGCGGACTGGTTGCGTTTGGAATTATTTCTCTCCTCCCCGTCGAGCTTATTTTGCAGGTAGGCAGCAAGGCGGGATTCGCGATGGTGTTTGCCCTGCTCGTCGCGGCGATCATCTGGAACTTGGGCACCTGGTATTTCGGGCTTCCGGCCTCGAGCTCCCACACATTGATTGGCTCGATTATCGGCGTCGGTATCGCGAACCAGTTAATGTCGGCCCGCAGCGGAACCAGCGGTGTGGATTGGGCGCAGGCAACGAACATCGGCAAATCGCTGCTGCTCTCTCCACTGGTCGGATTTGCCTGTTCGTTCCTGCTGCTGTGGCTGATGAAGGCCGTTGTCAAGAATCGCAAGCTGTACGAGGCTCCGGAGGGAGTTGAGCCACCGCCGTTCTGGATTCGATCCTTGCTGATGCTGACCTGTACCGGCGTGAGCTTCGCTCACGGTTCCAACGACGGACAGAAGGGAATGGGGCTGATCATGCTGATCCTGGTCGGTACCGTCCCGACGGCATACGCGCTCAATCATGCCGTGACCAAGAGGCAGTCGGATGACTTCATTGCCGTGTCGCAACAAGCGGCCAATGTCTTGACGAAGTACGTCAGTCCCGATGCCGTCGTGGGTGATGATCGTGAAGAAGTGACAGAATACGTACGCACGAAGGATTTCACGCCGAACACGATGCTGGCTCTGCGCCAGCTGGTCAGCGACATCACTAACGAAACGGTACTGTTTGGCGAACTGGCCCACGTGCCTAACGACCGCGTGCGCAATTTCCGCAACGACCTCTATCTCGTGAGCGAGGCTTTGCGGCTGATGAAGAAGAGCGGCCAGCCCGCCCTGGCGGACGCAGATTGGGCCGCTTTGAGCAACTATAAAAAGCACGTGGACGGAGCCACCCGCTTCATCCCACCGTGGGTGAAGGTCGCCGTCGCGCTGGCGCTAGGTTTGGGGACGATGGTGGGCTGGAAGCGCATCGTGGTAACTGTGGGCGAGAAGATCGGTAAGGAACATCTCACGTACGGGCAAGGAGCGGCGGCCGAGATCACCGCGATGTTGACGATCGGGGCGGCCGATTGGTTCGGCATGCCAGTGAGAACGACACACGTACTGTCTTCCGGAATTGCGGGCACGATGGCCGCCAACCATTCCGGAATTCAGTGGTCGACGGTTCGAAATCTTGCGATGGCCTGGGTGCTGACTCTGCCCGCCTCGATGGTGCTGGCAGGCTTTCTGTTCTGGGCGTTCCGCAATTTGTTCTGAGGTGCTGGCGGGAGCCGCAAGCGTGTCAGCAGACGACTGGACGTGTTGACCCGATTACTTCGATCCAGCTGCGCCTATTGCCGCTGGGGCAACGATGGTGAGTGAATCCGGCTCGGTCCAGGTCGCCTTTCCAGCCCTGAGTTCCAGCCGATTCATGGTGAGCTTCAGGGTTCTGCCATCTACCTCTCCGAGCAGGTAGTGATAGTTGATCTCTTCGCTCTGGAACAAATCCTTCGGGTCGCGCTCGATCGGATAGGCGTGCGCTCCTCCTCCGCCCGTCACAAAAAATGGAATGCCACCGTGTTCGTGCCGTTCGTAGTTGTGGACATGCCCCGAGAACACCACCAGGCGCGCCCGCAGTTGGTTTTGGTGAGCTTCCAGCATCTTTGCCAACCGTTGTTCGGGAGAGCGCGCAGAATGCCCACCACCAAACATTTTGGAATCGGATGAACTGGTGTAAGGCGGATGATGCAAAACGATCAGCACGAAATCCACATCGGTAGGAACTGATTCCAGTTTTGCGGTGAGCCAGGCCCCTTGCGCTCCAGAAGTTTCGTCGAGCGAGCTATCGAGGACGAGCATCAAGATGTTCCCAGCCCGCACGGAATAGTAGCGATTGCGTTCGATCTCGGGAAAACGGCCGAAGTAATTGGCGAGAGCAGTGGCCTCGTCGCCCTTCAAATCGTGATTGCCGAGAGCGGGAAGAATGGGAATCCTCCGGTCCCGCCAGATGGCAGTCTCCGTGTCCCAGACCTTCCAGTCATTCGGGTTTGCACCGCGGTAGGAAATGTCCCCGCCGATTGATACGAAGGCCGGGTGCACGTCGGCAATGGCCCGCACTAGAGTGCGGCGTGCTTCCGCGTTGGATGCCTCCGTATCGGTGGGATCCGTGAAGCGTGTATCCCCGTAGGCCACGAATCGAAAGGATCGGCTCACCGGAATCTGCAATTCGATCGGCTGAGTTTGCGCAAGAGTTGCGTGAAGAAAAAGGGCCGTCCATGCCCACGCGATCAAAATAATTCGAGGTTTCAAACGCTGTCCCATCAGAACGAAACATGCAGATCCAAATGTATCTTATTTGTTCGGTTCATTCGATAACGTGTAGCGAAGTCCGAAGATGTAGCTCGGCTTGTAGTACTCACGCTGGATCGGATAAAGCGGGCTACCCTGGTAGAAGCCAAACACTTCATTGGTCAAGTTCAGCCCTGCCACAACGAAGTGCAGCCCTCGATACATCCGGAAACTGGCCTGCGCGTCGACCTGCAAGTGGGAGTATAGATAGACATCTCCGTTGGGACCTTTGATGCCGAGCGGTTGCGGATTGGGTGTCCCATCCGAATTCAGATTTGTGTAGTTGTATTGGAAAATGTTGGCGCCGTTGTAGGAAAGCCCCAGGCGAGCGGAGATTCGCCCGCGGTCGTACGTGGGACTGATGTTCCATGTGTTCGGCGCTTGCCGCTGCAGCGCCGGCTTATCCGAACGATTCGGAACTCCGTCGGTGGACGAGCCGGTGTAGCTGTAATTTGCCGACATGCCAATTCCGCCGAGGGCACCGGGAAGGAACGTCAGGTGCTGCTGGTAGGCGATCTCGAATCCATAAAGGCGAGCGCTCGAACCGTTGACCGGACGCACGAGGTCGAAGCCGATGTATTGGGAGGGAATATTGAATTCCGTCGCGACGGTCGAGTCGATCGCCGTTCGGACGCCCTCATAAATCGGATCTGAGATCTGTTTGTAGAAGAATCCGCCTTGCAGCAAGCCGAGCGGCTTCAGATATTGCTCATACAGAATGTCGAAGTTATTGGCATGCGTCGGCTGGAGATTGGGGTTGCCGATGTCCACTTCGTTGTTCGGTCCGTTGTGATTGAAGAAGGGCGGCAGGTCGGCGAAGTTTGGCCGGGCAAGGGCTCGCCCATATGCTGCGCGAAGTGCGGCGTCATGCGGCAATTGGTACCGGACCTGCACGCTAGGCAAGGGATCGAAATACGAATTGTTTTTCTTCAAGGTTGAGAGCGAAGTCAGTGCCCCGGTGTTCGGGTCGAACGTCAGGTTGTAACCTTGCAAGCTCTCATTCGTATTCTCGAAGCGCAAGCCGGTTTGGATCCGGAACTTCCCGATATCAATCGTGTTCATCAGATACCCGGCCGAGATGCGCTCAATCAAATCGTAGTCGTTAGGAAGCGTGTTCTGTTGGGTCTGGATACAATCAAACGGTAACAGCGCCGTTTGCGTATTGTCCTGCTGGCACGTGAACGGCGAAGAACTCGGTCCCTGGTTGGCGTTGAAGAAGGCACGAATCTTGCTGTAGTCCGTTACCGGCCCGAGCGTGTAGGCCTTGTTGTAATAGTTGGAGTTTGTGAATGTCCCCATGAAGCTCGACATCTGAAGGGCGGCAGGATTGGGAATTGTTGTTGGATCGACGCCGTCGTAGTAATTGTCGACCGTGTTCTGGAACTTATGCGCGTTTCGGAACTTTCCTCCAAATTCAAAGGTGGCGTAATGCCCTCCCCAGGTGTAGCTGCGGGCGGCTGAGGCCCCTATTTGAAGATTAACCTGAGGACTGTAAGTTCTGGCCACGTCGAGAACTCCAGAGCCTGTCAGGTAATACTGCGACTGGTCATAAATGTTGACGCCTCCCTGCGGTACCAGTTTTGGCGTGTGGGGGTTCGTAGTATCCAGGGTGAATGGGATGGATCCACTTAATGGGCTGCTCGAAAGCGGAGTGAATTGCGCACTCGCATAGCCGTGATCCTCTTCACTGGATCGCGCTGCCGAGAATTCGTAGGCCAGCCACCATTTCGTGAAAACGTGTTTTCCGCCGGCATCGATGCTGCCGATCACGTCCACGGGACGGCGAATCTGCGAACCAAAACTCATCGATCCGTCGCCATTATTGATGGTTCCGTTATTGCCGGCCGGCGTGCCGAAACTAGGGCTATACACCCAGCGGTCGCCGAAATTGTTGAAGTGCGAGTAGATTCCCCGGATGTAAAGACCACCAATGTCGCCCAACTTGTAATCGATACTGCCGGCCGCGCCGTAGCGTGAACGGTAATAGCGGTATTCGCGGATGTCCTCGCCTTTGTATGTTGCAAAACTGGGCGCTGTGGAACTCGGATTCAGGCAGCCCGTGGGGCCGGGATCGCATTGCACGGTGGTCGGCGACGGCTCGACGTCGTCGATTCCCCGTCCATTCCAGTCATAGCTGGCGCCAATGAGAATCCCGAGCCGTTTGCTTGCGCCGAATCGCTGTCCGATCGTGCTGTCGACTTCATACAGAGTGCGGCCACCGATGATCGGCGTGTAACCGCCCTGACCGTTGATGTAAAGAGTCGGCCGTTCTTCCGCGGTCTTCGTGACCAGGTTCACGGAGCCTCCGATCGCGTCGCCGTCCTGGTTGGCCGACAGCGTCTTATTGATCTCAACGGAATCCACGAGGTTTGCGGGAACGGTGTCCAACTTGATCTGCCGGACACCGCCTTCGGGAGATGGCACTTCCATGCCATTCACGGTGACGTTGCTCCACGCCGGTTGTGCACCTCGAATCTGCACATACTTCCCCTCGCCCTCATCGCGCTCCAGCGTCACGCTTGGGAGCCGCCCAAGCGCATCGGCAATATTCGTGTTCGGCAAGCTGGTGATTACTTCGACCGGCAATACTTGCAGAATGTTGTCGGAGGTGCGTTCGCGGTTGATCGCCTCAACTTCGCCCGATTGCCGTCCGCCATAGACGGTGATCTCCTCTCCAGCTGATGCCACCTTCAATGCGGCGTCGACACGAACGACCTGACCGGCGGCGACGGTCGCATCCTTGCTGAAAGGCTGAAAACCTACGTACGAAACCGTCACCGTGTAGCTCCCGGGGAGAAGGTCCGTGAAGGTGAACTCGCCCTGGGCGTCGGAGGCGACGAACGAACTGCGCTGTAAAATCTCGACCCGAGCCCCCTGCAGGACTGCCCCCGACGCGTCCGTCACTCGCCCCGCAATCGTCCCTCGACCAATCTGCGCGAAGGCTGTGGTGGTGGCGCCGCCAAAGAACAACAAATTCAACGCCGCTGCAAGAGTGAAAACCATCGCACGCCAGAATTGTTGTTGCATACAGGCCTCCCTGAAGAAACGGTTTCGGACACCACGTCCATTGTTTGCAGGGCAAAGCGAGTAATTTTTGAAGCGCGATTCTAGGAGGGTTCTGTTACTACGAGATCAATAGGAGATGAATGTTCTGTTTCATTCGGGGTTGTGTCGAGGGCCTTAGCCTCTGTGGGAAAGTGCGGCCAGGTGCTCCGAGTAATCGAAAAGGCAGATGTTAACGCCATTCGCGAAAAATGTTTAACATGGGAACGCTCAAGCACTGCGCATCGCTAGCGGAGGCCACTTTTGATCAGAAAGTTCAAGATTTCCCCCGCGCTCAAGAAGCGGGCCAGCGGCATTCAGGTGCTGCTCATGGATGTGGACGGTACTATGACGGATGGTAGCGTCACGTTGCTCTCACAGAATGATGGCACCGCTCTCGAGATCAAGACATTTGATGCCCACGACGGCCAGGGACTCACGCTGGCGCAAACCGCCGGGCTCCGTACAGGATGCATCACTGGACGTGAGAGTGCGGCTTTGTTACGGCGCGCCAACGAGATGAGAATGGAGTTCATTTACATGAAACAACCCGTGAAGCTGCCGGCTTATGAGGAGATCCTCAAGAGAGCTGGCGTGTCCGACCGGCAGGTGGCTTTTGTTGGAGATGATCTTCCCGACATTCCGTTGTTGCGGCGTGCCGGACTGGCCATCGCCGTCGGAGATGCCGTGCCCGAGGTGAAGGACGTAGCTCACTACACGACGAAGGCGCTCGCGGGACACGGGGCAATTCGCGAGGCGGTCGAATTGATTCTTCGATCCAAGGGGATATGGGAAGAAATGATCGACAAAGCACGGGCGTGAGGCGCTTTTGGAACGAAGTCTTCATCCAACCAGTCGGGGGTGGACGAGATGGCAAAGCAATTCGACGGGAAGTTGGTATTGGTAGCGGGCGGTACGGGCGGCTTGGGGCGAGCGGTGAGCCTGGCGTTCCTCGGTGAGTCTGCCCAGGTCGTCGTGACCTACCGCAACGAAAACGAGTTCTCAGCGTTAAAGCAGACGACTGCCGCGCGAACATCCCTGAGTGGATATCAAGTCGATGTGACCGATGAAGTAGCGGTGAGTCAACTGGTGAAGGACATCGTTGCTGCCAGTGGACGGCTCGACGTGATGGTAAATGCGGTCGGGGCCTATGCCGGAGGAACGCCCGTATGGCAAACAGATTCTGCCGTCTTTGATCGCATGATGGCGCTCAACCTGCGCTCGGGATATGTCTTATCCAGACACGTCGTGCCGCAAATGCTGAAACAACGATCCGGCTCGATCGTGAGTGTGTCGTCGCAGGCAGCCGCCGATCACGCCGCCGGCGCGGGAGCATACGCGGCTTCGAAAGCAGCAGCAGTGGCCTTGTTTGATTCATTGGCCGCAGACCTGAAGGGAACTGGCGTACGCGCGAATTCGGTGCTTCCCAGCATTATCGATACAGACGCCAACCGGAAGGCGATACCCGACGCCGACTTCAGCAAATGGCCCAAACCCGAGGACATTGCGAAAGTCATCCTGTTCTTATGCGGCGAGGATGCAAAGCTCGTCCATGGTGCGTCGGTCCCCGTGTACGGTGCGTTCTAGAAACCACAGAGCGACGTTCTTGCGAGCGCATTCCCGCGGCGTTGACATATTGGCGTGCCCGCCCTCGAGCACAGTGAGGTGGACATGGCAAAACAACATATTGTTTTCTCGCTCCATCATGAAATGCCCAGACACGTGTCGCCGCAAGAGACTATAGTTTACGAACAAACCTTAATGAGATAACGAGCGGCGGATCTGGCCGTCTCGTTGTTACAGCCAGTGCTTTTCAACAAATGCTGAATGTTCAGCAGGAGGACTTATGGCAACGATGAGAGTGGCTGCACCAGTCATGACAGTAGCGCAGATTTCAAAGCCGGGAGGGGATTTCGAGGTCGTGGAACGCGAGATTCCCAGGCCGGCCGCGGGACAGGTGCGCATCAAGGTACAGGCCTGTGGTGTCTGCCACAGCGATGTGCTCACCAAAGAGGGCATGTGGCCGGGAATTCAGTATCCCCGCATCCCCGGGCACGAGGTGGCAGGCCTTATCGACGAAGTCGGTGCCGGTGTGACTGCGTGGAAAAAGGGTCAGCGTGTCGGGGTTGGTTGGCATGGCGGACATGACGGCACGTGTCGCGAGTGCCGGCGGGGGGACTTCGGCAATTGCCGAAACGCGCAGGTCTGCGGTATCAGCTACGACGGTGGGTATCAGGAATACATGCTGGCTCCCGTTGAAGCGCTTGTCTCGATACCACAAAGCCTGAAGGATGTGGAAGCCGCACCTTTGCTCTGCGCCGGAATTACTACCTACAATGCGCTGCGTCATAGTGGTGCTCTGCCGGGCGACCTTGTCGCGGTGCAGGGAATTGGCGGCCTGGGGCATCTCGGAATTCAATTCGCGAACAAGTTTGGATACAAAGTCGCTGCCATCGGGCGTGGCGCCGAAAATGCCGCACTCGCAAAAAAGCTGGGAGCGACCCTCTACATCGACAGCCAAGCGACGAATGCAGCTGAAGAGTTACAGAAACTCGGAGGCGCGAAAGTGATCGCCGCAACGGCTCCAAGTTCGAAGGCGATGTCGGAGCTGGTGGACGGTTTGGGACCGAACGGGAAACTGATGGTGATTGGCGCGGGCTCCGATTCCATAGAAGTCACACCGCTCCAGCTCATCAACGGCAGCCGAGCTATCCAGGGCTGGTACTCAGGAACACCGGCGGACTCCGAGGACACCCTGAACTTCGCCGAGCTGACCGGCGTGCGTGCCATGATCGAAACCTATCCTCTCGACAAGGCTGCCGAGGCGTATGCGCGCATGATGAGCGGCAAGGCAGAATTCCGTGTCGTGTTGACGATGTGAGGGGTGCGTGAAGCCTTGTAGGATGATGTCGAAGCGCGGGTGATGTGTCGAGAAAAGAGGGAATTCCTTCGAAAGCTCGTCACATCACCTCGTCGGCAGCACCTCCGAGTTCTCCTCATGGCGCACGCCCGCCAATGTTCTCCTGCTTTCGACGCGCACGTCGCACTTCCCGCGATGACTGCTAGTTCTGAAGCAGCGGAGATTCCGCGCGAATCGGGAATGGACGTGCGGACCAATGAATAGCCTGCGCGATCAGAACTTTGAGGTGTTGGTGGTGGGGGCAGGTCCCGCTGGAATCGCCGCCGCGGTGTGTGCGGCCGAATGTGGCAAGCGTGTCGGTCTAGTCGACGACAATTTCAAACCCGGCGGCCAGATCTGGCGGGGCGATACAGGGGCACACGTTCAGTCGGAAGAAAACAAGTGGTTGGATCGTCTGCGTGCCGCGGAGGTCACCACATTCCTCGGGTATCGTATCGTGGACCGAATCGAACCCGGAGCCGTGATCGCAGAAAGCAGCGCTGACACCGTCGAACTACGCTACGACCAGCTTATCCTGGCAACGGGAGCGCGCGAGCGATTCCTACCATTTCCCGGCTGGACGCTGCCGAACGTTGTGGGTGCTGGCGGGCTGCAAGCGCTAGTAAAAAGTGGTCTGCCTGTTCAAGGCAAGCGCGTGGCTGTGGCCGGATCGGGTCCGCTCTTATTGGCAGTTGCCGACTACCTCCATCGACACGGGGCGAAAATTCCGATCATCTGTGAGCAGGCTTCCCGCGCCCGCTTGGCGAGATTCGGCCTTGCATTGCTCGGGCAGCCGGGCAAGATTTTGCAGGCGGTCCAACTGAAGAAGAGCCTCGCCGGAATCCCTTTTGCGACCAGCGCTTGGCCAGTTGCGGCACACGGCAAAGACGTCCTCGAATCCGTGACCATCTTGCAACACGGCAAATCGCAAACGATACCGTGCGATTATCTAGCCTGCGGCTTTCATCTTGTTCCGAACATCGAACTGGCTTCGCTGTTGGGTTGCGCAATCCAGGACGGCTACGTGCGCGTTGATGATTTCCAGCAAACAGCGGTCCCGGGCGTCTTTTGCGCAGGGGAGCCCACCGGGATCGGAGGCGTAGAACTCGCCTTGCTTGAGGGCCAGATCGCCGGTCTTGCCGTGTCCAGCCGCTTTGACAAAGCGCGCACACTCTTCGCCGCACGAAACAAGCTCAACAAGTTTTCCGCCGCGCTCGAAGCCGCATTCTGTCTTCGTCCGGAATTGCGTAATGTCCCTACACCCGACACGCTGGTTTGCCGGTGTGAAGATGTTTCCTATTCCCGGCTGCGTTCGCACGGCAATTGGCGCGCGGCCAAATTGCAAACCCGCTGCGGCATGGGACCTTGCCAAGGCCGCGTGTGTGGTCCCGCGACACAGTTTCTTTTCAACTGGGAACCGGACTCGGTGCGGCCTCCCATCTTTCCTGCTCGCGTGGAGAGTCTCGCCACATTCACCCCAGAGCCTGCGCAACCCCTGTCCACAGGAGATCAACGGTGAACTCGAAGGGCATGATGCCTGCAATCACTCCGTGGTTTGCCGAGGACCTTCTGGCACATCGTCGATGGAAAGATGACTCGCGCGGCGATCCGCTCAGTCGTGTCCCCGACAGCCGTATAGCGGTTGGGCCTTGACGACGCCGCGCCGATGCTGCGGTCAGGAAAGCGCAGATTGCCAGTGAGGCTTGCATGATCGTTGCGCGCCGATAGCTTGGCCTAAACTCGGCGGCCGCAACGGCAGTCCCGCACTCCATCCGCGCGGGATGTTCGACGAGACTTATGTAGAGGGAGGCGCCTGCGAAGATGGCTGTAGTCAGCGTTGCCGCAAATTCAAGAGCGAACCGCAGTGCGGGCATTGTTGTCGAACCTTGGCCCCGATAGGCCAGCGCTCGCGAGGGTCAACTGCGTTTACCAGCTGCTGTAGGCCGTGCCGTCTTGGCCCGTGAGATTCGAAGCGCTGTGAACATCGTAGATCCCGGGCTCTTGCTGGTCCACCGCGATCAGTGCATCTTCCATATCGAGCGCCCAGTTCGCGTCGCCCGTGAAGGGATCCTTGGGAATATCACGAATGTATCCAGCTTGTTTCAGGTCATCCAGAGTTTGCGGAGCCTTCTGTTTGTCGAGCGTGTATTGCTGGATCGTGTCGCGCAAAGTAAACAGGTCCTGGCGCAGAGTTGATTCCTTGGCCCGCAGAATCGCGCGGTTGTACATGGGCACCGCGATCGAGATGAGGATCAGGATCAGACTGATCACAATCATCATTTCGATCAGGGTAAAGCCGCGGCTTTTCTTGCCCAGTCGCCCCATTTACCAGTCCTTGTACTTCGTTCCGTCGAGGGCGGTCTCTTCGGACTTGGAGTAGACGTCGAATACGCTCTGTCCGCCCCATGAGTCCGAAGTGGGATCGTCCTGCATGGAGCGCATGCCCCACTCCGCTTTATTGGTAAAGGGATCGACTTGAATCTTGCGCAGGAACCTCAGCTTCTTACCGTTTGTATCGACACCTTGAACCAAAGTGTCCAGATCGGGTGGATAGCCTTCACTGCCAAGTTTGATCTGAAAGGCGCCACGATCGGCCGCATCTTTGTAGCGGTCAATCGCGTCCCGCATCTCCCAGAGGTCATGGCGCAGCAAGCGCTCCTTCTCGCGCTTGATGCTGACCCGGGCCAGCGGTACCGCCATCCCGGTCAGGATCACCAAGATTGCGGTGGCGACAATCAACTCCATCAGCGTGAAACCACTGGCCTTACGCCATTGCGCCGCCGCTGCCCGATCTGTGCTTCGTACTGCCGACATCCTCAAGTACCCTCTTCCGTACTACCACTATTGTATGTTCACGATGGCCTGGGCGCCATTGACCGTGATCGGCTGCATGGCCGGATCGCGCGCTCCACCGCGGGTAATCGTGAGCGGCGACTGCCCGCTGGCTTTAGTCATGAACGTGAGTGTGACCACCGAACCCTGCCCGGAAACGCCTCCGGAATTCGGTGGTCGGGTCGCGGTGATCTGCAACGTTCCCGTTGCTTCATCCTCGCGGTGTACCAAGGCGACGGCTTGGCCGTCCTGGCCCAGGAATCCTCCGTTCGACACGTTGACCAACTGGAGTTTCGATGGGTCGTAGTTCAGCTGCAGTGGGACGGAGTACACATTCTGAGCTCCGGAAATCAGCACATTTACAGTGAACGTGGCGCCTTTGGTCTGCGAGATTGTGCTGGGATCAAACAGGAAGCTCGTGCCTCCCGGTCCTGGCGTGGTTGCGGGCTGGGTCACAGGACGAGCGGGCTGCGGAGCCGGAGTCTGCGTCGGGGCCTGCGCCGGTACTGCCGCCGGAGCCGGATTCTCGACTTGCTGGTGCGCAACACGCCGCAATTCCAGCGAGTTTGCTGTGCCGACATCAATCAAACGCTGGTTCTGGTCGTTGACATCCATTCCGCGAATAATGTGCGGAATCAATGCAAACACAAGTTCCTGCTCCGAGTGGTCTTTCGTTTCCTGACCGAAGAAGTACTTCAAGAATGGGATGTTCGCCAGGATGGGCAGTCCACTCAGAGAGCGAGTCTGGCTGTCTTCCATCATCCCGCCCAAGAGGTTGACCTCGCCTTCCTTCAGGCGGATCTCATGCTCGACCTTGCGTTGGCCAATGATGGGCTGACTGATACCACCGATGTTGGACTGTCCGGTCACGGACGAAATATCGAGGCTGACTTTGAGTGTGACCTCGCGGCCTGCATGTACTCGCGGGGTGATGTCGATATTTACGCCGACGTCGAGGTACTGGAACTGCGTGTTTACCAGCGGGTTAATGCCAACACCGCCAATTCCGGGCTGGAACGAACCAGTTGCAACTGGAACACGGTCGCCGATCTTGAGTGAGGCCTTCTGGCCATCCAGAGCGCGAATTTGCGGGTTCTGAATGATCTTCGTATCGCTGTCGCCCATGATGGCTGACGCCGTGATGCCCGGGATCGTAATCGTAAAGTCGGTAGCGTTCAGGTTTCCGATGCGGTTGAGGTTGATACCGCCGCTGGAAGATGTTGAACTCGAAGTGCTTGCGGTGCTGGTCGTGGTGCTAGTGGTGGTCGTGTTGATGTTGTTGTTCAGCGAAACGCTGGTGCTGGTCGGCGGCGTGATCCCCAACGTTCGCGAGCGATCGCGGCTGACCTGCATCACGACGATATCGATAACCACTTCGGGCTTGGCTTTGTCGAGGTCATCCACCAACTTCTGCGCCAGTGCAATCTGATCGGGAGTGCCGCGGACGATAATCGCGTTTTGTGATTGCAATTGCTGGATGCGGCTGACTTCCAGCAGCGTGCGCATGGCGTTTACAACGTCTTGCAATTCCGTAGCTTGGGAGAGATTCGAAAGATAAAAAGTCTTTATGACGCTTTGATCGAGTTCCTTGCGCTTGGCCGGATTGTCCTGCGCGATAAAAATTGTGTTGCGGGTAACAGGTCTCCAGAACGTCTTTGATTCCAGTGCGATGATTCCCAGAGCTTCTTCAAGCGTGACGCCGTTTAACTCGATTCGAATCTTGCGCGAGGTGTAGTCCGGATCGAACAAGACGTTGATCCCCGCCAGTTTGCCGACCGTCTCGTAAATCACCTTGGTATCTTCGGTCAGTTTCAGGGTGATCGGGACGTTCGAGATCGCCTCCAGTTCAACCGGTCCCTGCGCCTCATTCAGGATCTTCTTGAGAAGATTGGGGGTAGGCGCCACCGCCTGAGGCGGGTTGTTCGCCTGGTTGACCATCTCTTGCGTCTTCTTTAACTCCTGCTGGGCAATGAAGCTGGAAGGATCGATGGTGGCGGCCTTTTGAAATTCCGCGACGGCCTCATCCAACTTGCCGCTGTCACGCAGGAGTTGACCGCGATGAACGTGAGAAGCCGAAGCCAGGAACTTGATGTGTTCATACGCTGTCCGATAGCGCAAGTCCTTTGGCCTCAAGCTGAAAGCCTGTTGATAGTAATCGTAGGCTTTCTCGTAATCCTGGCGCTCCTCGGCGTCGCGGCCTTTGTTCCATAGCGAATGGGCTTTGTCAGCGGCGGCAGGAAGGGTGATGGCCAGGACGACAAAGAGCAGCGTCGCCGGGCGAAACAGACGTCTCATTCGGTTCAACCCTCGTGTATACACTCGGAATCCATGGGGCTCAAAAGCCCCTTAGGGGGGAGATGTTCGCTTTCACTTGGCAGAAATTTCACAAAAGCTGCGTGATTATAGCATCGGTATCAATCACTTCCGAAGTTACTGTGTTCCGGACATTTACACTCTTTGGTCTTAGTCCCAAAAGGGCCCGGAACTCGGCCCTGAAGTCGGCGATGCTTAACATCCTCGGCATAAGAAAATGTTCAAAACCCGCCCTGCAAGCCGGGTTTGACGCAATCCGCCGGTCAAATTTCGTGATCCGCGTCGGTTTGTTGTCCTTGTGGTAACGTTTTCCTTGCCGTATGACCCGTCAATCCGCACATCAAACGAAGCCGAATCCGGAGAAAAATCCTCGCAGGGACCCAACCGCCGCCGGCGAGCGTGATGCTGCTGTAAACAGGATCGCTTCGCATAACTATTTCTTGCTGGAAAAATTTGAGACTGGCGTGGTTTTGACAGGGACGGAGGTGAAGTCTGTTCGTGCCGGCCTCACTAACTTGAAGGACTCCTACGGTTTAGTGAAAGACGGAGAGCTCTGGCTTCTGAATGCGCATATCGGCCCCTATGAGCACGGCAACATCTTTAATCACGCCCCGCTCCGCACGCGAAAGCTGCTAGTACACAAAGACGAGCTGCGGAAGCTGATTGGCAAGACGCAGCAAAAAGGCCTTACCCTCATTCCCACCCGCGTGTATTTCAAGAATGGCAGAGTAAAACTAGAGCTTGCACTCGCAAAGGGCAAGCAGCTCTGGGACAAGCGTGAAACCGAGCGCCGCCGTACCGCCGATAAAGAAGCCCGCGAGGCCGTGGCTCGCGGGCGTAAACGTTAGAAAAGCTTTCGCTCGGACGAATGCTCCCACACTGTTTCACGACTTGATGCTTAGCTTTGGCGCCGCTTCACGCCGCTTTTTCATCGGCGGATGGCCCGTAGATCGCGGGTACCATTGCTTCGTTCAACCGCAAATATACCGTGAGTTGCCCGCGGTGGTGAGCCAGGTGATTCAGCACGCCATCGCGGATCGCCACGTAGCGTGTTTGCTCACTCAGGGGCTTGCCGCCAGAGAGCATGCGCCATTTTGTATTGAGCAGATGATCGTCGGTGGTTTTTTGCAGAACCTCGCGGCCCTTTTTCAAGCTGGCTTCGAACTGGTCGAGCAATTCCTTCCGCGTCTTCCACGCCGGGGGACGATATTTGGGTCCTCCGGGAGGGTTTATGTCGAGTTCTTCAGTGTTCACAACGATGTCAACCCATGCGGGCATATTGGCCACCATCGTCGCCAGCGAACCGAGCGCCATCGACTTCTGATGCGGTTTCCAATCGTTTCTGCCCTCCGGCACACGCTCAAGTGACTTTCGGATTCCCTCAGCTTCGCGGTCCAGTTCTTCCAGCAGTAATTCCGTGATTTTCATATGCACTCTCCATCGCGGGCTTAGATGCATTGGGACCGAAACCGGATCGGAAGAAAGGCGCACCGTTTTCCGGATTGGAATCAGCCCAGCGTCGCGACGACCCGCGTTTTCCTTTACACCGCAAGAGAATCTTGATCCCGCGAGATCAGCCCTCCGAAATTTCGTTTCTCACTTTTCTTCGGTAAACGCCCTTGCTCGGCAGACAATCGCGCCCCCATCCTCCAGAGATACATTGCCGCGTAAGCGCGCCATGGCCTCCAGGCCTCGGCGCGGGACTCGAGTTCGCGATAGCTCTTTAACTTCAGAGCACGAAGCAAACCCAAATCAGACGATGGGAACGCATCCGGCTCGCGTAAGGCTCGCATTGCGACATACTGGGCCGTCCACTTGCCGATGCCTGGCACTTCGCATAAGTGTTGCAGAAATGTCTCGGTGTCGACTACGCCTTCGAAGTCGATTTTGCCACTCGCCACGGCTCGTGCCAGCGTGCGAATCGTCTCGGCTCTGGCGCCCGTTAAACCGATGCCGGCCAGGTTTGCATCGGCCAAAACCTCGGGTGTGGGGAAAAGGTGTGTTAGTCCAGGCGGCCCTGCAAAGGACATTCCGAATCTGGCCGCAAGCCGCCCCGCCAGGGCCGTCGCGCCCTTGACCGTGACCTGCTGTCCGAGAATCGCTCGTATCGTCAGTTCGAATCCATTCCAACTTCCCGGCACGCGAAGTCCGGGATCAGCCTCCATTGCCGGGGCCAGCGAGGGATCGGGTTTCAGCGTTCGCACGATCGTCGCCCAATCCGCGTTGAGATCGAACATCGCCCGGACTCTCTCGACGATGAAGAAGAGCAATTGTGGATCGCCAAACTCGATGCGCGCGACCAGCGCATCGTGCTCCGCATCGAGAGAAACTTCGAGATAACCGTCGCCGCCGTGCAGGGAAATCGTGCGGCGGTAGCAGCCGTTGTCGACTGCTTCGACTCCGGGCGTCGCCCGTGCCGCCAGATAGGAAAGCGCACCCTCCCAGTGGTACGGCGGCCGGAAATTCAGACGGAAGCGATACTGATTTTCCGATGGCGTTCCCTTTTGCCGTACTAACCGTCGAATCTGCGTGGGGGTACGTTTGTAGACCTTGCGAATGGCTGCGTTGAAGCGGCGCACGCATCCGAATCCGGATGCCATGGCGATTTGACCCATCGGCAGCCTGGTTTCATCGATGAGTTTCTTGGCGAAGTGCAGGCGTCGCGTTTGCGCGACGGCCATTGGCGTGGCGCCCAGGTGCCGCAGGAAAAGTCGGCGAAGATGCCGCGAGCCGACGCCCAGCCGTTCGGCGAGACTTTCGACTCCGCCGTCTTCGAGGCCGCTCTCGCCGATCAGACGCAAGGCGCGCGACACCGTATTTGAAGTTCCCAACCACGCGGGCGTGCCTGGAGAACATTCTGGCCGGCAGCGCAAACACGGGCGAAAGCCCGCTTCCGACGCCGCGGCCGCGGTTGCGAAATACCGGCAATTCTTCTCTTTCGCGGTCGGTGCGGGGCAGATCGGGCGGCAATAGACCATGCTTCCCACCACGCCGATGTAGAACTTGCCATCAAAGCGCGGGTCGCGCGAAAGCCGGGCTCTCGAACAAACTCGCCAATCCAGTTCCATGCCAACCTCGAATCACGGGGCGGAGTCACGCGAGGAGATCATCATAGCCCCCACGCCGCTTCGGATTAGACGTTTTCGGACCGTACTCGGAGAGCACAGATTCGGGTCCGGAAACGTCCACCTCGCCGGCATTCGAGTCCGCAAGCGTCCAATCTCAAGAGATGGCTTTGAGTATGTTTCGCGGTACATCGCGTCTGTAGAAATCGACCGCGACGGGCGGGCCCGCCAGAACCGCACTAGGTTCCTTCATACGCCTGACGTTGATCAAGGAGGGATCCATGCCATCGAGAAGTCTGTACCTCATCGCGGCAGTTGTTGGTTTCGCCGTCATGCTCGCTGCGATTCCCGGCCACACACAAGGCCATGCCAAGCAGTCTTCGAAGTACTACGTCTTTAATCTCGGCGCACCGCTGGGCGGGGTACCGGAACCAGTTGGCGTCAACGATCTCGGTTGGGTCTCCGGGGGCGCGAATCTGGCGTCGAACACGCAGGTGCACGCCGAACTCTGGGTCGGCGCTGCTGTCGATCTCGGTACACTCGGCGGCCCGAACAGCAATATCGCCTGGCCGAATCACAGCAACCGCGGCGAGGTCGTAGGAATCTCCGAGACCGCTGAAAAAGATCCTCTGAACGAGGCCTGGAGTTGCTCGGCCTTTTTCTTTGGCCCTGATGGCTACGTTTGCCGCGGGTTCACTTGGCAGAATGGGCAGATGACGAAGTTGCCCACCCTCGGCGGAATCAACGGCTACGCCGCGGGCGTGAACAATGCCGGGCAGGTGGTGGGCTGGTCCGAAACGTCGTTCCACGACCCAACCTGCGTCACCGGGACCGAGGTCCTGCAATTTCTGGCTACGCTTTGGGCACCTGGAACCAACCAGCCGACGGCGCTGTCCCCGCTCTCGCCCGATCCTGATTCGGCTGCCACCGCCATCAATGATCGTGGGCAAGTGGTTGGCATCTCCGGCTTATGCTCGGTCGCAGTGGGAGGCGCCAGCGCCGAGCACGCGTTGCTGTGGGAGGGCGGCGTGCCCCACGACCTGGGCAACATTGGCGGCAAAGCCTGGAACACCCCGGTCGCGATCAACAACCGCGGTGTCATCGTCGGGTTCGCCAACACCAGCGGCGATGAGCACGCCGCTCTTGCGCCCACGGCCTTCATTTGGACACGAGCCAACGGGATGCAGCCGATCGCTCCGTATGGCACGGATACCAACAACATCGCCTTCGACTTGAATGAAAGCAATCAGGTGGTGGGGCAGTCGGCGAACTCGAGCACCGGTGCGGCGCGAGCATTTCTCTGGCAGAGTGGCGTATCGAGCGACCTAAACACGCTTGTCGTCGGTCCTACGACGCTGAACATGGTGCTGGCACAGGGCATCAACGACGCTGGCGAGATCACCGGAACTGCTGTCGACACCGCTACCGGCGAAGTTGTCGGATTCCTGGCGGTGCCGGCGTTTCTGTCGAATGACGATGCCAGCCTTAGCGCAAGCACTCGCATGAGCGTCTCGCGCGAGGTTGTCGTCAATGACCGCATTCGCAAACAGCTTCCTTATTTCAGCCGAACGATGATCGAAACGTTTGGCAAATAGTTTCCAGTTGGCCTACGGAAATTTTGCGACTCCACCCGATGCCGGAATCGCATGAAGGGGGCAGCGCGGCTCGCTCCTCCAGCAGTAAAGGGACTGGATAGATTCCATGACCTATCGTCTACGACATTGCGCCGAATGTCCGGGCTGCGGGACACGCTACCTGGTGGGATTCAGTCCCTATTCGAATGGCTCCTGGCTTTTGGGGCGCGATGACGGTCTGCCGGACGAATGGACGTTGTATTGCCGCTGTGCCACGCCGCCAGTGTGCAGCCAATGGCTGTGGAGCGACATGAAGACTTACGACGTCTCTGAGGAGGCCCACGAACGAGGGTTCGGTTCACCCGACGAGATCGTTCGCTTTGGAGCGAGGTTCAACTCTAACTGTGATAAACGACACGGAGATTTTTTTCGATGATCTGGTTAACTCGTGGCGTGTGCGCGGTGTGCGTGCTTACAGCAGTGGTATCAGGCTCGTGGTTGCATGGGGCATTCCGCGTGAAGCCAAATTCTGCGGATCCCTTGAATTCATCGCCGGACGATAGGTCCACTGTCGCAGCGCTTGACGAGCGATATCAATCGGCGGTGAAGGGCAACGATGTCGCAACCATGGATCGCATCCTTGCCGACGACTTTGTTCTCGTGACCGGCTCCGGCAAGAGCTATTCAAAGGCAGATCTGCTCAAGGAATCGGGCAGTGGCGAGTACGTCTATGAACACCAGGAAGACACGGAGAGGAACGTTCGCATCTGGGGTGATACTGCGGTTGTAACTGCGAAGTTGTGGGCGAAGGGAATGGATAACGGCCGTGCATTTGATCAAACCGTGTGGTTTAGTGATGTGTACATTCGAACACCGCGTGGATGGCGGTACGTATTCGGCCAGTCGTCGTTGCCGCTCCCGCAAAACTCGGCAGCAGTCAGAGTGACTCTCGGCGAGGTCCGCAGACAAAAATTGGGCCCGGGAACCAGTCCCGAACCCATGGAGAGAGTGAACGACCCAACGAACAATACCTTATTGAATGGTGAGGCTGAGAGGCGTCGAGTGCGAGATCGAGCCTGAAGTGCCTACCACCATCACGGTCTGTGCGCCCGGCGTGCCATTATGGTTGCTCGAACTGCTGCCACACCCGACTGCGGCAAGCAGCAGCCCGAGCACCAGGACGGCGGAACCCAGTGCCCATATCCCAGTCCGCCGTTCCATGCCCCGCTGGCCCCGCTTTCGCGCCCCATAGACCAGACCGAGCAATCCCATTCCTGTGAACGATCCCAGCATCATGTACCCAGATGGAGGTACATACGTAGAGCCGACGGCAATCGTCAGGTTCGAACTTGCCGCCGTTCCGCCCGGCGTGATCGAGTTCGGTGCAAATGCACACGTCACACCCGTCGGAAGCCCCGTGCATGACAGGCTGATCGGGCTGTTGAAGCCGCCCGAGGCGCTGGCATTGATCGTCACCGCAGTCGACGCTCCGCGGGTCACCGTCGCGGATGGGGCCGAGAGCGTCAGAGAGAAGTCGGTTCCGGCGGCCGCCGCCGGAACCAGGCTGGCGAACAGTCCGCTAGTTTGCGAAGGTCCGCCGGCCGTAAAGTAGAGTGTGTTTGGATCGCCGGTGCCGCCTGCGCCGAACACCAGGTCCCACAAACCCGCGTTGGTAATGACCGCACCATTGCTGTCTTTCACCTGTCCGAGAGAGTTTCCGTTCGTGTCAAAAGCATTGATGGTGCCGTCGCCGAAGTTTCCAACCAGAACGTCATTGGAGAATTGTCCGAAGTTCGCCGAAGCCTGGACAACACCCCACGGAGCATTCAGCGTTCCCCCGGTCATCCCGCGTTTCATGAACTTGCCATCGGTCTGGAAAAGATCGACGAGTCCCATGCCTGCCCCGGTCGTTGGATCGTGCTTCGCCCCGTCCTGCACCGCATACGCGACAAACACGACGTTATTGATGACGTGGACGCCGTGGGGTGCGTAGCCTGCGGGCAGGTTCGGATCGGTAAAAGTTCCGCCGCTCAGCGTTGCCGGTTGGAAGTTCCGGTCGAAAACGTCGATCGCGCCGCTGTGAAAGTTGGCCGCCAGCAGAAAATTCCCCTGTGTGTTGTTCACGAACGCGAGACCCTTATAAACTGCGCCAGAAGCCGAGTTGTCTACTTTCGTGACGGCGTTCGCGGTTCCATTCCAACTGGCGATGATTCCGTCCTCTGTGTCGAATAGAAACAGCGCGCCACCGAAGTCGGTTGTGGTGTTGGCGACTGTTCCAGTGGGGCAGCCGGGATTGCAAGGATTGGTTCCGGCAACTGGGATGCCCACTGTAAGTGTCTGCTTGTTCCCTTGCGCGTCGTAGGTGGTAGACGTGCCGCCGTTGTTGTTGGCGATCCAGAACACGTCGCCGGGTACAAACGAAATTCCCCAAGGGTTCGACAGCTGGGAGTCTGTGTGATTGGCTACGCCCGACACGTTCGCGGTCAGGTTCGTCTGCTTGTAGCTTGTTTGTTGGGCGCGCAACCCCGGAGCAATTCCGAGGGCCAACGCCGTCCCAAGAATCAGAAGTGTCTTGAAATTTGTCACCGCTGCTTTTCCTCCGCCAATTCTCGAAGCCCCGGGGCAACGGGTATGTTCAATGGTTGAACCGAGATTAGCGACGACGAAGAAAGTGGTTGTCACCGCCATGTCAGCAGCGGGTAAAACGTTTGCGAGGTTGAAATCATCGTTTTGCGACGCATCGGTGACAACGAGGAGACATAAATTCAGTCGCTAATCGTCGGCCGTCAGCCCAAATATCCAGATGGGAAATTGGAAATTGCACTGGTCGTGATCAGTTCCGGCGCCGACCACGGATTTCAGGCGGCGCAAAGGCAACCATCTTGATTAACGTGGCGCCTTGCACGAGGAAGGCACTGCCGACGATACTGGTGAGCGATGAAAGCTAACCTTCTTCTTGCCAATCCTGCTCAAGTGGAAACCGAATGCCTGGTCGCGGTTGCGCTGGACCGCGGATCCAAGGACAAACCCGAGGTGGCTCTGGAAGCGGACGACTCCGTGACGAAAGCGGCCGCGGAGGTCATCGCCAGCGGCGAGTTGACCGGGAAAAACTTTGAGACCACGCTGCTGCACCACCCGTCGGGGCTCAAGGCCAAGCGCCTACTGGTTTTGGGCGGCGGAAAGTCGAGTAAGTTCACGCAGTTCGATTTGCGGCGGCTGGCAGGGGCGGCCGTACGGACACTAAAATCGCGCGGGCTGCGTAGCTTCGCGTTCGTCACGCCGCAGGCCGGCCTGAATGCCGAAGTCGCTGCGAAGGCGATCGTGGAAGGGGCGTTTGTCGGCAACTTCGATCCCGACACGTACAAGAGCGATCGCAAGGATCAACTAGTCGATCAGCTGACGGTGGTTGGGAGGGGAGACGAGGCGAAGCTGCAGGCTGTGGTGCAGGAAGCGGCCATCATCGGCGAATCACAGAACTTTACGCGCGAATTGGTGAATGAGCCCTCGAACCGTATGACACCGACCATCCTCGCCGAGCGCGCCAAGAAGATGGCGCAGGAAGTCGGCTTGAAGTGCGAGGTGTATGGTGCAGACAAAATCAAAGAATTGAAGATGGGCGCGTTCTGGAGCGTGGCGCAAGGGTCGGACGAGCCGCCCGCGCTTATCATTCTCAAATACGAACCCGCGGGTGCTCCCGAAGAGCCGGTGCTTGGCCTGGTAGGGAAGGGCATTACGTTCGACACCGGCGGCATCTCGATCAAACCTGCCGATGGCATGGAGAAGATGAAGTACGACATGGCGGGCGGAGCCGCCATGCTTGGGGCCATGCGCGCGATCGCGCTGCTTAAGCCCAAGGTGAAAGTGATCGCCATCGTATGCGCCAGCGAGAATATGCCCTCGGGCAAAGCACAGAAGCCGGGCGATGTGCAGATTGCCATGTCGGGCAAATCGATTGAGATCATCAACACCGATGCGGAAGGCCGTCTCGTACTTGCTGATGGTCTTTACTATGCGCGCCAACTCGGTTGCACTCACCTTGTCGACGCGGCAACTTTGACCGGCGCTGTGGTGGTGGCCTTGGGCTATGTGAATGCTGGTATCTTCGCCAATGATGATCGCCTTTACGACCGCTTCCAAAAGGCCGAAGACAAGGCCGGAGAGAAATTCTGGCGTATGCCGCTCGACGAGGAGTACAAGGACGTGATCAAGTCGAGTATTGCAGACATCGTGAATTCAGGGGGACGTTGGGGTGGGGCGGTCACAGCCGCAATGTTCCTCAAGGAATTCGCAGAAGACACGCCGTGGCTGCATCTGGATATCGCAGGAACAGCCTGGACCGAAGACGCCAAGCCCTGGATTGCGAAAGGGCCTTCGGGGATCGCGGTCCGCAGTTTGGTGGAGTTCGTGAAGGGCTTTGCTACCTAGAGGTGCATATCAGGGTTCTGCGCCGAGGCGCTGATTGATTGGGGCGATCAGTCCCAGCTGACCCGGGCAGACAGCGTATGCGCCACCCTTTGGGCTCGTCCTGCGACAGCACCGAGGTAATCAGGATTCGTTCTTCGAAGCGAGATACAATCGCGCCCAATGGACATCCAGACGATTACCAGAAAGTACGCCTACAAGATCGAGGCGAAGCCGGAAGGCGGATTCATTGCACGGGCCACCGATCCGACCGTCCCGCCTATCGAGGGTGCGACGCGGGAGGAGGTCCAACGCAAGATTCGCGAGATCGTGGCGGCTGGTTTGGCACAGGCATTTCCCGGCCTGAAGATTCCACTCGAAACCAAGAATGCAAAGCTCGAGTTCCGTGTCGAGCGCAAACCCGAAGGCGGGTTCTCTGTGCATTCCACAGAACTTGGTACGCCAACCATGGCGCCGGCGACTCACGAGAAAGTTGATCATATGGCCGAGAAGCTGCTTGGCCTGGTCGACAAACACTTTCCCGAGTTCTCGCGGGCGCTGGCTGAGCAGGCGGCCTCGGAGGAAGTTCAGATCATTACTGAGCAGAAAAACGAGAAGTGGAGCGGATTCCCGACCAGTGCGCGCGACCTTCTGCCGACGCCGCCTGCGAAGTCGGAATCGAGCGTCGCCGGAGTTGTGAAGTGGACGGGCGGGGCGGCAGACACCACGTCCGACAGTCTTGGCGGCGCGATCACCAATACTCCCATCACGCCACAATCCAGCAGCAACTGGGCTGTGCTGCGCTTTCTGCTCGCGGCGCTCGCGATTGCAGGACTACTGTACTTCTTCCTGACGCATCGGTAAGTGCGCTTCAGTCGGCCGATTCTACGTTCTCAGGCAGGGCGAGTTGTAAGGTGCCGGCGCTCACGGGGCGGCTGCCTGTGTCCCGCCCGCGGGATAGTCCACAGCGACAGAGACAATTTCGAACGGGTGGACGGGAACCCGGAGACGATTTCTCTCGACCGGGAGCGGAGAGTCCTCCGCTTGCTCCATCAAGTTTGTCATCGTTGCACTTTTGGCACCTGGTGGAACCGTCAGCTCTACCTCTCCTTCCTTGCCTGCCCACTCGTAAAAACGGAAAAGGAGTTGGGGTCTGTCCTCGGATTTCTTCATCGCCGTCAACACAACGTTCTGTTGACCGATTTCGACGAAGGAGTGTGCTGGAGGGAGATCCCCCTCATGTGGTTCCACCTGTATGGCGAGCAGTTTGTAATTGAACTCGTAGCCGTGGCGCACCGTCAGCGCCTGTTTCCAGTCTCCGCTGTGAGGGTAGAGGGAATAATGAAAACTATGATGGCCGCGATCAGCCTCAGGATCAGGCCAGCTGGGAGACCGCAGTAAGGAGATCCGCAGAACATTCCCTTTTCCGTCATACCCGTACTTCGATTCGTTGATGAGGCTCAGACCGTGCTGGCCGTCCCCCAGATCGGCCCATCGCAATGCCGGAACTTCAAACTTAGCCATTTCAAAGCGATTGTTGCGAGTGGTTGGGCGTTCAATGGTGCCGTAGGGAATTTCGTAGGTCGCCTCGCTACTCGAGGCCGCCAGCGGAAATGCGGCTTTTAGCAAAACGTGAGTTTCATGCCAGTCGATTTCATTTCCGATGTCAACGCGATTCAGCCCGGCATATAAGGAGATGTCCTGCACAAACTTCGACTGTTGCCAATGGCGGGTGACCCGGATGGTCGCGCGAACCGGGCCTCGCTCAACGATTTCTACAGAGTCCGCCTGGTCGAGCTTTGTGAAATGCTCTTCGAAATTCGCGTCGATATTCCAGGCATCATAGTCCTTGGGGGTGTCTTTGAAGCCGATGAGTTCGTTCCCACAACCATTCGGCGCGATCTCTTCGAACTTCGCATTCTTGTCGTAAAGACTCGAAATGCAGCCAGTCTTCTGGTCGACGGTCACCCGAAGCAACGAATTTTCAAGCGTCAGTCCGTGCACCTCAAGATCTGACTGCACCGGGTTCGCACTGCTGACGACATGGAACACCTCATATCCCATCGATGGTAGTTTTTCTGCTTTGACCAACAGCTGATAAGAGTTTGACCGTGAGTCGGTCGAGAGCACCTGAAAAAGTTCGGGCCCGCCGTGAGAATTGAGAACGCTGAAGCCATTCTTTGAGGATTGCGGCAGTTGGACATTTAGTGTGACCAGATCAGTTCGCTCCCAGGCGAGTGGATTGATCACCAGAATCGGAACGCCATTCGCTCCCGACGTGTTCACCCGGCTGGCGAGCTTGTTGAGAGCGTCCGAGCTCAAATGCTGAGTCTGGAGGCGGACGAAATCATAATCGCGCTGGGCGTCATGATAGATATCCGCGATCCCGGAACCCGCAGCGAGGTCGTGGAATTGGTTGAAGAGCACTTTCTTCCATGCTTCGGTCAGTTCCATGCCGGGGTAGGGAAGGCCATCAAGCCAGGCGAGCGATGAGAATTTTTCCGCGTTCAGCAGTTCCTCTTCGCTTTCGCGCATATTGCGCTTGTGGTTTGCCTGGGTCGTGAACACCCCACGGTGATACTCGAAATACAACTCGTCGTTCCAAACCGGAAGACTGAACTTGCCGTCGGTTGGAGCCGGCAGCTTCTGATTGCCGGAGGCAAGGACCTTATAGTTCCAGATTGGTGAATGCGCAGTGTCGGCTCTGCTTTCGATATCGGAGAAAAATCCTTGTGCGATCCCGAAAGTAGTTTTCGGGAAGATCACGTCTGGTTTCGACCAGTGCATTCCGCTGTCGAGCATGGCACGAGTTGGACCACCTCCATGGTCACCAATTCCGAACAGGTGCATCATCTCCGGCACGCCGGGATTGAGGGCCTGGCTGGTGGCAACGTCATTCGCGATTCGCAGTGGCTCGATTTCGTTGACGTAATCGTGCGGGAAGTAGGTCAGGACACGACTACCATCGGGTGACTGCCACCAGAAAATCTTCACCGGAAGTTGATTGCTATCATTCCACGCCATCTTTTGCGTGACGAAGTAATCGATGCCCGACTTCTTGTAGATTTGCGGCAGTTGCCAGTTATATCCGAACGAGTCGGGATTCCAGCCGATGCGAACGTCAGTGCCAAACTTTTCCTTGAAGTACCGCTTTCCGACGAGAATCTGCCTTACGAGCGACTCGCCGTCGGGCATGTTGAGATCGGGCTCAACCCACATGCCTCCTACCAGCTCCCAACGTCCTTGCTTGACGCGATCGAGGATCTGCTTGTAGAGCGACGGATACTTTTCGAATACCCATTCACTGTACGCAGCTGCAGATTGCGTATAGGTGTATTGCGGGTATTCGTCCATCAGTTGGATGGCCGTCCCAAATGTTCGGCGTACCACATCCACTGTTTCCGTCCAGGGCCACAGCCACGCGGCATCAATGTGGGCGTTACCGGTAAGACGAACAGACGTCTGCTGCAAATCGGGCTTTACGGGTTCGAGAAGTGCGCGAGCCTTGGTGAGCGACGTATCGAATGCGCTCTGGTCTGCATTCGCAAGAGCGTTCAAATCGACTGCGTCAGCGGCGCCCGCAACCGCCTTCTGCATTCGCTCGGACGGTGATCCCGCGTATGGGGCGAGAATGGAAACCGTTCCCATTTCTTGCAGGAGGTACTCCGGGTTCGGGCGAGCATTGGGTATATCGATTCGGAGGTCGGCGCTCGAAAAATGCTTTTGATCGACAGTGTGCAAAAGTTTAACGGCGACCAGAACCTTGTCGCCAGGTTTCGCGTTGTCGAAGAGCACGATCGGCTCGAGGTCGTCACCCATCGCGACCCGGCGGCCGTTGAAATAAATGATCTGGACGACCGGGCCGTTCGCGTCGATCTGAAAGGAGAACCAGATGCGCGCTCCGGTGAGATCGTAGCCGTTCAGATTCTTAGGGACCTCGATCCAGCGGCGATACCAGAGTGCCTCATACGGGCTTGTGCCGTTGGGGCGTATGGTACTCCACGAACTGTCGTCCAAGTCGATGGCTTCGCCGTGATCAATGTCCGCCAGATGAAACTTCCACTCGTCGGCCGGAAGGCGCATGAGAGATTTCAGTCTGGTGGCGACCGTCTCAATGCGGTCGGGGGCGTTGGATGTTGCGCGCTGCCAGACGACTTTCTGCTTCTCCAGGCCTACGGACCATGTGCCTTGGATCGATTGAGAGTCGGTTGAGAGTTGGCCTTCATACTCGGCCAAACCAGTGCGAAACCTAAGTGTGTTTTTCGCGAAGCTGAACGATTCTGCCCGACTGCCGAACTGGAACCGAGCTGGTACGTCCAGCGTCGCGCTCGGGGAGCCTGCAGTGGTTGCAATATGCAGAACATAGCGCTCGGGTCTGCCGCGTTCCTGTACTGAGGTTTGCCAATTGCCTTCGAGGTTTTGTGCAGCGAGGGGGAGAGTTGCTAGTATTGCAAGCAAACCAAAAAATTGGCGCAATCCCATTGGTCACCCGTAAGAAGTCAGAAAGGTTGGTTTAAGAATCACGACGTTGGAATCTCAGAACAACCGTTTCAGGCCGAACTGCGTCGTGTGGGCTGTAAGCGAAGTGCGTAAGAAATCCGGTCTGGCGAAATACTTTTTTAGCGTCTGTTTAGTGCCTATAGAGGCTCTCATCGCAGATTGAGCTTGAATGGACAGCGATTATAAACGTTTCGGGCGAAATTACTTATCTCGATTCTTTATGACTCCGGCGCGTGGTGCCCTGGCGGTCCGCGGCTGAACATGACGAGGGAACTCGCCTTTTTTGCGTGAGGCGCATTCACCTTATATGGTTTCTGCCCCAGGAGGCTGACCTGAAAATCTACCTCATCGACGGCACCTACGAACTGTTCAGACACTTTTACGCGCTTCCATCGATTCGTGACGCCAACGGTCGAGAGGTAGCGGCCGTTCGCGGAGTTCTGGGCTCGGTCCTGCGGATGCTCAAAGAGGGGGCGACCCACATCGGTGTGGCAACGGACCATGTCATCGAGTCTTTTCGAAACGATCTTTGGCCCGGTTACAAAACAAGCGAGGGTATCGACCCCGAACTCTGGGAGCAGTTTCCGGTATTGGAGGAAGCGCTCCTCGCCATGGGGATTCGCACATGGCCCATGGTGGAGTTCGAAGCTGATGATGCGCTCGCATCGGCAGCGGCTGGCGCCGCTCAGGATCCTCGAGTCGAGCAGGTTCTGATCTGTTCGCCAGACAAAGACCTGGCGCAGTGCGTCAGCGGCAATCGAATCGTGCAGATGGATCGGCGCGCCGGCGCAATTCGAGATGAAGCCGGTATAGTCGGAAAGTTCGGCGTTCGGCCAGAGTCCATCCCGGATTACCTAGCTCTCGTTGGGGACAACGCGGATGGCTATCCGGGACTGGCCGGTTGGGGGGCGAAGTCGGCAGCGGCCATCCTGGCGCACTATCGTCATTTGGAGTCAATCCCGGATGATTGGCGACGATGGGAACTTAAGATCACCGGTGCCGCAAGACTTGCCAGTACGCTTATGCGGGATCGAACGGCGGCGGTTCTTTTTCGAACTCTAGCCACGCTTCGGGTCGATGTTCCCGTCTTTGAGTCGATAGATGAATTGCGCTGGGCTGGGCCCAAAGAAGGCTTTTCACAAGTGGCGGAACGCCTGGATGCCAATAGCCAGAACAAATTGCTGCTCTCGGCAAACACGATCCACGCTGCGGTCGTCAACTAAGTTATGGGGTGACGAAAATCAGAATGGGCGGCGCGGTGCTGCGGAAGTGCTCCGGGAGTCGAGAGTCGCTCCCGGAGATTCCGGCAGTTCAAACGGCCGACCTCGAAAACGCGTAAAACCTAAACCGCCTTCTTCAAGGTGTCGGCGCTCTCCGAGCCCTTCACTCCGGCAGGCCCGACTGAGCAAGTCGGGCAGGCGGCCACTGCTTCCTTGCGACGTTCGCGTAGGCGCGCTTGAAACGTGTCCCAGCGGCCACCAATTCCTACGGCGCTGTTTGCGATCGTGACCGAGTCCGTGCCTGCTGGCACTACCCGTTCCGTTGAGGTACTTGCCGCGCGCGCCGCGTCTTGACGATAGGTCGCGCTCGGAGCGCCTGCTGGTGTACCGGACGACACGGGATTTCCCTGCAACTGCTGCGTGGTCGGCGTAACGTTGCGGTCCGATTCGGCGCGATGCATGACAGGACCAGTCTCCCATTTCGATCGATAGCGACCTTCGTAGTCCGCCCACTTTTCATCGGATTGCAAATCGCTCTTGTTGTAGGGTGGGAAGGTCTCGACTTGTTTCTTCGTTAAGTCGGAAGAAAAATCGCCTTTGTGTTCAATAGAGGCCTGCAACCGGTCAGCCGGAACAATGAACTCCTTCGTCGAGAGCCAGCCACCCGTGTCGACCACCACGTACCGGACGTTGCCGGTGGTGTGATCGAAGATCACGTCCTCGATCTTGCCCAGCTTTTGATCCTGGAGCCCATATAAGTGCGTCCCGCGAATGTCGTCTGCAGCTTCTTGAAAACGGTAGTTACCTAGCACTCCGTAATGCGATATGCATCCTCCGTTGTACTCGTAATTTTATGTACCCGGCAGTTCGATGCCAGGGGACTCGCTCGCTGTTTTATCTGAAATGTGGAGGCGCCGCCCCCGGCGACAGGTGGACTTGGTCTCGTTGAGGAGGGCAAGTTTTCTCGGAAATCGAGGATCCGTCGCACGTATAAGGTAGGGGCTTCTCTTATGCCGCCTTTCTCCCTACAGGTTTCGCCTCAGGATGTCCTCGTTCTGCGGCCGCGTGCTCGATAGTTGCATTTATTTCTCCGCCAATCAGAATCGCAAGTCCTGTGACATAGAACCACAGCAACAGGATGATGACGGCTCCTAAAGAACCGTAGATCCGGGTGTATGAGTTAAAGAAGTGCAAATAGGCGCGCAATCCGGCAGACGCGATGGCCCAAAGGGCGACACCAGCGACAGAGCCGGGCGTGATCCAGTACCAGTGCTGCTGGTCAACGTCAGGCGCAAAGTAATAAAGTGTTGCGAACGCAAGGATCACAGTGCTAAGGGCGATCGTCCAGTGCAACACCCTGATCGCAACAATGACAGATTCACCGAGCCCCACCGATTCTCCGACAGTTCGCAAGAAATGCCCGCTCGCGAATGCCAGAGAGACGGCCAAGACAATCAGTAGTGATAGCGCCAGCGTCAATCCGAGCGAAAGCAGGTGCACTTTGACCCACGATCGCCCCTCGTGGACTTCGTAGGCCGCATTGAGGGTGGCGATCAGCTGTGTCATTCCGCCCGATCCCGCAAACAGCAAGAAAAGAAGGCCGAGCGTGATCTTCCCGCCAACGGCATTGTGAGTAACCTCCTGAAACGTACTCGACAGCACATGGTACGCAGCAGGAGGCAAAGCAGGTTGGATGTAGGTTAAAAGCGTGTTGCGCAAGGGGCTACTCTCTGATGCGAGAGCGCCGAACAAGGCGACGAATAAGAAGAGCATTGGGAAGACGGCAAGCAGGAAATTGTACGCAAGTTCATAGGCCCGGTTAATCAGGTCGGTTTGATTGATGCCGCCCCAGACGCGATAGGCGAACTCGCGAAACGTTAGTCCGCCCAAGCTCCAGATCGACTCGAGTTGCTTATCGGCACTGAGTATGGAACGCGACATAGGGCAGAACAGCGGTGGGGTCTCGGTTGCTGCACCTCAAGAAAGTTGTGTCCTGCGATGTGTGCCCGCGATAAACAGGTTGCCATCGACTTTCGAGAATCACAGCTCGTGCGAATCAATCACCTCACATTGCTCTTCGAGAGCCCGACCCCTCCTCAACTTGGCTCGCAATGGATACAGAGATTCCTTGAGGGTTGCGAGCGCCAACCTTCGCTCTGCGCTTCAGCATCACAGGTCCGCGACATCGCGAGACATTCGTCGAAAGGGTTCCAGCGCCATTCTTTGTGGGCATCAGTGCCGCATGGCGCGTCAATGGCTCCGGGCATCACGCCGATGCGGATTTTTATTATCATTGCGACCATTACCGCTTCCTTTTGCGTTGCGGGTGCACAAAAAGCGCCCGCCGGACCGCAGGCGGCCTATGAAGGGCAAAACGTCAGCGCCGTCTCACTCATCGCAAATCCACATCGTGACCTGGAGCCCTTTCGCCCAGTTGTGACCCAGAAAGCCGGAGAACCCTACTCTGGAAGAAAAGTGCAGGAGAGTGCTGCTGCGCTCCAACAGAAGGGAGGCTTTGGAGAAGTTCGAGTAGAGGTTACACCTGAGATCCAAGGCCTTCGGATTAGCTTTTTGTTGGAACCGGCGTGGTACCTGGGGGTCGTGGAGTTTCCGGGTGCGGAGCGATTTTCATACACCCGACTGCTGCAAGTGGTGAATCTCCAGGACGAGGATCCGTACGATCCTGCCCGTATTCCAGTCGCAGAGAAGGCCCTTCTAGACTTTCTGCACCATAACGGATTCTTCACGGCAGACGTTCACGGTGAGCCGCACATTAATGACGAAAATCAATTGGTGAGTGTCAGCTTTGTGGTCCGTCCCGGAAAGCAGGCACGCATTGGATCCGTGAGGGTCGAGGGCACGACGAAGGCGGACGACACTCGCTTAATGCGTTCGGTCCGCTCGCTGCGAGCACGGCTTTCCGGAGGGCTGCTAAAGCGCGGAAAACCATATTCTCCGGAGCGAATCGCGTCGGCTACCACGCTGATGAAAAAGACTCTCGTCAAGCAGCGGCGCCTGGCGAGTCGGATCGAGGAAAACGCTCCTGAATATCACGCCGACACCAACCGGGTAGACGTTTCGTTCAATGTAGACGTCGGACCGCTGGTCACGGTGCGCGCAACAGGCGCTCGCCTCTCTGTGATTCCTTTTCTGGCTGGGCGTGAAATGAAGAAGCGGATTCCCATCTACTCGGAGGGGACCGTCGATCGGGATTTGATCGACGAGGGGCAGCGGAACCTCGTGGAGTACTTCCAACAGAAAGGGTTCTACGACGCGAAGGTCAATACAACCTTCCAGCGTAAGCCCGATGAGATTCTCGTGGTGTACGCGATTGACCGAGGGAAGAAACACAAAGTCAACAGCATTGCATTCCGCGGAAATCACGAAATCTCTGACAAAGAGCTTCTCGATCAGGTCATGGTAAAGAAAGCTCATATCTGGACGCATGGCAGCATCAGCCAGAAGTTGCTGAAGCAGAGTACGGACAACATCGAAGCTCTTTATCGAGATCGCGGTTACGAGGACGTCAAGGTCACGTCGCATATAGCTGATCACGATCCCAAGATTGACGTGTCCTTCGAATTTCAGGAAGGCCCCCAAACCCTGGTGGACGACATCAGCGTTGAGGGGAACAGCAGCGTTCCTTACGAGCAACTGACGGCTCCCGTCGGCTTCCAGCTTCGGCCCGGAGTGCCGTTCTCCCCGCGAAAAATGGCCGACGATCGAAACCGCATCTCGGCAACATATCTGAATCGTGGATACCTCAACGCCGAAGTCAAGGTATCGGTAAATCGCAGCGGAAACGATTCGCATCGCGTGAACATTGCCTACGCCATCACCGAGCACCAGGTTGTTCGTATTAGCGAGGTCGTGTACCTCGGCCAGAAACGAACTCGCAACTCATTGCTTGCAAAAACGGCCCAGCTTCCTGAAGAAGCGCCAATGAAGCGAGGGCAGATGCTGGAGGCGGAGAGCCGACTGTACGATCTGAACATCTTTGACTGGGCAAGCGTCGGTCCACGTAAACCGATTGTGGATCAGACGGATGAAGAGGCGCTAGTAAAAGTGCATGAGGCTAAACGGAACGAACTGACATATGGGATCGGATTCGAAGTGTCTCATCGCGGAGGGAGCACGCCCGGTGGAACGGTTGCACTTCCAGGCGGAGGTCCGACGATCGGCCTAGGGTCAAATCAAATTGCTCCCAGTCAGTCAACGTACGCGAGTCCGCGCGGCCTGTTGGAATTTAGCCGTCGAAACATGAGAGGGCTCGGCGAGACGGCAAGTTCGTCGCTGCTGTTGTCAAGGCTTGACCAGAGGCTTCTGGCGTCGTACTCGCAGCCCCATTTTGTGGGCTCGCAGTGGAGTTCGCTCACTAGTTTCTCCATCGAGCGCACCAGTGAAAACCCCCTGTTTACCGCCGGTCTGGGCGATCTGTCCTTCCAGGTCGAGCGGCTGATCAGCCGCAAGCAAAACACGCGATTGCAGATCCGGTACGACTTCAATCGCACAACTCTATCGCACCTTCTGGTACCGCAACTCGTTTTGGATCAGGACCGCAATGTCCACCTCTCCACCTTCTCGGGGACGCTTATTCGAGACACACGGGACAAACCACTCGATGCGCATCGGGGTGTGTTTTCGACGCTCGATCTTGCAATTACCCCTACGGCATTAGGCTCGAGCGCGAATTTCGCAAAGCTGTTTGGGCAATATGCCTATTACAAGCCAATTCATTCGCTGGTATTTGCCAATAGCATCCGCCTGGGATTGGCGAAAGCATTCGCCCAAAGCTTTGTGCCCACAAGTCAGCTGTACTTCTCGGGCGGCGGTACTTCGTTGCGCAGCTTTCCGATTAACGAAGCTGGCCCGCAGCGCCTCGTGCCGTTTTGTAATGTGCTCCAAGGACAATCCGGCTGCGTAAATGTGACTGTGCCTGTGGGAGGAAGGCAACTGTTCATTTTCAATTCCGAACTGCGTTTCCCCCTCCGAATTATGAAGGCGCTGGGAGGCGTTGTGTTCTACGACGGCGGCAACGTCTACAGCGCAATCAATTTCAACAACTTCGTGAACAACTACACGAACACGATTGGTATCGGACTGCGGTACGCGACCCCGATTGGCCCGATCAGAATCGACCTTGGACATAATCTCAATCCGGTTCCGGGCATCAATGCGACCCAGTACTACATTACCGTAGGCCAGGCGTTCTAGGAGACGTTATGAAAAGGAAGCAAATCATCGGGCGGGTCGCACCAGGCATTGCAGCGTCGCTCTTCGTCATTGTTGTCGGCGGATTGTTGTTTTTGCATACCAACATCTTCAAACATTATGCGTTACAAAAAATCGCGAGCGCCACATATGCTTCCACAGGCGCTAAGGCGGAAATCGGCAATCTTGAATTGAGCCTCTCTACACTGACCGCGCGCCTTCACAACATTACTGTGCACGGCACGGAGCAGGCCGATCAGGCGCCGCTGGTCAAGATCGACGACTTAACGGTGGCGATTAAGATTCAATCCTTTCTTCATCCTCAGGTCACGTTAAGAGAGCTTCTGATCGAACATCCTGTGGTCCGCATCAGGAGCGAAAAGAACGGAAGCACGAACCTGCCGGCGTCGCCCCCAAACCAGAGCACAAGCCATACAAGCATTTTTGATCTGGCGATCGGCCACTTACAGGTGAGAAACGGAGAGGTTGACTATAACGACCAAAAAACTCCACTGGATGGAGATTTATACAATCTTGCGACCGACGTGCATTTTGATGCCGGGCAGAAGAGCTACCGTGGAAACCTCTCCTACTCAGTTGGCCGCTTGCGATATGCGAATTACACGCCACTCCCCCACGATCTCCATGCAACATTCGCTGCTAGCCCTGATCGCTTCACTCTTGATCCCGCAATCCTCAAGATCGGAGCGTCAGACCTGGTGCTCCATGCGGGGCTCTCGAACTACTCGAGTCCCATTGCCGACGGCGAATACGAGATTCATATTCATTCTCAGGACCTCGCAGGACTGTCCCCTTCAGCGAAGCCCGCAGGAGATGTAACCCTCAAGGGAAAGGTGCACTACCAAAACTCACCCAACGTTCCCTTCTTGCAAGTTGTGTCTACCGAAGGAGCAATGGCTAGCGAAGGCCTCAGTGCGACGGCCTCCGGCAGGACTCTGCAAGCCCGAAGCCTGCGAGGCCAATATCAACTGGCGGGTGGCACCCTTCGGGTTTCTTCCATGAAGCTGGAGACCTTAGGTGGAGAAATTGCGGCCGACGCGCTGCTACAGCACCTCGATTCAACTCCAACCGGGAGAGTCCAAACTACGTTGCGCGGAATTTCGTTGCGCGCCGCGCAAGTCACTGCTCACCAAAGTGCTCTCAAAGACGTGGCCATTTCCGGTGCGCTGAACGGTACGGTCGAAGCCGCGTGGCAGGGAAGCGTCAATACTGTTCAGGCAAGAGCGGATTTAACAGTCAGCGGCGGCGCGAAGCTGGCCTCGGATGCGCAAGTTCACCAGGTTCCGGTCAATGGCGCAGTGCACGCCGTGTACGATGGCCGCCACAATTCGTTGGCTTTGAGCGATACGCAATTCAAGATCCCATCAACTACCTTGAACGCGCAAGGACAGGTCAGCACCCATTCGAAGCTCCAGCTACACCTCGCAACCGCCGATCTTCATGAGTTGGTTGCGATCGCCAATTCCTTTGGCGCAGCGACCGCCGCTCCTCCCGCGATCTCCGGCGCAGCCTCCGTGAGTGCGATCGTGACCGGATCGATGCAATCACCGCAAATTTCGGGTCACGTCAGTGCGCAAAACCTGGCCGTGGAAGGAAGCGAATGGTCATCCGCAAATCTGGATGTGCAAGCTAACCCGAGGCACGTGGCCATTCAAAATGGGGCGCTGATGAATGCGCACGGCGGCCAAGCATCGTTTGGAGCACAAGCGTCGCTTCACGGCTGGGCGTACGAGCCCGCGAATCGTATTCAAGCCAGCTTGGCAGTCCGAGGACTTCGAATCGAAGATCTCGAGCCCCTGGCGGGTCAGCACCTTCCAGTGTCGGGCGTGTTGACCTCGAATGTCTCGTTTGATGGCTCGCAACTCGATCCGAAAGGCTCTGGGTCGCTCCAGATCGCAAGCGCCCGCGCATACGACGAGCCCCTGCAGAACGTGGCTATGAAGTTCACGGGTGCGAATGGCTCGATCGTCTCTACGTTGAATTTGGTCGCAGCGCCGGGCGAGGTCAACGCCGAACTGTCGTACACGCCGAAAACGAAAGCGTACCGGGTGCGCCTGGACGCTCCGAGCGTGGTGCTTCAAAAATTCAGGACTCTGCAAGAAAAGAATGTCTCGCTGGCGGGGACGGTTTCGGCTTCAGTGAACGGTGAGGGAACGTTGGACAACCCCCAACTGGCCGCGGTTGTGAAAGCTCCGCAACTTACATTGCAACAGGGGTCACTTGGAAATTTGAACGCAGATGTCCGGGTCGCCGGCCATCGCGCCGACCTCAATCTGCAGTCAAACATAGCCAGTGCTCCGATCACGGCGCACGGATCAGTTGATCTGACGGGAGCATACATCACCGACGCAGCCATCGACTCGGGTCCAATCTCGCTGGCTCCTCTGATGGCAGCATACGCGAACGGCGCACCCGAAGGATTCCAAGGCGAGGCCGAATTCCATGCAACGCTGAAAGGCCCGTTGAAAGACAAATCTCAGATCGAGGCGCATTTGTCGGTGCCGACTCTGAGTGCGAGTTATCAATCTCTGCAGATCGGGATCGTGAAGGCTCTCCATGCCGATCTCGTTCATTCGGTACTCAGGCTCCAACCTGCGGAACTGCGTGGCACTGGCACCTCGCTTCGTATGCAGGGAACTCTGCCATTGAGTGGCAATTCTTCCCCGAATCTGTCAGCTCAGGGATCGATTGATGCCCGAGTCTTGCGCATCGTCGCTCCGGATGTTCAGAGTTCCGGGATGGTCGCTATTGACATCCGGACTTCAGGTACCGCAAGCAAGCCAAGTGTCAATGGACAGATCAACGTGAAGGACGTCGCCCTCACGAGGAACGACGCTCCGGTCGGTGTAGAGAAGCTCGACGGCACTCTGGAATTGACTTCCGATCGAGTGCAAATTTCAAGCATGACCGGACAAGTCGGAGGTGGAAAGATTTCGATCGGGGGCTCCGTCGCGTATCGACCCAGCTTGCAGTTCAATCTTGCGCTGCAGGGACAATCCGTCCGCCTTCGTTATCCGGATGGAGTTCGATCGCTGCTGGACACGAATCTCGCATTTAGCGGCACGAGCGAGGCGTCCGTTCTGAACGGGCGCGTGCTGGTGGATAGCCTGAACTTTTCGCCTGACTTGGATATTTCCAAATTTGCTGACCAGTTCAGTACGGGAGCTACAGTGCCTTCCGCACCTGGGTTTGCCGACACCGTCAAGCTCGGGATTAACCTGCAAACGAAAGAAAATCTCAACGCCACGAGCACTCAGTTGAGCATTGCGGGTCGGGCAAACCTTCAAGTGGTCGGAACCGCAGCGAATCCTGTGATTACTGGCCGGACGAACCTTACGTCGGGCGAACTGTTCTACCGAAACGTACGCTACTCATTGCAGCGCGGTGTGATTACGTTCGATGACCCCAATGAGACGCGACCTGTGATGAACGTCTCCGTTACCACGACCGTTGAACAGTACAACCTGACCCTGACGATGCGGGGGCCTTTGGATAAGCTGACCACTTCCTACGTCTCCGATCCTCCTCTCGCCACGGCCGACATCATTAATTTGATCGCTCGCGGAAAGACCACGCAGGAGGCTAGTGCTAGCAGTCAAAGTACGGATTCGATGATTGCTTCCGGGGCAGCCAGCGAATTGAGCAGCAGCGTTCAGAGACTCGCTGGCCTTTCGAGCCTGCAGATCGACCCGTTACTGGGAGGCAACAATCAAAATCCATCCGCGCGGGTCGCTCTCCAGCAAAGAGTTTCCAAGAACTTGCTGTTCACGTTTTCTACAGATGTATCGCAGCCAGGGAACGAGATCGTGCAGGGGGAATACCAAATCAACAAACGATGGTCGGCCAGCGTTACCCGAGATCAGCTCGGAGGAGTTTCAGTCGACGGCAAATTTCATACACGGTTTTAAGGCTTCACGTGCCACTACCGTCTGACGAGAGAACAGGGCCTATAAGGAATCTGATTCGGAGCAAAATGGGGCCGCCATCGCACGGCCCCATTGAGCGAGTTTGCGGCTAATCGCCTGCCGTGCCTGTGGAACGAACCTCGTCACCAAACCGTGTCGCACGATTCGCCATATCGCCTAGATTTGTCTTGACGGCGCTCACGCGGCTCCGGAGAGCAGCGCGCATTTCGTCGCCCGAGGTAGGGGCTAGAAACATACCTACGCTGATCCCGACCCCAACACCCGCGAGCAGACTGGCTACGCGCGCTACCCAGTCATTATTCTTTCTTAATTGCACATGCTCAGACGTTCGTTGCATGGGCAGTGGAGCGAACTCGCTTCGAATACGCTCGCCCGTGCCATCGGCCCGTTGCCGTAGTTGCTCGTCCATTGCTGACCAGACTTCCGCGTCCGTTACAAGTAAACCAAACGTCATCGCGAGTCTGGCCAATTCCTTTGCTGAATAACGCTTGCCGAGTATCCGCATATTCTGATTGGCCTCCGATGTGCGTATCGACTTGGACCAGTGGCGCCGACCGACCGTTCATACGACTTTTGGGGATCGGGGGACTGCTCTAAAGCCTTATGCGCCATACCAACGAATACAGCCCCGGAAGGGGCGTCGCAATCGAACACACGCTGTAGACGGAAATTCGCCGATACCGTACTTCTCCGTTCGGCCTGGCAGGCTGATCGGCGTGGTCTCAAAGGATGACTAGCGAGGAATGGATTGGGCTTCGGGCCTTATCAGGAGAGCGAGCCTCGGGAAGACAAAACGCCCGGCGGCATCGTCGATGACGTTCACCTGGCAAGTGTAGAAGCCTGGTTTCAGCGAGTTGAGCGGCAGGTCGAGCTGAAAGACGCCCGCCTTACGATCGCGGGCATTCAGTTCGCTCAGTTCGACGAGCGAGCTTTCATAGACCTTCGATTTGCCGCGGAAAAAGGAAACATTCGAGAGCAGGTGGATCCCGGCTCTTGCCTGCCCACCTTCAGCATTTGACGAGGTACTCGCACGCGCCGGATCGTAAATCTCGTAATACAAAAGTAAATGTTGTCCTGCCGAGAACACATGAGTGATATTCGGAATGATCTCGGAACCTTCGTGAACGAGAGGGTTTGGACCGGAACTCTTTTTCGCCGGCTGAAGCTGGCTGGCCAGTACGACGGAGCTCATCTTTACCGGCGACGACTTTAGGTCGGGAACTTCCACATCCGTCTCGAACGAACCCATGCGACCCGTTTGGTTCTCGCGAACGACGAACTTCAGGTGGTAGCGTCCACTTGGTAGCGTCAGCGTAGTGTTGTATTGGACATTCTTCTTCTGTACTTCGGCAGACGTATCCACGGCGAGCTTGACCGTGTCGCGTATTGTTGTCACCGGACGGCGGTTCGGATCAGTCACGACCCCAATCACGTCGAGCGTCGCTTTGTCCCGATCGCTATTGCGCACGAAAGGAATCTGCGATCCGGGTATGACCAAAGAAACCGGTACCGCAAACTTGTTGGCATCCAATCGAAAATAAGCCGCTCCCAGATATACAGGCATGTCGGTCGCGGGCAGATCAGACGCGAGTTCTTCCTCAAGTTGTCGTTCCTTGTCATCTTTGGTCGAATGCTGGAAATCGGCAGGCGCATAGTAGCCACGGCGATAATCGATTTTCACGTTGGGGATGTTGATCTTTACCGTGATATGCCGATAGCGGCCATCGCGCGCGGGGTTGGTGCTGTGATAGCCCAGCAAGTAGTACGCGGCGGTGTCGTCCTGGACGCCCTTGAAGACCTTGCTGAAATCGTTGGAGTCCAGGAATGCCCGCCCACCCGTGTCGCTGGCTAATGTGACAAGCGTTTCTTGTGTGGTGAAATTCGAGTTCAGGGCATTCATCATGGACTGGCCCGAGTACGCCGACACTCCACGCAAGCTCGCGTTCTGAGCCTCGCCACCGGCTACGATTGCCTGCAATCCGCGTATGTCCATGGTGTAGATCGCAAGGTTCGACCGAACCGCTGCGTTGGTGGCAGCACGCAGCTCCGACTGATTCTCAATTCCCGTGCGATCCATTCCACTGGAGAAGTAAATGAGGGACTTCTTCTGCTGTACGTGCGAAAGTCGATCGGCCACGGAGCGGATTGCTTCCAGGCGGCGATCGGTATTGAAGATATTGAACTCGGTATCGTCGACCGTGAAGGACTGTCCGGTATCCGGTGTGCCCTCAGTGGAACCGGTGCTGCCTTCTTCGAATCCCTGACCCGCACCTGTGTTGAAGGCTAGCAACTCTTTCTTCAGGAGATCGCGATCCGCGGTGAAGTCCTGATTTACGATCAGAGAGCTGCCGAGAGAGACGATCGCAACCAGGTCAGCCGGGGCCATTTGTTTATCCACGTATTGCACTGCCGAGGTGACCGAGCGGTCGATCTCGTCGGGCTCCATGGCCGATAAGTCGAAGAAAAGCACGATCAGACGGTGGTCTTTGAATGCTGTGTCCGTACTCCCAAGAGCAGGCGAGGTGGATGCTTTCGATGCCTCCGGGAGTGCTGGCAGAGGTTTGACCTGAGCCACGTCCTGCACCGGAATCGCGTCGATGTTTTCAATGTCGAAGGAAACAACTTTTTGCTGTTTGTTGTCCTCGAGGATGCTGAAGTCGCCTGCTTTGAGTCCGCGGACGAAGTTCCCACTCTTGTCGCGAACGGTCACGTTGACCAGCACCAGTTCCGACTCGGCATGAAACGTGTAGTCGCCTTGTTGCGCTGGCAGAGGTGGGCACAGCATCACAAGTGACAAGATGAGCGCCAAGAGCCGTATCGGGAATGATTGCGAAATCATGATCTTCTCATCTCAGAATCGAAAGCGCGCCGTCATGGTGAACTGTCTCATTCCACCGACTCCCGTGACACGACCGAAGGTCGGCGAATTGAGAACCGTGTCGATCGTTGTGTACTGCGGCGTGTTGAAGATGTTCGTGGCCTGCGCTCGAAATTCGAGGACTCGCGACTCCTTCAATGGAAACACCTTCGTGAACGCCATGTCGAACACATGGGTTCCGGGGCCGATGATGCTGTTTCGCCGGGCGCTTCCGTATTGTCCTGGCGCGGGAGCCGCAAAGGCTGCCGTATTGAACCATGCGCCAATCGACGGATTGGAGATTTGGATTGGCTGTCCGGGAACCAGGTCAGGTCGCAAGGTACCGTTCGTTCCCCGGTTGACTTCCGTGGGACTTCCCAAAAGTCGAGGCGTAAAGGGCAGTCCGGACGCGATCGTCCAATCGCCGCTCCATTGCCAGTCGCCGAGGATCGCCCGCCAAGGCGAATTCCCTGTGAGCCAGCGTTTTTCGTGTCCGAAAGGAAGCTCGTAGAGATAGTCAGCTGTGAGTCGGTGTGTCTGATTAGAGCTCGAAAGGCCTCGCTCGGCGGCGAGGTCGAAAGGGTTCTGCGCGACATTCACGACGCTGGCTGCCGTTGTCACATTTCCGCCTGCGCCACCGGTGCCTCCTGCGCCCAGGCCGCGACTGACGGAGCTGGTCGAGGCTCCACCGCCGATCGACGATGCGTTGTCGATGGACTTCGAGTAGGTGTAGATCCCACCAATCGAGAAGCCGTTCGACAGTCGTTTTCGCAGACGGATGGAGCCTGCATTGGCTTCAGAATCCGCGAGAGAATTCTCGTAAGTGAAGGCCTGAACATCCGGAATTAGAATTCCCGTCGCTGTGCGATTGGGTGCTTCCAGAATATCGAGATTGGTTCCCTTGGTTCCCGTGTAGTCGATATTGAGCAACAACGTTGGGCGGATCTGTTGCTGGATATCCAAGTTGCGAATCTGCACATAGCCAAGGCGGTAGTTCGGATTGACGGCGAAGTTGTTGCTGATTCCAGTCGGCGCGACACCGGGGAAGCCGTTTTGCAGTGTAAGCTCCGTCGGCGCAGTCTGGATGTTCGTTGAGGTGGTTGAGAACGGCGGTTGAAACGCAAGCTGTTGGACGATCCCCTGATACGCCCCTGTGTTGTAGTTGATCCCGTATCCGCCGCGGACGACAGTCTTGGAAAACGGTTTCCATGCGAAACCTAGCCGCGGCGCAAAATTGTTGCGGTCGGGACGAAGCATGCTGGCGGGCAGGGAACCACTGTAAGGGCCACTCTGGCCGGCCACGATCCGCGTAACCACAGGCGTGCCCAACGCCGGATTCAACACACCGGGAGAGAGATCGAGATTCGCGAGCCGGTTGTTAATCTCCGTGAAAGGCGAAACATACTCGTAGCGTACGCCGAGATTCAGCGTCAAATTACCGCGTACTTTCCATTCGTCCTGTACATACAGATCCCAGGAGTTTCCTCGGAAATGATAGTTGTCGTATCCGAATTGCACCGATGTCTGTTGGGGGAAGCCGAGCAGGAAATCGGCAAAATCGTATCCGGTCCCGGCGACGGGTTGTCCTGCGGCGAGTTGCGATGTGTTCAAGCCCGTAAAGATGAAAGAACCGCGAGCGTTGCTGTCGGTTTCTGTGTTGATCTGAATTCGCCGGAAATCGCCGCCCCACCGCCAGGTATGCTTCCCGTGGTTCCAGATCACGTTGTCGGAAAAAGTGATCGTCTGGTTGCGCTGGAGTTGCGGGCTGACGTCCTGCAAACTTCCGAAGTTCGTGAACGAAAGACTAGGCAGCCCCCAGTCGAACGGATTCTGCGAGACCCCGCTGATCCCCAAATCTCCAGTGATGTTCTGCGCGAACGCGTACAGGTTTTGCGTGCTGGCCCGACTGCGGTTGAAGTCGGCTCGAACGATGTTCGTGAGTTTCCCCCAACTTCGAGCGTACGAGACCGGAATATCGAAACTGCGCACGCTCGTGTTCCCCCCGACGCTCGGAAACGGATTCGTGAGATTCGTATTTGCCCGGTGAAAGTGGAAGCCAATGGTCAGATTGTTGCGTGGCGCTCCGCGGCCTCCACCACGCCTTCCACCTGGTGTTAGCGCCCCAAGGGTCCGGTTTACGCGGATGTTCAAGTCATCGCTGCTGGAATTCGCGGATGTCACAAAGTGAAAGTTCTGAAAGTCGCCAGGCAGGTTCGGCGTCGGAATGTATTGCAGGAGTCCGGCCGCAATAGGACTGACGTTGGGAATTGTGTTGTTAGCGAACTGCGTGTTTGTTGCAGGGTTGAAAAGAGACACAGGCGGCCCGGCCAGTGGTCCGGTCGTGTATGTCGTCTGCGAAAAATTACCCTGCCTCTCCAGCAAGGTCGGCACCGTAGAGAATTGGTCGAAGGGGCGTTCCCCGCGCCGCCCGTTGTAGTTCACGAAGTAAAAAGTCTTCGAGCCCCCGTTGTAGATCTTGGGAATGTTCAGGGGGCCTCCAACTGAACCGCCGAAACTGTCTTGAATGTAGCCGGGCTTCGTGGTGGGCAATCCCGTGAGGGAGTAGGGCGCGGCGTTGAGAGCCGAATCTCCGATGCCGTAATAGATCGATCCGTGCGGCCGATTGATATCGAATCCGCGACGTCCAAATCCTCGGCCGCCTCCACCAAAGCCACCGCCGAAGCCTCCGCCACCGAACCCACCCGGTCCTCTTCCTCCTCCTCCTGCGGGACCTCCTCCCGCGGGACCGCCAAGACCTCCCGCCGCGCCGAACGCCCCGCCTTGAGAGAGAGGGTCGCCACCCTGTTGAAAGTCAGCGGGGCCAAATGCACTTGTCGTGTTCGACGTGCTGCCGGACACTGCCACGGATTCGGTCGCACCGTCAGGGCTGATTCCCGGAACCGGCATACCGGTTGGAACCACGTCACTCATCGGATCGCCGCTCGATTCCTGATTTAAGCTCGGAGCGACCAAGACGCGTTGAAACCCGCGGCCACTCGCGGGACTCAAACCTGCTCTTCGCGTTTCGCTATCGCCCTGCCGCGATCGTGACAAGAGCGTCAATTCGAAATCAGCTTGCGCGTTGGCGCGGGAGGCATCGATCAGAATCGTTCGCGACATGACAGCGAACGCGGCCATTTCAACTCGGACGGTCCAGGAACCAGGGGACGGGACCGAAGCGGAATAGCTGCCATCCACGTCCGTCCAAACGGAAATCTTCGCGGCGGAATCATCCCGCGAGAGCGTGACCGACGCGCCGGGGATTGGCATGTTCCCGGATTTCACGATCCCGTGAACGCTTCCAGCCGGGGAGGCGCCCGGCGGACTTTGCCCTCTTGCCTGGTGGCAAAGGAGCAGTCCTAGCAGTAAAACGCCCGGGAGGAACGCGCTCTTCATCGTGTTGGATTTCCGTCTGCGGTAAGCAGACGCTGGTTGGATCATATCCCGCACGCCACCAAAAACACTGTAAAGTTTTGTCTTTGCTACACCTTGCAAGCTGCTGATGCGTCAGGAAATAACGGGTAACGCATTGCACTTTCTGAGTTAAGGGCTCGGCCAAAGGGGCACGGTAAAGATTCGTAAAAGTGCTGCCCACACCGCAACTCCGGGCCGATAATCTGTTTCATACTTAGTATCAAGGGTCGAATACCTCAGGACCATAAATCGTGGAAGGAGATTCTATGTTGAAACATGGGTTACTTGTGCTGATGCTCGCGGGGCTGATTTATACCGTCACCCCGGCTGCCGTGGCGCAAGACAGCGGGAACAGCGGTCAACAGGCAGCACCGGCTGGCCCACCGCCGGGTGGCAAAGAACACGGCCGTTTTGATCCGAGCAAGCGTGCGGAGATGATGGCCAAGCATCTCGATCTGAATGCTGACCAACAAGCCAAGGTCGCCGACATCCTGAAGTCAGAGCAAACGCAGATGGAGGGTGTCCACTCGGACGCGTCTCTTTCGCAGCAAGACCGCCGGGCCAAGATGATGGACATCCATAAGGCCTCGAATGATCAGATCCGCGGCCTTCTGAATCCAGACCAGCAGAAGAAGTTCGACGAGATGCAGAGCCACCGCGAACAGATGATGCAAGGTCACCATCCAGGCGGCGAGATGGCTCCGCCCGATTCTCAGCCACAGAAGTAGCTTGCTTTCGAAATTGCGTGCTTGGGGCGGGGATACAAACTCCGCCCATTCCTTTCTTCATTCACCTGTCGCCATTTCTCGAAAATGCTAGAATCGGCGCGAGTTTTCCTGTTCACCGGATCTCGCCGTGACCTTTACCATCCGCAAGGCGGTCCCACCGGATATCCCCATCCTCGAAGACCTGATTGATCGCTCCGTTCGTGGTCTGCAGGCTGAGGACTACACTCCGACTCAACTCGAAAGCGCACTGGCCACGGTGTACGGGGTGGACAGCCAACTCATCGCGGACGGGACATATTTCGTCGTCGAGACGGAAAGCGACGAGGGGGCCGCCTCAGACAATCGCGCTCACATTATTGTGGGCTGTGGCGGCTGGAGCAAACGCAAGACCCTTTACGGCGGCGACCAGTGGACAAGACGCGAGGACTCAATGCTCGATCCGGCAAAAGATGCCGCGAAAATTCGAGCGTTCTTTGTCGATCCGGCTTGGGTGCGGCGCGGCATTGGAACTCTGATTCTGGATACTTGTGAAACAGCCGCAATCTCGGATGGATTTCGCCGCCTGGAAATGGGCGCCACTCTAACTGGGGTTCCGTTCTATCGGGTGCGCGGATATGCGGAGCGGGAACACCTCGGTGTTCCGCTGCGGAATGGTGAATCGCTTCCGATCGTCCGAATGGAGAAGACCATCCCTGAGGGCTACAAACCGGCGATCTCGCTGCCGCAGGGGTAACCGGCCCTTTCGTGCCTGTGGCTGGCACAGGCGTGCCATTCCCGCGATTTCGGCTTGAGTCTATATTCCGTCTTGAGCAGTACTCGGGGGAGGGCTGTTCAACGGAGCGTCCCAAGACTCTAACCGGAGTCTGGGGCGTTTTGTTTTGCGCGTGACACTTTTCACGCCTGCGCCACCCTGGACGTGCCTACCGGTTCCGCGATTCCACGCAATGGCTCAGTCAGCCCGCGCATCACTTTCTCGAAGGCCGCGAAATCCAGAGACTGAGGGCCATCGGACAGGGCGCGTTCCGGGCACGGGTGGACTTCAATGATGAGTCCGTCCGCCCCTACGGCAACGGCCGCCCGCGAAACTGCCGCGATCAGGCTCTGCTTCCCGGTTCCATGCGATGGATCTGCGATGACCGGCAAATGCGACAGGTCGCGCGCCAGTGCGATCGCAGCCAGGTCGATGGTGTTGCGGGTTTCCGTCTCAAATGTCTTGATTCCGCGTTCGCACAGCACCACGTCGCAATTGCCCCCCGCCAAGAGATATTCGGCGGCCAGGAGCCATTCCTTCACCGTCGCCGACGGCCCACGTTTCAGAAGGATAGGCTTCCGAATTGTTGCCAAGCGACGTAGGAGCGCGAAGTTCTGCATGTTGCGTGCGCCTACCTGCAGCATGTCGGCATGATCACAGAGCAGGTCAACATCTTCCGTGCTCATCACCTCCGTCACCACAGGGAGTCCGGTCTCGTCACTGGCTTCGCGAAGGATCTTGAGCGCCTCCTCTCCCAGGCCCTGGAAGTCGTATGGAGATGTGCGCGGCTTGTAGGCACCACCGCGAAGCATGCTTGCACCCGCCTTTTTTACCGCGTGCGCCGTCGACATCAATTGCTCACGTGACTCCACAGAGCATGGGCCTGCAATCACGACTACTTTGTCACCACCGATTTCAACTCCACCAACGTTGACAATCGTCCGATGCGGCTTGACCTGCTTGCTGACCAGCTTGAAAGGCTGTGCGATGGGAACCACGGTATCGACCCCGGGGGCCACCGCCAGCGCCTCGATTTCATGCCTGCGCCCGCTTCCTACCGCGGCCACGATGGTGCGTTGAGTGCCTCGGGTTACGTGTGGCTGGTAGCCGGCTTCACGAATCCGTTCGATCACGTGCTCGATCTCCTGCTCAGTTGCTCCGTCGGACATGTTGACAATCATTGGCGTTTGCCCCTTTGGCTCGAAATGTGCGGGAAAAAACAAAAGCCGCGATTCTTGAGAATCGCGGCTGACTGGAACTTTGAATTCGTTTATCTATTGCCGGTCGAATTCACCTACAAGCTCCACCCCCGCCGCTACTCTCGTAAACCAGTAGCGGAAGAACGTAAAGGAGAAGTAGGTAAATCGCTTCATACGGCTGTGATCTTAGCTGCTTCCTTTCTGTCCGTCAACAGCGTTTCCCGGCAAGTCCTCAGGAGGGTAGAGAGGCTGAGGGGCATGCTGTAAAGGCAAAATCTAAGCCTTCGGATTTATTGGACCGAACTGGCTACTTCGGAAAACGCTGTGTTCGCGTTCGAGCCGATCAGCCTTACGGTTCCAACCACGAGGACAAGGATCACTGCCAGCATCACGGCATACTCCGCGATATCTTGTCCCGAATCGTCGCACCACAGTCTCTTCACAAGTCCGAACATACCATCCTCCTGCGTGGGGTCCCCCGCATTGACATGCGAGGTTTGTGCAGTTGGTCCCATATGATGCCGAGTCGAGTACGCGATGTCAAACAGAGATTCGAGATTTTCATAACGCGACTTGTTGGAAAAGGCCAGTGGAGTCCACTCCAAGAGGAACCAAGTGACACGGTGGCGCACTTTGGCGCGAAGACCGTAGCGCCGCGCGCTCGGTGAAGGCCTGGGCTATTGTCCGCCGCGCGCCCGTGTTGCGAGCGCTCCACCGTTCGGGGTGCCCGACTGTAGCATTTGCTTCGCGGAGCGTTGTGCGTACCCGAGGACTGGTCCGGGCATGACGCCTAGATATATCGTCGCGGCCAGCGTGATCACCAGCGCCGCTCCCAAGCTGGCGGGAATTGGCAGAACGGGGACATCCTCGGTCGCCTCCCGCATGTACATCATCACGATCACTTTCAGATAGTAATACGCGCCGACCGCGCTGTTGAGCACGCCAATGATGGTCAACCCGACAAGGTTCGACTGCAATGCGGCGCTGAATACATAAAACTTTGCGAAGAAGCCGCCGGTGATCGGAATGCCGATCAGCGAAATCAGGAAAATTGTCAGAGCACCCGCTAGAACTGGCGAGCGTCGGCCGAGCCCGGCATAGTCTTTCAGAGTAACGTACCTCTCACCCCAGTTCGCGTAGTGGCTTACCACCGCGAACGCGCCTACGTTCATCGCGGCATAGGACGCGGCGTAGAACATCACTGCCGATGTCCCGAGTTCGGGCATCGCTGCAAACGCGACCAACATGTATCCGGCGTGCGCGATCGAGGAGTAGGCCAGCAGTCTTTTGACGTTATCCTGCACCAGCGCAGCTACATTGCCCAGCGTCATGGACAGGACCGCGGAAACCCAGATGAACCAGAATCGTCCGGGAGCGTTTGCCTCGAACAGGACGCGCAAAAGCACGGCGAATGCCGCCGCCTTCGGTGCGGTCGACATGAAGCCCACGATCGGAGCAGGTGCGCCTTCATAAACATCGGGAGTCCAAACGTGGAAAGGCGCTGCCGCCACTTTGAATCCCAGGCCTATAAACATCAGGGCCATCGCGACATAAGCGAGCAGCGGCACCTGCCCCGAATTCAGGACAACGCTGATCTCATCTATGTTGGTCGAGCCCGTGGCTCCGAACATGAGCGCCACGCCATAGAGAAAGAACGCGGTCGCGAACGAACCCAATAGGAAGTACTTCAACGAGGACTCGCTGCTGGTGGCCGAGCGGCGGCGGAATCCTGCCAGGATGTACGTCGAGATCGATGAGATCTCGAGAGCGATGAATATCATCACCAGCTCAACGGCCGACGACATCAGGCACATGCCAACCAGTCCGAACAGGATCAGGGCGTAGTACTCGCCTGCACGAAGCCGCTGCACCGCCATGTACTCAAAGGAAGTCAGGATTAGCACGATTGCGATCGCAATGACCAGCACATGGAAGAAGACGCTGAAGCCATCCACGCGAATCATGTTCCAGAATGCGGATCCCGGGCTTTGTGCCATCACCCACGTAGCGATCAATGCGGCGACTGTTCCTACCAGTCCGATGAGTCCCAGTACTTTCTGGCTCTTCTCCTCGTCCAGTAAAGGGTCGAGGGACATGATCACCATCCCGAAGATGGAGAGCACGATTTCGGGCAGGATCCGGACGTAGTCGACCGCCGCGGGTATGGTTTGGTTCATTGGCCTACCACTTTCGTGGCCACCTGAGCGAGGCTCAGGGTTGACTGCACGGCGGGATCGATCACGTTAAGCCAAAGCAACGGTGCGACCCCCATGACGAGTGCAGCGACTGCAGTCGGCCACAGCGCTAATTGTTCCCGAGCCGAAAGGTCAGCAAGAGCGTTGTTCTCGGCGTGAGTGACCTTCCCGAAGAACACTCGCTGGTACATCCATAGCAGGTAGCATGCGCTCCAAATGACTCCCGTGGCGCCGATAACTCCGTACCACGGGTTCGCTTGAAACGCGCCACTCAGCACGAGGAACTCCCCAATGAATCCGTTCAACAGCGGCAGTCCGACAGATGCCAGCATGACAAAGCAGAAGAACGTCGCATACTTTGGCATGGGCGTGGCAAGTCCGCCCATGTCGGCGATCTCGTAAGTGTGCTTTCGTTCGTAAATGATTCCAGCCAGCATGAACAGGGCGCCCGTCGAGACGCCGTGGGCCAGCATGACAAACATCGCGCCGTTCAGTCCGGCTTGCGTGAAACTGAAAATCCCCAACACGACGAAGCCCAGGTGACTCACAGACGAATACGCAATCACCCTCTTCATGTTGGGCTGGACCATAGCGACCAGCGCGCCGTAAACAATGCCAATCAAGGCCAATACCGCTATCCAGGGAGCGTTCTGACGCGATTGATCGGGAAAGAGTCCCAGGTTAAAGCGCAACATGCCGTACGTTCCCATCTTCAACAGGACACCGGCGAGCAGGACCGAACCCGCAGTCGGCGCTTCCACGTGCGCATCGGGAAGCCAGGTGTGGAAGGGGAATAACGGAACCTTCACGGCGAATGCGAGGAAAAAACCGAGGAACAACCAGGGCGCCGCCGCTTCAAATCCCGGCACCTGCCCGGCCTTGATCGCGTTCTGGATGGTTACGAAATCAAAGCTTCCAGCTTTTGCGTAGAGCCACAAAATCGCGGCCAGCATGAGCATCGACGCGACCATCGTGTACAGGAAGAACTTCACCGCAGCGTACACCTTGCGCCCATGGCCATACATTCCTATCAACAAGGCCATTGGGATCAGCGTCGATTCCCAGAAGAAATAGAAGAGGAACAGGTCCAGCGAGGTGAAGACGCCGATCAGCGCCGTCTCCAGCACCAGTAAGAGGATAAAGAATTCCTTCACACGCTCGTGGATAGCCTTCCACGAAATCAGTACGCACAGGGGTGTGAGGAACGTAGTGAGGAGCACCAGCCACAGCGAAATGCCGTCTACGCCCATGTGGTAGTGAATGTTGGGCGACGAGATCCATGCTTTGTCGACTTCGTACTGAAAGCCCGGGAGCAATCGGTGCACGCGGGCAATCAGGTGCAGCGACAATCCAAAGGTAAGCAAGGAGATGATGAGCGCGAAGATGCGGATGTCGCGATCGCGCCGTGGCACAAGCACCAGGAGCAGGCCGCCGATAGCGGGGATGAACGTCACCAGGGTCAGAACCAGCGTGTCGAAATACCTGACGCTCATCGGACCCCCATCCAGATCATGTAGGCAATCACCAATGCGCCACCGGCAGCGACCCATCCAGCGTAGGAGCGCAAATTCCCTGACTGCATATGACGCGTCGCGTCGGACACGCGCCGTGCTCCATCGGCCGTATCGTTGATGGCAGCGTCAATCACTCCCTGATCCACGCCGTGCCACAAGATGCGGGTCGACCCATCGACCAGCGGCTTCACGAAGAGCGTGGCATAGATTTCGTCGACGTAATACTTGTGGACTACGGCCTGATAGAGGCCGCCGAGCGCGTCGGCGATTCTCTGCGGAAGATCGCGGCGTTTGTAGTAGAGCAGATAGGCCAGATACAAACCCAGTACCGCAGCACCTACAGAGATGACCATCAACGTGCCTTCAGTACTGCGGCTCAAGGCCTCTGTCGCGCCTTCAGAGCTAGCAGGCCTCCCGAATACCGGACTGAGAAAGTGCTCAAAGCGTCCGCCGATCCCAACCCATCCACCCACCACCGAAAGCACCGCCAAAATCATGAGCGGAACCAACATCACCATCGGACTCTCATGTGGATCACCATGTCCGTGTCCATCATGGCCTCCATGTCCGCGACTATCAGCGTGCCCATGTTCTGTCGCGCCCTGGTAGTCGCCAAAGAACGTCATGAACCAGAGCCGGAACATGTAGAAAGACGTGATGAAGGCGGTCGTAACGCCGATAAACCAATAGGTGGGGTTGGCCGCGTAGGCGCGAGCGAGAATTTCGTCCTTGCTAAAGAAGCCGGCGAGGGGAGGGAAGCCAGCAATGGCGAACGTCGCCGCCGACATCGTAAGGAACGTCCATGGGATGTATTGCTTCAATCCCCCCATTTTTCGCATGTCCTGCTCACCGCCCACGGCGTGAATCACGGACCCTGCGGCGAGGAAGAGCAGACCTTTGAAGAAGGCGTGCGTCATCAGGTGGAAGATGCCGGCCGAATAGGCCGCCACTCCACAGGCCATGAACATGTATCCCAATTGCGAAATGGTGGAATAAGCCAGGACTTTCTTAATGTCGGTCTGCGCGATGCCGATCGTCGCCGCGAACAGAGCGGTGAGTGTTCCGACGATCGCCACGACCGTCAGCGCGTTAGGCGCGTGATCGAAGATGATGTGTGACCGCGCCACCATGTAGACGCCAGCCGTCACCATGGTGGCGGCGTGAATCAAGGCCGACACGGGCGTGGGGCCTTCCATCGCGTCTGGGAGCCAAACGTAGAGCGGAAGCTGTGCTGATTTTCCGGCGGCGCCGACCATCAACAGAAGTCCGGTCGAGGTGAGCAGCCCGACTCCTGCCGTCTCGATGGGCAGGGAAGAAACCGCAGAAGTTACCTGGCCGAAGTTCAGCGAGCCGAAATGCTTGATCATCAGGAACAGCGCGATCAGAAAGCCGAAGTCCCCGATACGGTTGACGATGAATGCTTTCTTGCCGGCGGAGGCTGCCGAGTCGCGGGTGAAATAGAACCCGATCAGCAGATACGATGCGAGGCCCACGCCTTCCCACCCGATAAACATCTGCAGGTAATTGCCCGCCAGCACCAGCATGAGCATGAAGAACATGAACAGGTTCAGGTACGAGAAGAAGCGATAGAAGCCACCCTCTTCCCACATATAGCCGACCGAATAAATATGGATCAGAAAACCGACACCGGTGACGACCAGCAACATCACCAAGGTGAGTTGATCAAGGTAAAACTCGAAGTCCACCATGAAGTTGCCGGAGCGAATCCAGTGCGCCAGGAACTCGGAGTGGGGAAGTACAAGGGACGAAAAGCGGGCAGCCACATAGAGAGCCATCAGAAACGCGCAGCCGCAAAACGTGAGTGCCACAGCGGCGACGGTTTGTCTCGAAAAGCGCCGACCGAAGAAGCCGTTTATGGCGGCACCTATCAAAGGCAGCGCCGGGATCAGCCAGAGATGAAGGGAATCCGTCATAATTTCAGCAAATTCACCTGGTCTACATTCAGCGTTTCACGCGTGCGAAAGACCGCGATGATAATGGCCAGTCCGACGGCCGTTTCCGCGGCAGCGACCACCATCACGAAGAACACGAAAACCTGACCGCTAAATTTCTGCCAATGCGCGGCAAATGCGACGAAGGAAAGATTGACGCCGTTCAGCATCAGCTCAATCGACATGAAGATCGTGATGATGTTGCGCTTGATCAAAAAGCCGATCACGCCGCAGGTGAAGAGAATCCCGCTCAGCACCAGGTAATACGAGACCGGTACCATCATCTCTCCTTCTCTGGGGGCGGGCTTTGGGGGTCCGGACGACTGGCAAGAACAACCGCACCCATGATCGCAATGAGGACGAGAATCGAGGTCACCTCGAAGGGCAGCAAGAACTCGTGGAACAAGAGCGTGCCGATGGTCTTTGGGTATCCAGGCAAAGATCCAAGGGCCACCACGCCACTGTCTGACCTTTTCAGTAGGGTCCATGCGATCAGCAACCCACCCGCGAGCACACCGGGAACACCCAGCACGATCGCGACGTGGCTTCCTTTCGTCCGTTCTTCTACTCCCGCATTGAGGAGCATGATGACGAAGACGAAAAGCACCATGACCGCGCCGGCGTAGACGATCACCTGCACGGCGGCAACGAACTCGGCACCGAGGAGTAGATACTCCACAGACAGCGATGCCATCACCACAACCAGCGAGAGCGCACTGCTGATGGGATGCGTCTGTGCCAGCAGGTTCACTGCTCCTGCGACGCAAATCGCTCCGAAAACTAAAAATAGGACAAGATGCAGCATTTGATTTCCAGGCGCGATTTCAAAATCACGCCATGTGCGATCAGGACCGGTACGCGACGATCAACGCGGTCACAACCACGTTCGCGATGGCGAGCGGGAACAGGAATTTCCACCCAAAGGCCATCAGTTGGTCATAGCGGAAGCGAGGCAGCGTGCCACGCACCCAGATATAGATGAAGAGAAATACAAAAACCTTGGCCACGAACCAGAATGTCGGCAGAACGGCTTGAAACAGTGGAGGACCGGGGATTCTTGGCCCACTCCAGCCACCGAGAAACAGAAGGGTCGCCACGCAAGCCACCGTGATCATGTTGGCGTATTCCGCCATGAAGAACATGGCGAACTTCATCGCACTGTATTCGGTGTGGTAGCCCGCGACCAGTTCGGTTTCTGCCTCGGGAAGATCAAACGGAATGCGATTTGTTTCGGCGTATGCTGCCATCAAATAAATAAAGAAGGCGACGAACTGTCCGCCGTAAAAAATGTTCCACTTGGGAATGAATCCCCAAAAGTGGCCGGCCTGCGACACAACGATTTCGTTGAGGCTGAAGCTTCCCGAGACGATCAGCACACCCACGAGCGACAATCCCAGGCAGATTTCATAGCTCACCATCTGCGCACTCGCACGCAGGCCGCCCAGCAGCGAGTACTTGTTGTTCGACGACCATCCGGCGAGCGCCACCCCATACACGCCGACTGAGGTGACTCCAAGAACAACCAGTAATCCAATGTTCACATCGGTGATCTGCAACGGAATGCTGTATCCGAAAATCGGAAGTGCAGTCCCGAAGGGAACGACTGCGATCGAGGTGAGAGCGCAGATCACCGCGATCATCGGCGCTGCGATGAAAAGCGGTTTGTACACGTGCGGCGGCGTCAGGTCTTCTTTCAGAAGAAACTTGATGCCATCTGCCATTGGCTGCAGCAAACCGAATGGTCCCACCCGGGTTGGCCCCCAGCGGTTCTGCATGTGACCCACGACTTTCCGCTCCAGCCAAACCGTGTAGGCGACCGACGTGAGCAGGACGAACAATACCAGCACAATCTTGATCACGGACGCGGCAATGAAAATTGGCAGACTAAGCAAGTTTGTTCCCTGACTATTGTCGAACCTGGTGAAGCTTGGACCGAGAGTTTACAGACTTCCGTTCGTTAGTCGGCGGCTACTTCCGACTGGGCTGGTTGTTTGTGATGGTTTTCCATCACCGTGTTCAGAGTCTTCGAGTACCTTCCAAGCGTGCCCGAGCTGAAAAGATCGTCGTTCGCTGGAACGATGAGTTCGGGTTTGCCAATCAAACTGCGCCCGCTATTTGTGAGAGTTGTGTGCTGATCGTTACCCGCCAGAAGGTCGATCCGGGAGACATCGTATCCCGGCACCAGCCTCTGAATCTCGTCAAGAATTGCGGTCGGTTCGAATGGGCTCATTTTCGGTTCTAGCCCGTGCGCCTCAAGCCAAACCGCATGCCGGTCGGCTTCACCGGACTGCGCTCCACGCGACTGGCCCATGTCGGTGGGTTCTCCGCTTCCGAAGGGCACGAGCTTGCGGACATCGAAGCCCATCGCGTCGGCAATCCGGACGATCATCTCAAAGTCGCTTTTGGTTCCTGTGACCTCTCCGGCTTTTTTGAGCAATTGCAGATCGCCGCACGTATTCGTGAATGTTCCCGACTTCTCATAAGCGTTGGCAGCAGGGAGCACGACATCCGCGATGAAGGAGGTCTCGGTCAGGAACATATCCTGCACGACCACGAAGGACTTCGAGAAGATGAAAGGATCGATCGCCATTCGCCCGACCGGATTGGACCCAACCACGTACAGCGCCTTCAGCTTGCTCGCCTTTGCAGCCTCCATCATCTCGGGGAACGTCAGTCCCGCTTCTGTGGGCACGGCGCCCCACTCTTCGTGGAACAGCCCGGTGTCGGCAACCCGGTGATAGCCAGGAAGCAGATCGGGGTATACGCCCATATCGGAGGCACCGCGCGAATTCGCGTAGTCGGCGAGACAAACGAACTTAGCACCTGGAATCGCCGAGCCAAATTTCACAAGTGCAGGAATATCGTTTCCCCGGATCTCCGAACCAAAGATGACGATCACATTCTGCTCGCCCCGCAATTTATCGCGCAGAGCGATCCATGCATCACGGCTTGTCTTCTCCGTTGCAATGCCATCTGCCGCGGAATCATCGCCGGCGAGGAACGCAGCGACTTTCGCCTCGGTGCCGTCAGGGATCTGATAGAACCCGGCAGCCTGCCGCCCAAGCTTGATCGTCCGTGAATTGATCAGGTACAGGCGCGAGCGACGCAGCCGAACGTTATTGCGAATTTGCCACGCGAGCAGCGGATGCTGCTCGGTTGGATTGTTGCCGATCACCAGAATCGCCGGAGCGTTGTAGACCTCGCGCATCGTCGCCGTGGCATCGGGCTTACCACTCAGAGCTGTGGCAAAAGCAGGGAAGTCCGCTGTCCGGTGATGGTCGATGTTATTGGTCTTCAATACAACTCGAGTGAACTTCGAAAGCAGATAGCTCTCTTCATTCGTGATGCGCGTGGAACCAACTACGCCGATGGACTTGCCGCCATCCCGATCGCGTATCTCGGCGAACCTTCTCCCGATCAGTTCGAACGCTTCCTCCCAAGTGGCCGGAGTCAGCTTTCCATCCTTCCGGATCAAGGGCTGAGTCAAGCGATCATCGCGATCCGCGAAGTCGAATGCGTACCGCCCCTTTACGCAGAGAAAGTCGCCGTTGATTCCGCTCTTGTCGCGATTGTCGCCGCGCACGATCTGCATTCCGGTGTCCGCGCGCCGGACACCCAAAGTCGTCTTGCAGCCATCGCCGCAGTGCGTGCAGATGGTGCCGACATGTTTCATCTCCCACGGACGAGTCTTGTATCGATAGGCGCCCGACGTCAGCGCACCGACCGGGCAGATGTCGATGCACATCCCACACTCTTCGCACTCGAGATGATCCTCATGGTTAGGGGCGATGATCGAACTGACGCCACGGTTCTGTACGCCCAGCGCCCACACGTCCATCCCTTCGCCGCACACGCGTACGCAGCGATAGCAAAGGATGCAGCGCGGCCGGTCGAAGAACACCACGGGAGACCACTGCTGCTCGTCTTTGTGGTTCTTCGCCTCCATGTACTTGGATTCGGCAGCGCCGTAGGAGAACGTCATGTCCTGCAATTCGCACTCGCCACCCGCATCGCAAACGGGACAATCCAGCGGATGGTTGCCGAGCAGCATTTCGACCATCGATTTACGCGCTTGATGAACTTCGGGACTGTCGGTTATGACGATCATGCCCTCGCTGATCGCGGTCGTACACGCGGTCTGCAGCTTGGGCATTTTTTCGATCTTTACCAGGCACATGCGGCAGGCACCCTGCAAAGACAAGTTCGGGTAGTAGCAGAACGACGGTACTTCGATACCAGCGCTCTTGCACGCTTCAATCAGCAGCGTCCCCGCAGGGGCCGTGACTTTCTTGCCGTCGACAGTGAGTGAAACATCAGGCATCGATTTCTTTCTGGATTCGTTTTAGTGCGCCAGCACCGGCAGTTGTTCTAAGCTCGCAGCCCCTTCTTTTTCGTATGGGCACGGGCGCCCGTCGAGATGGTCCTCAAACTCTTTGCGGAACTTCTTGACGAACGCGATGGTCGGCATCGCCGCTGCGTCGCCGAGCGGGCAGAATGTCCTGCCCAGCATGTTCTCGGAAAGGTATTGAATGTTGTCGATGTCTTTTTTGAGGCCGCCGCCCGCATGGAAGCGTGTCAGAGTCTTCTTCAACCAGTCCGTCCCCTCGCGACAGGGAATGCACCAGCCGCAACTCTCGTGCTGGTAGAACTTCATTGTCCGCAAGGCGAATTTGACGATGCAGTTGGTGTCGTCGAGCACCACTACACCGCCAGATCCAAGCATCGAACCGGCCTTGCCGACCGAATCGAAGTCCATGGCGATGTCAATTTCTTCAGGAAGAAGAATCGGAGTCGACGACCCTCCGGGCACCACACCCTTGAGGGAATGACCGTTGGGAATACCTCCTCCCACGTCGTAGATCATCTTTTTCAGGTTGTATCCCATGGGAAGTTCGTAGACGCCCGGCTTGCCCAAATTACCGCTCAAACAGAACAGACGCGTTCCACCGTTCTTCGGCGTGCCCAGGTTCGAGTACCAATCCGCTCCGCCAAGAATAATGTGGGGAACGCTCGCCAGTGTTTCCGCATTATTAATGACGGTGGGCCCACCCCAGAGTCCGACCACCGCAGGGAAGGGAGGTCGGATCCGCGGGATTCCACGCTTGCCTTCGAGGGACTCCATCAGCGCCGATTCTTCGCCGACTTCGTAGGCTCCGGCGCCGCCATGCCAGTAGATGTCCAGGTCCTTCCCGCTGCCGAAAATGTTCTTTCCGAGAAATCCGCGTGCGTAGGCGTCTTGGATCGCCTTCTGCATGATGACCGACAGGTAGCGATACTCGCCCCGGATGTAGATGTAGCCGGTTTGCGAGCCCACGGCGAGCGCCGCGATCATCACGCCTTCGATCACGGAATGCGGATCATGCTCGAAGATCAATCGATCTTTGCAGGTACCGGGCTCGCTTTCGTCCCCGTTGCACAAAACGTACTTTGGTTTGGCCGACTGCTTGGGCACGAACGACCACTTCATCCCCGTGGAGAATCCCGCGCCGCCGCGACCGCGGAGGTTGGAATTCTTGACCTCGTTGGTGATTGCGTCGGGTTGCATCCCGAGCGCCTTCTGAACGGCCTTGTAGCCGTCGAGTTCAAGGTAGCGGTCGATGTTCGTGGCGCCCTTGCCGAAGCGCTTCGAAACGACTCGTACCTCATCCGGATGGGAGACCATGTCGGCCACTTACTGAGTACCTTTCTTCTTGTATTCGTCCAGGACCTTGTCCATCTTCTCGGGCGTGAGATTTTCATGGAAGTCGTAGTTCACCTGCACTGCGGGCGCCCAGCTGCAGGCGCCAATGCACTCGACCTCCTCCAAACTGAAGATTCCATCGGGAGTGGTGCCCTTGTGTCCGATGCCCAACTTCTTCTTGCAGTGAGTCAGCAACTCTTCCCCGCCACGTAGCATGCAGGCGATATTCGTGCAGACCTGCACGTTGTACTTTCCCCGGGGCTTTGTGACGAGCAGGGAGTAGTAGCTGATCACGTTGCGCACGTCGAGTTCGGTCAGTTCGAGCCTGCCGGCAATCTCCTGGATGACGTCGTCGCTCAAAAAGCCGATTTCATCCTGCGCATAGAGGAGAGTAGGCACGAGCACGGAGCGTTTCGTGGGGTAGTGTCCCACCATCTCTGAAAAGCGGCTCTCGAATTCGTCAGAAAATTTCATAAACCATTTGGTGATTTCGTAATCGGGCAATTCCGTAATTCAAAAGCCTTCCTACGCACACCGCGTCCTCAAATTACAAATTACCCGGTTGCCAAATTACAAATTTCCTATCGATCGATCTCTCCCAGGACGATGTCGATCGACCCGATCGCCGCCACCACGTCTGCTATGAGGCGTCCCTCGCACATCGTCGGCAGTGCCTGCAAATTTGCCAGGCACGCGGCGCGCATATGCACCCGATAGGGTTTTGCCGTGCCGTCGCTGACCACGTAGTAACCCATCTCGCCGCGCGGTGACTCGACCGCTTGATAGACTTCGCCCGCCGGAACCGTGAAGCCCTCGGTGATGATCTTGAAGTGATAGATCAGCGCCTCCATCTGGGTCTTCATTTTTTCGCGGTCGGGGAGAACCACCTTCGGCGCATTCGCCTTGATCGGCCCCTCGGGCATGCCATCCAACGCCTGTTGCACGATCCCGATGGATTCGCGCAACTCCTGCACGCGGCACATGTAGCGATCGAATACGTCGCCTTCTTTTCCCAGGGGCACTTTGAATTTGAAATTTTCGTAGCCCGTGTAGGGCATATCGCGTCGCAGATCGATATCGACACCACTTCCACGCAGCGTCGGCCCGCTGGCACCGAGCGCAATCGCATCCTCTGCCGTAATCCGCGCCACGCCTTTCGTGCGCATTCCCCAGATCGGGTTCCCGGTCAGCAGGTTTTCGTATTCGTCGACCTTCTCCGGAAAACGGTTGGCGAAGTCGCGTACGCGATCGAAAAACCCAAGAGGAGGCTCAAGCGCAATGCCGCCGATCCGGAAATACGACGTCATCATGCGCTGTCCGCTGACCATCTCGAACATGCGCAGGATGTCTTCCCGCTCGCGGAAGCAGTACAGGAAGACCGTCATGGCACCGATGTCCATGGCATGTGTTCCCAGCCAGACCAGGTGGGAATTGATGCGCGTGAGTTCGTTCAACAGAACGCGCAGCCACTGCGCCTTTGGGGGAATCTCCAATCCCAACAACTTTTCCACCGCGAGCGCGTAGCAGAGATTGTTGGTCATTGGGCACAGGTAATCGATACGATCCGTTAGCGGAACTACTTGCTGGTAGAACTTGGCTTCGCAGGTTTTTTCGATGCCCGTGTGCAGGAATCCAATGTCCGGCATGATGCGCACGACATTTTCGCCGTCGATCTCGAGCAGCACACGCAACACGCCGTGCGTCGAGGGGTGCTGCGGACCCATGTTCAGGATCATCGTTTTGTCCTGAGCGGGCTCGAGGACAGGTGTGGGCGTCAGATGTGCCATTAGCGATAGCCCTCCACCGGGTAGTCTTTTCGCAGCGGATATCCTTCCCAGTCCTCGGGCATGAGCAAGCGGCGGAGGTAGGGATGGCCTGTAAACCGCACCCCGAACAGATCGAAGATCTCGCGTTCGAAGTAGTTTGCACCGGGCCACACCGAGGTGAGTGATTCAATCACCGGGCTGGCTCCGTCCAGACGAACCTTCAAGCGAACGCGATCTTTCTTGGGAATGGACAGAAGGTGATAGACGACCTCGAAGCGAGGTTCCGATGGATACCAGTCCACGCAAGTGATGTCGGACAAGTAGTTGAAAGGAAAGTCCGGATTGTCACGCAGCAGGGCGCACGCCTCGCGGATCGCAGGACGCTCGACGTAAATCGTCATCTCCTCGCGGTCGAACTTTACTTCCTTCACCGCCGAGGAACTCCATTCGAGCAACCGCGCCAAAGCGGGGTGAGTCTTCAGCTGTTCGATATCGGTGATGGGGGGAGACAGAGCCATCAGATCCGATTCCGTTCCGGAGCTTTACCCCAGTCCAGTACGCCCTTTTTCCAGACGTAGAAGAAACCGACCAGGACGATGCCGATGTACACCAGCATTTCCCAGAACCCGAACATCTTCAGATCACGAAGAATGACAGCCCACGGGTACAGAAAGACCGCTTCTACATCGAATAGAATAAAAAGCATCGCCACCAGATAGAATTTTACGGAGAAGCGCTCGCGAGCGTCGCCAATTGGAGTCATACCGCACTCATACGGCGACATTTTGGCTCGGGTGGGGCGTCGTTTGCCCAGAATCCACGACAATGTAACGATCGCGCTCGCCACCACGCTCGCCGCGAGGACGTGGAGCAGTAAAGGCAGGTAGCGGGCGAAGTAATTGTCGGGCATAGGAGAGCTATATATAATTCGCGCCAAGTGTTAGCTAAACGTTCTAGATTATTGTCCATACGGAGCAGTGTCAAGCCACGCAGCCCTGCTTTGCCCGCAGTTTTGAACGACATGCAATTCTCAGACGCATACTGGATCGACTTCGCATGATTTTTGGCTTCAATACGGATGTGAAGCAGGGCGACACTGTGTATCACGTGCAGAGTGAGGCTCGCGAAAACGAGCTTGTCCTGCAAACGCAGGTGTTCGTGCGAGGACGCTGCATCGGCAAGCGGGCGACCTCTTATGCGGAACGCCTTGCCCAAGGGGACTTCAGCGACCAGCAAAAGGAGCAAATCCTTCGCGACCAGCATCGTTTAGTGCTCGACTCGATCCGGGAAGGCCGCCTCGACAGCGTTCTGGATCGCCGAGACACCCCAGAAACGCTAGCCGCTGTAAAAGAACTGGATTTGCAGTGGGTGAACGCCGAATCCGTGCACGACGACAACAGTCTTGTCATGAGGTTGCGCGTAACGGAGGGCGGCGCAGTGGTGGAGGGCGCTCGCCTTACCTTCCGTTTTGCTCGTCCAGATTCCGCTCCTTTTTACACTCAGGTCATGACCGATCCTTCTGGTAGCGCTGAAATCAAAGTCGAGATCGAAGAATCCGCTCTCCCCGATGCCTCCGTCCTCGTTCAGGCAAACTTCTCGGGCCGCACCGCTACTCGCAAGTTTCGCCTTCGCAAGCTTGAGTAGTTAAAATCCTGATTGCGCCAATCAATTTTTCCGCACAGAGCAAGGAAAGTCTCGTCAGTGGGCAAATGCCCTTGCACGAATCCGAAGCCGCTTGCGAAGATCAGCAAATGCAAGTAGTCATCAACGGAGAGGACCGCAATTTCGAAGCACCCCTTACTTTGGCGGGGCTCATTCAAGCGCTCGGTATGAAGACAGATCGTGTGGCTGTCGAACTCAATCGCGAGATCGTGCCGCGCGAGCAGTGGGATCGCACCCAACTCGCTGACGGCGACCGGTTGGAAATCGTACACTTTGTTGGAGGCGGCTCATCGTAGCCAGGTTCGAAACGGCGGGGCTGAGCGCTATCTCGGGAGCGCCTAACCCTGCCGACCGAGGTGAGTATGCAGCGGAAAAGCAGTGCGGCGATACTCGCGATCGTCCTTTTGGGGACCTTGATGTGGGCGCAAGGTCCTGCAGAATTCCATCCCGGCTTTAACCTCTTCTCCAAAGAGCAAGATGTCCAATTGGGCAAAGAGAACGCGGACCAGGTACGCAAGCAAAAGACCGTGATCAAAGATCCGGTCCTTACGGCGTACGTGAATCGTGTCGGTCAGCGTCTGGTCAGCAGCCGCGAGGCGCAGGAAAGCGGATTTCCCTTTACGTTTGAAGTGGTTGCTGATCCATCCATTAATGCGTTCGCCCTACCCGGCGGCCCGATGTTCATCAATACCGGTCTTCTTCGGGCGGTCGACAATGAGGCGCAGCTGGCGGGCGTGATGGGCCACGAAATGTCGCACGTGATCCTGCGCCACGGCACCAACCAGGCTTCCAAGAGTCAGCTGATCGAGCTGCCGGCGATCCTCGGCGCACAGATGACAGGCAGTTCGATGGTTGGAAAACTGGCGCAACTTGGCATCGGCCTTGGTGCGAACAGCGTGTTGCTCAAGTTTTCTCGCACCGACGAGAGCCAGGCAGATCTCATGGGCTCGCACCTGATGGCTGAAGCCGGATACGATCCGATGCAGCTGGCGCGCTTCTTCGAAAAGCTCAACGCGAACGGTGGACAACAAGCTCCACAGTTTCTCTCCGATCACCCCAACCCGGAAAACCGCGAGAAGGCGATCGCGACGGAAGTGCAGCGTCTGCCCGCGCAGAACTACGCGTATCAGACCGGTGATTTTCAGCGCATGAAACAGGTCATCGCGAAAGTCCACGAGAAACCGGTTCCTCCGCCACATGCCCAGTGAGTGCGTGGCAGCAGTCCTGAACTAACTCGTTACCTAGCGGAATCCTCCTGATAACTCCCTGTGGAAGACTCTTCGTTGACACTGACCAAACTCGTCCTAAAATGTTTGAAACATTTTAGGGCGAAATTGTACCTTGCCGTCTGTGAATGAAAACACAGTTCACATCCCGTGAAGTGGTGAAACTCACCGGCATCACCCCGCGCCAACTGCAATGGTGGGATGAGCGTGGGATCGTCGTGCCAGCACGGGACGGCCGCCGTCGGCTCTACTCCTTGGAGGATCTCTCCGAGATTGCCGTGATCTGCGAACTACGGGAGCGCGGATTCTCGCTGCAACGGATGCGGAAGGTGGTCCGCTTCCTTCAGCATGAATTCGGCGAGCGTCTCGCCGAGACGGTCTGCGCTGGTTCGGATCATCACCTTCTGACCGACGGCACACACCTCTATCTGGAAACATCCCCTCAGCAAATCGTGGACATCTTAAAGAACGCCCGTCAGCCGATGTTGGCGGTTTGCTTGACGGACACGGTGCGACGCGTACGCGCCGAGATCAGAGGAAGTCGGAAAGAAAGCAAGCCTGCGGTCGCGATCGCTCGGCCCGCAAGGCGCTCCAAGGTGGCTTCGTAATAGAGGTGACGAGCACGGGGAGGGAACATGATCGGCGAACTTGATTTCCTGAGCGAGTGGATTCCGGAGCAAATGCAGCCGGGCACGCTGTTTGTGCTGGAGAACGCGGGCGAAGTCGGCGAAAAGGAGGATCCCTACTGGGCGGTGCTGTCCTGTCCCTCCTGCGGCACACTGGGTTTGGTCACGCGCAAACAGGTTGCGGGACTTCTGGCCGTGATCTGTGGCTCTGACCAGTGCTCGGCGCAGTTTTTCATCCGCGAGAGCGAGATTGTGCCTCGCAAGCCGATTTAACAGTGCGCTGAAGTGAGGTTACCGGACCTTCAAGCCGCTAAGCGGCACCGGTACCTGTTCGACGATCTCGATATCAAAGCCTTCCAGGGCGGCTACCCGGCGCGGGTGGTTGGTCAGAATCCGAATCCTTCGCAATCCTAAGTCCGACAAAATCTGCGCACCGATTCCGATCTCACGCTGTGTTTTGCGTTCACTTTCGGGCAATGTGGGAAGCGCCCGGTCGCGGTGGAAGGTCAGTACCGTCCGCTCGCCCAGTTTGTCTGCGGAAAATCCCCTTGAGGTCTGATGCAGATAGATGATGGCTCCGCGTCCGGCCTCGGCGATGGCACGCATCGAGCCTTCGATCGTCGCGCGGCAATCACAGTGCGTTGATCCAAACACATCTCCCAGGACGCAGTGTGAGTGCATGCGAACGAGCACCGGTTCAGCCGCGTTCTCAATTTCTCCGCGGACGAGCGCAATGTGCGACTCCCCGCCTTCGACTTCGCTCTCGTAAGCAATCAATCGGAACTCCCCGTAGTGGGTGCCGACCAGCGCTTCTCCAACCCTATGGACATAGCGCTCGTGTGCCATGCGGTACCGGATCAACTCCGCCACCGTCAACATCTTCATCTCATGTGCTCGGCAGAATTCGATCAGATCCGGGACGCGCGCCATCGTCCCGTCATCTTTCATAATTTCGCAAATGATGCCGGCCGGAATGAGTCCAGCGAGACGCGCCAGATCGACGGATGCTTCTGTCTGTCCCGCGCGAACGAGAACCCCGCCTTTTCGCGCGCGGAGAGGGAAGACGTGGCCGGGACGAGCCAGGTCCGAAGGGCGCGTCGCCGGATCAATCGCCACCTGGATCGTGCGCGCCCGGTCATAAGCCGAAATTCCCGTGCTTACTCCATCCCGGGCATCGATCGCCTCGCAGAATGCTGTCCCGTAGTTCGAAGTGTTCTCGGCGGTCATGGGTCCGATGCGCAGGTGCTCCAGCCGCTCTTCGGTCATGGCCAGACAGACCAGGCCGCGGCCGTACTTCGCCATGAAATTGATTGCTTCTGGCGTCACCTTTTCCGCCGCCAGCGTAAGATCGCCCTCGTTTTCGCGGTCCTCGTCGTCGACGACGATAATCATTCGACCATTTCGGATTTCCTCAATCGCGGTCGGAACATCGGTGAAGGGAAGCTGGGGAGTCATGTGTTTGCGATTTTAGCAAAGCCGCAGACGCTCAAGAGGATCGTCCCTGATGGACCAGTTCTCCTTCCGCGCCGCGAAATAGCGCCCGAATGGCCCGCACCACCAGGCGGACAAGCAAGACAATAATCGCGAGAAACACCAGGGCGATTCCGGCTGCGACGTATGGGTGCTGCGTCGCAAACCACGTCAAAAAGATCGCCAGCGCATCCTCACCGAGACTGAGTCCTATGTTCGACAGCGGCTCAGGCGACGGCGTAACCGCTGCTCGTATCGCTGTCTTGCCTCCGTGTGCTGCCAAAGCGATTGCACCGCCTAGCAACGTCGCGATCAGCTGTTTCTCGGGCGAGAGCTGGGAAGTCGCACCGTAGGCCAACAGGGCTGCAACTGGGACTCGAATAAAGGTGTGTAAAGCATTCCAGATCAGGTCGAAGGCGGGAACTTTATCGGCGAAAAACTCTACCAGGAATAGAACCGCACTGGCGCCGATGACCCACCAGTTGGTCAGAAGATGCAGTGCCGGAGGCAGTGGGAGCAAACCTGCATGGGCGAGCAGCCCCAAAGTCGCGAGGGTGGCGTAGACATTCAGGCCCGCCGCAAAACTGATTGCGACTAAAGCCGCGGCGATTTCATTCGGGGGCAGTTTTACGGCATCAAGCATTCTCAATCACCTCGACCTGACTCGCGCTTCCAGGGACGGGGCAAGGTCTAGCATAGACCTCTGTGGGGACAAACAGAAAGGGCCGTCACCGGGACGGCCCTGCAATTTCGTCAGCTGCTCTCTAATCTCTGACTTTATAAGGTGGACTCGATTTCAAATCCCCAAGCTTCCAGAAGTGGTTCCGGGATGTACTTGGAGTTCTTGTTGCGGCGTGCCCACTCCCGCAGACGTGTAGAACGGAGGTACTGGTCGGGGGAGAGCTTGTACTCGCGCACAACCTGTTCGAACTCGGTGACGGTGGGGGTGATCGGCCCAATGGGTTCTGGCTTACCCCAATTTGGGTTTCCTCGTCGCTTTGCCATGAAAATTACGCCTCTTTATCTGAGATGAAGTCTAGCTGTCGCAAAAATCGCCACTAACCCTTAGATTCACTGCAACTTGGGTAGGATTCAACCCAATCTTGAAGGGACTGCAAAACAGAAACCCAGAACAACAGTAACCTATGGGATATTGGAAACATGAGAGTATAGGCCCAAATTTTGCGAAAGTCAACGAAATTATCCTGCCACATCCACTCCAATATTCAATGTAAATAATTGTAAAATATGCACTTGCTTCGCCGGCGAAAATGGGGTGAACCAGCGGAATTACAATTTTGGACAATCTCCGCATTTCCGTAGAAATCTACGTTTCATCGGAGAATTGGTGGCCTGAGTGGCCATGAGACGCTAGCAACCCTCCGTTACGCCCGTAACTCAAACCCCGTGCCGTTCGTTGACGATGTATCCATCGAAACGTAAATTGCCGACAGGAGGCAGTTTCCGTGAGAGATATCTATGAGGTGCTGCGCAAGAAGCAGGCTGAGCAGGCGCAGTTGGGCAAGCAGATCGAAGCGCTTCAAAGCGCTGCCGAACAGCTTCGCAATGTGGCTCACTTGCTGAACGTTGAAGAAGAAGACGAAAAAGCGGGCGATCACCGAGGCTAAATCAAGCATCACCAAGCGTTTGCTGGATTTTGGGAAACCCATCCAATGAGTCTGAAGTCGTTGGTTTTGTGCTCGGACGAAAAGATCGTGAGGGTGTTGCGCAGGGTGCTGAGTGATCTTGAAATCGAGATCGAGCACTGCACCGAGCCCGACGGGGCACTTCGCAAGCTGACCCGTCAACGATTCGAAGCCGTTATCATCGACTGTACCGACCTCAAGACCGCCACCGCCGTACTCAAGAGCGCACGCTCCGCGCCCGTCAATAAGCGGGCTATAGCCGTCGCCATCATGGATGGCCACAACGGTCTGCGCTCTGCCTTCGACATGGGTGCTCACTTCGTTCTCTACAAGCCGGTTTCGACGGAGCGGGCAAAATCGAGTTTCCGCGCTGCGCGGGCGCTGATGAAGCGCGAGCGCCGAAGAAATGCACGGATCCCGGTTCAAGTGCAGGCGTCGCTGAACAATCACGTGTCAGGTTTCAACCAGAAGGTCACCACCACGGATCTTAGTGAAGGTGGCATGGCCATCCAGATGCCCAAGCGTCATCAGGATGCGGGGCCATGGGAAGTGCACTTCACGCTTCCCGGAAGCGAGAGTCCGTTCGACCTGACCGGAGAAGTTGCTTGGCATAACCCCGGCGGCCAAGTCGGCATCCGGTTCACAAACCTCGCAGTCGATGTTGGCCATCAACTCCGCCAGTGGTTAAACCAGAATGCTCCCGAAGCGGAGAAGGACGATCCTCCCGTTCGCTGCAAACTCACCGACCTCAGTCTCGGCGGGTGTTATCTGGAAATCTCATCACCATTTCCGGTTCGGACCCGGATCGTTCTGGCCATGAAGGTGGCGGAGGTCGAACTGCGGGTCGAAGGTGTGGTTCGCGTCATGCACCCGGAAGTCGGCATGGGAGTCGAATTCACACAAAAAACCACCGAGCAACGCAACCACGTCGAAAAGTTCATTCATGCGCTTATGAATGCAGGAGATAGTCTGCCGGAACTGATGGTTGAGCCGGAAGGACTGGAGGGCGAAGCCGCCAGCCATACAAATCCCGGCAGCCTTGGCATGACTTCAGAAGTCGAAGACCCGCTTTTGGATCTGTTCCAACATAAGGCATCCCTGCCTTCAGAGTTGTTTCTCAACGAATTACGAAAGCAACGTCGGTCCCATCATTCCGACTCCGCCGAAGAGACCATTCTGCCTGTGTAAGAGCCCTTACCAGTTCTGAGATCTCTCTGACTGCGCCTATCGATTTGCATCACTGGTCGCTGGCGAGCACGGTGCACTGCGTGTGGTGGAGAGCCCCCCGGGCCACCAGTTCCAATCGCCGGCAACGCAAAGAAGCGCAGGTCCAATCACAATGCGAACGAGACTTGCGTCAATGAACACCGCTACTGCCAGCGTAAATCCGAGCATCTTGACTACCAGGAAGTTGCCGAAAGTAAATGCCGCGAATACGACGATCATGATCGCGGCGGCGCTGGTAATCAGTCCTGCGGTTTTGGCCAGCCCCTCGGGGATTGCCTCCAATTCACTCATCCCGCTCCGTCTCGCTTCGAGGACCCGCGCGACCAGAAACACTTCGTAATCCATGCTCAGTCCGAAGACGATGGCGAAGGCGACGATTGGCACAATGGGAAATATGCTGGCAGTTCCTTCGGGAACTCCGAAGAGGCGAACTCCATGTCCCTCCTGAAACACGAGAACCAATGCTCCGAAGGAAGCCGCGACCGAAAGCAGATTCAGAGCGATTGCTTTCACCGCGGCGAAAAGCGACCGGAAGCCGGCTACCAGCGCCACGAGCGTCCCTCCCACGACCAGCGCGATTACGGAAACGAACCGGTCCCGGACAATCGTCTGATAGTCAGCAGTTAGCGCCGGAATGCCTCCGATGCGCAGCGTGGCGCCGGGTACTCCGGTGAGAGCTACCGCGCCGGTCTTCCTTAGCTCGCGCACCCAGTTAACCTGATCGTTCAGGGAAACGGAAGTCGCAGGCAACACTTCAATCAATGCCGCCCGCCCATCGCGACTAAGGAACGTTCGAAGCGTCTCACGCGAGAGGTTGCTGAGGCTAGAGCGGTCACTCTCCGCGATGGATGTGAGGGATATCACGCGATCGGAACGAGGGTCGCTCGCGAGCCGCTTGCTGAAACGATCCAGTGCACTCCAGCCCGTATCCGTTTGCACGATGGAATCCGTTGGAAGTTCGAGAATCACGCGCAACGAGTAGACAATGCCAACCCGATCCATATTTTCAAGGGTGTGAAGCGCGCGAACCGATTCTGCCTGTGACGGCAGCCAATCACCTCTGGGGACGTTGGTATCGAGCCGTGCGGCCTGCGACGCGAGCAGAAGCAAGGGGGCGCCTGCCAGAAAGATGGCAAGCCAGGGATGGGCGGCAATCGTCTTGCCCCATCGCCTCCACCGGTTTGCCGTGCGAGCCGCCCGATGCTCATCAAAACTTGCAATAATGGGCAGCCGGCCAGCGTCGATTCGGGGACCCAGAGCCGCCAGCAGCGCCGGAACCAGGGTATTTGCCAGCAGCAGACTCGTTCCTGCCACCAGGAATCCAGCCACACCGATGGAACGGACCTCGCTGATGGGGACGGTCAACAGGGCCAGGAATCCGATGGCCACAGTCGAGGCTGAAATCAGGAGGGTACGACCCGCCTGGTGTGCCGCGATGGCCGAGGCTCTGAGTCCGTCTCGCTCGGCGGCAATCGCTTCCCGGAACCGGCTAACCATGAGGAGTGCATAGTCAATTCCCAAGCCCAGGCCAAGCATCGTGGACAAATTCTGAACCAGGATGGACAGGTGCCAACGCAGGGCCAGAAATCCTGCAATCGCCAGAGCGCTCGCGATGGCAAGCTGGCCAACGGCCACAGGAATCAGGGCTGCCACCACGCTTCCGAAAGCCACCAGCAGAAGTACAAGCGTGCCCGGAATGATGAGACTCTCGGCGTGTCGCACATCGTCGGAGCTGGCTTTCCGAATGTCGAAATTGAGCGGCGTCTCTCCCGTCAGTTCAAGCTTTACCGCCGGATAGCGCCCCCGCAATTGGTTTTGGAGAGAGTTCTCCAGCCCGTGAAGCTTGGGGACGAGCGACTCCACGGGACCGTCGGTCGAGGCGAGTCCCACCAGAACAAAAGTTCCTCCTCCCTTGCCCAGGAAGATCGGATCGCGAAAATCGAGATGGGAAACAACTCCTGACACTCCGGGTTCCGCTTGCAGCTCCTTTTCAATTGTTGCGAGCGCTTGCTCGCCCTCCTCTGAATCGACAGGGGGAAGCCCCTGAATCACCAGGACCACGCGGTCCACGAATGGCGAACGAAAGCGAGTGGCCAGTTCCTCCGGGACCCTTCCCGCTTCGCTACCTTCGATCCGTGTTGCGGTCTCCAGATGGCGCTCGGCGTGAAAGGAAAATGGAAGGAGCGCAAGGACGGCGGCCAGGACCACTCCGGCCAGCCAGAAATGGCGCACACGCATGAAATTCATAGTGTCATGCAAAATCGGGTAGTTGGGCTGGTTCTTCTTTCTTGGCTTGTCGTAGTTCGAAATCCCAGCAGTTCAAAATCCTAGAGGATTGGCGGAAAGATCAGCAACAGGGAATTAGCCCACTACTCAATATCGTTACCTGGAGAGATTCAAGTTTTGCGCGGAGACTGGTGCGGTCGGGTTCACATTTCTGACCGGTTCGTATTATTTTATTGTGTGGTAGCGACATACGGTTTCCCCGGAGAAGCATGCACAAACTCGTGTTGTTCGGTTTGCTGTTCGCCGCTCAACTTGGTGCCGCAGACCCCCGCATTGGCTCCTGGACGCTCATCTCGGCGCAGTCTTCCCTGGATCCCCCCAACAAACTCTCCATCACGTCGGTACACGGTGCAGTGCACGTTGTAATTTCAGGCAACACCCATCTGGATTTTACGGCGAAGCTCGGCGGCCATGAAACGTCCGTACAAGGCAATCCGGCATTTAATCAAATCGAGTTGCGGAGGATCGACAAGCATCAAGTTGAAGTCAGACAGAAGAAGGATGGGGTGGTAGTGACGACGATTCACGACAAAATTTCGCGCGATGGTAGCGAGTTGACGAGTACGACTTCGCAGAGCGGCCGTCCCGACAAGATCACAGTGTGGACGCGCACCGGCGGGAAGAAGTCGGCCAATGACTTATTCGCCGGTGAGTGGACCCAGGATCTGAGCAAGACCCGATTGCGGCAAGGATTGGCGCTCAAGATCGAGGCGGACGGAAAAGATGGGGTCCGCTTCTCGGGTGAATTCAGCTACACCGCCCGTTTTGACGGTAAAGAATACGATCTGAAAAACGCTGGCAACGATACCGTGGTCCTGCAACTCGTGGACGCCCACACTGTCGATTCGATTTACCGACGAGACGACCAAATCACTCAAAAGGATCGGTGGGTGGTTTCCGCCGACGGAGCCGAAATGACGCTGACCACATCAGGCACGTTGGCAACCGGTCAACAAGTGAAAGAGACACTGGCGTTTCGGAAACAGTAACGTCGCTGCATCACGCCCGAAGCATCCGTGCGGGCGAAACCGCTTACCGGCTACCCACGGCGTTGAACTCGCGAGGCGCAACCGAGATGATTCCTTTTCGCTGCATGAATTTCAGGATTCCGTTGACGGTGTCTTCGAGAGACGGATCCGGCTTGCCCCATGCGGAAGCATCCCGCGCTGCCTGATAGCAGGAACTGTCGTAGCGCTTGAACTCCATCGCCGAGATGTTGTCCACAGAGTTCACCAGAAAGTCCAGAAGCGGAAAGAGCAGATCTTCCTTCCTGCATCTCCGGATCAGCTCGGGAACGAAGTCGGGAAGACTGAAGATTTCAAATTGCCGACCGGTCGCCTTCGTAATCAGGCCGGTAATATCCAGCATGTTCGCGTATTCGTCTCTCGTGACGTGATAGGTCTTATTCTCGGTGCCGGGAGTCGTGGAAATCGCAACGATATTGTTCGCCGTGATGTCTGCGGGAACGAAACTGACCTGGTTCAGTGCATCGACTCCAATGCCGTGATTCACCATGAACGCCACTAAACGCACGGCGATGTCGAAGTTGTTGCCTCCGCCGGTAATGGAAGGACTCACCAGAGCAGGCCGGAAGATCCGTGTAGCAAGCCCCTGGCGGCGCGCATCCATCACCACTTGCTCTGATACCCACTTGGACTGGCTGTATCCAAAATCGAGAAGCTCCATGTTCTCGTTGAAGTCGGTCTCATATAAAACTTTCTTCACCGCCCAGCCAAATATGAAGGTAGTCGAGACGTAATTGAAGCTCTTGGCCCGTCCCTGGAAAGCCAGCCTCAAAAGCTCATTCGCTCCTATCACATTCGCGTCACGCATCCGGTCGTAGTTGAGCAAGTAGTTTACGGTTGCGCCGTTGTGGAATACCGTATCGATTTCATTCGCGAGGAAATCCCACACTTCCCGCGTCAATGCCAGATCCGTCTGGCCAAGATCGCCGCAAACGGGAATCACGCGAGTCTCGAACATCTGCATCAGTTGGGCGGGGCAGGGTCCCATCGATTCCATCGCTGCCCTCAGTCTCTGCTTGCCCTGACGCTCGTCGGAAGATCTCACCAGGATGTGGATCTTTGCACGGGTTTGTTCCAGTAGACTCTTCACCAGAAACGGGCCGATGAAGCCGGTACCGCCGGTGAGCAGAACATTATTCAGGATCGGCGTTTCGGGTAATAACGCAGGCGCCGGAGGCTCGAAGATGAGCTTCCTGTCGTTGCTCATCATCCGCTGCTCGGCCGCGCGCTGCTCTTCACGGAAAGCCGCCAGGGACTGCCGCAGCGGAACTAGCGCTTCTTCGGGAGCATGCTCCAACTGTTCGGCCAGTCGAAACAACTCGGCAACACTCACTCGCTGAATGAGACCAATATCCACCTGCCTCGCCAGCATGTCGGCGTCTTTATCCTTCAAGAGTTCCTTGATCTCGTGCATGAACACAACCAGATCCATGGAATCGAGCCCGGCCTCGACGAGGTTGTACGATTCATTTCCCGTCAGGTTGTAACGGGCTTTCAATACGTCGAAAGGCGACTGGCCCACGGAGGAGGCGGAGGATTCAGCGTCCTTTTCCCGCGAAAACTCTGAAAGAACGGTGAATTGACCTTGCAGCCACATGTGCTTGGTTTTATGGCGCATGATCTTGCCCGAACTGGTTCTCGGTATGGCGCGCGGTGCGATAAAAGAAATCAGCGCTACTTCCACGTTGAGGTAATTCCGGACGGCGGCTGCGATCTGCAGCGCATCCGGTAGTGCTTTCGGATTTTTCACCTCGGCGACGATGGCCAGGGCCGGCTCGCTCTCTTCATTAATCTGGAAGGCGGCAATGCAATTACCTCGAATCAGGCCGGACGCCTTCTCCACCACGGCCTCGATATCCTGGGGGTAATAGTTCTGCCCACGGAGAATAATCATGTCCTTGATGCGGCCGCAGACGAAGAGTTCGCCGTCGTGGAAGAAACCCATGTCTCCGGTGCGAAGGTAGCCGTCGTCGTAGGGGCTGTCGTCCACCAGCCGGGCGTGAAACAACTTCAGCGTCAATTCCGGATTGTTCCAGAACCCGGGGCACTTGCTCTCTCCAGCGATCCAAATCTCACCGATTCGGCCCGGCTCCAGAGCGAGGTGCTTCTCCGGATCCACGATCTTTACTGTGAGGCCCGGCAGTGGAGTTCCGCAACTGACAATCTGAGTGGCGGCGCCGATCTCGGAGACCTCCGTGGTCATGCGGGCTTTCCCGAGCGCGACGGCGTTCTTGTTGACCGAAATAATATTGCGGCCACGGAGCGAAACCGCCAGAGTGTTCTCCGCCAGCCCGTACGCCACAAAAAAGCTTTCCGATCGGAGTCCATAGGGCTGAAAGGCCTGCAGAAACCTTGTATAGGTGTCGGGTTTGACGGGTTCCGCGGCAACCATCAGCAACCTGAGGGAGCTGAGATCGCACGTCTCCAGGCTCTCTTTCGAAACCCGCCCGGCGCGCAGGCAATAGTCGTAGGCGAAGTTTGGCGCCGCGGAGGCGCTGGCCCCATAAGTTTTGATCGCGTCAAACCACAGGGTGGGACGTTGAATAAAATCGTTGGGAGCGAAGCCGTAGGTCGTGCCGCCCGTAAGCGCGGGATAAAGGTAGCACCCGATCAGACCCATATCGTGATACTGCGGAAGCCACGATACAACTACTGGCGCAGGATGGTCGATGACGAGCGGGCAGTTATGCAGGATGTTTTCATGCGTGACCATCACGCCTTTTGGATCTCGAGTCGACCCCGACGTGTACTGCAGAAACAGAATCTTCGAAGCGCCGTTGAAAGTTTCGTCCGAAACCGTATCGACGAAGTCTTCCGTTACAACCCAACGCAGACCGGAAACGTAGTCGACGTCGACACCGCTTGCCGAGACTCCGCTTCTGGCAAGATTGCTCTTCAGCGATCCGAGGTAATCTTTGCTGGTTAAGATCCCCGCTGCCTGGCAATCCTTTGCGATGTGGACCATTTTGTAGAGAGCGCCCTGGAAGCCACGAGAACTGGGGGGATAGACGGGCACGGGAATCAATCCGGCGCGTACGCAGCCAAAAAACGCGCAAATCATTTCGAGCCCAGGCGGGTAGGCGAGCAGAAGACGGTCCTGCGACTTGAAACCAAGCTCCTTGCGCAAGTGTCCGGCAATCACCTTCGTCCGGTGGAGAAACGACTCATACGAGTAGCCTCCGAGCGGATTGCCGTTCACGTCAATGTAGGAGTAGAGAAGCCTGTGTGGGTGCTGATCTCCTAAACTATCCAGCTTGTCTAAAATCGAAGCGATCATAGATCGGACCGGGACTCATGGCGGTGGCACCGCCATTCGTTAACCTCCTGTGTTGATAAGAAGATTCCGTCTGAGAAAACCAAAGTCTCGCTGCGCCCCCGTGCACCCGGGGGGAAGACCGACTTCGAGAACAGAGGCACAGTCATTCTTAAGACCATGTGTTCTCTTGCTGGAGTAAGGACAAACTCGCCCGATGTCGGATCGCCCGACACAAAGCATCTGTTTTGCATATCACTGAGCGCTCGATGGTAACAGAGATTGGCAAAGCTTGGGAAGAATTTCCCGCCTCTGTCTTCCGAGAACATGCGCAGTTACGCCGGGTCGGGGTGATCCGAAATTCCCTTGATCTTCCTCAAGTTTTCGAGCTAGCATTCACTTCTAACACTAATTTATGACGCTTGCGCCGGAGGCGTGCCTGAGCGACAAGTCCCGCGGCTGGCGGCAAACCGGGCCGGGTCCGTCGGGCCCGATCTGACATCATTGCGCTGGTAAGGTTCGAGACGAGGCGGCTATTAATCTGAACCCGGAGATTGATGATCTTGTACCATCGGAGGACGCGCTGCGGCGCTCCGTTGTCGACCCCGCGTGTGCGACTTCATTCCCGAAAGTCTTGCGCCGCCGCCTCGACGATTTCTTTTCCAACGGAAATATTTCTCCCAAAGCCGATCCCGCCATGTGGGTCAAAATCGTAGTGGGACTCGCAGTGCTGGCGGGCAGTTGGATTGCCCTTTACGCGCTCAAGCCGGATTCATGGAGGTTCGTCGGCCTCTACCTTATCAATGCCATCGCACAGACGTTCCTTCTGCTGAACATCGCGCACGACAGCAACCACAACGCCATCTCGTCGGTGCGGTCCGTCAACAAAGCCCTGAACTACGTTTTCGATGTCTGTGGAATCAGCTCGTACATGTGGCGTATTCTGCATCATCGAGGCCACCACTCCTGCATCAATCTCCACGGGGAAGACGACGCTCTTACGGGACGCCGCATCCTTCGGTTTACACCCCACGAGCCACGGGTGCCACTGCAGCGTTTCCAGCACATCTATGCGCTCTTCTTATACGCGCTCTTTTCTCTCGATTATGTATTTCTGAGGGACTTTGAGTGCTTTTTCTTCCCCTCCCACGACTATCTGAAAAACACGAAGCATCCGTGGCGGGAATACGTCATCCTCTTTGCAGGTAAAGGATTCTACCTCACCTACATGCTGATTCTGCCGATCGTGTTGCTGGGGAAGTCTCCTGTGCTGGTCTGCGTGTCTTTCTTGCTCGCCCATTTGATCATCGGTTTGAGCGTGGCCCTCGTATTCCAGACCACTCACTGCATCGACAGCACTTACTTTCCCTTGAGCCGCAGCGAGTTTGACAACGGGATCTATCACATCTTCGCGACAACGGCCGACTACGCGACCACGAACCCGCTTGTCGGTTGGCTGGCAGGCGGGCTCAACCACCACATCGTCCATCATCTGTGCCCTTTTGTGTGCCACACTCACTATGCTCCGCTGACCCGGATCGTGAAGGAAACTGCTGAGGAATATGGCATTCCCTATCGGCAACATCGCACGATGACGCAGGCGATCAAACATCATCTACTACTCTTGAAACAGTTGGGAAACGAGGATCAGGTTTCTCTTCTAAAGCGGTTGGATAGCGAGGCGTGACCTTGCCCCAAAGCGTGCCCGCCGTCTCCCGACTCCAATCCTTCATGGATTCGCGCGCGATGGCGCACAATCCTGTACAGGTTCTTACCAAGTACATCGAACTCCACGGCGACACTTTCCGTTTCTATTTTGGCGGCGTCAAGGAGGCCATTGTCACCATCAATCCCGTCGTGATTCAGCATGTGCTGAAGACCAATTCGGAGAACTACTACAAGTCCGACATCCAAAAGAAGCGGATGGGCCACTTCCTGGGCAAGGGTCTTCTCACCACTGAGGGGGAAGCTTGGCGAAAGCAACGACGCCTCATCCAGACGGGGTTTGAGCGAAAGCAACTGGAAGTTCTGTCCTCGATCATGCAGGACTCCCTCACCGACTCGCTGCGGGACTTTGACGGGCAAGCCCGACTCGGCCCTGTCGATATCTACCCGCTCATGATGAAGATCACCTTCGCGATGGTGGGCCGATCTCTGTTTGGCGCACGGTTGAAGGAGGAAGACATTGACCTCATCAGCCGGGCCATCTCGACCGTTCAGGAATTCATGGTTCGCCAAACCATTCAGCCCTACCTGAATCCCTGGTTTGCCGTCTCGGGTGAACTGCGCCGACACGAAGAAATGCGGGCCCGTGCGTTCGGCGTTCTGCTCGACTACATCCAGCGGCGGCGCAAGGAGGCCCCTGGCCACGATCTACTGCAGATCCTGATGGATGCCCGCTATAGCGACGGCCATGGCATGAGCGATGAATTAGTCCTTAGCGAGAGCATGCAACTGCTGGTTGCCGGCCATGAAACGTCGTCGAATGCCTTATCGTGGCTTCTCTATCTGCTGAGCTCGCGTCCGGAGTGCATCGACAGAGTGCGGCAGGAGTTCGATTCTGTGCTGGGGGAAAGGCCTCTGAATTACACAGATGTTCCGAAGTTCGAGTTTACGACTCAGGTGATATTGGAGGCGCTGCGCTTATATCCGCCGTTTTGGATGGTCGACCGAATGGCTCTCGCAGACGACCGTGCAGGAGATCTCCATATACCCCGGGGATCGACGGTCGTTGTGTTCATTTACGGCGTGCACCATTCACAGCAGTACTGGGAGAACCCTGAGAGTTTCGACCAGGAACGCTTCTCCAAGGCGAAGGAGAAGCTTCTTACGCCGTTCGCCCACTTGCCCTTCGGCGCCGGCCCTCGGGGATGTATCGGTGGCAATTACGCCATGCTGCAAATGCTCATGATTCTGAGTGCTCTGCTCAGAAAATACGATTTCTGTTTGGTTCCGGGCCAGACAATCGAAGCGCGCCCCATGGTCATCTTGCGACCCGAGCACGGAATCCGCATGACCTTCAGCGAGGCAGTCCCACGCGGTGTCGGCAGACTGTCTGACTGTTCAGCCTGATCGTTCCACTCTGACCCAGCGATCAAGCCTTGATCTGACGTCTCCCGGAGTGTACTCTCGCGCTCACGCCGATGTCGGTGCTTGCCACGAGCGTCGCGACGCTTACAGCCGTGACCTGGTCCTACCTCGCCTTGGCCAGGGGGGCCTTCTGGAGTACTAAAAGCGCCAAGCCCGACACCAGTGAGAAGGTGGGATTTTCTGGCGGCGTCGTTGCCGTAGTTCCGGCCCGCAATGAGGCGGAACTGATCGGTCCGGTCGTGACATCCTTACTAAATCAGTGCGTGGCTATGCCCGTCGTCCTTGTCGATGATGAGAGTACTGACGGTACAGCGGATGTGGCGCGGCGCGCTTCAGAAAAAGCAGGCAAGGCGGATGCGCTTACTGTGATTCAGAGCAAGCCTTTGCCGGCGGGGTGGACGGGAAAACTGTGGTCGATGAACCAGGGTATCGAGCGAGCGCGCGCGTTGAATCCCGCATGGCTCTTGCTCGCGGACGCTGATGTACTGCATGGTCCGGAGACCGTAGCGAATCTGGGTCTCATTGCTTCGCATGGTCGTTATGATCTGGTCTCGTTCATGGTGAAGCTGCATTGTGAAAGTCTCCCCGAAAAACTGCTCATCCCCTCCTTCGTGTATTTCTTTTTCATGCTCTACCCGCCAGCCTGGATTCGCGATACCCGGGGCTCGACCGCCGGCGCGGCCGGGGGCTGCATGCTTGTGAGAGCAGAAACTCTGGAACGCGCCGGAGGACTGGAATCCATTCGCGGCGCCGTTATCGACGATTGCTCGCTGGCCCGGCTCCTGAAGCAGCGCGACGGGAGGTTATGGATAGGATTAACAGATCAGAGCCAAAGTTTGCGACGATACGAGACCTTCGCGGATGTTGAGCACATGATCTCGCGCACGGCCTTTAACCAATTGAAGCACTCCTCATTGCTGCTACTGTGCACCATTGCGGGCATGGTGATCACCTATCTGGCGCCTCCACTGTTGTTGCTCACACGCAGCAGGCCGGCGATCTTTATGGGCGCCGCGGCCTGGGCCGCCATGACGATCACGTACTCGACCATAGTGCGCTACTATCGACTGAATCCAGCATGGGCCCTGACCCTGCCGGTGGCGGCTCTGTTTTATTTGGGTGCGACAATTCATTCGGCGGTGAAGTACTGGAACGGCAGTGGTGGCGAGTGGAAAGGAAGAGTCCAGGACGTTCACGACCGCCCCATTACCGAAACTCCTATCTGTTAGATCGACAGGGTGTGTGTCGAGCAGACGCAACCGGCAATGCGACCCGATTTCTTTCCAAGTCTTGCCCGAGAAGCTTAGCTCCGTAAGATTTGCTTAACCCTGGTGCCCGGGGCGGGAATCGAACCCGCACGTCCCGTGAGGGACTCGGGATTTTAAGTCCCGTGCGTCTGCCAATTTCGCCACCCGGGCGCGTTGTCGAGAGTCTGCCAGAGCTCAAAGTATCGCACGAACGCAGAGAGCGGAAGCGGAAGACTCGGGACGTTAAAGGTAACGACCCTTCGCTGCGTCTCACAATTCGAGGTGTAGCCGGAAAGAGGGAATTAGCACAGGCCCGCGATCGCGGTTATATCCAGGATTCACGATGTGCTGGAGTCCAGGCGCAACGTAGATACCACGCCATACGTGTGCAGTGTAGTAGCTCTCGACGATGTCTTCACGGCCGTAGTGGAGCGCGCCATCCCCTAGCAGAAATCCCAAGCCTCCCTTGGCCAAATACTCCTGGTGGTCCTTGCAGATCGCATTTGTGACAAGAGCGACGCCGGCGCGATCATACTTGCGATGCCACCATCCGCCGTTGGCGCCGACGCCACCGGCGAATGTCTGGTCGACCTCGGTGTAGGCAAAGGATTCCGTCTTGCCGTTATTCCAGCCAAAGCGGGCGAACGCCGTCAGGTAGTGAGTGAGATTCTGTTCCACGTTGACACCGAAGCCATACTTCCGCGTGATGTGCCAGGGATGGTGGGTGATGTCGGGCACCGGGACCAGCCCTTCCCTGAATTGCGCAATTGCCTCGCGATAGATTCCCATGTTGGCGTAATTCGTAAATGCCAGAATGCGGACCGCGCCACCCTTTTTTGGAATGATGCCCTTCCGCAGTTCGTATTCGAAGTTCTCTGCGTGAACCTGCCATGGGCGCCACACCAAATCGATTCCATTTGCAACCTTCGGCATGAGCGCCTCAGCAAAACGGACTCCCCAGTTACGGTCTTGGAATTCAGCGACAAGGCCGACGGTATATCCACGAGTGTCGGCGGCGTAGTCGTACGCACCGTTGTTGTCTACCGTCCAGTTCGCAAACTGGAAGTGCGTGTCCGAGCCCACGGAATTCAGGTCGAAGAAGTCCACCATGCTGAACTTCCCGAAGCGGATTTCCAGGCGACGCCTGGGCAGTTCGTCGAAGAGCGACAGGAAACTCCGCGAGTTCTCGACCTTGTCTTTACTGAGCGCGAAGACCTTGTGGATCATGCCGCGCCCCAGGTAGGGAGCCTTGCTCAGCAATGGATTCCTTACGATGTCCAGATCCGGCGCTCCCGCGAGGCCCAAACCCGTACTCAATGCGGCGCCGCCTGCTTCTTCGATATCGACCAGCAACTCCGTGGAGTTATTCAGGCGAACCCCGGTATAGAGAGTAAGCACGCGAGATGTCGCCTTCTCGTAATTCGGATCAAGGCTGTTTTTGCCGCTGTAAGGAGCATGAAATGGCGGATGTGTCTGGAAAATGAAGTTGGCCTGGCCGGAAAGCCAGTAACGGGTGTTCTTGAAGTGTGGAAACAGCTCCTGTACCGGATCATTTCCGGGAGCATCGGCCAGATCAGTCGCTGGAGACGCGGACTGAGGCTGCGCATCCTGTCCCCCTTCTGTAAGGAGCGTCATGTCCTGTGTTCGGGCGATGGCAGGGACCAGGAGGATGACCGCAACAATCGCACATCTCATTAAGGAACATCGTTGCGGGAGATCTCCAAGATCTCGCTTGAATCGGGACATGAATGCGCGAAGCCTGTTTTCAAATCCTTTCAGCATATCCGGGATGCGTTAACAGACGGTTACGAGCTATGGTGTTCGCGGCAAGGCGACCGAACTCGAGGTCGGAACTCACTTTCCTGAGTCCTCCGTATATAATACCCCCCTACGGTATATGTCAATCAAGAAGCAAGAGGGATTGATGAAAGAGCAAGCTCCTGCAATCTCAAAAGAAAAGCAAAAGTTGCTCTCTCGTATTCGGCGTTTGGACGGGCAAATTACGGCAGTCGAGCGGTCGGTAACCGAAGGGGATGAATGCGCGGATATCCTGATGCTTCTGGCTGCGATCCGCGGCGGCGTAAACAGCCTCATGGCGGAGATCCTCGAAGATCATATCCGCCTGCACATCACCCATCCCAATCGGGGAACAGAATCACCGGAGGAACTGACCGAAGATTTGATCAGCCTCGTTCGGGCCTACCTGAAATGATTTTTGCAGAGAAGGCTAGCGAATTACCGATGATCGATCAAGATTCGGGATCGCCGGGCCGATGCTCATTCACTAAAATCGAGCGACCAATCGGCCCGATGATTTCGAAACCGGACTACTTGGTAGGGTTTTGAAGTTCGGCTGGTTGCGTCGCGCGAATCTCAGCCAGGCGAGAAGAGTGGTTACTGCGAATCATGCGGCTGAACATCAGGATAATTCCGAGAATGAGCAGAACATGGATGAACCCGCCCATGGTGTAAGACGTTGCGAGTCCTGCGATCCACAACCCAACAAAGAGAAGAGCCACCAAAAACATTTCCGTTCCTTTCAGGCTAATAAAAATAGGGGTTTCGAACGAATCGAAACTGACCACTCGTTTACGTTGATTGAATGATGTCAGACTACCAAAGCGACACTCTTCAGGTCGAAATCGCTAGTACATCGTGGAGCGACAGATTTGCTGACGAAGGGGAGTGAACTTCCGGATCTCCAAGGGACACTTGTTGTTGCTGTCTGAAATTGGAGTGCGGTGTCCGCGTTAACAAGACTGGCTGGCATCGAGGTATCCGAAGGTCAGAAAACTCCGACTGGCCATGATAGCGACCTTTCGCTTTGTGTTCGTCACGTACTTTTTGTGCTTATCGGGAAAACCTGTTGAGGTAGGGTTTAGAAAGAAGCGTCCCCGCCCAAGCGGTGCCGCAGGAAAGCGGCAACCCTTTTACTCGAGGTTCGTCTAAGTATTTATGCAGGATGGTTCGCCAATGTTGCTGGAGGTCGGCAGCGTGAATGCCCGCGGCAACCGGATGTCAATTTACGCTTCGGTAAGCATTCACCTTCTACTGGTAATGCTTCTCCTGCACGGCCGGTCACCGGTCTTCGTCGCGCCGTCATCGGTACGCAGGGGAGCGAATGGCAGCGAAGTCACGCCGCTTTATTGGGCCCCCGACAATGCCATGAACCCATCTGATCAAACAAAGGTAATGCCAAAGGCGAGTCTGCGCACGAGGCTGACCTGGAAACCTGCAGATCGAAAGCCGACGAAACCGCCCGCACCGCGCCCTGATTCCATAGCTCAGGACCAAGACCAGATCGCCGCAGCCGCACCAGCACCTGCGCGCGCCGCGGGTTCAACCTACGGGTCCCTGACCGAAGGTCCCTCAACCGGCCTGGAGATCCGGCCGGCTCTGCCGGTCGCCACATCCGAGCCGCTCGTGGGGTTAGGCGATTTGCAAGGAATTACCGAGGGAAATGTGGTGGTCGAAATCACGATCGACGAGAGCGGAAACATCGTCGGCAAGAGCGTCGTGCAGAGCATGGGCGTGGTTCTCGATGGCAGGGTTCTGGCCGCCTTGGAGAGTTGGCATTTTCGTCCAGCAACCCGCGATGGAGTTCCGATTCCATCCAAGCAAGATGTGGTTTACCACTTCAAGCCACGCTAATCGCGACCTTTTTCCCTTCCCGGGCGTGCCTTGGCCTCCGCGCCAGTCTAGCCGGACCTCATGTAGACTTTTCCACGCGGCCGCTTCGAAAAACCGTGGCGAGGAGAACCTTGAAACTTAAACCGGGCAAGCTCGTAAAACCGTACTGCGTTGATAGCGGAAAGCATTTTCGCCTGAAGGACCACGATCCTGGATATACAGGCGGCGTGAAGTCCAAGGAGGAAGCCGAGGCCTTGCTGCAAGAAGGCGTCGCGAAGCTGGCGGAACTGCAGAGCAAGCTCTACGCCGATGATCGCTGGGCATTGCTCCTGATTTTTCAGGCGATGGACGCTGCCGGAAAAGACGGTGCCATCAAGCACGTAATGTCGGGGGTGAATCCCCAAGGCTGCCAGGTGTATTCGTTTAAAGCGCCCTCTGCCGAAGAGCTGGACCATGACTACCTGTGGCGCACCATGAAATGCGTACCCGAGCGTGGTCGGATCGGGATCTTTAATCGCTCGTATTACGAGGAAGTTCTGGTTGTGCGTGTGCACCCGGAACTGCTGAAGGCGCAACATCTTCCAACATCGCTGGTTACCAAGCATGTCTGGAAAGAGCGCTACGAAGACATTTGTGCCTTCGAGCGTTATATGACGCGTAACGGCATCCTGATTCGAAAGTTCTTCCTGAATCTGTCCAAGAAGGAACAAAAACGAAGGTTTCTCGATCGGCTTGACCAGCCTGAGAAGAACTGGAAATTTTCGGCGGCCGACATCCATGAGCGCTCCTACTGGGATGACTATATGGAAGCCTACGAAGATATGATTCGACACACGGCTACTCCTGAGGCGCCATGGCACGTGATTCCCGCCGACAACAAGTGGTTCACGCGGATCGCCGTCGCCGCTGCCATTGTCGACACGCTGGAGGAGTTGGATATCTCTTATCCGAAGGTCGACGATGCGAAGAAGAAAGAACTCGCCGCCGCGCGGAAGCTGTTGGAGAAAGAAAAGTAACCGAGGCTAAAGTCTCCGACTCGTTCTCCGGCAGGGGTCGCGAAACATGTGTCCCTCGGTCACAAGTTAGGCAATTGTCCTCGCTTACTTCCCTTGAGCACCGACAAGGATTAACATTCGTTGCTGCAAAACACCTGTGGAGAAACCAGTACAAATGGGAACCCGAAATCGGTCTACGATTCTGCTTGTTTGGCTCATTGCAATCATCTCGTTTTTCGTCCCTTCCAGCTTCGCGCAAAGAACGAAAGCTGAGAAGCAAAAGGCGAACGCCGCCGCTCAGGCGCCAGAAGCCGCCAAGACGGAAGATTCGGAGAAAAACGAAAATGAAGATCCGAACTTCAAGGGAATGAAGTACCGCCTGGTCGGGCCTTTCCGCGGAGGGCGGTCGCTAACCGCCTCTGGCATCCCCGGCGACCCCACCACGTACTACTTCGGCGCGACGGGCGGGGGCGTGTGGAAGTCTACGGACGGCGCGCTGACGTGGACCTCCGTTTTCGACAAGGAAGGAACGTCCGCGATCGGGAGTCTGGCTGTCGCCCCTTCTGATCCGAACATCGTGTATGTGGGCACCGGCGAAGCTTGCTTGCGCGGAAATATCTCGCATGGCGACGGCGTCTACAAGACGCTCGACGGCGGGAAAAACTGGAAAAATGTCGGACTGAAGGATTCGCGCGCGATCGGTAAGGTGATCGTGAATCCGAAGAATGCCGACATCGTATTTGTCGCGGCTCTCGGGCATCCTTTCGGACCGAACTCTGAGCGTGGCATCTTCCGCACGCTCGACGGCGGCAAGACCTGGGAAAAGGTTCTCTACAAGGACGAGAATACCGGCGGGATCGACGTCGCTTTCGATCCACGGAATCCGAATGTCATATTTGCTGCTCTGTGGGAGGTGCGCCGCACGCCCTGGACTCTCTCCAGCGGCGGCCCGGGCAGCGGGCTCTATCGCTCCAACGACGGTGGCACCACCTGGAAACATCTCGAGGACAAAGACCAAGGCAAGGGGAAGGGATTACCGAAAGGTCCCTACGGCCGCATCGGCGTTTCCGTCGCGGCGAATTCGGATCGGGTCTACGCGCTGATTCAGGCAGACGAAGGAGGCCTGTACCGTTCCGACGACGCAGGCGATACCTGGCAGCTTGTCAATGGAAGTCACAGCCTGATCCAGCGCTCCTGGTACTACATGCACGTGATTGCCGATCCGCAGGACTCGGACACCGTTTACGTCATGGACGTCGATGCCTATCGCTCCACCGATGGCGGTCGGAGCTTCAACAAGATCAAGGTTCCTCACGGCGACAATCACGGTTTATGGATCGATCCGAGGAACAACAACCGTATGATCGCCTCGAACGACGGGGGTGTGACGGTCACGCTCGACGGCGGCAAGAGTTGGAGCCACCAGAATAATCAGCCGACCGCGCAGTTCTACCACGTGATCGCCGACACGCGGATGCCGTACTACATTTACGGCGCCCAGCAGGACAATAGCACGGTGGCCATCGCCAGCCGGAGCGACAACGGCTTCATCGATCGTCCGGATTGGTATGACGTCGGGGGCGGGGAAGCCGGCTACATTGCTCCGTATCCTCCCGATCCGAACATCGTCTTTGCCGCAGACTACGAAGGCCTGATCACCCGCCTCGATAAACGGAACGGACAACTTCGCAACATAACCAACCAGACCCATCTCTCAGATGCGGGCGGCGCCGCTCCGCTTGAACATCGTTTCCAGTGGACGTCTCCAGTCATGATCTCGCCCCACGATACCGAAACGCTGTATCACGCGGGCGAGCAGCTCTTCAAAACGACGGACGGTGGCGTCAACTGGGAAGCGATCAGCCCTGACCTTACCCGCAACGACAAGGCGAAGCAGCAGCCATCGGGGGGTCCGATCAACATCGATGACAGTGGAACCGAGTACTACGACACGATCTTCGCTCTCGCAGAGTCTCCCGCGACCAAGGGTGTGATCTGGGCGGGCACCGACGACGGACTGATTCAAATCACGCGCGATGGCGGAAAAAGTTGGACGAATGTGACCCCAAAGGATCTGCCGGAGTGGAGCCGCGTCAGTCAGATTGATGCGTCGTCCTTCGACGCAGCCACTGCCTATGTCGCGATTGATCGTCATCAGAACGACGATCTCACTCCTCACATCTACAAGACCAGCGACTACGGCAAGACGTGGTCGACGATCGTGAAAGGCATCCCGGACACGACCTTCGTGCGTGCCGTTCGCGAGGACCCCAAAAAGCGCGGCCTATTGTACGCAGGTACGGAGATGGGCGTGTTTGTATCCTTTAACGATGGGGGCGATTGGCGTCCCCTGCAACTCAACTTGCCGCGTGTACCCGTCCACGATCTGATCGTCAAAAACGACGATCTTGTCGTCGCCACTCACGGACGGTCGTTCTGGATTCTCGACAACCTCACGCCTGTTCGCCAATTTACCGACGATGTTCCTAAGCAGGACGTGCATCTCTATACTCCCGCGCTCGCGTACCGGATGCAGAACCCTGACGAGATCACCAAGTCCGTGGTGGTCGGGCAGAACCCGCCGGCCGGAGCCGTCATCGACTTTTTCCTCAAAGACCTTCCAAAAGGCGAGACGACCCTCGAGATTCTCGACAGCCAGAATCAGGTCATCCGCAAGTTCTCCAGTTTGAAGACCGAGATCCCCGACGAACCCCTCGATCCCGATGACAAGAAGCCGGAAAAGGAAATCAAACTCGAGGCCGGCCTGAACCGGTTTGTCTGGAATATGCGCTACGAAGGAGCCAATCGCGTTCCCGGCTACTATCTCTGGGAATACAACGGAGGAGCGCGAGGACCGCTCGCACTGCCTGGCAATTACCAGGTTCGGCTCACGGTCGGTGGCAAGAGCCAAACCGCGCCTTTCGAAGTGAAACTCGATCCGCGTGTCCAAGTGTCACAGGCCGATCTCGAGAAGCAATTCGGCCTGCTGATGCAGATCCGTGAGCAACTCAACCGTGTATACGCCGCGGTCAACCAGATCCAGGACGTGCGCGCCCAGACCGAAGCGATGAAGCGCCGCCTGCCACCCGACGAGAATGGCCGGGCCTTGGCGACTTCCGCGGATGGGCTCACAACCAAGCTCGTTTCGATTCGCGAACCGCTCATCAACATGCGAATCAGCGCCAACGAAGACTCACTCGCGTATCACCCGCAACTCGACGGCCAGCTTGCATTTCTCGCAATGATCGTTGCTTCCGGTTGCGATTGCGGTCCCACTGAGGCGGCGGTTCAGCGTTATCAGGAACTGAAGAAACAAGTGGACGCATCGCTGGCCAAGTGGACCGACCTGCAGAAGAGCGACGTTGCCACTTTCCAGAAGCTGGCGATCGATCGCGGCATCCCGCCGGTGGCAGTACCGGCTGAAGGAAGCGCGATCAGTTCGGGGCAGAACGAACCGTAGTCTTCTAGACCTGGAGCACGTCGCCTTCACGGGCGACCATCTCGTAAAGCACGGGGTTGACGAAAAAACCGATAAAGAGGCGGGAAATCAGACCGGCCACGATGACGATGGCGAAAGGCTTTTGTGTGTCGGAACCGATTCCCGTGGAGAGTGCAGCCGGCAACAGTCCCAGGCACGCCACGAGGGCAGTCATCATGATCGGTCGCAGTCGTAGCAGCGAAGCCTCCCGGGTAGCGGTGCGTATATCGAGCCCTTCGTTCCGAAGCTTATTGATGTAAGACACCAGAATCACCGCGGTTTCAACCGAGACGCCGAGCAGTGCCAGCAAACCCAAAACTGAGGAAACGCTGAATGGAGTATGGGTGAGCTTGAGAGCGATCAGCGCACCTACGGGTTCGGTTATGATGACGCCCAACGCGATGGTGACCGGAAACTTGAAGTTGCCGTAAAGGGCGAACAGAATCATGAAAATGAGCCCCACGGCCAGCGGTCCGATGAAGGACATCTGTGACTTCGCTTCTAGAAACTGACTGTATTCGCCACCCCACTGCATCTGGTAACCCTGGGGCAGGCTAACGGCCTTAGCGACTTCCGTCTGTCCATCCCGCACGGCCCGCTCCAGGTCGCGGCCTTCGATGCTGTACTGGACGCCGATGTAACGGGAATTGTTTTCGCGATAAATAAAAGACGCACCATTCCCCTGGCGGATATCGGCGAGTTGGCTGAGTGGAATCTGTTGCCCATCCGGCGTACCCACGAGAAGATTCCCGATCTCATGCGCGCTGCTGCGGAATTGCGGCTGCATCCGCACGACCAGATCAAACAGCTTTTCCCCCTGAATTACCTGCGTGACCGCCTGCCCGCCTACTGCGGCTGAGATCACCGCCTCGACGTCAGCCACGTTGATTCCATAGCGTGCAATCTTGTCGCGGTCTACATCAATCAGGAGGCTCGGCTGGCCCAGTTCCCGCACGACTGTGAGTTCCGTGAACCCCGGCACCTTCGCCAGCGTGTTCTTGATTTGTATTGCTTTGTCCTGCAATACGGTCAGATCGTCGCCGTAGATCTTGACCGCCAGGGAGCTCTTGAGGCCGGTGAGGGCCTCGTCGACGGCATCTTCGGCAGGCTGCGTGTAGTTGAAAATGATCCCCGGAAAGGCGGTCAGTTTCTTGTTGATCGACTCGATCAATTGTTTCTTGTCACTGACATCTCCGCGCCACGCTTTATCTTTATAAGCCTTCAGCCCGACATAGAACTCGCAATTGAAGAAGCCGGTGGGATCGGTGCCGTCGTCTGGTCGCCCCAGTTCGGAGCCGACCACCGTAACCTGCGGATATGACATCAAGATGTCACGTATCTGGGGGGCAATCTGGCTGGCCTCCTCGAATGAGATGGTGTACGGCATCGTCGCCCGCACCCAGAGCGCGCCTTCATCGAGGTGGGGCATAAACTCTCCTCCGATGAACGGGACCAGCAACAGCGTTGCCCCAAAAATCAGCGCCGCGACCGCCAGCGTGGTTCGGGGCCGGTCGAGTGCCCAGTCCAGATATTTCGCATACTTCTCTTTCATCCACTCATAGGGACGGTTCGTCTTCTCGCGAACGCCTCCCCTGAACCAGTACGACGCCAGTACCGGCACCAGCGTGAGAGTCAAAATCAACGCTCCCACCAACGCAAACGACATCGTTTCCGCCATCGGATGAAAGAGTTTTCCCGCCGGACCCGACAGCGCATAGATCGGCAAATACCCCGCCAGGATGACCGCAACCGAATAGAAGATCGGCCGATCAACATCTTTCGCTGCTGCCAGGATGACCTCGTTCAGCTCGTAACTTTGTCCCTCGCGCAACGCCAGTTCACGGTAGATGTTCTCCATCATTACGACCGTGCCGTCGATGACGATCCCAAAATCAATCGCACCGATGGAGAGAAGGTTGGCCGCAACGTCGTGCGCGTGAAGCACAATGAAAGCAAACAGCAAGGACAGGGGGATCGTGAGTGCCACGATGATGGCTGCTCGTATGCTGACCAGGAAGAAGATCAGAACGAGCAGCACCAGCACCATCCCGCGAAGAAGGTTGGCCTCCACCGTGTCGGTGGTCAGGTCAACGAGTTCGCTGCGATCGTAATAAGGGTGTATCTTGACGTCGGAAGGCAGGATCTGCCGGTTCAACTCCTCTGTTTTGGCTTCCACTCCTTTCAGCACGTTCTGGGTCTGCTCTCCACGCAGCATCAAGATGACGCCTTCTACTGCGTCGTCATTTTTCTGAAATCCAAACTCACCTAACCTCGGCGCATGCCCGATCGTTACCTGGCCCACATCCCGCACGCGGATAGGCACACCCTTGTTGGCGCCCACTACAACGTTACCGATGTCGTCTGTGTTGCGCACGAGTCCAATGCCGCGCACGTAGTAGAACTGCCCGCCCTGCGAATAGAAACCGCCGCCCGCATTGGCATTATTGGCTGCCAGAGCCGCCGTCACCTGTGGCACCGTCAGGTGATAGCCATAGATCCGCGCCGGATCGAGCAGGACCTGGTACTGCATCACTGTCCCGCCAAACCCCGAGTCGTCGGCAACCCCGTGAACCGAACGGTACGCCCGTTCGACAACCCAATCTTCGATCGTCTTCAACTCTTGCGGGCTGCGGTCAGGACTCTCGAGCACATATCGGTACACCAGTCCACTGGGACTAAACAGGGGAGCCATGGCCGGAGTCACTCCGGTTGGGAGTGTGGCCTGTGCCAGCCGCTCGAATACGATCTGCCGCGCGAAGTAGTCGTTGGTGTCCTCTTCGAAGGTCAGCTTCAGATCCGATAGCCCGTATAGCGAAATGGAACGCATCACCCCCATGTGAGGGACGCCGTTCATCTGAAGTTCCAGCGGAAGTGTGACCAGCCGTTCTACTTCTTCTGCCGCATGGTCCGGCCATTGCGTAATGATCTCAACCTGCGGAGGAGAGAGGTCCGGGTAAGCATCCACCGGCATCCGCTGAAACGACAGGATCCCTCCGACCGTGATGAAGGCCGTCAGCATCAGGACCAGAAATCTTTGACGCAGAGCCGCTTGGACGATTCGATGGATCATTCAGATGGGGTAGTCACGATCTTGATTGTTCTCGCAAAATATCTTCCAGAGGCCGTTGCCTTCAGCGCTGCAGCGAATTCGCAAATTGCAGAAACAGGCTGCCGTTGCCGATCACGCTGTCTCCCGGCTTCAGCCCGCTGGTGACCTCGGTCTGGCCGTTCAGGCTCTCTCCCAGCGTGACGGTGCGCCGCCCGAACTGGTTCTGGGAAACCTCGGCGTAAACAAAGGGCTGGTTCTCGCTGTCGCGCAGCACCGCCGCATCGGGCAACGCGATGGCATTGCGGATCGTTCCCGCATTCACCGTCGCCACCACGAACATATCTTTCTTCAGCTTCTCGCTGGGATTGCTGGTCTCGATGCGTGCCTGCAACGTGCGCGTGTTCGGATCGAGCGACGCGGCCACGTATGCGATGCGCCCGTGGAACACATCCGGATAGGCGTCCGTTTGGATCGATACCGCGTCTCCGACCCGCACATACGGCAGATCCTTTTGATAGACGTTGACCAGCACCCAGACGTTGCGGATGTCGGAAATCATGAAGCACTGGGTCGTGCTGGTCTGCAGAAGCTGTCCCGCGGCGACATCTTGTTCCACAACCATGCCGCCAATTGGGGCTCTCACCGGAACCTCAGGCGATGGAGGCGCTTTTACCAGCGCGTCGGGATCTGTAATGCCCATCACCTTGAGTGCGGCTTGTGCTGCGGCGAGATCACCACTGGCTTGCACCTCGGCAGATTCAGCTTGCTCCAGGTTCTGCTCCGCAATCGCTTTGTGCTGGTACAGGTCCTTGGCTCGGTTGTATGCCTTTTCCGCCAAGGCATAGGCATCCTTGGCCTTCAGATAGTTGGTGCGAAGTTGAGAATAGTCCGGGCTGGCCACGTATAACATCGGCTCACCCTGATGTACCGTTTGTCCGGGAACCACAACAACCCGGCTGATCGGCCCGCTCACTTGTGTGATCACCGGTGTCGTGCGAAAGCCGTTGTATGCCACGGCGCCCGTTAGCCGCAGTGTCCGCGAAAGGGTCGTGGGCTGAACTTTCAGCACCTGGACATGAGACATTTGTTCCTGTGGGATCTGAAACAGTTCCGGATCGTTCGGGTTCTTGGCCGCAGAGGTGGAATTCGACGGTCCCTCACAGCCCATTGTCCCGATGAGTATCGCGGTGACGGCGGCAGAAGCCATCCAAAACGAAGCCCTCCCAAGGCTCATGGCAGGTTCCTCGCCCCCATTGCTTGCTTTAACTGCTCCAGTGCTGTCATGTAAGAGGCCAAGGCTTGGCGATATGCCAGTTGCGTTGCACGGTAACTGCGCTCCGAGTCGAGATAATCCAGCAGGCTTGCGGCACCCCGCTTGTAAGCATACTCGCTGATGTCGCGCGAATCCTGCGCTTGCTTCAGGTACCCCGACATGTACAGCTGCACGACTTCATCGTTGCTCCTTAGCGCCTCGTACGCGTCGGAGACATCCGAGAGCACCGTGTCGCTCGCCGCTTGCTGCTGCTCCTCCGCCTGGGTAAGCGCGTGATTGGTACGCAAGATCTCACCCTGATTGCGATTGAAGATTGGCAACTCGAAATTCGCGAAGATCGATGCCGTGTTCTCCCCCGATACGTGAGTGAAGTCGTAGGTTCCGTTCACGTCAACCTTGGCGTTCGCCTTTGCCAGCAGAATTTGGCTCTTGGCCGCGGTAACGCCCAGTTGTGCCGCACGGAAATCCGGGCGATCCCGGAGCGCCCGTGCCTGCAGGGTCTCCAGATTAGCCTGCAGCGGCTGGTACGCCAGATCGCCCATCACGTCGAAGTCGGCTGGGACTGCGTCGTATCCCAATAATTCACGCAATCCAACCAGAGCTTGTACTCTGGCCAAGCGAGCCGAAGACACATCGGTCTGAAACTGCAAGAGCTGGAGCTTGATCTTTAGATAATCGCCCTCGCCGATATAACCCGCCTTCAACTGAGTTTCGCTGATGTCGACGGTTTGCTGGAACCCTTTCAGGTCCTCCATCGCGAATTGGAGAGTAGATTCCGCCAGCAGCACGCTCACGAACTGCTGGCCTACGTTAAATGCCAGTGTTCTCTCCGCGTCGGCGACCTGGGCCCGCGTGACGGCGGTCTGATCGCGTGCCGCTTGCAGACGGCGCTGCCGTTTGTGGCCCCGTTCGAAGAGGTATCCGACGCCGATATCAAATTGCTGGGTCTGGTTCAGATTGTCGCTGGAAAAGTACTGGGGACTGAAGAATGGAACGAACTGCGTGTCGACCCCCAAGGTTGGATTGGGACGCAGGTTAGCCGTGATCTCCTGGTCTTGATTCTGAAGAATCAGAGTTCGGGTCGCTTTAATCGAGTGGTTATGCGCCAAGGCCAAATCGATGGCCTGGTCCAGAGTGATTCGCGTCGTATTTTGGCCGGTTCCTGCTTCCACCAGCAGCAGGCAGATCGTCGCGGTAACGGCGACCGCCGGAGAGCACCGTGAACGCATAAGGGTCAATAAAGTTCGCTTGCCAGGCACGGCTGCAGGGATACCGAACTCCCGTGTCCACTAGTCCATGCCAGGCCCTGGCGCCGATACGACCATTCCTCGCCGTCAGGAGTGTGCCCCACCCGGGCCGTCATTGTAAATTGAGGCAACTGCAAAGGGCGACAAACATTTTAGATGCAATCAGAAGTCAGCGCGCCACTCGGCGTGGGTATCTTTTATGGTGTCATTGGGTGTCTGCCCCCTTACACTCGTGCAAGAGGCCTGTCTCTTCCGTTTCCTGTTCCACCGAAATTGGCGCCCGGCGGAACCCTTAGTAACTGCGGGGACTCATCGTTGAGTTGGTGACCATGTATTACTTCGGTGCTACGCAATAGCACCTTTGGTGCATTGACCCTTCGGTTGACCAGCGCTACCTTTGTCCCCGTAAGAGGCTCCTCCCCTAAGGTGCAACGACGCATCTTGTGTTTGCTTGGGGGTGGGGCTATGCGGTTTATGCATGTTTGTTATGCGGCGCTGGGATTTGCGGTGGCCCGCTGGATTTTCAAACGTCAGCCGGTGGTAGATCCTGTCGCCCGTTTTCGTACTTCTGGCCTGTTGTAACTGAGCGCAGCGATCTTTGAGGGTGCGTCGCCCCGTTGCACGCCACTTCGAGTAGCACGTGCCCTCCGTTTCTCTCGTCTGCAGGCGCTTTCCGTCCGAGGTTCTAGCACCTACGTTCGTTTTCCGCTCGGTTCTATCCGCCTCATTCGCCGCTACAATTCTAGTGATAGCTCGTGCGCACGGACTGTGACTTCTCGACGCGCGGACGAATGGGCCACGGGAAGAGCCTTTGGGAATGACCGAGTCAGGGTGGATGGGGCGGACTTTCAGGCAGGGAATCGCACTCCTTTTCTGTGCGTTCTTTGCTGCTTCGGTTTCCTGGGCTCAGTCCGACGATCAACCCGTCCCCCTGGGTGACGTTGCCCGCGCGATGCGCAAAAAGAAAGAAGAGCCAGCGCCGCAGCAACCCCAGCCCAATCCGGCTGTTGCTCCTAAAACTGTGATCGATAACGACAACCTGTCGCAGGTCATGGACGAGGTTCAGAGCCACCGCATGAACGGCTCGAGCCTCCTCTATTCGTTCGATAGTTCGGGAAAGACGTTCCAGGTGTCAGCGCCAGACGTTACCTGCAGTCTGTCTTTCAATTCGAACACCGCCTCGCTGCTCTCTCGGCCCTACGTTCCGATCGACCTTCCTGACGAGGAACTGCGCAAGTTGGATGGTCCTGCCATCCTCAACGACGAGGGGCTGCAGGTTTCCGTTTTCAACGGAACGGAATGGAAGATCGAAGAGATCACGGTAGGCCTGACTATCGTGCGGCATGCCAACCCGGCGGCTCGAATTTACGGTGCCGGCCATCTGGTACCTGCGTCCGAGGAAACGGTACTTGCCGACGAGAAGCACCCCGACACAACTACCATCCATCACCTGCGTGCCACCGCCTTGCCTGCAACTACCGCAATCTTTAAGGCTCAGCTAGCCATCCACCTCAGTCCGGACGAGGAATGGCATTGGGCCATTCTGCAGGCGAAGGGCGTACCGCCCGCAAAGCTGATGGCAATTCCGCCCTCCGACGTCAACCCTGTCCCATCGACGAAATAGTTTCAAACTGTGTGGGGATCGATGCTCGGTCCTATCCGATCGGAGAAACTCGTCGACAGGCAGCCTAGCGGCCGTAATCCTCTGGCCACGGGGCTGCTGTGAACAATCCGCCATCCACCCAGAAGGTCTGACCGTTGATGAACGACGCCTTTTCGCTCAGCAGGAACTCAACAGCACCGGCAACATCTTCTGGCGTTCCAATACGGCGCAACGGCGTCAACCTCGCCCATTTTCCCGCAAAGTCTGACGTTTCTCGTCTGGTCCGCTCTGTATCGATGGCCCCCGGTCCAATGCAATTCACGCGAATCCCGAACGGCCCCAACTCTACCGCGGCGGCTTTCGTAAGCATGTCGATTCCCGCCTTGCTTACCGAGTAAGACGACAGATTCGGAAACGGCAGCTTGTTAGAGCCCGAGCCAATATTCACAATTGACCCCGCATGGCGGTCCTTCATATGTCTTGCCGCCCGCTGCAGGCATAAGAAATAGCCCTTCACATTTGTGTTCATCACGAAATCCCAATCGGACTCTTCAAGCTCCAGCAGCGGCTTCTCGACCTGCACCGCGGCGTTATTAACGAGCGCATCCAAGCGGTCAAAGCGATCAAGGATCGTCGCAAACATTCGGTCAACATCTTCGCCATGTCCAACATCGGCATACACTGCCATCATCCGCCGGCCGGACATCCGCTCCAATTCCACCGCAAGTTTTGACGCGCCAGCTTCATCGACCTTGTAGTTGAGGGCGACGTCGTAGCCAGCAAGCGCGAGTCTGGATGTGATCACCTTCCCGATCCCCGTGTTCGCTCCGGTGACCAGAACCGTGGGTCTTCTCTCCAAGCCCAAACCTCCTAAACAACTCGCGGCACATCTTCAATCTTTCCGGTCTTTAAACTGCGGAACGCGGCATCCAGAATCTCCTGGTTCTGCCAGCCCTGTTCCGCGGGGACAGGGAACGGGGCTTTGCCTTCTACGGCGTCTGCGAATGCATCGACCTGGCGCGCATACGCGAGCTTGTTTGAAATCTCCTCTATCTCGATCAGCTTCCCGGATCGGCGGAGCTCGAGCATGATCGGATGATCGACTGTGAGACCATCGTCGGCGCGCAAGTTCCCCGCGTCCCCGACAAATTCAACCGGTGTGCGGTAGTCAGCGCGGATGGAAACCATAACGCTTCCCAGCGTGCCGCGCTCGAATTCCAGAGCAAGGACTGCGGCTGCTTCTACACCACCCGATTCTTTGTCCCACATACCGCGAGCCCCTACGCGCACAATTTCGTCCTGCAGGATGTACCGCATAGCGTCCACGCAATGGACGCCAACGTCTCCAATCGGCCCGCCCCCGGCCAGCGCCGGATCCGTCAGCCACGCCCGTCGATGCTGGTTGCCCTGGTAAGAAAATTCAGCACGAGCGAAGATCGCCCTCCCGATCTGTCCAGCGGCGATACGTTCCCGGAACCGTGCGGTGCTGTCTTCAAACCGGAAGACGTGTGCCACACCCAATAAGACATTCGCCTTCCGAGCCGCTTCCACCATCTGCCGGCATTCGCCGGCATTCATGGCCATCGGCTTTTCGCAGAGCACCGGCTTGCCGTGCTCGATCGCCGTCAGCACATCTTTAAGGTGAAGGGCATTCGGAGTCGTCACGAGCACAGCGTCCACTTCCTTGCACCGGCACAACTCGGCAGTTGAATCGAAGGCTTGCGGGATCCCGTACTCCGCTGCGGATTCGCGAGCTTTTTCCATTTCGCGACTGGACAGCGCAGTTACCTTGCAACGCTGTGCTAGTGCAAACCCCGGCATCAGCCGCCGCACTGCATGCAAACCGAATCCAACAATCCCAAATCGCACCATTCTCTTCTCTATGTTCTCTGTGGTAATCATCTTCTACGTGTACGGATAAAACGCGAAAAACAGCAGTGATAAACCCGCCAGTACCCACAACCCCGGCTTCACTTCACGCATCCGGCCAGATACCACTTTGCAGAACGGGTACAACAGGAAACCCACCGTGATCCCGACGCCAATGTTGTACGTGAAGCTCATCAGCGCAACCACCCCGAATGCGGGAATGAGCTCCGTAAAGTCGTCGAATTGGATTTTCGTGATCGGGGCCAGCATCAGCAAGCCAACAACAATCAAAGCCGGGCCATAGGCCTGCGCCGGAATCGCTGCGACAAATGGGGAAAAGAACAGAGTGCCGGCAAAACACAGCGCCGTGACAATCGACGTCAGGCCAGTACGCCCTCCTGCCTCCACCCCTGTAGCAGACTCGATATAAGCTCCTGAAGTTGTCGTGCCGACCGCAGCCGCGGCCATCGTGGCCAGGGCATCCACCAGCATCGGCCGCTCGATCTGCGGAAGATTCCCGTTCTCATCCAGAAACCCCGCCCTTGCCGACACTCCAATCAGTGTTCCCATCGTGTCGACGAAGGCCATCACGAAAATCGTCAGGATTACCGGAAAGAATCCCCAGGTCAGCGCGCCCTTGAAATCCATCTGCCAGAAGACTGGCGCCAGGCTCGGCGGCCGGCTTACCCACTGGGTCGGTGCTGGCGATACGTGGGCCACATACGCAACAAATGAAGTAACAAGAATTCCAACCAGGATCGCAGCAGGGAAGCGCCGGATCATCAGCGTTGCCATCAGCAGAAATCCAAAAACCGCAACCAAAACCGGCCCGGCAGTGAGATGCCCAGTGCGCACAGGTGCACCGGTTGTGCCCAACATAACAATCCCTGTTTCGTTCAGCCCAATGAACGCAAGAAACAACCCGATTCCGACTGCAAAGCTGTATCGCAAACCAGATGGAATCGCCTCCACCAGCCATTGGCGCAGCCGAAATATCGTCATCAGCAGAAATAAAGTCCCACCCAGGAATACGGCCGCCAGCGCGGTTTGCCAGCGGTACCCAAGAACCTGGACGACCGTGTACGCGATAAACGCGTTTTCTCCCATGTAAGGCGCGATTGCAAACGGTCGATTAGCATACAACCCCATCAGCAGTGTTCCGAAAATCGCCGTGACGATGGTTGCGATCATCGACGGTCCTGCCGGAATCCCGGCAGCTTTCAGAATTGCTGGATTGACCACGATGATGTACGACATCGTCACAAACGTCGTGACGCCGGCCACTACCTCTCGGCCGAACGTTGTACCGGAAGACTCAAGGGAAAATGGATCGGTCACTTTGGGCACCGCAAAGAATACCCTTTCGACATCGACTCCGCCAAACCCACTAGCCAGCGCATGATATTGACTTGCTTTCGGGGCAGACCTAACATCCTCCGCAAGCGCGCCCCCAAAAATGAAAGGCCAAGTCCTGGTCACTACAAGGTTCTGGAGCAGATCGGCACCGGCGGTATGGGTGAAGTCTACCGTGCCCGGGACGAGCGCCTCGGTCGTGACGTAGCCCTGAAATTAGTTCGTCCTTCTTCCGCGAAAGATCCCGACCGCCTGCGCCGCTTTGAGCACGAAGCGCGCGCCGCCGCCGCCCTCAATCACCCCAACATCGTCGCCATTTACGACATTGGCATGCATGAGGGGTGCCGTTCATTGTCTCTGAACTTCTGGAAGGGAAGACCCTGCGCGAGCGCCTGGCTGCTGGCCCACTTTCTGTTCGCGACCCTGCCAATTTCGGACTGCAGATCGCCGAAGGCCTGATTGCGGCGCACGACAAGCACATCGTCCATCGTGACTTGAAGCCCGAGAATCTTTTCATCACGAAACAAAATCTGATCAAGATTCTCGATTTCGGCATTGCCAAGCTCGTTCATCCCGAATCCACAAAAACTCCAAGCATTGAAGTGCTGACTACCCAAACGCGCGCCGGTTCCGTGCTCGGCACTGTTGCTTACATGTCGCCCGAACAGTTGCGCGGGAAGACGATTGACGGTCGCAGCGACATCTTCAGCATGGGCGCGATTCTCTACGAGATGCTTACGGGCATTCGTGCTTTTCGAGGCGAAACCGATGTCGACACGATCACCGCCGTTCTGCGCGAGACGCCGCCCGAAGTGACCAGGGAGCGTGCAAGTGTGCCGAAGGCTTTCGAGCAGATTGTGAACCACTGCCTCGAAAAGGAACCGGAACACCGTTTCCAGTCAGTTCGAGACTTAGCGTTCGCGTTGCAAACTCTCAGCGCCGGGTCTGATCGTGGGTGGCGTGGCTTGTGGACGGCCGGCTTCCCGCTGAAGAAACTTGTGCTGGGAACGCTCGCGGTCGCGGCTCTCTTCGGATCCGGCTGGCTGGTCAGCACATGGATTCACCTGGGAACGAGCTCTCCGGAATATCATCGCCTGACGTTTGAGGAGGGCACGGTTTACGGCGCCCGCTTTGCGCCGGACGGAAGAAACGTCATTTACGAAGCGTCATGGAACGGAAACCCTCCCCGGTTATTCTCCACCGTTTCGTCGTCTCCCCAGACGCAGCAGCTCGAGATTAGCGACGCCCACCTGCTCGCGCTCTCTAAATCGAACCAGATGGCACTCCAACTCCACGGCCTGCACGGTTCATTCCTTGACTACACCGGGGGAACCCTGGCTCAGGCACCTTTGGCTGGCGGGTCGCCCCGCGAAGTACTCGAAGATGTCAGTTGGGCCGATTGGGATCCAACGTCGAACGAACTTGCGGTAGCGCACAATGTCGACGGCCGCAGCCGGCTCGAATTTCCGATCGGCAAGGTCCTCTACGAAAGCTCCGGCTCCATCACCAACATTCGCTTCTCGCCGTCCGGCGACAAGCTTGCTTTCATGGATCATCCGGTGCTGTGGGACGACCGCGGAATGGTGCGCACCGTTGATCGTTCTGGAAACCTGCGAACGGTCTCGCCAGAATGGGAGTCGGAAGCGGGCCTTGCGTGGAGTCCCAACGGAAACGAGGTCTGGTTTACTGCGATCGACGCCGGGTACAACCGCAAACTCATGGCGGCCACTCTTGCCGGTCGCATGCGCCAGATTCTGAATGCTCCAGAAGGCCTGAATTTGCAGGATATCTCCGCCGACGGTCGCGTACTGGTCTCCTCTGAAAGCCAATGAGTCGCGCTGGAAGCGCTCATGCCTCCCGACAATCGGGCACGCGACCTCTCCTGGTACGACTGGAGCGTCGTCAAGGACATCTCTGCCGATGGCCAATGGGTGTTGTTCGAAGAATCCGGAGAACCCTTTGCAGGGCGCTACGCCGTTTCCGTCCGTCGTTTAACGGACGCGCCAATTCATCTGGGAGATGGCAGTGCCGGCGGGTTGTCACCCGATGGCAAGTGGCGCTCGACGTGGCCACCACCCGATCCTCCACGCGTCACGCTGCTACCGATCGGTCCCGGCGCACCGCGCGATGTGCCCCTCAGTGGACTCGAGCACGTGCAGAACGGGTCGGCTCGATTCATGGCAGACGGCCGGCACATCGTCGTAAATGCCAACGAGGCAGGCCACCCTGTGCGCGGGTATCTTTTGGACCTCGACGGCGGAAAGCCACGGCCTGTCACCCCGGAAGGCGTCGCGATCTTTCGCGTCTCTCCTGACGGCCGTTATGCCGCAGCCCACGGTCCCAGTGCCTCGCTGGTGCTGTGCTCAATGGAAACCGGTGCGATGTCGCAGCTTCCGGGCGTTGAGCCGGGCGACACCTCGTCGCAATGGTCAGCAGACAGTTCGGCGCTCTATGTCTATCACTTCGGCGAGATGCCGGCACGCATCTACCGTCTCGACATTCATACGGGTAAGCGAACTCTCGTTCGTGAATTGGAGCCTTCGCAACATGCCGGCGTGGTGTCAATCGCACCGATCGCCATGAGTCCCGATGCGACACACTTTGCCTTCAGCTACTATCAGAATCTCTCGACTCTGTTCGTGATCTCAGGTTTGAAGTAGCCCCTATTCGAGAGGTCCGTCGAAGTCCTCGGCCACATAGTGAAAGAAAATCGACGTTGACGTGTGTCCGGGTGCCAGTGTCTTCCGATAGTGCGGCAGGTCCCTTCCTCGATAAAGAAGTCCATCTCCCAAGGCTTGGTAAATCGTCGCCGTGCCGGTCCGCGTTTCGAGATAAAGTGGCCACGGACTGGCGCCGCTCGGCTCTGGAGCGTAATCGAGACACAACGTCACGCTGAATTCGCATTGTGTGCGGTCTTTGTGATGCTCCAGTCGTGCGCCGCTTTGATACGACGCCATGTACACGTACGATGGCTTTACAGGTTCACCTACGAGGTCGCTTACGACCTTCGTGAGCTGTCCATGAAAAAAGCGCGTCGCGGGATCGTTGTGCGCAATGTAACGAAGGGGACTCTGGCCGTCTCCAAGACGAACTCTTCCCGTACGGATTTGACGCCGAAAATATCTTCGCAGTTCCCCTAGCTGAAACGGATGAATCAGTCCAGCAATTGGAGCATAACCGTCTGCATAGAATTTTCTTCGGCAGTTTTCAACAGTGTGTTTCCAACGCGCGCGGCGCTCCGCCACATCGTTTCGACCGACCAGAATCTCGGCTTGCTTGAAAAGTGAACGAACTTGGGAAGAAAGATTCCCAATTTCCGTTGCGTCGCGCTGCACTCGACGGGTCGTCTCTTCGAGTTCAGGACTTACCCAGTACGGCTGCCAGCTTTCTGTCTCGGCGTCCTGAACCCAAACGAGACGCGAGTTGGCCTGCCCGCCATTTGGTAAAGTCCTGCTCGCTTCCGCCAAGCCACCCACTAACTCGCCTGGACCAGGCAGGTGACACCACGGATCAAAACTCAGCTCGTCCGTCCCGACGTTCCCAAGTCCGCGAAGCCGCTCGGGAACCAGGTGTGACGGCTGCCCGTCGAGAAGACAGCCAAAGTCCTCGGAATCCTTCGGCGAGTCGGATTCACGCCCCGCCGAAGCATCCATCAAATTTCCAATCCAGCCCAGCCACGCTGCGTCGGTTAACGATGTAGCCATCCGTTCACCGTGAAGCGGCTGTCCGCGAACGCCTGTGACGAACATACGATCGGTGTGATTTCGTGCAGGAGGCCGCTTGGAAAGAAAACGATCTGGTTTTGCAACGGAACCAACGCTTTGTATGTCCCACTGCTTATCCATGTCCCATTCTGCTTGTAAGCGTTGTGCAGTCGAAGCTCACCGCCTTCAAACGCTTTAGGCTCTCGGTGGAAGAAATACACGTAAGTGAGCTGTCTTCGCGCGATCTCTTCCTCGGCATTGTCGCTGTGATGCCGGAAGAAATCGCCGTGATTGCTCGCCGTGGCCTGCGACTCGAACCGCGTGATCGGGAAAGGACGCATCTCAAGTCTTTCCAACACTCTCGGCAGAGCCGCTTCGATGCGCGCTCGAAAGATCTCCTCAAATTCCCCAAGGTCCATCAGTACGCGCGAACGACGGTATTCCGGGTCGATGACCCCGCCGACAACGCCGGGCGAAATCACCTCGCTGACCTGGAAGTTCCCTTCGTGTAACAGCGTGTAGTCCGTCAGCCGCTGCAGTTCGGCCGGAGCGAGAAACTCGTCGAAGATGACACATTGCGCCGGAAGATTTTCGGACGACTCCTGCACAGCGACACCAGAAGCTGCTTCCGCGCGCCGCGCGCCGATGCTCTGATGTGGTCCGGGCCCAGACGGCGATGGCGGTCTCGGCCCTGTGGCGGGCGGTGGAGGTGAGTTCAAAAAACCCCGCCGATGATCCTCCGCCACGGCTTTGGGTCCCGGCCCAGGTCCCGAGGGCGATGGCGGCCGCGGGCCAGTCTCAGGTCCTGGGCCGACGAAGACTCCGTTCGTCTGTTCCGCGAGTTTGCCACTCGAAAGAAGGGATTCGAGAGTTCCGAGGAGGCTTCGTCCGGCCGCCTCCGACGCTCGTTGCAGCAGCGTGTCGCCAATCGCGCGCGCCAGAATCGATTCCACGGTACTTACTAGACGCGGATCCGCGCTGCTCGCCTTCGCTTGTTTCAGAATGTCGGTGAGAAGCTCGCGCTCTTGCGAACTTAGAAGGTTTTCATCTCGGCCAGATTCCTCAGAAAGGTAGCCGAGGACTTGTCGCAAACCCATAAGACACTCCTCCCGCGCACTTAGGCCAAGGATACGGCAAAATGCGAAAGGGGAAGTGCCGGGAGACTAACAGAGGAGCGCGTTGAGGACCAAGAAATATCGTTAGGAAGAAAGAAATTCGGTTTCAGATTGATACGCCGTTATTTCGTCACCATCGCTCCTACGAGAGATTGAAAAATCTTGAAGCCATCGGTTCCACCCAATTCGGGCTCGGCTGCACGTTCCGGGTGGGGCATCATGCCCAAGACGTTGCGACCTTCACTGCAAATGCCCGCAATGTTTTCGAGAGAACCGTTGGGATTTGCCTCGCGAGTGATCTCGCCAGATAGCGTCGCGTAGTGAAACACGATGCGCCGGTCGCGCTTCAGGTCGCTCAGCGTGGTTTCATCGCAAAAATAATTGCCCTCCATGTGGCCGATCGGGATTGTCAGAACCTCTCCCTCGTGGCAAGAGTTGGTGAATGGCGTGTCCGCGGCCTCCACGCGCACCTGCACCGGCTTGCATACATACTTCAATCCTACATTGCGCATGAGCGCGCCCGGCAAAAGCCCCGACTCGCAGAGAATCTGAAATCCATTGCAAATGCCCAGGACGATGCCGTCGCCATTGGCAAACTTATGCACCGCCTCCATCACGGGGGAGAACTTGGCGATGGCTCCCGTCCGCAGATAGTCCCCGTAAGCGAACCCACCCGGCACGATGATCGCGTCGCAGTTTTCCAGGTCATGAGACTCGTGCCAGAGGAACGTCACCGGCTGCTTCGCGACCTGCTGGATGGTCCAGTATGCATCGTGATCGCAATTCGATCCGGGAAAAATCAGGACGCCAAACTTCATGCTGGAAGCCTCTGGAAGAAGGGAATATTTTGAGTGTACCACGCGTAAAAAGGCGAACCGCCTGGCACGTTCAGGAAGTGCCAGGCGGTTGTCTCAGAAGTTACGTTCGTCGCTTGCGCTAAATGGAAGCTTACTCGAAAGCGCCGGGAGGCGGTGGCGGAGGCGGCATATCAGGATTGCCAGGATCTCCACCCATCTGCCGTTTGTAGATAACGTCACCACCGTCCGGCCCGGGCCCTCCGGGACCGCCAAACTGCTGCCTAAACCTCATGATTCTGCCGCCCGGCCCAGCATCGCCACGTACAGCCTTAAGTTGCCGCCACTGGTCAAGGGACAGGACCTTGCGCAAATTCAGACTCAGCATCGTGAACTCGCGTTCGAGTTTGCCGCGTGCTGCTAATACCTGGTCCACCTGGGTGCTCACTTGGGACTCGTTTGGTTGATCCGCATCCAGTAGGTTTTGCAGCTTGAGATCCTGCTTCTCCATGTCGGCACCGTAGTCGATCAGGCGCATCTTGTGATCGAAGAAGACCTGGTTGAGCTGGGCCACTTGAGCGTCGGTGAGTTGCAGCTTCGAAACGATCTCCGGATTCTTCCACCACTGGCCCATTTCGTGGCGCACCATCATCCGCCCACCCTTGTGCGGCGGTGGCGGAGGCGCGGGATCGGCAGGCGGATTCTGCGCCTGTAACATTCCGGCGAGCGCGATGGCACAAATACCGACTGCCCATTTAGTTTTCATGAGTATGAAGCTCCTTACGCGCATTTGAAGAACTTAACGGCAGACTGCTGTCGTTCTCTTCCACCATCAACATGGCTGGTTCCAGAGAGAGCGGCGTGTCGCTCTGAACCGCACGCTCTACCTCCAGCAACAATTCATGATCCGACAATGGATCCGGCTTTACTGTCGTGGCGGCTGACGGATTAATCGCCACAGCCGGCGCCGAATTCGGCACCCGGCTCAACAAGGCCGCCCCGACGAGCAGAAGAACTGCAAGACCCGGCGTAAGCGTCATCGCTACTCTAGACTTCCTCGCTCGTTCGTTACTGGCAGCGCTGATTCGCAGCGCCTGCTGCTCCCAGAAACTCTCCGGACGACTTGCATATTCGCGGTTGGCGGCACTGAATAGTCGCAGAGCGTTTTCGACTCGTTCCCGCTCCTCCTGGCAGGGCTGGCAGTTTGCCAAATGATGTTCGGCAGCCAGGTCAAAGCCGACCAATGCCCGGTCTACTAGCGGATCGTGTGTATTCTCATTCGGATTCATCGCAGGTCCTTCAATTTGCCTCGCACGCCCTGCAGGGCGCGAAAAAGATGCGTCTTCACGCTGCCTACTTGCAGTCCGAGCACGGTCGCAATTTCATTCAGTTCCATGTCCTCGACAAAACGCAGCACAAAGACGGCCCTTTGTTGCTGGGATAGAGTGTTCGCCGCCTCCCACACTGCGCGCACTTCCTCGCGCACTAGCAGCGATTGCTCGGGCGAAGCCTGCTTGGCAGGTACTCTTTCCGCCCATCCATCGTCGCCGTCATCGCCGAACCCGAGCAGCCTTTTCCAGAAGCTTGTTCGACGGTTGCGCACGTGGTCGCGCGCGAGATTAGCAGCGATCCGAAGCAGCCAAGTCTCCAGGCTGCATTCCCCGCGGAAACTGCCCATGCTCTGGTAGGCCCGCAGGAAACACTCTTGCGTCAGATTGTCGGCTTCGTCGGGATCGCGTAACAGCATCAGCAGTAGACGATGTACTCGTCGTTGGTGACGGCGCACGAGCGTATCGAACTCTTCTGCCGTGATGTTTTGCGCTGCCGCACCAAGCGCGGGGGTCAGTGCTGTCTCCATGCAGTCGGATCTCTCTGGCTATGAGTATGGACGAATCCAGGCACTGCGAGGTTTACACTGACGAGAAATTTCTTCAGAATGGTAGAAGTTGACCACTGAATCCTGCTGGAAAGAAAGGAATTACGCACAATTCGAAGCGACGACACCTGCCGTTTCTGAGCTTACTGAATCGAAGCCAAGCATCTAACCCAAACGCCAAAGACCGAATCCCGATTACCGAATTCATGAATTTTGGAGACCACGCGCGTCTGACCGGAGGAGCCCTCAAAAATTGGGCCGTCGCCCAATTGCAGGATTCCATCGCCGTCGGTCTGCTTTGGTGGCTTGGCCTCTATCTCCTGAAAGTCCCGTGGGCGCCCTTCTGGGCACTGCTGGGTGCAGCCTTACAGATCGTTCCTCATATAGGACCGATCCTGAGCGTGCTCGGTCCTGCACTTGCGGCCGCCATTCACTGGAAAGATTTCGAACACTCGCTCTACGTTCTGATCCTCTATGCGATCATCGTCGTTGTTGACGGCTTTCTCCTTCAGCCCTATATCATGAAGCGCACGGCGCGCGTTCCGATCTGGGCGTCCATCTTCGCCCCAATTATTCTAGGCATCATCCTCCCGTTCTGGGGCGTGTTGTTGTCGGCGCCATTGCTCGCCGTCATCTACGCGTACAAGGAGCGGCATGCGAAAGTCACGGGACAGTGAGAGGGTTGCTGATCCACTTATCCAAGCGCCGAGTTGTTTCACTGAGAAAAGATTGCCTCGCCTTGAAAGAAATGAAGCGGGCGGCCATGCTGCCCGCTCTTTTCACTCCGCATCTTTTTGCCCTTACGCCAAGTCCTTATGCCATCCCGCCTTCTCGCGCGAGCTTCAAAGCTTCTAGTGCTGCTCCTCGGGCGCCGGCGGTGTCGCCGTTCGGCATCACGTGAATCGGAATTCCCGCTTGTTCTTCCCGCTGATTCGGCATTCCCCGGCGAACTTCCTCCAGGAACCACGCCTGAAACTCCTTGCTGGTCTCAAGCACCCCACCACCAACAATCAGCGCGTCAGGATCGAAGGTATTGATCATCTCGTCGAAAAACAGACCCAATGCGTGTGCCTGCACGCGGAAAATCTCCTTGCTCATGGCGTCGCCCTTATCCGCCAGCCCGCGCACTGCCTTCGCAGCCTGATGTGCGTCTTGTTTGCTCAACTCGTGGCCCGGATAGTTCTTGAGAAAATGGGGCAGCAGTGTTTTCTCGATTGCCGTCAGAGAGCACAGAGATTCGAGGTCCCCGACTCGTCCGCAATTGCACCGCGGTTCAACGCCTTCAACTCCACGGATGCTTTGGTAGGGAATCAGCACATGCCCCAGTTCCCCGCCGAAGCCATTCTTGCCTTTGACCACGTTGCCATCGAGGATGATGCCGCCTCCATTGCCCGTTCCCACAACATCCGAGATCGACGTCTCGCGGCTATTCGCGCCAAAGATGGAGTAGTGTCCCCACAGCGCTGCCGCGTTCGCATCGTTCAGGTACGAAACCGGCTTACCGAGTTTGCGCGCCAGGCCCTCGCGGATATCAAAGCCAGCCCACTTCGGATGCACGAAGTTCGTCGATCCGCGTGCGCTGAGTTGCCCGGCGGCACTCGCCGGCCCCGGCGTATCGAGGCCGATCGCCACGACGTCCGTGAAAGCAATCTCTGCCCGATCGGTCGCGGCTTTCAAGCCGTCGGCGATCTGCTGAAGGCACACCTCCGGTCCTTGCTTGGCGAGCGCTGGATGTTCGCATAACCCTTCGATCAGAAACTTTTCTTCGCGGTCCACTAATGTGTAGTTGATCGCAGTGCCGCCCAAATCGACTCCGGCTACGACTTCCACGGTTTTTGCCTCATTGTGTGAAATTCGAATTTTTGCGCGGAACAGCTTAGCAGAATTCTCATGCTGCGCCTCGCATTCCCCCGTCACCGTGACCGAATCGCTGCACCCTAACCCGATGACGGGTAGACTACCTCGGTCTGGCCGTCGTTTTCTTTAAGTCCAGGAGTGTTCCGTGTACGGAATGATCGCCAAGATAACTGCCATGGCAGGCAAGCGCGAGGACCTCATCGAAGTCCTCACTAAAAGCACGTCCCACATGCCCGGTTGCTTTAGCTACATCGTGGCCAAAGACTCCCGTGACGCCAACGTGGTTTGGGTGACCGAGGTGTGGGACAACGCAGCCAGCCACGAAGCCTCCTTCTCTTTGCCTGAGGTCAAGAGCGCCATCTCCCAGGCCAAATCGCTCGTTGCCGCATTCGAACGCGTGGCGATCACAAGCCCGGTTCAAGAGATGGGACTCGGTTTTCATAGCGGATCGTGAACTTTCGAAAACAAAGTAAGCCCGTCGAAACTCGAAAAACGCGAGCCCAATCTGCCACGAAGCGACAGAAATTCACTCTCGAAGGTAACCTCGACGCTAACGTAATGGCCCTGCAACAGACCCGGTCCCCGGCGGGGACCATGTTATAATTTCGCTTCGCCTGCTTTCGTTTCCGAGGCTATCCTGTGATCTCCTCCGAAGGCGAATCCTGCGCAATTTCAGTTCTTTAGACACGAGGTATTCCTATGTCCGGCCATTCAAAGTGGGCCACAATTAAGCACAAGAAGGGCGCGCTCGACGCCAAGCGAGGCAAGATCTTCACGCGTCTCATCAAGGAAATCAGCATTGCCGCCAAGAATGGCGGCGGCGATCCGGATAGCAATCCTCGTCTGCGTACGGCGATCCTCGCCGCTAAGGGTGAGAACATGCCCGCGGACAACATCAAGCGCGCCATCCAGCGCGGCACCGGCGAGCTCCCCGGCGCGACCTACGAAGAATTCACGCTCGAGGGCTACGGCCCGGGCGGTGTGGCCATCCTTGCCGAGATCAATACCGACAACCGGAATCGCACCGTTAGCGAAATCCGTCACGTGTTCAGCAAGAACGGCGGCAATATGGCCGAGGCCGGCGCTGTCGCCTGGATGTTTCACAAGAAAGGCGACATCATCGTCCCTAAGTCCGCCGCCAAGGAAGACGACTTGATGACGATCGCGCTCGAAGCCGGCGCCGACGACCTGAACGACGACGGCGATAGCTGGGAGGTGCTCACCGCACCCTCAGCTTATGAGGCCGTGCTCGAAGCCGTGAAGAAAGCCGGCATCACACCGACATCCTCCAGCGTCTCGATGATCCCGCAAAATTACATCAAGCTTGAAGGCTCCGCTGCATCGACGATGATTCGTTTGCTGGAAGCTCTCGAAGAGCACGATGATGTACAGAACGTTCATGCCAACTTCGACATCGATCAGAAGTTGCTCGAGGAAGTGGCGGGCTGAGGTCCGCATCGATTTGATTTTAGGGCCGCCTGCGGGTGGCCCTTTTTGTTTCCGATTGGATCACCACGCTTGCGTCTCGGTTCGCTCCGAACTTCGGACGGACACTTTAGGTCGCTTCCATGCGCTAAATGGATGAGGTCGTCCACTTTTCGTAACCAGTTTTCAACATACCCGTGGAAAATTCTGTGCAAAACACGGAAAGAAATCAGGTAAGTCCTTGAGGCAGAGTCGTTTTAGCTCCTTGCACAGAGTCCGAGGCTGGCACCTCCGTGTTACAACTTCTCAGCCATACGCGTTAGTTTTGCGATCAGCGAAAAATGAAATCCCGACTGGATAAGTTGCTCGTCGAGCGTGGTCTCCTGCCTTCGCGTGAACGAGCGCAAGCGCTCATACTAGCGGGAAAGGTTCTGGTCAACGAGCAGAAGATCGTGAAGTCCGGAGCCACGGTCGATCAGGACTGCGACCTTCGGCTTCTTGGCGAAGATTTGAAATACGTCAGCCGCGGCGGCCTCAAACTGGAGAAGGCACTCGATCATTGGCACATCAATGTCGCGGGCCTCACCTGTCTGGATGTTGGCGCTTCTACAGGGGGCTTCACCGACTGCTTGCTGCAGCGCGGCGCCGCGCACGTCATTGCTATCGATACCGGATATGGTCAGCTCGATTTCCGCCTCCGGCAAGACCCGCGCGTACGATTGCTCGAAAAAACCAACGCCCGGTATCTGACTCGTGAGGTGCTTGGTCAAATTGTGGATTTTATCTGTATGGATGTGTCATTCATCTCGGCAACGCTGGTTTTGCCTGCTGTGTTGAATTCCGCATTTCCGGAAGAACAAACGGCTCGCAACGGTCGCCGGTTGGTCGTGCTTGTGAAGCCGCAATTCGAGGCTGGACGCTCTGAAGTCGGCAAAGGCGGAATCGTGCGCGACGAGGCTGTTCAGCTTGCGGCGCTGGAAAAAGTCAAGCAGTACGTCTTGCAACTTGGCGCAAAGCACATAGATTCCATCGACTCTCCGATTCTCGGAACGGAAGGCAATCGGGAATTTCTGCTGTACGCGAAGTTCTAGGCGACTCATCTTACGGCTTCGTCATCTTCTCTGGCCGGACCCACTGATCGAACTCCTCTCCTGTGAGGAAGCCGAGCTTCACCGCTGCCTCACGCAGGCTGGTGTGTTCGACGTGTGCGGTGTGCGCGATCTTGGCCGCGTTGTCGTAGCCCACCTTTGGCGCAAGCGCAGTCACCAGCATGAGAGAGTTGTGTACATGATGACCGACTCTCGCTCGGTCCACTTCGATGCCTTTGATCATGTACTCGACGTACCCATGGCAAGCATCGGTGATCAACGTGACCGAGTGCAGGAAGTTGTAAATCAGAACCGGTTTGTAGACGTTGAGTTCGAAATTTCCCTGGGAACCCGCAAAGCCGACAGCTGCGGTTGCGCCGTGGACCTGCACGCAGACCATTGTCATGGCTTCGCACTGGGTCGGGTTCACCTTTCCTGGCATGATCGAGGATCCTGGCTCGTTTTCGGGAATAATCAATTCGCCCAAGCCCGAGCGCGGACCGGACGCCAGCCAGCGGATGTCATTGGAAATCTTCATCAGCGAGGCCGCGAGCGTTTCCAGCGCGCCTTGTGCAAACACGATCTCATCATGGGCGGATAGAGCCGCGAACTTATTGGGATGCGAGCGGAAGGGAAGTCCGGTGAGCTCGGCGATCTTGACGGCGGCTCTTTCCGCGAATTCCGGATGCGCGTTGAGCCCGGTCCCCACAGCCGTCCCGCCGATTGCCAGGTCGTAGAGTCCGTCCAGCGTCAATTCCAGCCGTTGGACGTCGCGCTCCAGCAGACTGGCCCATCCGCTGAACTCCTGGCCCACCGTCAGAGGTACGGCGTCCTGCAAGTGAGTGCGGCCGATCTTCACGATATCGGAGAACTCTTTCGCCTTCGCCTCGATCGCTTTCTGCACTGTCCGGATGGCGGGAATCAGCGCGTTCTTCACGCGCTCCGCGGCAGCAATGTGCATGGCCGCCGGGAACGTATCGTTGGACGACTGCGACATGTTCACGTCGTCGTTGGGATGAATGGGCTTCTTCGACCCGAGTTGCCCGCCGGCGATCTCGATGGCGCGGTTCGAGATCACCTCGTTGACATTCATGTTGGTTTGCGTGCCGCTGCCGGTTTGCCAGATGCGCAACGGGAACTGGTCGTTGAGTTTGCCGGCAATGACTTCATCCGCCGCTTGTACAATCAGCTTCGTCTTCTCCGCCGGTAGCTTCCCCAGATCCTGGTTGACGAGCGCGCACGCTTTCTTCAGCACGCCAAACGCGCGGATCAGTTCCGGAGGCATGATGTCCCGCCCGATGTTGAAATGCAGAAGGGAACGCTGGGTCTGGGCACCCCAGTAAACGTTGGCGGGGACTTCGATTTTCCCCATGCTGTCGGATTCAACGCGCGTGCGAGTCACCGGTTCCACTGTGGTTGCCATCGATTCTTCCTGCGATAGACGAAATAAGTGCAACTAAAAAGTATAACTCTGGCAACCATCTGGTTTGTGCGCCGGCGCACGTTCAAGTGTGACGCATCCGGAGCAAGCCGCGACCGCATGCTAGAATCGAGCGCGGAAGGCTAGACTTGACTCGCTTGTAGAGCGCTCCCAAGGACCTCAGGACGCCATTGGCTACCACGGAGCACATTCCCGATACCTTACCCAGGCAGCAAGCTCATTCGCGCCCGGATATGTATACCGATGTGCTGGTGATCGGTGCCGGGCCGACCGGGCTGGCATGCGCGATCGAAGCGCAAAAGCTTGGCTTCAAGGTGATCGTGCTCGATAAGGGCTGCCTCGTGAATTCGGTCTACAACTATCCGACGAACATGGTGTTCTTCACCACGCCGGAACTGTTGGAGATTGGCGACATCCCCTTCGCGTGTGCGACCCAGAAGCCGACTCGCCAAGATGCGCTCGAATACTATCGTCGCGTCGCCGATCACTATCAATTGCATATTTGCCAGTATCACTGGGTGAAGACTGTAACCGGTCGTGACGGAGACTTTCGCATCACGGCAACCGACCGCTCCAGCAAGATCTACGACTATCGTGCGAAGAAGGTGATTGTCTCCACCGGATACTACGACTTGCCCAACCGGCTGAGCATCCCGGGAGAGGATCTGCCCAAGGTCCTGCACTATTACAAAGAGCCGTATCCGTACTATGACTGCGATGTGGTCGTGGTCGGCGGCAAGAACTCAGCCGCCGAGGTCGCTCTGGATTTGTGGCGCCATGGCGCGCGCGTCACGCTGGTGCACCGTGACGAGAAACCCTCGCCCAGCGTGAAGTACTGGGTTCGGCCTGACCTCGAAAATCGCATCAAGAACGACGAAATCGCAGCCTATTTCCGCAGCACTGTAGAGGAGATTGGATCTGACTTCGTTGTTCTGAAAACCCCGAAGGGGCCCGTGCGGCTGCAAAATGACTTCGTATTCGCAATGATCGGCTACCATCCCGACTACGATTTCCTGCGCAGCGTGGGGCTGGAACTCTCCGAAATGCAATTGCGACCAGTTTGTGATCCCGAAACTCTGGAGAGCAATGTGCCCGGGATTTATGTAGCAGGTGTCATCGTGGCCGGTTCACGGACGAGTGAAATCTTTATTGAGAACGGCCGCTTCCACGGGAAGCAGATCGCAGCTCATCTGCGACAGAAGTTGACACCCGGCGAAGAGCGGGAAGTGATCTGAATTGAAGCGGCAGCTGGTAACGTGTGGACCGCACTCCTTCCCAGACATCGGCTACTCGAGATCGACCAATTCCTCTCCTAATTGCTGATTGATCAACCGGCCCATGAGCGGCTTCAGGCCTTCCCCAGTCTTGGGCAGAACAAAATCGTGTTCATCTTCCGACCAATCCAGTTTGAAACTCGTGGTTAGCGCTGAGATCCAAATCTGCCGGACCGGAGCGTTCGGGGAGACCACAAAACGCGTGCCGTCTTCAAAGCTGATGTTCAGTGCGCCCGCCTGGTCTTCCACTTCGATGTCGGCAGAGTCTTCTGCCTCAAAAAGGCTTTTCTTCAGGGACGCGAACGCTTCGTCGGCATGGTTGCGAAACTGGAGTTCATCGAGCATGACGGGATTATAGAAGGCTCGCGGGGCTTTAGCTCTGCGCGCGGTTCGGCAAAAAAAGGCCCGGAAGACTTGCTTCCGGGCCGGACGAGTTTTGAGACGAGGGTAAAGTCGCGAGGAAAGCTACTCTTCTTCGTCGGCGAAGTGTCGGCGGCTCAGGTTCGCCAGGCTGATCAAGCCGCCGCCCAAGAGCAGCAAAGGCCGCGGCGATGTGGCCGAGTGACGATGGGTCAGTTGCGTAAGCGCAGCCGCAAGAAGCAGCAGTGACAGAGTAGCAATGAACAGCTTCGTGATTCTCGAAGGCATTAAGCTGTGTTCCTCACTTCGGAATAGAGCAAATGCCTTGCCTAACCGCGAAGTCTGGGGCTCGTGCAAGAGTTCATACAAGGTCCCGTAATAATCTGAATCTGAACGGGATGTGCACGTGAAGTGTGCTTTGACAAAATGCGTCAGTCCAGGCGTGAGTGAAATTTCCTGCACATTGTCCGGAAAAGACCTCGAATTTGTCCGGACTACCAATCGAAGCTCAACAAACTTCATGAGCAAAGGGCCTGGCATACACTGCCAAGATCGTGAACCTTAGCCTCCTCAGCCCTTCATTAATTCATGTAAGCAATTTATTTATAAAGACTTAGCTTCCAGACGGTCCACTACCCCACTTAGCTGCACGTCCACTGACGACGCAATCGTTTATCTTGGTGGACCGTCCTTTGACGGAAAGCTCATGGATCCGGAGCCGGAACACCCAATTAACACGATCTCGTTCGCGTCGTATATGCGGCTGATTCGGAAGAATAGGAACTTCCGGCGCTTGTGGTGTGCGCAGATCGTGAGCGAAATCGGCGACTGGTTCTACACGCTGGCGATCTACACCCTGTTGCTGCAACTTACGGGGCAGGCGAGTTCGGTGGCGCTTGCTTTGGTGTTGCAGGTGTTGCCCCAGACTTTCGTCGGGCCGATGGCGGGGGTGGTGAACGACCGCATCAGCCGCAAGAAGGTCATGATCGCCGCCGACCTGATTCGGGTGGTGATTGTGTTCTCTATGCTACTGGTGCGCTCGCGCAGCATGGTCTGGCTCGTCTATCCACTCTTGCTGGCCGAAACGATCATGGCAGCATTCTTCGAGCCGGCACGGAGTTCGGTGATCCCGAATATCACGGCGCGGGAAGACGTCATTGTCGCAAATACGCTCTCGTCCACCACCTGGTCGATGAACCTGGTTCTCGGGGCGACCATCGGGGGAATCGTAGCCGCGTGGCTTGGACGCGACGCTGTTTTCGTCCTGAACGCATTGTCATTTCTTGTTTCTGCGGCGCTAATTGTCGGAATGCGGTTTCCCGAGCCACACGCCGAAGGACTGGCGCCACTCCGGCCGCGTGACCTGGTTGACTTCTCTCCTGTGTCGGAGGGAATTCATTACGTACGAAACAAACCAGGTGTGCTGGCCACAGTGTTCGCCAAGGCAGGAAACCTGGTGATCGGACCGAGTTGGGTTCTTTTTACTGTGATGGGGCAAAGGTATTTTCCCGTGCGTTGGCACAATCTGGATCCGCAGCGCGGCGCGATGCTGGGTATGAGCCTTCTATTGGGTGGTCGCGGTCTAGGAGCACTCATTGGGCCGCTTATCAGTGCACCTTGGGCTGGGCACAGTAATCGCAGACTGCGTCTCGGCATTTTCTATGGATATCTCTTTAGCGCGATTGGCTACGTGCTGATTGGGAGGTCCGGCAACGTGTGGGAGGCTTGTTTTTGTGCGGCCTTCGCGCACCTTGGAGGCGCGACCGTCTGGGTGTTCTCGACGACACTGTTACAACTCAATACCGAAGACCGCTTCCGAGGCCGGGTCTTCTCGGCCGACCTTGGACTCTGCATGTTGAGCATCGCGGTTGGAGCCTATTTGAGCGGAAGGTTCTTGGATGGTGGAGTCTCCGCTCGAACGGTAGTTACGTGGACGGGATTCGCAATGCTCATCCCCGCATGCTTGTGGGCATGGGCAATGAAGCTGTGGAGGCCCAGTGCAAGACCGGAGATGGCTCAAGCGGCAGATTGATTCTGCGGGCGCTCAAGAATTGACGGAACAAAGACCGAACGCAGGCCGGCAGATTTAAACCATTACCTGGGGGATTCGATCGATCTTGGCGGCCATGATGAAATCGCTCTCCGTGAGCCCGTTGACAGCGTGGGTCCACAGAGTGATCTCGACCTTGCCCCACGTAAGCAAGATGTCGGGATGATGTCCCTGTTCCTCTGCGACCGCCCCCACGCGATTTACGAAGTCGAGGGCTTGCTGAAAATCGGGGAAGGTGAATTTGCGCGTGATTTGATGCTCGTCGATCACGTTCCAATTTGGCAGTTGGTGACTGAAGCTATGGAGTTCCGCACCTTTCAAAGGAGGAACTCCACCTCGGCAGGGAACGCATGTCTTACTCGCCAGATCCGACATAAACAACCTCTTGGCTCGCTCGCCGGTGGCTAGAACGGGATGTCTTCGTCCGTGATCGGCGAAGCTGCCGCCGGCTCGTGTTCCGGCGTCCGCTGATCGAAATTGTTCGAGCCGCCACGTGAGCCGCTGAAACCCTCGCCTCCGCCTTCGCTGCGTCCGCTCAGCAACACCAGGTCGTTGGCGACCACTTCCGTCATATACTTTTTCTGATTGGTCTGCTTATCGTCCCAGGAGCGCGTCTGTAGGCGACCTTCGATGTAGACCTTGCCGCCCTTCTTCAGGTATTCGCCCGCAATCTCGGCCAGGCGCTGCCAAAGCACGACGTTGTGCCACTCGGTACGGTCTTGCCATTCGCCGCTCTTGTCTTTGTAGCGCTCGTTGGTAGCGACGGTGAGGCGCGCGACCGCGGTGCCCTGCGGTGTGTACTTCACTTCCGGATCTTTGCCCAGATTACCGATCAAAATCACTTTGTTGACACTCTTTGCCATGATTGCGGGCTCCTTCGGAGGGTCACTATAGCAGAAACAGGCAGGTGGAAATTGTGGTATCTGGACGGCCGGAATGTGACGAAAATCCTCGGCAAAGGCGCATAAAACCGGCCTCAGATCAATCGAACTAACGGTATAATGTAGTTACGATGGCCACTGAACCCGTTACCAAGAAAACCGCCGGGATGGTCCCGGACGAACTCAAATTCGAGCCCAAATCCAAGGGTTTAGCCACGCCCCGAAAGAAAAAGCCCAAAGAGTTGGCAGTGATCACCGAGTGCTGCACGGGCTGCGCCGGATCGCCTGCCTGCGTGGAATATTGCCCGGTGGCTGACTGCATGTTCTGGGTCCCCGATGAGGACTGTCTGCCATTCGGGCGAATCCAAGTGGACCCGATTTTGTGTATCGGCTGCAAGAAATGCATCAGCAAAGGTCCCGACGGATGTTTCCTGGACGGCTGCCCGTGGGATGCGATCGCCATGGTCGACACGGCAGAAGTGGAAAAAGAAGTGGGAGTGATGGTGATCTAGTTTGGCATGTGGCTTACGCCTGAGACTGACGCGCGCTGCGGCGCGCGTTTTGTTTGTACGCCGTGCATGTTCGACAGCTTGGAGGTGAAAGTCCTCTACCAACCTGATGGAGGTGAAGGGTAGCGAAGCGCAAGGGCGTCATCG
>Ga0210396_10000098_pt1 | contig 153370 bp, 120 predicted proteins | sample IncBWH17OmetaG_FD_155466 | JGI IMG/M metagenome (GOLD analysis project Ga0210396, IMG submission 155466) | Forest soil microbial communities from Barre Woods Harvard Forest LTER site, Petersham, Massachusetts, United States - Inc-BW-H-17-O ...
TGCTGCTTGAGCTGGTTGAAGCGGATGCCGAGGGCCTTTTTGGCTTCGGGTGGGGCGGATTTTAGCCAGGCTTCGCTGATGAGCTTGAGGCGGCCTTGCTTGCGGCCCAGCCAGTGAAGGCGGAAGGCTTCTACGTCGGTGGTGTCGGCGGTGCGGACTTCTTCGGCAAGGGTGGCGAAGGCGCCTTCGAGGGCGGGTTCGTCGTAGCCGTGCAGGTTTGGGATGGTTTGTTCGCTCATGTCTTCGATTTGTAAGTTTACAGGCTTTGGGGTGGAAACAGACAACGGCAACTGCTGGCTGTCGCAGCACAACGAAAAAACGCTATGCAACGGTATGCCCCTGTCACTTCAACCAGTTTGAATGACAATGCGATGGGAATTCAGATGGTTCGATTGTTCTCCCGTCCACCAAGGCCCAGTGAGGAAAGTCGGATGTGATGCACGTCCCGACGGGCTGGCTGACGCGAATAGACCCATAAAAGATGCTACGGGTGGTATTGATCTGATGCAGGTTCCGCGGCTGTTCATTTGTCATCGGGAAATGGGCCCGCAGTTGGGAGCAGTTCTCTTGCGTCTTTGCATCCTTTATATTTCCAAAAACAATTGAAGTTGAAGGATGTGTAACGTCGCCGGTCCGCCGCCGCGGCTTTGGGGGTCATGTAGACCGTAAATTCATAATAGCGATACAACTCCGAGGTACTCCAGCCAGCTGCAACCGGTTCTGGTGTGTTACCGCGGCCCCAGTTTTCTTGCTCTATCAGCCCTATAGACGACGGACTGAATTCGTCGCTTCTTCCTATCCCGAACCCGGTATTCTTGCGGACGACGACTGAATTCTTCACATCAAAGGCAACAACGAAGGCCTCTCCTAGTCCTCTCCACCACTGCGGAAGTTCTGTATTGTCCATTCTCACGTCCCACTCGCACGACGACCGGTCACAAGGGCCGTTCGGAGTCGCACCAATTCTCTTCGCTAATCGCTGAGCGTCCTCAAAGGTGGAATGCCCTAGCTGAAGGGCTTCGAGTTCGCCGAACAGGTATCGTGCACGAATCGCCGGACGCATTAAATAGGCGCTATACGACAAAAGCAGCAGGGTAAGTAACGAGGCTAGGCCCCAGCCTGCCGATACCTTACGGAACCTCAATATTTTTCGGGGAGCCATTCTGATTAGTCCAATTATTTAGGATTGTAGTTGTGGTGCTTCCGCTGTAAACAACACTGGGACCGGGTGAAGCTGGAAAAGGGTGGGGTACCTGTTTTTTTTGGCGCGTTAGAGGGCGGAGAGGACTACTGCTATGACGAGGAGGCCGAGGAAGAGGCTTCGGCCGTCGGTGATGGCGTAGACGACTGGGTCTTCGTCGAGCTGGCCTCGGGAGGCCTGGAGCCAGAGGCGGCTTAGCCAGAGGAGGACGATGGGGACGAGGAGCCAGAGGCGGTTGATGTGGTGGTAGAGGAGAGCGGCGTCGGCGTTGAGGTTGGAGATGTAGAGAGTGAGGACGACGACCGAGGCGTATCCGCTGGCAGAGCCGAAGCTGCGGAGCTGCTCGATGTCGGAGACGTGGTAGCCGCGGCCTTTGGCGGTGGCTCCGCCGCGCTCTCGCAGGTTTTCGAGCTCGGCGAAGCGTTTGACGAAGGCAAGGGAGAGGAAGAAGAAGATGCTGAAGCTGCCTAACCAGGTGGAGAGAGGAATTCCGGCGGCGGCGGCTCCGGCGATGATGCGAACGGTGTAAAGACCGGAGAGGACGATGACATCGACGAGGACTGCCCGCTTCAAACGAAGCGAGTAGGCCAGGGTGGTGACGCAATAGATGGCCAGCCAGATGAGGAACTGATAAGGACGTCGCAATCTGAGGCTGGGGGAGATGTGCTGCACAACATGAGGCAACAGGATGGCGATGGCGATTGAGGCGAGAAGGAAGATGACAACGACAGCGACACCGGCGAGGGCTGAGAGGTCTCCGGAGGCGAAGGGGCGACGGCGTTTGCGAGGGTGCTGGCGGTCGGCTTCTAGGTCGAGGAGGTCGTTGACGATGTAGGTGGCGGAGGCACAGAGGCCGAAGCTGAGGAAGGCAAGAACGGTGCCGGCGACGCGAGCGGTGGCCCAGGCGTGGGCCAGAAGCAAAGGGACGAAGATGAGGGTATTTTTGGCCCACTGGTGGAGGCGGAGCGCCTTGGGCCATGCCTTGAAGGGTGAGACCCGCTCCGTAAACGTTCGGACGGGGGTGATTTTGGCGCGACGAAGGGCGGAACGGAGGCCTGGCGTGGGATTCGCCACCATGGGCTCCTTGCAGTTCTGGAGCAGACAGAGGTCGGGCGTGGCGTTGCCGATGTAGGAGAAGTCGTCGCCGAAGCGCTCGCGAAATGCAGCTAACTTGTTCTTTCCAGCGAGGTTAGTGGTTCCGTCGGAGGAGAGGACACCGGCGAAGAGGCCGAGATGGTCGGCGATGCGCTGAGCGGTGACGGCGTCGGCTGCCGTGGCGAGGTAGATGGGTCGGCCTAGGGCGTGTTGCTGCTCAAGAAATTGCAGCAGTTCGCGGTTATAAGGCAGGTGAACAACGTCTAACTGAACAGTACCTGCAATGTGGCGCTTGAGGGAGGCTTTGCCCTGAAGCAGCCAGCCAGGAAGCTTGAGGAGGTCTGAGGGGTGATAACGGGCAAGGGCGAGCGTCGAATCGACGAGGGTGTCGGATTTGACGAGAGTACCGTCAAGGTCGACGCAGAGGGCCGGAAGAGTTGCTATCTCAGCTGGGGAGGCCGGAATGGGCAAAGGAGTATCCTTCCTATTGAGGCTGTGGGCCAAGGCTTGAGGTTTGTGCGCTTACCGAACACGGATCACGCTTCCGCCAGTGCAGCTTTCTTCGTCGAGAACTTAGTTTATGGCTGATTTCTTTACGATCCCACACCTTGAGTTATACCGCAGGACGATGAGATGGAAACCTTCGGGAGCCCGTCAACGTCATTATCATTTATTCTCAGATATCCAACCTATCTGAATTTTTACAGGAAGTAACCGATTCTAATCATGAAAAGAATGGTGATCGCGTAATGTCGTCTGCCCCGATAAAGGAACAAGAGCCCCCTATAGCGCTTCCCTCTGCGGAGCCGGCGAAGTTGCAACGCTCGCCAGAATCGCCCAAGGGTGGAGCGGTGCGGAAGCTGATTGTGGTTCTGGTGATTTTGCTGGCAGTGGGAGCAGCGGTCTGGAAGATCCGCAAGAACACCGCGGAGCAGGCTGTACAGAGCCAGAAGATGCAGGCGGCGGCGGACCGGCCAGTCCCGGTGCAGACCGTCCTGGTGCAGCAGAAGACGATGCCGATTTACCTGACACAGTTGGGGACGGTGACTGCGTACAACACTGTGACGATCAAGTCGCGAGTGGATGGCCAGTTGATGTCGGTCAATGTGACCGAGGGTCAGAGGGTCAGAAAGGGCGATCTTCTGGTAGAGATCGATCCAAAGCCGTATCAGGCGGCAGTGGAGCAGGCCCAAGGGCAACTGGTAAAGGACCAGGCCAATGCGGTGAATGCCCAGGCTGAGGCGGCGCGATATACGGCCCTGCTGCAGGCAGGAGTGGTTTCGAAGGAGAGCCAGCAGGCCCAGATATCGACTGCGGGACAGGCCCAGGGAACGATTGATGCGGACAAGGCTTCGATTGAAGCAGCCAAAGTGAATCTGGGTTACACGAGGATTACATCGCCGATTGATGGTGTGGTGGGTCTGCGGCAGGTGGATGCGGGAAACATTGTCCATGCGTCGGATACGACCGGGCTCCTGGTGGTAACGCAGCTTCAGCCGATTGCGGTGATTTTCACGATTCCTGAAGACCACTTGCCGGAGGTGTTGAAGCTGACGCAGGGCGGGCACAAGCTGGCGGTGGAAGCGTATGACCGCTCTGGCGCCACTCATCTGGCAAGCGGCACCCTGCTGACGGTGGACAACCAGATTGACACGACGACGGGTACGGTAAAGGCGAAGGCGATCTTCGACAACAAAGACGCAGCGTTGTTTCCGAACCAATTTGTGAATATCCGGCTGATTCTGCACGAGAGGCCGAACGCGATTGTGATTCCGGCAGCGGCGCTGCAGACCGGATCGCTAGGACCGTTCGTATTCGTTGTGAAGCCCGGCGATCCACCGGCGAACCTGCAAGACAACGGCAGCACCGGAATGAAGCAGGCACAGCCGGCAGGACAGGGCGGTGCTGTAGCTGGAGCGGGTCAAAATGCTCCTCACTATTTTGTGGAAGCGCGGCCAGTGAGCGTGGAGTTGACGGAGGGCGCGCAGGTGATCCTGAACAGCGGAGTTAATCCGGGCGACCCGATTGTGGTTGATGGGCAGGAGAAGCTACGCCATGGAAGCAAGGTGATACCGCGCCAGGCGAATGCAAACAGAGCGCGCGGTACGGACACGGCTGCGGGAGGGAACGGCGCAAACGGTCCCGATGCATCGCAGGGCAGCTCCAACACCGGACAGGCAGGACAGAGCGGCCAGCATGGGCCGCAAACCGGCGGTAACGGAGGTTCGCGCCAATGAGCCCATCAAGGCCATTTATTCTTCGGCCTGTGGCCACCTCGCTTTTGATGGTGGCCATTTTGCTTGCGGGCTGGGTTGCGTATCTGCAACTGCCGGTTTCGGCGTTGCCGCAGGTTGATTATCCGACGATCCAGGTACAGACGTTCTATCCGGGTGCCAGCCCGGAGGTGATGGCTTCGTCGGTGACGGCCCCGCTGGAACGTCAGTTTGGGCAGATACCCGGACTGAGCCAGATGACCTCGACCAGCTCCGGCGGCGGCAGTGTGATTACGCTGCAGTTCCAGCTTTCGGAGTCGATCGACGTGGCGCAGCAGGATGTGCAGGCGGCGATCAATGCGGCCTTCAGCTATCTGCCGAAGGACCTGCCGAATCCGCCGGTGTACAGCAAGGTGAATCCGGCTGATGCGCCGATCATGACGCTTGCGCTGACGAGTGACTCACTTCCGCTGACAAAGGTCGAAGACCTTGCGGACACGGTGCTGGCGCAGAAGATCTCGCAGCTTTCGGGCGTTGGATTGGTGTCGATTAATGGCGGGCAGAAGCCTGCGGTACGAATTCAGGCGAACCCGACTGCTCTTGCGAACTATGGCATGAGCATGGAAGACCTGCGGACCGCGCTGGGCACGACGAACGTGGACCAGGCGAAGGGCAACCTGACCGGTGCTCATCAAGCGTATGCGATCGGCGCCAACGATCAGTTGCTTACGAGCAGGGACTATAGCCAGGTCATCATCGCGTATCGCAATGGATCGCCGGTGCGGCTGTCGGATGTGGCCAATGCGATCGACAGCGCGGAGAATCTTTACCAAGCGGCGTGGATGGGCATCGCGGCTCGGCCTGCTGGCAAGGATGCTGAGGGCAAACAGCAGCCGGCGAGTGCGGCGGACCTGAAGCCTGCGGTGATTGTGAACATCCAACGACAGCCGGGCGCGAACATCATCGGCGTTGTGGATGAGGTGCAACGGCTGCTGCCGCAACTGCGCTCGACACTGCCGGGAAGCGTGACGCTGAAGATACTGACGGACAGGACGAACACGATCCGGGCGTCGGTGAAGGACGTGCAGTTCTCGCTGGTGCTGACCATTGCGCTGGTCGTGATGGTGATCTTCCTGTTCCTGCGGTCGATTGCGGCGACGATCATTCCTTCGGTGGCGGTGCCGCTCTCGATTGTGGGTACGTTCGGGGTGATGTATCTGCTGGGATACAGCCTGAACAACCTGAGCCTGATGGCGCTGACGATCTCTACCGGATTCGTAGTGGATGACGCGATCGTGATGATCGAGAATATCTCGCGTTATCTGGAAGAAGGCGACAGTCCGCTGGAGGCGGCGCTGAAGGGATCCGAGCAGATCGGGTTCACGATTGTTTCGCTGACGGTTTCGCTGATCGCGGTGCTGATTCCGCTGCTGTTCATGGGTGATATCGTTGGACGGCTGTTCCGCGAGTTTGCGGTGACACTGTCGGTGACGATTCTGGTTTCGGCAGTGGTGTCGTTGACGCTGACGCCGATGATGAGCGCGAAGCTGTTGAAGCATAAGCCGGAGAGTGAGCAGAACGCGTTCTATCGCAAGAGCGAAGAGTTCTTTGATTATGTGATTGCGAAGTATGCGGTGGGCGTGCGGTGGGTGCTACGGCATCAGACACTGACGCTGCTGGTGACACTGGCTACGTTCGTGCTGACGGTGTTTCTGTACATCATTGTGCCGAAGGGATTCTTCCCGGTACAGGATACGGGCGTAATTCTGGGCATTACTGAGGCTCCGCAGACCATCAGCTTTTCGGCGATGGCTACGAGGCAGCAGGAACTGGCGAAGGTAATTCTTCAAGACAAGGATGTCGAGAGCCTGTCGTCGTTCATCGGAATCGATGCAACGAACTCCACACTAAACAGCGGACGAATCCAGATCAACCTGGTGGATCGCGAATCGCGGTCAGACTCGGCGACGGATGTCATTCTGCGGCTTCAGAAGAGACTGGAAAAGGTAGAAGGAATTCAGATCTTCCTGCAGCCGCTACAGGACCTGACGGTGGAAGACCGTGTAAGCCGAACGCAGTATCAGTATTCGGTGCAGTCGGCGAATGCTGAGGAACTGGCGCTTTGGACGAACAAGCTGATGGATAAGCTGAAGCAGATTCCGATACTGACGGACGTGGCCAGCGACCAGCAGTTGAGCGGACTCGAGGCGCATCTTGTGATCGACCGCGATACGGCTTCGAGGCTGGGCATCACGCCGCAGAACATCGACGACACGCTGGATGATGCGTTCGGACAGCGGCAGGTATCGACGATCTTCACGCAGCAGAATCAGTATCACGTGATTCTGGAGGTGGCTCCGAAGTTCCAGCTGAATCCTTCTTCACTGGACAACATTTACGTGAAGAGCTCGAATGGCACACAGGTTCCGCTTTCAACGTTTACTCACATCGAAGAGAGACAGACCGCGCTGGCGATCAACCATCAGGACCAGTTCCCTGTTGTGACGATCTCGTTCAACCTGGCGCCGGGCAAGTCGATTGGCGATGCGGTGGATGCGGTGAACAAGGCGAAGAAGGAACTGAACATTCCGACCAGCGTGAATACAGAGTTCCAAGGCTCGGCGAGGGCGTTTGAGGCTTCGCTGGCGAATGAGCCGATCTTGATTCTGGCAGCGCTGATCGTTGTTTATATCGTGCTGGGTGTGTTGTATGAGAGCTATATCCATCCGATTACGATTTTGTCGACGCTGCCTTCGGCCGGCGTTGGCGCGATCCTGGCGCTCCTGATCTTCCATATCAACCTGAGTGTGATTGCGCTGATCGGCATTATTTTGCTGATCGGCATTGTGAAGAAGAATGCAATCATGATGATCGACTTTGCGCTGGAGGCGGAGCGGGACCATGGAATGGAACCGCAGGAGGCAATCTATCAGGCGTGCCTGTTGCGCTTCCGTCCGATCATGATGACGACGATGGCGGCGCTGCTGGGCGGATTGCCGCTGGCGATGGGAACCGGAACGGGAAGCGAGTTGCGGCGTCCGCTGGGTATTTCAATTGTCGGCGGATTGATTGTGTCGCAGATATTGACGTTGTATACGACGCCGGTGGTTTATCTGTTCTTTGACCGGATTGGACGCAAGTATCTGCATACCAAAGAAGCGGACGAAGAGTTCCGCGAGCATGAACATGCGGTGAGTGCGGACTGATGGCCTACCAGGAAGAGAATCGGGATTTAGCAGAGGCGCAGCGGAGCGCGGAGAAGCTTCCGGTGGGGGGCGTGCATTTTTCCGCGCCGTTCATCAAGCGTCCGGTTGCGACGATGCTGTTGTCGGTGGCGATCATTCTTGCGGGATGCGTGGCGTATAAGCTGCTGCCGGTGGCGAGCCTGCCACAGGTGGAGTATCCGGTGATCTCGGTGGGCGCTGGCCTGCCGGGCGCAGATCCGGAGACGATGGCTTCGGCAGTGGCGACGCCGCTGGAACGGCAGTTTGCGAAGATCGCGGGCATCAACGAGATGACGTCGTCGTCGGGACTGGGAAACACATCGATCACGCTCCAGTTCGATTTGAATCGAGATGTGAACGGAGCGGCGCGCGATGTGCAGGCTGCGATCAATGCGGCGCGGAGCCAGTTGCCTTCGAACCTGCCCAGTAATCCTACGTACAGGAAGATCAATCCTTCGGACTCGCCGATCCTGATTCTGGCGTTGACTTCGGAGACGTTGACGGTTCCTCAGCTTTACGACGCATGCGACAGCATCCTGGCGCAGAAGATAGCTCAAGTGGATGGTGTTGGGCAGACGTTCTGCGGCGGAAGCGCGAAGCCTGCGGTGCGGGTGGAGGCGAATCCAACGCAGCTGGCGAACTATGGGCTTGGGCTGGAAGCTCTGCGAGCGGCAATTGGGACGGTCAATGTCAATCAGCCAAAGGGCTATCTGCAGGATGACGAACGACGCTGGAGCGTGAGCGCTACGGACCAGCTATATGGTTCGGCTGCGTATGCTCCTCTGATCGTTGCTACGGACAAGGGGCCGGTAAGCTCAGCTGCTGCAAGTAGCGGATTGCCCGCTTCGGCTGCCAGTGCTGTAGACACGACGGCGGCGCTCTCTGGAAATTCAGGTGCGGCAGCGACCACTGCGCCGGCGAAGGCGGTTGGCCCGGCTGCGGCCCATGGTGTCGTTCGGATTCAGGATGTTGCCCGGGTTGTTGACAGCGTGGAGGACATTCACACGGCTGGCTTCTTCAACGGAAAACCGGCGATCCTTGTCATTGTCTTCAAGACGTCTACGGCGAACGTGATCCAGACAGTGGACAATGTGCTGGAACTGTTGCCGATGCTGCAAGCCTCGATACCTCCGGCGGTGCAGTTGCACGTGGCGCTGGACAGGACGACAACGATCCGTGCCTCGGTGAAGGACGTTACGCGGACGTTGATTATTTCGATTCTGCTGGTGATCCTCGTTGTGTTTGTATTCCTGCGGGAGGTTCGGTCGACACTGATTCCAAGTGTGTCGGTGCCGTTGAGCCTGCTGGGCACGTTCGGAGTGATGTACCTGCTGGGATATACGCTGGACAATCTGAGCCTGATGGCGCTGACGATCTCGACGGGCTTTGTTGTGGACGATGCCATTGTCGTCATCGAGAACATCAGCCGGCATCTTGAGAACGGCAAGTCGCCGTTTGATGCGGCCATGATTGGATCGAAGGAGATCGGGTTTACGGTGCTCTCGATGAGCACGTCGCTGATTGCAGTGTTCATTCCGATCCTGTTGATGGGCGGGATTGTGGGGAGGCTGTTTCGTGAGTTTGCGGTAACGCTGTCGGTGGCGATTCTAGTGTCACTGGTGGTTTCGCTGACGACTACGCCGATGTTGAGCGCGAAGTTTATTCAGCCACATGGCACAAAGAAGCGTGGTCGGTTCTACCGATGGGGTGAACAGGCGTTGGCCTGGATGGCAGAAGAGTATGAGCGTGGGCTGAGCTGGGTGCTGGACCACCAGGGACTGGTTCTGACCATCACGGTACTTACCTTCGTGCTGAATGTATATCTTTACATTCTGGTTCCCAAGGGGTTCTTCCCGCAGCAGGACACGGGGCGCATTGGTGGAATGATCCGTGGGCAGATGGATGCCTCGTTCGACTCGATGAAGCCCAAGGTGAAGCAGATTGCGGCGATCGTGCAGGCTGATCCCGGCGTTCAAAGCGTGATGTCCTTTGTAGGCGGCGGCGGGCCGGGCGGGGGTGGGGGCAACACGGGCAACATGTTTGTGTCTTTGAAGCCCGATGCACAGCGACTGCGAAATGGAGACGGAGCTGAGGAGATCATCAATCGGCTGCGTCCGAAGACGGCAAATATTCCGGGAGTGCAGCTCTACCTGCAGTCTTTCCAAGAGCTGAGAATTGGCGGCCGGAGTTCGGCGACGCAATATCAGTATTCGCTGACGGCTGACAACCTGAACGATCTGAACGAATGGGCTCCGAAGCTGATGGCCGCAATGCAGAAGCTGCCAGAGCTCAAGGATGTGGCGACGGACCAACAGGATCAGGGACTTCGTGCGCAGATCGTGATCGACCGCGATACCGCAAGCCGCCTCGGTGTCTCGCCGCTGACGATCGACAATACGTTGTCGGATGCGTTTGGACAGAGGCAGGTGTCGACGACCTATCGGCCGCTGAACCAGTACCACGTTGTGATGGAGGTCGACGAGTCGTTCCAGCGCGATCCTGATGCTCTGAAGAATATCTACATCAAAAGCACGACTGGCGCGATGGTGCCGTTGAGCGCTGTTGCACATTTTGAATCTCAGCGCATTCCGCTGGTGGTGAATCACCAGGCGCAGTCTCCGGCGGCGACTCTGAGCTTCAACCTGACGCCGGGAGCGTCGCTGAGCCAGGCGACGGAGGCAATCGAACAGGCGCGGATCAATATCGGCATGCCATCGACGATCCGGGGTGGCTTTGCGGGAACGGCGCAGGCCTTTCAGGCATCGCTGGCGAGCGAACCGTGGCTGATCCTGTTGGCGCTGGTGGCGGTCTACATCGTGCTGGGGATTCTGTATGAGAGCTTCATCCATCCATTGACGATTTTGTCGACGCTGCCTTCGGCGGGCGTTGGCGCGATTGTGGCGCTGTTGCTGTTCAAGGTTGAACTCAGCGTGATCGCGATGATCGGCATTATTCTGCTGATCGGCATTGTGAAGAAGAACGCGATTATGATGATCGACTTTGCGCTGGTAGCGGAGCGCGAGGAGGGTAAGAGCCCGCGGGATGCGATCTATCAGGCTTGCTTACTGCGGTTTCGTCCGATCATGATGACGACCATGGCTGCGCTGCTAGGTGGTTTGCCGCTGGCGCTGGGGCGAGGCACAGGAAGCGAACTGCGCAGGCCTTTGGGTATTACGATCGTGGGCGGATTGATTGTTTCGCAGGCGCTTACGCTGTTCACAACGCCGGTGGTTTATCTGTTCTTCGATCGGGTGCGGGTGCGGTTTACGAAGAAGAAGCCAGCTGCGCAGGGGGTGCCTCAGGCGGTGGCTGGGGATTAGGCTCTCTTCGGTAACGGAAGGCACAGAGCAGGATAGGAAGGCATACCCAGGGGCTAAAGCCCTGTATCTTCGCTGGAGTTTGATGCCCGGGCTAAAGCCCGGGCCTACCTCAGAAGCAACCACGATAGAAAAAGTAACCATCGCGGTCACACAAGTAGCCGTCCGTTACATAAGTAGCAACGGTTACGTAAGTAGCATCTGTTACGTAGGTAGCATCTGTTGCAAGAGCGCCCGTTGCGGTTGTTTCTGGAGTGGAGTCAGTCGCTATTTGGCGGCGACCAGGATGGGTTCGGGAACCTGAACGTCGGTGGAGCGGCGACGGGGCGTGGTGACGGATGCTGCTGGAATGATCGGCCCTGGCGGGTAGTAGGCGTTGGCGAAGTACTGGCTCAACATGCGGTGTGTGTTGAAGAAGGTGCCGTTGATACCGATGCAGTGCTGCTGGATATGCGACCAGGCGGTGGGATTGGCGTAGAGAGGAGCGATGCGCTTCTCGAGCTTTTCGTAGAGACTGTTGGCTTCGGCTTCCTCGGATTCGCCGTCTTCGATGGCCCAGCCAGTGGTGTCTTCAGCACAGCCTTCGATCCACCAACCATCGAGGACCGAGAGTGAAGGAACCCCGTTGAGGGCTGCCTTCATTCCGGATGTTCCTGATGCTTCGTAAGGGCGGCGGGGAGTGTTTACCCAGACGTCGACTCCCTGGGTAAGGAGCGAGCCAAGTTCCCAATCGTAATTTTCGATGTAGTAGATCTTGAGCGCGGCGGAGTTGAGTTTGACCGCGGCCTCGTAGACCTCGCGGATGAGTCCCTTGCCTGCGGTGTCGGCAGGGTGAGCCTTGCCGGCGAAGAGTATCTGCAGGCCACCGATCTTCTGCGCGATGGAGACGAGCCGTGCGGGGTCGTGGAGGAGCAGGCTGGCGCGCTTGTAGGTTGCGACGCGGCGCGCAAAGCCCAGGGTGAGCATGCTTGGATTGAAGTAGTGGCCGGTCCGTTTAGCGAGTGTGGCAAAGAGACGATGCTTATTTTTGGCGTGACAGGCAGTGATGCGCGCCGGATCGATGCCGTAGACGGAGCGGAAGTAGCGGTTGTCTGTGCGCCAGTTCGCGACTTCCTTGTCCAGTAGCTCCTGGAAGGATTCAGAGAGCCAGGTGGCGGCGTGAACTCCATTGGTGATGGAGTAGACCTTGTAGTCGGGGAACATCTTTTGGGAGACCTTGCCGTGCTGCATCGCGACGCCGTTGACGTAGCGGGAGAAGCGAAGGGCGAGGTAGGTCATGTTCATGAGGCCGTTATGCAGTGAGCCGGAGGCGTCGATGGCGGCGGCGCGATCGTGGCCGAGAACCTGATACATGTGGTCGAGACCGAACTGGTCGTGGCCTGCAGGAACCGGGGTGTGGGTGGTGAAGACGCACTGCTGGCGCACTGCCTGAATATCGGCCTCAGTGGCTTCGCGCAGCGGCTTGCCGGCGAGACGCTCTTCGAGGAGGGCGATGGTCAGCAGCGCGGCGTGGCCCTCGTTCATGTGGTAAACATCGGGCTTGCAGGAGAGGGCGTTGAGCAGGGCGATGCCGCCAAGGCCAAGAATGGCTTCCTGACAAAGGCGGTAGTAAGAATCGCCGCCGTAGAGATGGTCGGTGAGGTGGCGGTCCCACTCGTCGTTGCCCTCAACGTCGGTGTCGAGAAGGAAGACAGGGATGATGTGGCCAGTGACGCCTGTAACGTCGAAGCGCCATGCGCGTACAAGGAGTTGCCGCCCCTGAAGGGTGAGAGGAAGAATCTGGTTGGCACTGGGAAGCGTTGTCTCTGGTGACCACACGACGTCGGATTCGGTCTGCTGGCCAAGGTCGTTAAGATGCTGGCGGAAATAGCCGCGGCGATGCACGAGGGAGACAGCGACCATGGGGGCCGCGGTGTCGGCGGCGGAACGCAGGGTATCACCTGCGAGCATGCCCAGACCACCGGAGTAGGTGGGGAGCGCCGGGGAGAGGGCGATCTCCATGGAGAAGTATGCAATGCTCCGATGGGTGAGGTCGGGTGCCGCGGAGAAGGGAGCGTCAGAGAGGCTCATGCGTGGGTGTTTCCTTTTCTAACCGGGTCAGCGTCGCCTGCGTGGCGCTGGCTGCGTGCTGAGAGTCTCTCCTGACGCTGGAAATCATGGTTGCATGAGATCCGGTGCAAAGAGATTCGGGGCCCGTTACGCGTCAGTTTACCAAATTGCCTCTATAACGCTCTGGAACGATGGTTACTCGCAGTGGTTCCGTTAGGGTATTGACAACGTAATCTGATGAGTCACGGATTCGAGGCGTTGCCAGATCTGATCAATCCAGGCGAGGTGCTCGGGTTTCATAAGGACGGAGCGGAGGCAGGTGAGCGTTTTGTTTTGTTCAGCTTGCGGCCAGGTTTCGGGTGGGAAAAAGGAGATTGGCAGGTTAGCGAGGGCGAGATGGAGGTCCAGGCGGGCGGCCTCGTCGAAGATGCGCTGGGCGAGAGCTGAAGAATCGGCTGGGGTTACGGATTTTACGGCCCAGAAGACTATATCGAGCTGGGGCGCGGCGATGGGCGTGACAAAGTATGGAGACTGAACAAGGAGGCGGTTGAGTTCTAGGGCGGCTTCCCGGCCGGCTTCAAGACCTTGGGCGAAGGTACCTCCGAGAGTGTAGGGGAGGAGGCGCTGTGTGGCCCAGAGAGCGACGGCAGAGGCTCCGGCACGAGAGCACTCCAGGGATATCTCGCCGAGATGGAGCTCTTTCGAAGAGAAGTAGGTGTAGGGGGAGTCGTGTTTGTAGAAGCGGCCTACGGTGGGATCGCGGAAGAGAATGGCTCCGCAGCCGTAGGGCTGGAGGCCATGTTTGTGTGGGTCGACGACGATGGAGTCGGCGTGGGGGATGGCGTCGTAGGCGGCGCGGGTTTCGAGCGTGAGATTAGAGGCGAGGGTGAAGTAACCGCCGTAGGCTGCGTCGACGTGGATGCGGAACTTGTGGCGTTGCTGGAGTTTCAGGATTTGGTCGAGGGGATCTACGGAGCCTGTGGCTGTCGTGCCGAGGGTGACGACTACTGTGCCTATGTTTCCTGTTGAGAGGAGCTGGTCTAAGACGGCGAGATCCATGCGACCGCTGTTGTCCGTGGGGACGCTGACGAAAGGCAAGCCGAGGACGCTGGAGATGCGACTGTGCGTGTAGTGCGCCTGAGTGGAGGCGGCGATGGCTTTGCCGGGAGCGAGTTGACCGGCGACCCAGAGGGCCTCGAGATTGGCGAAGGTTCCGCCGCTGCTGAGATGACCGAGGTGCTGAGGCCAATGGAACATCTTTGCGAGTGCGGCTACGGCTTCGATCTCGAGCGCGGAGCTGGCGCGTCCGCCGTCAAGGGCATGGTTGTTGGGGTTGACCGACATTGCAAGCGCATAGGCAGCACGGGCGATGGGATGAGGCGGCTTCAACATCTGTCCAGCGTAGAGGGGATGGGCGTAGGGGTAGTTGTCCTGGAGCTTGGTGGCGACTTCGTTGAGGATGGCTGCGGCCTTCTCGTCCAGCGGCGGGGCGGGGGCGAAAGGCAGATCGGCGAAGCCTTCGTCGAGGCGGTGCTGGGCGGCGGCGAGGAGTTTGAAGAGTTCGTTGTCAGCCATAGGTCAGGAGTCGGTACGGGTTGGGCATATTTTTTGTAACGATAATTTTGTAAACGACGAAGTCGTGATGGGGTGAAGAGAATCTATTAGTAAGGCTGTGATGAGTTTAGCGCGGAGGACAAGGAGGGATGATGAAGGCGATGCGTCTGACTAATACGACCGGTGGGGCAACGCTGGTTGAAGAGAGTGTTTCGCAACCAATGCCGGGGCCGGGCGGGATTCTGGTTCGGGTATGTGCGGCAGGGGTGATCCCTACCGAGCTTGGGTGGTACCCGACGACGCATACGAAGACAGGTGAGACGAGAAGCGGCGCTGTGCCGGGGCATGAATTCTCGGGGATAGTCGCAGCGGTGGGAGACGGTGTGACCGGCGTTGAGATTGGACAAGAGATTTATGGGATGAACGATTGGTTTGCTGATGGGGCCACGGCAGAGTATTGCGTCACGCTGCCGGCTTCGATTGCGGCCAAACCGAAGTCACTGTCGCATATTGAGGCGGCCTCTGTCCCCATTAGTGCGCTGACAGCCTGGCAGGGGCTGTTTGACCGGGCGAAACTACAGGCTGGCGAGCGAGTGCTTGTCCATGGCGGCGCGGGTGCAGTGGGGATCTTTGCTGTTCAGCTGGCGCGATCGCGGGGCGCGCATGTGATTGCTACGGCCTCGGAGCAGAATCTTGCCTTTGTGTCGGGGCTTGGGGCCGACGAGGTGATCGACTATCGGAAAGAACGATTCGAAGATCGCGCTGGAAAAGTTGACGTTGTATTCGATACGGTTGGGGGCGAGACACTGCAGCGCTCGTGGGGGACGTTGAAGAAGGATGGCAGGATGGTCGCCATCGCATCCGACGTCGAAGGGACAGACGATCCTAAGTTGAAGGCTGCGTTCTTTATTGTGGAGCCGAATCGTGAGCAATTGGAGGGAGTTGCGCGGACCCTCGATGAGGGTACGCTGCGAACGTTTGTGAGCGCTACTGTGCCGTTTGAACAGGCGGGACAAGCCTATGCAAACGGACAGGTGTCTAAAGTGGGACCGGGGAAGATTGTTGTTGCCATTGCGGAATAAACCGGCCCGCTATAACTCGCGCGTGATGAAGCCCAGCTTCATCGCATAGGCGATAGCGACGGCAAGGATGAATGCGATGATCGTCCATGTGGTGTTGCAGAGGCGTTTGCGCACTGCCTGGGCGCCGATGATGACAAGGAGTAGACCGAGCGCCAGGAGAACGCCGTCGGCTATGAAATAGCGCGCGCCGGCGGTAGTAACGGTGTTGCTCCAGTGGAGGTTGAAGGGATGCAGGAAGCTGCCTGCCGCGAATACGAGGAGGAAGAGAAGGAACTGAAGGAAGGTGAAGAGAAATTTTTTCATGGATGTGCGCTTGTGTTCGTATTGAATTTGTTGGAGTGCTAGTCGTGGTAGCGCTTCTCTCCTGCGGGAATAGCGATGTCGAGGCGGTTTTGCTGGGGAGGAAGCGGGCAGGTGGCGAAGGGCGTATAGACGCAGGGTGGGTTCTGGGTGCGATTGAAGTCGAGGACTACGGTACCGGGTTTGTCGAGACCGTTGCTGGGCAGGGATGAGTAGAGGAAACGACCGGCCTGATAAGTTGAGGTCTTGCTGGTAGTGTCGCGGAAGATGAAGAAGAGGGTCTTGTCGGCGGGGTCTTCTATGACGGGTTCGAGGCGCACGGTCTGGCCGTTGAGAGTGAATTCGGCGGTACCGGGAGATGGCTCGTGGCTGATCTGACCGAGGACGTTGGGGATGGTGAGGTTGTGCGGTGGGTTATTGGGAATCCACTTCGCTGTAACGACGTAGCGTGGGTCGGGGGCGTACCAGTTGAGTCCGTGAAAGCTGGTTCGGGTAGAAGCCTGCGCGTCTTTGACGCGGAGATAGAGTCGATCGCCGCGCTTGATCACGATCATCAGCAAGCCACCGTTGCGGAGCTCGGAGGGATGGTTGTCGTCGTGGGAGAGCTTTGTGGACGTGGCGGGTTTGCCGTCGAGGGCCGTGCCTGCAGGGAAGCCTCCGGCGGGCGGCATCAGGGTGACGGTGTCATTGGCGACATGAAATGTAGCGAGATGAGCTGGGGCGTGCTCGAGCTGCAAAGTGTTGCCGGGAGCAGAGCCTACTGTGGTATCGCCGGGCTTAAGCCACTGCAGAGCGACCAGTGAGAGCCAGCCCTCGGGCGACGAGAGGTTTTTTGCTCGCTCGGCGCGGAATTGGGCGATCTGCTGTGTGTATGCAGCATTGGAGTTGGTTTGGCTTGCTGCGGTCAGAGTGAGCAACGCGATGCAGAAGAACTTTTTCATCAGTGGTGGTCTCGTGATGAGTTTAGCGCGGTGCTGATGGAATGAGGCTTAAAAGAAGATGCCGCCTCATCGTTGTGGATGAGGCGGCATGAATTTGTAACTGGTTAGAAGGTTGCTGCGCTGGCAGCCTCCTTGGTGATCTCGACGGAACCCTTGAGATCGGCTGAGGCTGACGAGTCGCCGACGAGGATGCCGAACTTGCCGGGGGCGATGTTCCATTTCTTTGCCTCGGCGTCGTAGTAGGCGAAGGATCGGCTGTCGAACTCAACGGAGACGTGCTTGGTCTCGCCGGGCTGAAGTGCGACTTTCTCGAAGCCTTTTAGCTCTTTCGCAGGGCGTGGGGTTTTGGCGTGATCATCGGAGACGTATACCTGAGCGACGTCTGCTCCTGCACGGTCTCCTGTGTTGGTGATGTCGAAGGTGACGACGGAGTGGACGCCATTGGGTTTAACCGAGAGGTTGGAGAATTTGAAGGTGGTGTAGGAGAGACCGTATCCGAAGGGATAGAGCGGTTTGACGTTGTTGTGCTCGTAGCCGCGATAGCCAACGAAGATGCCTTCCTTGTAGATGACGCGGTTCGAACCCTCTTCGGGATAGTAGTTGGCGTAGGTGGGATTGTCTTCCGCCTTACGCTCGAAGGTAACGGGAAGGTGGCCAGAGGGATTGACGTCGCCGAAGAGGACTTCGGCCAATGCGGTTCCGCCTTCCTGTCCGCTATACCAGTCTGCGATAAAGGCAGGGACGCTATCGATCCATTCGGTCGAATCTACGTTGCCGCCAGCGGTGACGGCGACGATGGTCTTCTTGTTTGCAGAAGCAATCGCACGAATGAGTTCGTCCTGACCAAAGGGCAACGCGAAGGTACGATCGCCGCCTTCAGACTCGCTGTCGGCGTCGAAGCCTGCAGTTACGAGAACAACGTCAGCTTTGGCTGCGAGTTCCTTGGCTCTTGCGCTGACGACCTTGCTCTGATCGACGATGGCGAAGCGGAGCCGACCGCCGACGGGCGAGTGACGAGAGTCTTCGACGACGATCTTGTGAAGACCGGCGGACAAATCAAGCGTGACATGAGGCTGCATCGCGCGGACTAGCTTCCAGTTATCGATGATGAGTTTGTCATCTACATAGACGCGGTTGCCTGTTCCTTCACCAGAGCCCTGGAGAGCGACGATGTATTTCCCTGCTTGAGCGGCGTTGTAGTAGCCGGACCAACGGCGTGATACCTCGTGCTTGTTGCCGGACTGGAAGAGTGCGGCGGCCGCAGCCGGGTCGTCCATGAAGCTTTCCCAGTTGATGCCAGCATAGTTGATGTGTGGGGTAACGGCGGTGATGGGAGTACCGGAGAGCTCACTGTTTTGGAAGGTTTCCATCTTGAGGCCGGGTTTGCCATTCTGCTGCTCAGTGACGAAGTCAGTGGTGCGAGCTGCCTCGGAGATGGTGGGAACGCCGCGATCGTAGAAGGTGGTAGCGCCTGAGCCGAGATACGCGCCTACACCCTCAAGCGTGCTGACGGTGTGGAAGGGGATGGCGCGCGCACTGCCTCCACCGACGGGGACTCCGGGAAACGCATTCGGACCAACGACGAGGATAGAGTGAATCTGTGTTTTGTTAAGCGGCAGAAGCTTGTTGTCGTTCTTGAGAAGAACCATGCTCTCGCGAGCGGCATCGAGTGCGACTGCCTTATTCTTTGCATCGAAGAAGGAGATGGAAGGATCGGTCTGGGTGCGATCGAGCCAGCCGAAGCGTCCTGCGGTAGAGAGGATGTTTCGAACTTTTTGATCGATGGTTGCCTCCTTGACCTGGCCACTCTGGATGGCAGGGAGGAGATTCTTGCGGTTCATGAATGCGCCTGTGGGCATCTCGAGATCGAGACCGCCATTGGCCGCGGCCACTGCGTCGTAGGTGGCGACCCAGTCCGACATCATGACGCCGTTGAAGCCCCATTCTTTGCGGGCGACATCAATGTTCAAATAGCCATTCTGCGTCATGTGCTGGCCATTGGTCATGTTGTAGGAGTTCATGATGGAACCGACGTGGGCTTTGCGGACGGCGTTCTCGAAGGTCGGCAGGTAGATCTCGCGCATGGTGCGCTCGTCGATGATGGAGTCAGAATCGTGGCGCAGAAACTCGGAGTTGTTGCCCATGTAGTGCTTGACGGTGGCGCTGACACCCTGTGTCTGCATGCCGGTGATGTAGTCGACGGTCATGTTCGCCGCGAGGAATGGGTCTTCGCCGAAGTACTCGAAGTTGCGACCATTGCGTGGAGAACGATAGATGTTTACTCCAGGGCCGAGCATGTAATGGATGCCACGAGCCCGGGCATCGCGGCCGATTCCCTCACCCACGCGTGTCGCCAGGTCGCGATCCCAAGTAGCGGCGAGGCCGATGCCGGAAACGTAGGTAGTGGAGGGAAAGCCTGCGTTGCTACGAACGCCGTAGGGACCGTCGGACATCTCGAAGGCGGGAAGGTTCAGACGAGGCATGGCGCGGACCGCGAAACCTGTTCCCCCGATGTAGTCGATCTTCTCTTCGAGGGTCATCTTCTGGACGATGGCATCAACCCTGGCGCGCAGGGCATCGCTATCGGGCTGTGGGGCCTGGGCGAAAGCCGAAGCGACGCTCAGCAAGACTGCGGACAACAAAGACGCTGTGCGCGCCTTTGGGGGGCTTACTTTCTGCATGGGTACTTACTCCTGTGTTCGTGGGTGATTTTTTGTGCGGAAATGATTTGGATTACGGATAGGTGGCTGGGCCGGGAAGGACGTGGATGGTGTGGAACCATGCCTCGACGAGACGCGGCCAGTGGGTTACGGGAAGATCAGTGGGGCGCAAGCCGTAGCCGTGGCCTCCCCGCGCGTAGAGATGGAGTTCGGCGGGGACCTTTGCCTCTTTGAGCGCCTGAAAATAGAGGAGTGAATTTTCTTCGTGCACGGGATCGTCTTCAGCCTGAAGGAGGAACGTTGGCGGAGTATTTGGCGTGGGCTCGACTCCGTGCGACAGCTTGTTCAGAGCAGGTGCGTCGGAAAGATAGCCTGGGTATAGGACCACGACGAAGTTGGGCCGTGCGTCGATTTCATTGAGAACGTCGCCCGCTCGCTTGTAGTCGGAGTGATTTCCCAGGACGACAACGAGATGACCTCCAGCAGAGAAACCCAGCACACCGATGCGTTTGGGGTCGATGTTCCACTCGGCCGCATGAGAGCGGGTGAGACGCATAGCTTGCTGGGCGTCCTCGAGATCTGCGGGATTCTCAGGGTAATGATCGCGGAAAGGAACGCGGTACTTTACAAGTACGCAGGTAACGCCGATGGAGTTGAGCCAGGTGCAGACTTCTGTGCCTTCGAGGTCGTAGGCGAGGATTCTATAGCCGCCGCCGGGAAAGACAAGGACGGCAGCCCCGGTGTTTTTCTCATCGGCTGGTTTGTATACAGCTAACGTTGGCGTGCTGACATTAGAGAGATGCATCAGCGGCTTGCCTGCGATCAAGGGATCGGCGGGCTTGGTGATATCAGCCTCGGGCGGCCCCTGGTATGTCTCGGGAGCGCCGTTGGGCCAGAGTGGAAGGGTGAATTGCTGCGCGTAGGCCAGGGGCACGGCAAGCAACAGAGCAACAACACAACAGAGGTTCTTTCGCACGCCAAACATAGTAATGCTTCACGGATACGCTTGGGAAAACGTTCCCTCTTTCGCTCTCAATTTAGAAGCTGGTTTCAAAAAGCTGATATCGGTGTTCGAGCTGCCATTGCTCGGCCGCTTTTTCGCTCGATTGAAGGAATGCGAGGCACTTTGCGGTGGGGCTGGCTCCTCCTAGTGGCTGTGAGGAGCAAGCAGGGTTGGTGCGGGTAAAGTCGTCAGGCTGTTGCCAGAGGCTCTCACCGGGAAGGAAGCTGTGCTCCAGCGAGGTTCGGGCCATCTTCTTCAGGTCGAGGTAGGAGAGGTTGAAGTCGAGCGCGGCGCGGGTGTACTCGTGCGTGAGGTCGATGCGCGAGACGCCCTCGTCGTCGGTGGAGAGAGCCACCGGAACGCCGGCAGCACGGTAGTTCGATAGCGGATGCCAGGCACCCGTAACGTTGAGGATGACATCATTCGAAGTCAGGTTGATCTCGGTCATGATGTGGCGAGAAGCCATTTCTTTGAGCAACGCGTTGGGTTCGTTCTCGTACATGACGTCAACGCCGTGCCCGATTCGTTCGGCGTGGCCGAGGTCGATAGCTTCGCGGATGTGGAAGCCGAGACCATCGGGCGGAACGAGTCCGGGAGCGAGCTCGCCGGCGTGGAGAGAGATATGCACCTTCGGATATACGCTGTGCAGGAAATTGAGCATTAGCATCTGACGGTGATACTCGGACATGGACATGTAGGCATCTTCAGGTTGTACGAAGTTAATGCCTACAACCCGAGGGTCTTGCGATGCGAGTTCGAAGCCGAGGAGAGTCTGGGCAAAGACCTGTTGCGGAGGAAAGGCGCGGAGGACCTGGTAGAGGAAGCGAATTTTGACTGAGCATGCGCGAGTGGCGGCAGCTTCGCCGCAATGCTCGATCTGGTTACGGGAGGCAAGGGCATCATCGAGTTCCTTGCGGTCGATGGCGACCTCATCGCGGAGACCACCAGCGAGCAAGGCATCACGAAGATGGCTGAGATCTTCGCGAGTGGTTCCGGTGGCGTCGCCTGTGCGATTCATGGCTGGGTCGGCGGGTGTGCTGGGCCAGGGGATGGTGGCGCTCAGTTTGGCAACATCAGAGAAGATGGGGGTTTCCATGATCTCGAGATACTGCTCATTCTGATCGGCGGCGCGGGTGGCTACTTCATCGAGCCACTCTCCGGTGTGGGATTTATCGATGCCGCTGAAACGTCCGAAGGTGGAGAAAAAGTGATTGTGCCCGCTGGTTCCAGCGCTTGGGACGAAGTTACGCATGGAAAAGGAATCGACCAGAGCGTCGTAGAGGGTCTGGTCCTTGAAAGCATCCGCGGCGCGCCGATTGCCTTCACCACAGACGGGTTGCGGAGGTATGCTGCGCGTGGTGGCGGAGGTCTTGAAGAGGCTGTAGTTCGCGGGATTGACGCAGAGGATGTCAGCTGCTGCATTCTTGATGAAGGTCTCGGCATAGACGGCTCCGGAGAGATGCATGTGCAGGTCTGCACCCTTGGGCATCTTGACGAGGAAGGCGTTGAGCAGCAATGGGCTTTGTTTTGCGGCGTTGAAGGCTCGGTTCGCACGCTGCTCCTGTGGCGTTGGAAGAGCTGTCGCTGGAGGCTTGAGGGCAGTAGGCGCTTTCGTGGGAGCCTGAGCTGGAGCGTTAATGGCGAGACACAGGGCTGCGGCAGAGAGGCTGGCAATGCGACGGAGCATGGGGCGTCCTTGTCGTTTTAGTATGAGCAAGAATATCGCGAGGCGGGCAGGTTGGCGTGATAGGCGTTAGATTGCTATACTTAGTTTGCGTTTGCGTTGTTGGCTCCTCACCGGCGACATGCTCCCCTGAAGAGGTTGGTGCAGTAAACGTGAATCGATGGAAATCGATGCGCACGGTGGTTCTTGGCGATCCCCGAAATAGCGTTTGAAATGCCAAGGCCAGATAGCTCAGTGGTAGAGCGCGGCCCTGAAAAGGCCGGCGTCGGCGGTTCGATCCCGTCTCTGGCCACCATTTTTTCAACAACTTACAAGCCCACTAGGCAACGATTACGTTCCAAAACGTTCCAAACGCGCGGCGGAGTCGGTTCGTCTTGCGTGTGTTTCTTGGGTCACTGGAATTCGCCCGTTGCGCGGAGGGTCGTTTAGTTGCAAAAATGCGTCGCTGGAAGATTACCCCTGGCTGCACCCGAGGGCAGCTTGTTGCTATTCGTTGTCACTCTACATCGGTGGCGGATTGTCGCGAATCTGCTGTGGTCGGCACCGCGACTTGCGACTCGGATAGGAGCAACGGTAATGCTCCGTTGAAAACCTAGCCGTTTATTTAGAATCAGAAGCGACCATGCCTAAGCTCGATTGGCTCACACGAAGCGATGACGAAAAAACTGCTGCCAGCGTTCCCTATCGGCTGCTGAAGACTGTACCTGAGCTCTCCTACGGTGATCCGAACACGGAAAATAGACTGATCCAGAAGAACAACCTGGAGACCCTGAAGGCACTCGTGCCTCCAGGTGATCACAAGGTCAGATTGATGGAGAACACATTTCATGGCTAAGACGAAGAAACCAAGCCAAACCCCGGCCCTGCCGTTTCCAACTACTATTGAATCGCTGCACCGGGAAGGCAATTGGCTCTGGATACCGCTGCGTAAAGAGTGGCGAGACGTGACCACAAAGCCTGAAGAGATCGTTCGCCAAAAGTTCATTCGCGCCTTGGTCGAACAGTATGGCTATGCTCTGGAGCAGATGGACCAAGAGAGGCGCACTCAGCACGGGCACAAAAGCCCACGCGCCGACATTGTGGTCTGGGAATCAGCTGCCGACAAACATGCTTCGCCTTCCCGTTCTCCTGTTCTTGTTGTCGAATGCAAAACCGATGGCATCGAGATTCAGGAAGCCGACTACTATCAGGGCGAATCTTACTCCCGCGCTGCGGGTTGCGAGTTTTTCGTCGCAACCAATGTCCGGCACACCACACCGTTCAAGCTGGTGCCAGGGCTCCCCGGTGAATTCGTTGCCATTAATGAAATCCCCAAGGCGTCGGACTGGGGCAACACCAAGCGCCTAAAGGAAATCCGCCAGTCTTTGCGAGCGTTCAATCGCAAAGAATTTCAGGACTTGCTTTTCGATTGCCACTGCATTTTGCGCGACGTTCACAAGATGGACCCGGGACGCGCCTTTGACACCATCTCAAAGATTCTCTTTATCAAGATGTACGTGGAGCGCTCTCGTTTGCACGGAACATTCACCACGGACTTTCTCGACCTTCGCGCCGTGTCCCGAATGCCCAATGACCCTCTGGTTCACGACGGCCTTTTCAATCTGACCAAAGACTACTTCAAAGCTGACGATCTTTTTAGCGCTGCTGACAGACTCGACATTTCGGAAGGAACATTTCGTCGCATCGTCAAGCATCTCGAACGCTTCGACCTCTCCAAGACTGGAGACGACATTAAGGGACTTGCCTTCGAGAAGTTTCTTGGCACCACGTTCCGGGGAGAACTGGGGCAGTTCTTTACGCCGCGTCCGGTTGTCGAATTCATGGTTGACCTGCTCAACCCGCAAGAGAAGGAGTTGATATGTGATCCGGCCTCCGGTTCGGGCGGCTTCCTGATTCGGGCCTTTGAGCACGTGCGCTCGCAGATAACTGCAAGTGTTCAAAAGCAAAAAGACGGTGAGCGTAGCCGTATTGAAGCGCTGGACCTTTCAGAAGAAGAGGAAGAACGCCAGATTGCAGAGGCATTTTCCCGGCTCAATCGTGAACTGCTTCCAAGTGGTGATGACAACAAGCCTATCGACACTCGCGTTGGCCGTCTGGCATGGCAGTGCATCTATGGTACCGATGCGGAGCCACGCGCTGCCCGCACCGCCAAGATGAACATGATTATGCACGGAGACGGGCACGGAGGCATTCACTACCACGATGGACTTCTCGACATCAATGGCATCTACAGTGGCCGCTTTGATGTGGTGCTTACCAATCCGCCATTTGGCTCCAATGTGGGTGCCGATCAAAAAGTAGGCGGCAGCGAAGAGACCCGCGTTCCAAACGATCAGCCTTACCTTGACCGTTGCAAGAAGCGCTATGGCGCTCAATGGGAAGAGTGCCATGAACGTTTGATTCAAGCCGCCGCCGAGAAAATGCCCATTCTCAATCTGTTTGAGATCGGCAAGGACAAGAACAATCGACCGACAGAGCTTATCTTTGTCGAGCGCTGTCTCAATCTGATGCAGCCCGGTGGACGCATGGGCATTGTTCTTCCCGATGGCAACCTGAATAACCCGTCGCTTGCATGGTTGCGCCGCTGGGCCGAAGGCCGCGCCAAGCTGCTCGCAGTGGTGAGTCTGCCTGAAGAGACGTTCCGTTCCAGCAACGCCACGGTCAAGGCTTCACTGGTTTTCATGCGCAAGTTCACTGATGCTGAAGCCGATGCATGGAAGGCCGCGTGGACGCAGGCGCACTCGGAACTTGATTCAGGGGCTTCGATGCTGAGCGCGATGCCCTGCATTCCGGTTACGCACCGCGCATCGTTACGGGCGAGAGCGCCAAAGTCGAAAAGTATCTGGCCACGCTCGAAAAGCTTGGAGTGAGTCGCGCTTTGCCAGGTTGGGATCGCGGCGAAGCCCCCGCATACCCGCGTGGTATCGGACCCACGACGCAAGGCAGGCCCGCATGGACCGACAGTGTTTCCGCAAAGCACAAAGCCGATGCACTCAAGATCAAACGTCTGGCCACGTCCGCGTTATCGGCGGTTCAAAAGACCAGCGATGCCCTACTCTCCGAACTCAAGGCCAAGTACCGCGCCATCGACGAGGCGCACAGCGCGGCGCTCTGGACATGTGTGCGCAAACTGTTCGATTATCCGGTGTTCATTGCCGCGCCGAAGGCCGTTGGAATCACTTCGACCGGCGAGACCGGAGAAGGCGTGCCAAACGATCTGCCCGCTTTGCTCGCGGCTTATCGTGACTTTGAAACTTGGCTTGAACAGGGCTTAAATCCGGAGTCAATGCCAAATTTTCCAGTTCCCTCCGCTGCGTAATCCGGCGGTGGAGGGATATTGAGCGCTGGATTGAAAAAGATGCTAGTGAACTGCGCACGAGTAGCTTTCCGCTCGTGCCCTTGCGCGATGTTCTAGTGGAGCGTCGTGAACCCGTAATCGTGAATGGCAGGCTGGGAGACTGGCAAGCCATCACCATCAAGTTTTCGGGGGCCGTGATTCCCCGTGACCGTGCCGATGCGTTTAAGGGCGCTATGTTCGCGGCCTATCCCGGCGATCTTCTATTCTCCAAGATCGACGCACGGAACGGTGCGATTGGCTTGATTCCCGAAACAATCGAGAAGGCCGTCGTCACCAGTGAATACCCAGTGTTCATTCCGAAGCCTGAGAAACTGCGGCCTCTCTATCTGCGCCACTTATTGCAAGCCGCTCACTTCCGGGCCGATTTGCAGAGTCGAGCATCGGGCACCAGTGGCCGCAAGCGCGTCACCCCTGAGAGCTTCCTAAGCCTTTCTGTGCCATTGCCTACATTGGAAGAACAAGATGCACTGATGGCAAGCTACACTTCCGCGCTTGATCTAGCAGCGCAACAGGAACAAGACGCTCACACCAGAGAGCGTGAAGGCTTGCAGGCATTCGAATCCGCATTGGGAGTGGCAGCACCTCCGCCGCTACCGGATCGGCCTGTATTCATAGCGCAATTCAAGGATTTAGAACGCTGGAGTCACGAAGGGATACTGGATCGGTCTGTCATGTTCAATTCTGGCGAGTCCGACGAGCACTACCTACAAGTTGCACTTGGAGACGTTATCGCGGACCTTGAAAACGGCTGGAGCCCTAAATGCCTCAACCGTCCGGCAAAGGCAAAGGAATGGGGTGTGCTCAAGCTTGGAGCAGTGTCCTTCGGAGAGTATGACGAATTGCAGAATAAAGCTCTTCCTGCTCATTTAAAGCCAAAGAGCGAGTTGGAAGTCAGGCAAGGTGAAGTTCTTATCAGTCGTGCAAATGTTATTCGTCTCGTTGGAGCTTGCGCCATCGTTCGAGAGACCCGCTCCCACTTGATGCTTTGCGACAAAATTTTTCGAGTCGTTTTCCGCGAAAAGTCACCGATTGATCCTGAGTTTCTCGCCGAAGCAATGAAACTTTCGACCGTTCGCCAGCAGATTGAGGCAGCGGCCACCGGAACGTCTCCGACGATGAAGAATATATCCAAACCGTCGCTGTTGAGCCTCACGTTCCCAATTCCGCGAGGACCGGACGGCCTGAAGACTCAACAAAAGCTTATCTCTGCTCTTCGGATAGCCCGGGCATCAGCAACATCTTTGAGGCAGAAAGCAAAGCATCTGAGGTCTACAGCCTGGACCAGTTTCGAGTCGTCAATATTCGACGAGACAAAGACGCCCGCTGACAGTGTTTTTGCAACGAATGATGATTTCATTGAAGGACAAGAACTCTGCCAATTTCAGACAGCGTGAACAAAGGTGACCGGCCTCCGCGTTGATCAACGGAATGAATAACTTACTGTCTGCCAATAGATAGTTTCAACTTCTCCGCATGCCTGCCGATAGTTGATAAAGGAGCAAGCTTTAATAATTCCTTGCATCCGCTCACGTATTGTCGCATCATATTCACAGCTCATCCACCAGGTTGTGGAAGGAGATACGAGGCCGCCCACCAGGGCGGCTTCAGCCTTTTAGATCCTGCTCTTTTCCCACTCCAGTCTAAGCTTTCGTCGTTGATTGTTGTGCTCGACATAGAAAGCAGTCCAGGGGAGATACATTGGACCGGTCTCAGTCGTTCGCTCGGCAAGGATGAGGAGGTAGCTGAAGTCTGCTATGCTGATCGCAATTCTCCGCTGTCCCTTTCTCTCCTGCTCCCAGACGGGCAATTGCTGAACGTTTTCTTGTTCGATCATTGGCCGTGGCCAGCATATGCGCTCAGTTCGTCTAAGGTCAGGCAGTCGATCAGCTTCAACTTCACCCTCCGAAACCAAGTGCCAAAATGTAGCCTCTTTCTCTTGTTCCATTGGGTACCGCTTTAGACCCATTCGACAGTTTCTAAATGACGGTCTGGATTGCACAAAATCTCTACAGAAGTGGGTATAGACCGCTTCCAGATAAGGGTGCCAGCTTCCGTTGTGATCGGCCAGCAGTATGAGAGCGGGTAGCCAATCGTTCATCAGACTTGCGGCTCCCACACGAAGATGTTGAACTTGCGCTCGGAAAGCCAAGTGGTTTTATCAAGTGCTCTGCCAGTGTGGGTCTGAAGCATCTCTATGAGTTTCACTTTCGCCGTACTGTCCTGAAGATGCCGAGCTGCGTACGAAACAGCTCCAGTCAGCAGGTCTGTCAGTTGGATCAAACCTACCTCGTGCGAACGGAGCACCTGGAGGTCTTCCAAAACTTCATGTGAGAAGTCACGCATTTTGTTGCAAAGAACGTCATGTAGCGTCCTTATCCTCTCGGCACTTTTAGTGTCTTTGATATCCAGATAGACGCGAAATCTATCACCACTGCTGCTCGTCACCAGGTGCCGCAATAATTGGTAGTACATCTTGTGATACCAGTCATCGTGAGTCTGATCGAAAACGTCATGTTGTAAGCTCTGCTTCGACGCGATCACTGCTCGGTAGTGAAGTTGGGGGTCATCCAGAAAGACGGTAATCACATCAAGGAAAAAATCGACTTTCGAGGGCGATACACCGCCCCACTTGATTTCAAGATGTGGGGATAGACCGTGACGGGCGCGAACCTGACGTAGTGAGTCGGCCACGTCCCGAGCGTGATCCTTTGGACAAATGATGGCTCCAAGGACCATCACAGGTTTGCCATCATTAGGCAGATGGCAGCTTTCATCGCAGTAGATATTCTGAATTGACATTTAGTTTCAATCAGCATCATAGAACAGAATTGCGCTTCTAACCCTCTATTTTTGAATAGGTTATGCCTTCTCCCTTTAATCGCCCATGCTGATTCTCATGCCAGAGTGGTTCCGACACCTTTTCTCAGTCCGGTCCAGAGGTGAAGGATCAGACTGCTCGTCAGCGTTTCACCCGTCGAAGCCGCTGGCTACTTCGGACAAGAACTACAGACCTGCGACCTTCGGGAGGACGAGACTGTCATAGTGGGACCTGTGTCCTTCTTATCAGCTCTGTGGCAGCAGGGAATGATCTCCTGGGTTGCCACACCCGCATGGCGGTGATGCCTTGTCCATGCCCAAAGCGAACGAAGCGATTTGCTAACGTAGTGGATTCCTGTCGCGCGATAGTGCGAAGCGTTGCTCGGCATCGACCACGTCAATCTGTGACATCTTTCACCACGTTCAAAGCAGCTCTGGTTAGGAATCCGTGTCCTACCCCATCGACGGTACGATCGTCGCTTTCGGCCCACTCCCGGTCGGATTATCTACTTCGGCGTAACGATGTCGACCCTCAACTCACTACTGTCGAACTTTGCAGGCCTCCCGTCCTGGATAAAGACAGGCCTCACCGGTAAGTACGACGTCAAGTATCAGATAGAGCTGCCCCCACTATGGCAGGTAGGGACGGTTGTGGCCGCGCCATCAAAGAATTAGCGGAACGGGTATGGTCTACAACCTTTACGTTGCTGACCACTCTTGGAGGGCGGAGTCGGGCGACGTAAAATCAATAACTTAGCATGGCCAACCGCACGAGCCTTTCTGACCAGCGCAGATTCTTGTCCGGAAGACTCCCCCGAGTCCATATCCAGCACTTCTCCCTTGTAGGTTGAGGTTAGAGAGGATGGGTGATGCGAGCGGTGCAATTCAGACTGCTTGAATCCCAACAGATTTGTTATGCGTCCACGCTCAAACATTGAATTGCGTCTGGTGCTCTTGAGCGACACGCACCAGTTGGAGCAAGAAGTTACCGTTCCATTTGGTGACATCCTGATCCATGCCGGCGACCTGACCATGTTCAGTAGAAGCTCCGCCGAGATTGAGGACTTTAACCGGTGGCTTGCTGAGCAGCCTCACCGCCACAAAATTGTCGTCCCCGGCAACCATGAATTCTTCCTCGAAGCTGATCCAGTCGGGCGATTCCGCCTCAGCAACGCCACAGTCCTCATCAACGAGGATGTGAAGATCGATGGTTTGCGCATATGGGGTTCCCCAGTTACGCCGCTCTACGGCGGAGCTTTTGGTATGAATTCCGACGAAGAGCGCCGGCGACTCTATGCCAAGATCCCAGACGACATCGATGTCCTCATCACTCATGGGCCACCCTACGGAATTCTGGACTCCACGCCTGATTCCGGAGTCCATGCTGGCTGCCATGAGCTGCTTCTCGCTGTCAGGCGCATCAGGCCAAAGCTCCATGTCTTCGGCCATGTCCATGGAGCCCATGGAATTTACTCCTCTGATGAGACGACATTCGTCAACGCAGCCCTCTTTGGCAGGCACGGCGACCTCGATAAGGAACCCATTGTCCTTCGGATGCGTTCTCATCGAAAGTTTCCGCTCTGAGTCCACACACGCCCGGACAGCTCCGTAGGTTAACCGTGCTGAACAACAACATCAGATCGGAGACAGATATGTTGAAGGTTAAAGCCGTCCGCGATGGTGAGAACCAAATCATCGGCACCACGACCAGCGGTTTTGCCAACGGTGATACCGTGGCACGCGATAGAAGCGGCAAAATTCTTGGCCACTCAAATAGCAAATTCGGCAACACGCGTGACACAAGCGGTCGCCTGGTAAGCTCCAATGCGGACGATGTAGGTCTGCTGTTTCGCAAGTAAGGGCGGCGAACATGAAACTTCAGCTCAACGACTTCGCTACCCGATCGGTTGTACTGCGTCGATCAATCGAGCGACATCAGCAGTGGATCGAGCAGACCCTCGGAGTGCCGCTCGCCGAATCTGTCATCTTGGAGACTGGCAGCAATTTGGCGCAGGTTGGGATAGAGAAGATCCTAGAGCATACCTCGCCAAATTATGTGACATCGCGGGAGATCAGACGGCTGCGACCTCTCGTCGCCAAGGCGGAACTCCCCCTGGGGTTCCCGCCGCTCATAGGGCACGGTGGAACTCATGCAAAACTCGATCTTAGGGCTGCTCTGCTGGAGGAGAAGTCGAGAAAAGCTACTTCAAGACTGGAGTGGATGGATTGCCCCGTCGCACTCCACCTGCACACCATTGCTGCCCCCGTTGTAGCCATGAACGTCAGTTTCTTTAATGGTCCCGGCAGTGATGACGAAAACCAGACGGCTATCCTGGTTGCCAGGCGTAATTGCTACCCACAGGTGGTCCATCTTCTTGAGGACATCGGCCGGATGGGTCGCACCCCTCAGTTACACATCCTGCACGGTGGGACGCAGCGTGTGGAGCACTGCAGATGGGACGACTTGGTTTTAGATCCCGGCGTAGTATCGCTCCTGAAGAATGACTTCGAGAACTTCTGGGTGCGGGAGCCATGGTTTAGGGAAAAGCGGCTTCCGTTCCGGAGGGGTTATCTCTTGCACGGGCCGCCGGGTAATGGGAAGACAACTGCGATCCGCGCGATGATGTCGAGCCGTGGACTGACCGCCTACACGTTGCGCTTCTTCGACTCGCGGATTGACGACAATGATCTGGATTCACTGTTCGAGCGTGCTTTAGATAACCGCCCATCGATTGTCTTGTTCGAGGACCTCGATCGTGCCTTTCCGAAGACAGGCGAGACCAGGAGCAATATCAGCCTCCAGCAGTTACTTAATTCTCTCGATGGCGTTGGGAGTGGCGAGGGGATTGTTGTCGTGGCCACAGCCAATGAACCGGCGATTCTGGACCCGGCGATTCTGCGACGCCCAGGGCGCTTCGATCGAGTGGTTCATTTTCCCAATCCAGGTTCGGATCTGCGGTGCGAGTATTTCCAGAGACTGAATCCGACCTTTGCTCCTGATGATCTCGGGGCTGTCACGCAAGAGTCGACCGGTTTCTCCTTTGCCCAACTCCGTGAAACATATGTCATGGCCGGGCAAAGCGCCTTCGAGCGAAACGACGAGATCCAAGCTGATGATCTGTTATCGGGGATTCGCTCGCTGCGCAAAGGGTTCTTGCATGGCTCAAATCGAAATGGCTCCGCAGGGTTTCACCCCCAGCCGAAGGAGTGACTGCGTGAAGCGTGCTGCTCTATATATGAGGGTCTCGACGGTCGATCAGAATCCCGAGACGCAGGGCATTGAGCTTCGGCAGTTCGCCCACCAACGTCGGTTCGAGATCGTCCAGGAATACATTGACCACGGCATCAGCGGTACTAAATCACGACGGCCTGCTCTCGATCAATTACTGAAGGACGCACATCGCCGACGTTTTGATGTCGTGGTTGTTTGGTCCTCGGATCGAATGGCCAGAAGCACCAAGCATTTCCTCCAGGTGCTCGATGAGTTGAACGAATTGGGAATCCAGTATCTGTCACAGCGAGAATCGATTGATACTGATGGCCCACTTGGCAGGGCGGTTGTTGTGATCATCTCGGCTATCGCTGAATTGGAGCGCAGTCTTATCGTTGAGCGTGTCCGCGCCGGAATGCGCCGAGCTAAGCTCGAAGGGCGACGTATCGGCAGATCACCTCTGGATGTCGATAAGGCGGCTATTGTGCGAGATCGGTTAGCCGGGATGTCTCTGACGCAGGTTGCTAAAAAACACCATCTGTCGCGGGCGAGCGTTGTGCGCTTCGTTCATGAGGCACAGACTGCCAGGAAGGAAGCTGATCAAGCGGAATGATTCACTCCAAAGAGCAGCTAAGACCTGAACCAATTCCCTGCCCGCAGTGCAGTGCCGCCGGGATCTGCCCAACCTGCAAGGGGACAGGAAAGTCCGGGTACTTCCTGAGGACGCCTCCGGCCGATGCCAGGATATGCTGGCGGTGTAAGGGGACGTCGCAGTGCGACCAATGCCTGGGGAAAGGAAAAGTTGAACCGCCACGCTTCCACTCATACATAAAAGTGAAGACCTCGCTGAACAGGCCCACGTCGATTACAGCCGCTGCGATCACCGGTGCAACATGGCGCTTCATCGATGTGCCGGAAACCGTAGAACGGCTATCTTACGAAGAACAAAAAGCATGGGTGACAGAACGAATTCGCAGGCACTTTTTGGAAGCCAAAGAAGAGTGCACTCTCTTTGGGAACATTACGGGATACGTCTGGCATCTGGGTCCAGAGAAAAGAATCGATTGCGATACGGAAGGCAATGCCCTTTAGCTACCTTTAGAACTCAAAAGAGTACAGAACCAATGCTTCATCGCTGGACGAGGTCATCCAGGAACTCAGAGGAAGGCTCAACACTCGTCACAAGCAGGAAGGCCCTGGAGCGAGTGCATGCAACATAGAGCAGCTGGCGCTCTGTGTTGTAGACATCCTCCAAATCGCCTTCGTCAGCGACTGTCTCAATGCGCTCCTGTGACGGAATCACTTCATCATCGCAGGCAATCACCGCAACCGCGCGAAACATGTTAGCGCTCTCCACACCCGGCGGCAGTATCGGCCGGGTGTTCCCGGATCACCAAGACTTCTGCTGGATCTCGAACTAAGTCCGAGATAAGGTCGCATGCCACCGAGGGAAGTGCGGGGAGGGGCCAGCGGTCTTGGGGTGGGGTCAGGGGTGCAGGGGGCTTGCCCCCGCATGACCTGTTAAGCATTCACGCTCTGCGTGTGGGTGTGGAACTTTCCCTCCACCCGTTACCCCTGTCCCCTTTCTTGGTTCGCTTACTCTGTCGCCTTCTTATGACTCGTTCTGGGTGGCAGTCCTGTGCGGGAGGCTAGCTAGCGAAATGCCGCCTATCCCCATACTGAACGACCGAACTAGAGAGACAGTAGCCCCACGTACCAACCCCCATAGATGACACCACTACACCTACTTCTCGTGTTTTGCTGAAGACAAAATGAGGCCCCGACATTTTGTGACTAAGCGTTTCGCTGGACTCGTTCTCTGATAAACGGGCAAACCGCCTGCCCCCGGGTATTGACCTGTATATACCCCGTCGGGGAGGAGAGCGATTAATGACCAGTACGATGCCTATCTTTAAGGTATTGCGGTTGATCCGCGATGCCCGCTCAACAAAACATGCAGACCGCGCTCTGCTCAATGCGCTCGCCCTGCGCTGCGATCCACGTAAGAAGTTCGCATGCTGGCCCTCATATCGGCAGTTGGCGCTGGACACACTGCTCGATGAGGTTACGCTTCAGCGGGCAGCGCGGAGGCTTGAGGATGCAGGTCTGATTAAGCGCACGATCAGGGCCAACCGCTCCAATCTGTTCTTTCTGAATATCCCGAAGTTGATCGAGCAGGCCGACTCGGTGAAGAAAGCCGAGGCTCGGGATGCTGATCCGTGCGAGTCGCCGTTCGAGCAGCCAACTCTCGACGACACCGAGGACGATAACAACGGTGACGACAACTGGTATGAGGGGGAAGAGTAATGCGCAGTCCCATCACCTTCTCCCTGTCCTCACTGTATAACGTCGGGCGTCTCAGCGAGTTGCAGCGGGAGATTGCGGTACTCGAAGAGGCCCTTCGTCCGCTCCAGACACGCTACGACACCGTGAAGGCTGAGTACAATGCAACAGATCTTAAATTCTGTACCGAACGCGATGAAATCGCACGAGATGTTTGGGAAAAGAAGGAGGCGTTCGAAGCGACAAGCAAAGCCCGCGACGCGGTAACAGCTTACAATTCTGAGTACAAAAAGTACTACTACGTCGTCGAGAAAAACGAGAAGAGTAAGTTCTTTGACCGCGCGAAGCTCGACGCCTATGAGGCCTATGACGCGGCGGAGGCCGCGTATAAAGAGGCAAAATCCAGGTACCCTGATCGAGGGCCAGTGCGTCTCGTTGAGGACGATCTTCGCCAGGCCTCCAATGCCCTGGAAACTCAGAAGCGCAAGATTGACCGGGCGAAAAAAGAGTTGGTCGAGGTGATGGCCAATCTCCCTGATGGAACAGCAGCTCTCTCGGTGGAGTCGCTCGACTATCTCTCGACCTTCAGCATCGAGGGTCTGGACATTGACCTCGAACCCACTAACGGTCCTGGTGATAATGACTGGAGTCTGCCGAAATTGCTCGCGATGGTACGCGGCGAGACCCCGTTCACCTGTGACGAATGCGAAAACGGGAATCTGATCTTCACGTCTCCCTCCCATCCTGTACGGATCGTCTCGATGACGGATGGAGGCACTGGGCTTGTATGGCCCGGTCTTCACGGGCGTTGAAGCAGAACCCAACCTTTTTGCGGGGTGCGGTTCCGTCCCGGTTCGCTCATCATCGCCTTCATAGCCTCGAAGTTTGGGAATCTTTGAAACTCTCCGCCAAAGAGCAGATGGAATGGATCTCGCAAATTCCGGAGTCCGCCAGCGACCTCAACGGCTGGCTGCTGCTCGGGCCTCCGGGAACGGGCAAGACAACATTCGTCACCGCCGCAATCCACGATTGGCTTACCTTGCGTGCCATCGAAAGACCCGATCTTCTCGAATCTCATTTTAATCGTAGGGAGCCGTACAACCCGCAGCAATTGAATTATTGGTTCACGGTTACCGATAAGTGGCTCAACGATGTGGAGGAGTGGAAGTCCCGGGATTATGGTGCCGAAGATCAGCCCGAGCCTCCCTCGGTGACACCGGAAGCGATCGCGACGATGACGGAGGAGACCGGCGTCCGCCCGATTTTGTTCCTCGACGAAGTCGACAAGATTGGCAACCCTACTCCGCGCCGCCTGCAGCTCCTCTATGGCCTCATCAACGAGGTCTACAACCTGGAAGGGGTGATCGTCTCGACGGCGAATCTTCCCAAAGCGAAACTCAAGTCATTCTTCAGGGGTCCTATCGGTGAGCCGCTTTTCCGGCGGCTCACCGGCGAACAGGACGATCCCGAGCGGTTTCTCACCTGGACGCTGGTGCCTGAGGAACTCAAGAAGCCAACGAAAAAATAGACGAACTAACCAGAAGGGATGCAACTGATTCTTAGGACACTGCGGGTTGCGTCTCTCATCATCGTTCGCACCCACGATACGACCGTGATGAGATGTTGGCCCACTGTCATGCCCGCGTGAGAGCCAAGATCGGCTCCGGCCTGCTTCCACCGCGGTGAGGATGTCATCATCCAGGGACACGACGCCGAAGGTTGTCGTTGAACGGTCCCGAATAAACTGTGTATCCGCGCCGGCACGAGTATTGATGAGTATGCACGCCGCGACGAACGCCATCGAGACGCCACTATCCGCTGAGGAACTGTCGGACAACAACCCTTCGGCTGGAGAAAATCGCTGCGATTCGCGGTGATCCATAAGCCTATAAGCCGGAGGGGAGTGGGTATTAACCTGCATGGACGCGCGATGCAGCACCATGCAATTGGAGCCAATCACGAGCTGCTCTCTGGCTGAGCTCGGCGAGCATCGGCAACTGCTTGGGGCAGTCGAAGCTGGCGTATCCACCAGAATTTCGCAGCAAGAGACGTAGACATCTCTGTCTCCCGCAATCCTGCCATGCATGGAAGCTCCTTGGTCCGTTGTTCACCCGAAACTAAACACTCCTCTGATCTAGCCTTTCCCGCTTCTGATAGCTTTGTCGGTAAGACCGACTCCGCCGCGCCAAGCCTCCGAGAGGACCAGGAGAAAATGGCGCGACGAAGGTACCAGAACCCAAAGCCGTTCAAAGAGGGTGCTTTCTGGTGGTTGCTCTGCTGGCAAGACGATTTTGTCGACGGGGTACGCACACGAAAGCGCAAACGAATCAAACTAGCCCCGGCAACAATGCCGGTAAGAGAAGTAAAGAAGGTCGCAGCCGAGTTCATCACTCCTCTGAATCAGGGTTTGGTAACTCTCGGTTCAGCGACAAATTTTAGCGACTACGTGAATCAGACGTACAAGGTGGTCAATTTGCCCCTCATGGCAGCGAGCACGCGAGAACGATACGCAGGAGTGATCAAAAATCATCTCGTCCCTGCATTCGGCTCAAGCTGTTTACGGGAACTCACACCGCTGACAATCCAGAAGTATTTTTCAGGAATGTCGGGCTCGAGTCTCAGCCATGAGTCGATAGACAAGATCCGAGATGTTTTGTCCAGCATTCTCAGCTCAGCAAAGCACTACGGCCTGCTGGTTACCAATCCCGTTGACGGCGTCCGATTGCCGCCAAGCAAGAGAGGTAACAAGAACAAGCCGTATCTCACTCCACAGCAATTTCAGCTTCTTATCGACTTCATTCCGGAACCCTATGCTTCGATGGTCTATGTCGCCGTCTTCACAGGTCTCCGCGTCAGTGAAGTGATCGGGCTGAAGTGGAGAAATGTACACGCGGATTCCATAACAGTGGATGAGCGGTACTGCCGAGGTGATTGGGGATGTCCTAAATCCGAGGCCAGCAATGCGACGATTGCAGTCAACAACACCGTGATTGAGCGCATTCATCGGCTGAAGGATCTCACAGTCGAGGTAAAAGCTGGGAGAGCAGTCCGCAAGTTGAAGGTTGTAAAGTCCGCTCGGCCAGATGACTTGGTGTTTCAAAGTTTGCTGTCTGGATCGCCGATGCGGGATAACAACATTCTGACTCGGTTCATCAAACCGGCTGGTCGAAAGATCGGTGCCGATTTCGTGAACTGGCGATGCCTGCGGACCTCACACGCAACGTGGCTCAAACTGGCGGGTGCTGATGTAAAGGATGCACAGGCTCAGATGCGTCATTCACGCGCCAGCACAACGATGGACATCTATCAGCAGTTCGTACCTGCGTCACAACGTCGCGCTATCGACAAGTTGAACACCCTTAACATGCCAATCACGGTGAACTGAATTGACGTTTCCAAATCACGTTCCATTCACGTTCCAAAAACCGGGCTTAGAAACAGCGATAAGGTGAGATTATGATGAGCAGAATCAACGAGATATGGACGACTGAAGCCAGCGCTGAAAAGGCCGGCGTCGGCGGTTCGATCCCGTCTCTGGCCACCACTTCAAAATCAATAACTTGCACAAAGCGAAAAGCAGAGCCTCCGCGAGCCGGAGGCTTTCGATTTTTTTGAAGTGCGTTTTTTCAGCAACTAGACTGTTTACTGCGATGGTCGGTAACTCCGGCAAACGTTTACCATGGTGCTTAGGATACTATTATGCCCGGAAATGGCAGTGATTTGCAGGAGTCCCTCATGAATCGGAATCAGTGTTCAGATACCCCGAAGAATCTAACCTCACATTCGGCAAAAGATGATTCATCGCTCGAGCCAAGCCGTCGGGAATTTCTAGCTGGCCTTGGAGGTACCGCTGTACTGACCGCGCTGTCGGGCGGCACGGCGTTTGCACAGATTCCTGAAAATGCTCTCAACGTTGCGCGGGTTGCTGTTCCAACAAGCCTGACGATGGCGAGCGAAAACAAGATCTCTGCCTTGAATGACGGCTTCACTCCGGTGAACTCGCTGGACCGCTCTCACGCGCACTATGCAGTATGGGCAGAGCCCTCGACCGGCAGCCGCAAAAGCTGGGTTCAGTACGATTGGAGCGAGCCGGTCAACATCAACAAAGTCGAGATCTATTGGGCTGTCGATCGCCCAAGGCAAGGCGAATTGCCGGGCAGTTACGTCTACCGCATTGCGGCACCCGAGAGTTACCGGATTCTTTATTGGAATGGAGGTGACTTCGTCCCGGTTCCTCAGCCTCAGGGTCTTGGCGTTGCACTTGACACGTTCAATGCAACAACCTTTGAACCCGTGAAGACAAGCAAGCTGCGGATCGAAGTGGTACCTCAACAGGATCGGCCGGCGGGAATCCTCGAATGGAAGGTCTTCAACTACGGCCCCATTCCGTCACTTCCGCCAGTGGTTGATGCCGGCGTGGACCGTTCCGTTGTGAGCAACGGCCGAACCTTCCTTTCAGGTAAAGTGACGTGGCTCGAAGATTCAAGCAGGAACAAGGCCCGCTGGGTCAAGACGGCTGGACCAGGCGCTGTTGTCTTTGCTAATTCGGCTTCAACGGCGACTACTGCGACGTTCTCTCAACCCGGCGACTACACGCTGGCGCTTGAGGCTTCCGGGAATAGAGGCCCGGCGCATGCGATTGACGTACACGTGGAACCGGCGCCTCCTGCCGACCGCCTCAACGTGGTTTATACGCGGAAGTACTCGATCGACGGCCAACTCTGGAAGGAGCGCGCGAAGGCTCTTATTGTGAATTGGATTCCCCATTGCATCGCGATGTGCGAACGAACCGATATTCCTGCGATGCGCGGTGACGGCGGAATCGACAACTTCATCGAGGCGGGCAAGGCGAACCGTGGCGAACCGCATGGCAAGCACAAGGGCTATGTCTTCTCGAACGCTTGGGTGCACCAGACGGTTGAGTCCATGTGTATCGCCCTTATGGTTGATCCGCAGGGCGATCGGGAGATCATCAGCGCACAGGAACTGATGCGCTCGACCCTGGATCGTTGGATTCCGATCATCCTTACGGCACAGATGCCGGATGGCTACCTGCAAACTGCTTACATTTTGGCCGACCGCAAGGAGTGGCCGGAGCGCTGGTCGCCTGAGCATCGCGGCAATCATGAAGGGTACGTCTCTGGCTACTTCATCGAGTCGGCGATCAATCATTACACTCTCACAGACGGCAAAGATCTTCGCCTGTACAATGCCGCGAAGAAGCTGGCGGACTGCTGGGTTGCGAACATAGGGCCCGGTAAGAAGGAATGGTTCGACGGACACCAGGAGATGGAGCAGGCACTGGTGCGCTTCGGCCGATTCGTCAATGATCAGGAGGGGAATCATCATGGAGACGCGTATATCGCTCTCGCAAAATTTCTCCTCGACTCGCGGCGCGGCGGGAATGAGTATGACCAAAGCCACTTACCTCCTGGCCAGCAGTACGAGGCAGTGGGCCACGCCGTGCGCGCCACGTATTTCTACTCGGGCATGGCGGATATCGCGGCCGAGACCCAGGACCGCGACTACCAGAGCGCAGTGATTTCGCTTTGGGACAACATGGTCAATAAGAAGTACTACCTGACTGGTGGTATTGGAAGCGGCGAGACATCCGAAGGGTTCGGACCGAATTATTCGCTTCGGAACGAAGCTTACTGTGAGACCTGCTCAAGCTGCGGACTTGTGTTTTTCCAATACAAGCTCAATCTGGCATACCATGACGCGAAGTACGCAGACCTTTACGAACAGACGATGTACAACGCTCTGCTCGGCGGACTTGCGCTCGATGGACAGAGCTACTGCTATACCAATCCGCTCGTAAACACCGAGCGCGCCAAGTGGCACGTGTGCCCGTGCTGCGTTGGCAACGTGGCACGCACCTTGCTCATGATTCCCACCTGGACTTACGTGAAGAGCAACGAGGGGCTCTACGTGAACATGTTCGTCGGGAGCCGCATTCATGTTGGTCAGGTTGCGGGCACCAACGTTGAAGTCGTACAGAAGACGGAATACCCATGGTACGGGACGATTTCGATCATCGTAAATCCAGAGGAGGCTAAGACCTTTTCGGTCTACGTGCGAATCCCGGACCGAACCACGAGCAAGCTCTACAAAGACTCGCCTCGCGTTCGGGGCGTGAAACGGTTTGCAGTCAATGGGCAAGAGCAGACGCCAGTCATTCGTAAGGGCTATGCCGTGGTGACACGTGAGTGGAAGGCTGGCGACCGCATCGATCTGGAATTGCCAATCGAGCCACAACGCGTGGTCGCCGACAGCCGCATCAAGGCAGACCAGGACATGGTGGCCTTGAAATACGGGCCGCTCGTCTACAACGTCGAAACAAAGGACAACGGAAAAATCGAACGGAAGCTAGGCGACGCTCCACTCCGGACAGAGTGGCGTGCGGATCTTCTCGGCGGTGTGATGGTGATCTCCGGTCAGTGGGAGGATGGCTCGCCGATGCTGGCAGTCCCAAATTTCGCACGCATGAACCGAGTAGGACCGCCAAGCGAATATCCCGGAGATGCCGAGAGAAATCTGGCGCCAGGGTCCAGGCCGTCTATTGACTCGAAGGTGTGGATCTAGGAGGACGTCAAACAAGGAAGCTGAACCGGAGGACGCAACATGGCAAAATGATCACCATCATTATGCGTACACGTGACAATCAGCTTCCGGAGTGGCAGAGGGCCATGATGTCGAGGATACGACTGCCTATCGGTTGCGCGCTGCTCGCGCTTCTGTTTGTTTTCCTTCCTGGTGTTTCGGCGCAGACTGGAAGCGATCCAGTACCCGCGATCATTGCAGCATTACGCGCTCAGCAATTTGAACAGGCGCTGCGGCTGCTTCAACCCGCGCTCGAACGGTCATCCAAAGATCCCCGCCTCTGGTCTCTACAGGGTGTAGCCCTTTCCGGAGAGGGCCGGAAGAAGGAGGCCCTGGTTGCTTTCCAGCACGCCTTAAGTCTCGCTCCGAACTATCTGCAGGCTCTGGAAGGAGCCGCGCAGATCGAGTACGACTCGAGCAGCGACGCGGCCATTCCCCTGCTGAATCGCATACTGGAGCTTCGCCCTGACGACTCGACCAGTCATGCGATGCTGGCTGTGCTGGAGTATCGGCGCGGGCAGTGTGCTCCTGCCGTCACCCACTTTGCAAGGGCAGGCAGCCTGCTCGACGCACAGGTGGATGCGCTCCATGCCTATTCCACCTGCTTGATGAAGCTCAGCCGCTTCGAAGAGGCGGCAGCCGTTCTCGAGCGCGCGCTCACTCTTCGCCCGGACGACCCGCGAGAGCGTCACCTGCTCGCTTCCGTCCAGCTCACTGCGCACAAGCCGCAGGATGCGCTTGCCACTCTGGAGCCTCTTCTGGCGGCTCAGAATCCGGACGCAGAGACGCTGGAGCTCGCTTCTTCCGCCTACGAAGACATCAAGGACACTCCCAAGGCAGTCAGCACTTTACGGCAGGCTATTATTCTCAACCCGAGCAATGTGAATCTTTACCTGGATTTCGCGAACCTCGCGTTTAACCATCAATCATTTCAGGTTGGCATCGATGTGATTACCGATGGCCTGGGTGTGATGCCCACAGCATCTCCACTCTACCTGGCGCGCGGCGTGCTGTACGTGCAGCTGGCAGACTATGACAAGGCGGAAACGGATTTCGAAAAGGCCTATGAATTGGACCCAAGGCAGTCTCTGAGTTCCGCCGCGCAGGGACTGGCCGCAGTGCAAGAGCATGATTTTGATCGCGCCCTTGCCACTGTGCAATCGAAGCTGGCGCGCAAGCCAAATGACCCGCTGCTGCTCTACCTCGAAGCCGATATTCTGGTCGAGAAAGGCGCAGACCCAGACACTGCGGAGTTTCACCGAGCCATGCGTTCGGCGAAAAAGGCGGTCTCGCTCCAGCCCAGCCTGTCAGATGCTCACGACGTACTCGCGAAGCTGTACCTCATGAGCGGGCAGAACCAGGCTGCCGCCGAACAGTGCCGCCAGGCCATTCATATCAATCCCAAGGACCAGACTGCCGTTTATCACCTGATTCAGGCGCTGCGCAAGTCTGGCGACAAGAGCGAGATTCCTGATTTGCTCAAGCGACTGGCTGAGTTGCGCGCCGAGAGCACAAAGGAGGAGAGGGAGCGTTATCGTTACAAGCTGGTCGAAGAGACTCCTGCGAACAAAAATACCGGCCAGCCCAAAAGCGAACAATAATGGACCGCAACTCTCAGTCTGCTCTCTACCAAGGACGCATACGCGCATGACCTCGACACGCCGCAGCTTTCTACAATCCTCTCTTAGTTCTGCGATCGCGCTTGTCTCCGAGCGGCTATTCGCGCAGGGCGTGGCTGAACACAAGGCCAAGCCAATGGCCAGACCCGCTCCCTCGGGCCTCCCATTCGACGCGCACTTTGTGGATGTCGCGGCCGCCGCAGGGCTGAAGGCCCCTGTAGTTTATGGCGGCATCGAGAGCAAGAAATATATTCTTGAGGCGACTGGTTGCGGATGCGCCTTCCTCGATTATGACAATGACGGATGGATGGATATTTTCCTGCTCACGGGCGCGCGCCTCAATGAAAACCTGTCTGAAGCCTCGCCGCGTCTCTACAAGAACAACCGCGACGGGACCTTCACCGACGTTACGGAAAAAGCAGGGCTGCAAGCAACGGGATGGGCGTCAGGAGTGTGCGTAGGAGACTACAACAACGACGGCTTCGAAGATATCTTCTGCACTTACTATGGCCAAAACCGTCTCTACCGCAACAACGGCGATGGCACTTTCACAGACGTGACCAAAGCCGCGGGCCTGTGGAACGAGCAGCCTCGCTGGGGCGCGGGATGCAGCTTTCTGGATTACAACCGCGATGGCCATCTGGATCTGTTCGTATCCAACTACGTGCGCTTCTCTTTCGAACACGCTCCAACGCCAGGTGAAAACGTAAATTGCAACTGGAAAGGCATTCCTGTGGAGTGCGGGCCGCGTGGCCTGCCCCCGGGCCGTCACTCGCTCTACCGCAACAACGGCGACGGCACATTTACGGATGTCAGCCAGCAGGCCGGGATCAGCAAAGCGACTGAAAGCTACGGAATGACGGTGGTTGCCGCTGACCTGGACGAAGATGGATGGCCCGACATCTATGTCGCCTGCGATTCCACCCCCAGCCTGCTGTTTATGAACAACCACGATGGCACTTTTCGCGAGGAAGCGGTTGAGCGGGGAGTGGCTTTGAGTGACGACGGCGTCGAGCAGGCAGGCATGGGCATCGGCATTGGAGACTATGACCTTGACGGTCATCTGGATCTGTTCAAGACGCACTTTGTTGATGACGCCAATGGTCTCTACCACAATGACGGAAAGGGCAATTTCGACGAGGTTACACGCTCCACTAGGGTAGCTGTCGAGACACGCTACATTTGCTGGGGCGCTGGGATCGTTGACCTGGACAACGATGGCTATCCCGACATTTTCATGGTGACCGGCAGCGTATATCCCGAGGTCGAGCGAAAGCTGCCACAGTATCCCAACAAGACGCCGCGTGTCGTATTCCGCAACCTCGGCAACCGGACCTTTGAAGAACTGACCCAACAGGCCGGGCCGGGCGTGACCGAAGCGCACTGCAGCAGGGGCTGCGCCTTTGGCGATTTCGATAATGACGGAGACATCGATATTCTGATCGTCAATCTCAACGAGCCCCCCTCCCTGCTGCGCAATGACGTGACCGGGAAGCACAACTGGCTCAAAGTGAAGCTGGAAGGCGTCAAGTCCAACCGGAACGCCGTGGGCTCTCGCGTGCTCGTGCATTATGGAGGCAAAGTACAGGCGCAGGCCGTCGTCAGCCAATCCAGCTTTTACTCCGCGAACGATCCGCGCCTGCACTTTGGCTTAGGCGCATCCACGTCGGCAGACGTCGAGATCTTCTGGCCGAACGGCCTGCACGAGAAGTTCAAAAGTATCGCTACAAATCAACTTCTCACCTTGCGGGAAGGAATGGGCCAGATCCCCAGCAAAGGATGGCAGAAAGCGTGACGAGAACGATGTTCACAGGAGTTTCTTGAAGTCTCAGCAAAACAACGAAGCGAACGACCTAAAAAGTTCTTGACAGCGATTAGGGTGGAGAGTATACGTGTTCCGCTGCGAAGTAAACGTTCTCCATGGAGCCCCACCATGCGAGCCCTTATTCGTCTCCCGCTCTTTTGCACCCGCCTGCTTTTCCTTCTCTCGCTCACTTCCATCGCCTGCTTCGCGCAGTTTACGGGCAGCATCCAGGGGGTGGTGCATGATGAAAGTGGCGCTCTCGTACCAAACGCGAAGATAACCCTCGTCAATCAGGAAACCCAAGTCCACACGACAGCCGCGTCTGATCAGGCGGGGAACTATCGCTTCGTGAGCCTCGCTCCCGGCACGTATACGATCACGGCAGAGGCCACAGGTTTCGCCAGAACCGAGGCCAGCGTCAACCTTCTGACCGAACAGAACCTCAGCATTCCCCTCAGATTGAAGGTTGGTTCCGTAACCGAAACCGTTACCGTCACTGGGGAGACCCCTGTGGTTGATGCGGCGGATAGCCGCAATCAGTTGACACTACAAAACAGCGCGGTCGCTCAGTTACCTGTTCCCGGCCGCAACCTCGTCACTTTGACTACACTGGCTCCCGGCGTCTCGGGCCTGGGCACAATGGGAGGCGGGCAACCCGGCCAGGCCGGCACTCCGGGTTCGGGCGTGGACAACTACTCCACCGAAACTCAGGTCGATGCCAGCGCCAATGGCCAGGGTCAGATGTCGAATATGTATGTGATTGACGGCCTCGACGTCACAAGCGGAATTCGTCAGGGTGTGCTGAACCTCACACCGAATCCGGAATCTATCCAGGAAACCAGCATCCAGGTGAACACGTATTCCAGCGAGTTTAGCCGCGCAACTGGTGTGCAGGCAGTGATGACAACGAAGTCGGGTACGGACGCGTTCCACGGCTCCGCTGCGGCCTGGTACTACTACCAGAACATGTTCGCCCGCACACACTTCTCGGCTCCAAAATACCTGCCGTTCCACGGCACAAACATGTCGGCCTCGATCGGCGGCCCGATTATCCCTCACCATCAATTCTTCTTCTTCTTCGCTGTGGAACCCTTGCGCTCCACACTATCTACGAATTCCCTGATTACCTTTGCTGACCCGCAATTCATTACATGGGCCAGCCAGAACTACCCGAATACAGTTGGCACGCATGTTCTCTCCACTTATCTGCCTACCAATGTAAGCGGCGTAAGCGCGATATCCACCGGGTCGAGCATCCTCGGATGCGGCACCCCTTCGACCAATAACCTTCCGTGCAATTTGCCGCTTGTGGATCAGGGTAGTTTCAGCGCCCCACAGATTCGTGATGGGACGCAGTATTTCGTGCGAGCCGATAAGTTCTTCAAAAACGACCGAATCTATGGCAGCTTTTATCGCACTGTGCTGACTTACGGTGCGGCCTCCGCCATCCCCGCGTTTTCGACGTTGAACAACAACTGGCAACGCGCTTATCAACTCAACTGGGGGCACACCTTTTCTCCCAGAACGATCAATGAGGCCATCTTTGGAGCTAGCAGGGTGGAGGGTGTTCTGGGCAGTGGAGCAAAGGACTACTCAGTTCCTTCTATTACGGTTACGGGCGTCAATACCGAGGGCGGCCAAGCGTTTGGCGTTGGCTTCGCACAGGGAGATTTCATTCAGCATAACTATCACTGGCGTGATGTGTTAACCCATGTGCGCGGCACACACACTCTGAAGTTTGGCTTTGAAGGCTGGTATGGCGACGACGTGGAAAACTTCGAGGGACCGTGGTCCCAACCTACATTCAACTTCAATAACCTCCTCGCTCTTGCCCAGGATGCTCCCACCAGCCAAAACCACGTGATGTATGACCCGATAGCGGGGAAACCTGTGCTTTGGTCCTGGGACGCGGCATCGCGCACTTGGGGGGTGTTTGCAGAGGACACGTGGAAGGCGCGGAAGAATCTTACCCTGACCTTAGGACTGCGCTGGGACAATGAAGGCAACCCTTGGTCGAAGAGCCCAACTACGGTCTTCGGAAACTTCTATCTCGGTTCGGGGCAGACGATCCAAGAGCAGGTGGCGAACGGATTCACCAAGGCGACGCACAATGCCCTCAAACACTCACTCAATGACCTGTGGAGCCCTCGCGCCGGTGTCGCCTGGGATGTTACGGGACAGGGCGCTACGGTTGTGCGTGGTGGAGTTGGCTTGTTCAACAACTGGCTGACTCAGGCCAACGTCCAGGAGGAATTTCGCGGCAGTCCGCCTGGTCCGATCACACCAACCTTTACCAAGGGCACAGCCACTCCTCCGTTATTCGTTTTGGGAACTGGAGGCAAGCCCCCCTTCGGATTTACTTATCCTCCTCTTGCCGGATCTCCCATTTGCCCCACCCTCGGCGCCAATGGATGCCTTGATTCACAAGGCGGCATCGTCGGAGCGAACTTCGGCATTGGTGCAATTAACCCGTACCTGAAGTCGCCGCGCTCTGTCATTTGGTCGGCCGCGGTGGAACAAAAGATACGGAACAACTTATCCGCAGGTATCGGCTATTCCGGATCACACGGCTATAACATGGTCGGAGGCGGCAATCAGGCTGGCGTTGTCAGTTATGGGCAGGACATCAACGCCTTCGCTGGCGACCTGATACAGAACAACAGCCTTTCTCCAACACGCCTCAATCACAGCTTTGGCTCGATCGGGTACACAACCAACGACCGGCGCAGTAATTACCAGAGCGTCTACTTTGAATTCAAAGGACGGTTCGCTCGCGGCGGCTTTTTCGATGCCTCGTACACGCGATCCAGTTCGAAGGACAACGCGTCAGCTTATCCAGCGGGATCAGATCCGAACCAGTATTACGGGCCCTCGCCCTGGGATGTCCCCAACCGTTTTTCTCTTTCGTTCAACTATGAACTGCTGGGTATGAATGGCGGGCACGGAGCTGTTGGGCGACTGACCAGCGGCTGGGGACTCAGCGGCACCACTGTCTATCAGAGTGGCTATCCTGCGATGGTGTGGACCACGGCTTCCTTCCAGCCCATCTGTTCGAACACGAGCGCGACCGCGCCGCCGTGCCCATCGCCCTCCAATCCGGCGGTCGGCTACGCGCCCGGCAGCGGTGACTATAACGCCGACGGCGACACAAGCGGGGTTGCGGGAGTTGGCCTCGACTACCCCGATGTCGCCAGTTACCACCAGCGAACATCCAGGTCAGCGTTTCTGAACGGAGCGTTTTCTGCTGGGCAGTTCACCCAGCCCGCCTTCGGCACACAAGGAAACGAGAGTCCCAATCCCTTCCGCTCGCCTAATTTCTTCGAAACCGACGTGAACGTTTACAAGAACACGCAAATTACAGAAAGACTCAATTTCCAGGTGCGCTTCGAATTCTTCAATCTTTTCAACCGGGTCAACCTCACTGCGTTTGACATTAACCTGGCGAACGGCACGTTTGGCCGAACAACGGCCCAGCAACTGCCACGCAACTGGCAAATAGGAGGCCGACTGTTCTTCTAGCTCCTATGCGGGTAGCGATTTCCGAGCTTAAGAATTGGTGACATGGAATAGGAAACGATCTCGCGGCTAGTCTGACTAACCATTCGTGCGCCGCGATCAGATGCGAGGTGAGGTCATGATTGCGCGTACACCATTGCATTGGCTTGCGAAGCTGTCCCTCCTGCCCCTCCTGCTCTCAAGTTTTGCCGTCTATGCTCAGTACAGCGGTAACATTCAGGGAATCGTCTCTGATCCGTCCGGGGCCGTCGTCAGCGGCGCGTCGATTAACCTGCGCAATGTGGACACAGGAGTGATTGAGGCCACAACGACTAGCGGCTCCGGAAATTATCGCTTCAGCAGTCTGCAGCCTGGCAGCTACATTGTTGCTGCCGAGGCCGCCGGGTTCATTAAAGCTCAAGTTAGTGTGACGCTGGGGACAGCCGAGACCCAGGGCATCAATATCCGTCTGGAGATCGGCTCGAGTACCCAGCAAGTCACCGTGACAGCCATAGCGCCAACTCTGGATCCGGATGAGACCCGCTTGCAGACGACCTTGCCCGCCACCATGGTGCAGGATCTTCCGCAATTGAACCGGAACCTCTGGGACGTGCTGGCCGTGACTCCCGGTGTGGTTGGAGCAGGTGTGCGCGCGGCCGGGACCTCGCCAGGCGGCGGGAATGACAACTTCGGCACGCAAACGCCGCAACTGAGCGCGAACGGGCGCAGTTACACCGGCAACCTGGTCATGGTGGATGGGATGAACGTTACGAGTCCCGTCCAGAACGGCAATATTATTCTTTCGCCCATTCCAGATGCAGTCCAGGAAGCCTCGTTGCAAACCAATTCGTGGGATGGGGAGAACTCGCTGGGCAGCTCCATTCTTATCCAGGTGACTACCAAGTCAGGAACTAACAAGTTTCATGGAACGGGCAGCCTCCTCTATTCTGACCAGAACTTGCAGGCAACGCCTGATTTCCAGACAAAAGTTGCGCCGTTCGGGCGCAAAGACCTGGTAGGGACACTCGGCGGACCCGTCCTTAAGAACCGGGTCTTCTTCTTCGCCGACTTTGAGAAGCTGTGGTCGAAGGCCCCCGAACAGCAGGGCACACAGACCTTCGAGGCCCCGGAATTTGTTTCGTGGGCACAGCAGAATTTTCCCAGCACAGTGGGAACACAGGCTCTCACGCAATATCCTGCGACCTACCTGAAGTCGACGGGCGTGGCCAGCACGGCCTCAAACTACCTGCTGGGCAGCACCGGCTGCGCGACGGGTCAAACAACCATTCCTGTCAAAGGTTCCGTCAGCATTCCATGCAGTCTGCCGGTGTTGGATACGGGGAGCTTCGTCTTCAGCCCTTACTACAACGCGCTGCAGTACAACTTCCGCGTGGACTTTTATCCCACCGAGAACAACCGCATTTATCTGAGCTACTACAACGTTTCTTTTGACCAGCAACAGGCATCGCCACGCACGGGGCTAGGCGCGCTTGACATTATGAGAAACCGCTACGGCCAGGCGGATTATACCCACACCTTCAGCCCGCATCTCCTTATGGAGGGGAGTTTTGCCTTCGCCAGCGTGGGCGGGGCGAATGGACAGGATGCGAACCTGAAAGTGCCGGACATTACGGTAAGCCAGGGCAGCGAAGGCTTCCACATCGGCGGAGGATGGGGACCGGGTGAGTATCGTGGCCCCAATTACAACTGGCGGGCCATACTGAATTGGGCGCATAACAGGCACAACTTCAGGTTCGGATACACGGGCGCCCATGCTATCGAGCACGGTGACTTCACGCCGGTAAATGTGCGACCCAGCTTCGTCTTCGCCGATCTCTTACAACTGGCGCAAGACAATCCTGTCAGCCAAACGGTGGGGGCTTATGATCCTTTGACCGGGATGGCGGGAAAGGTGGTCTTTGGCGGGCAGACAAATCCCTTCGGCTTCTACGCGCAGGACGACTGGAAGTTGAAATCAAACCTGACACTCACTCTCAGTCTGCGCTGGGACAACTTCACGAATCACACCGCGTGGGGGAACAGCGGCTTCAGGTTCAACAGTCTGCTTCTGGGCTCCGGCAACACCTTCTCAGAGCAGGTGACCAACGCGGTTGTACGTCAGGTTTCGGGTGTATTTGAAAACTCAATGTCGAATTTATGGAGCCCGCGGATCGGGGTTGGATGGGACCCCTCGCACTCGGGCAACTGGAGCGTGCGCGGCGGAGTTGGCGTATTTCGCGACTGGGTCGTGCTGGGCCAGAGCGTCGACCAGATGCGTAACAATCCGCCTGGCGTAATTAGTCCGACATTCACCACTGGGTGCCCCAATCCGCCTGCCTGTCCAGTGCAGCCCATTTTTGCCCTAGCGCCGTCGGGAACCTATCCTTTCAATTTCCCTCTTCCTCCGATTCCCGCCGGTTCACTGAACGCTGCGGGCGGCATTACTGGGATTCAATCGGCAGTGAATTCACTGGCGCGAAACCTCACGGCTCCCCTGGCGGTGAATTACCTGATTGGGGTTGAGCACCAACTGCCCTGGAACCTGGTGGCCGGCGCCAACTATTCGGGTTCGCACAGTTACAACGCGCTGAGCGGAACAGACGTGAACCGTTATCCAGGCGGGGCAGTCCTCGGCGGTGGTGGATTGACCATCAACCGATTGAATCCGAACTTCGGGACCATTACCTATGTCAGCAACAAGAATGCTGCCGCCTACAACGCGATGATTCTGAGCATACGCGGCCGAAAGGGGCCACGCGCCAACTTCCAGGCCTCGTATACTCTCTCCCGGGCACAGAGTTATCCGAATGCAGGCACTCGCTTCGATCAGGACATAGGTTTCGATATTCCCGACCAGAATGCCTACTTCAGTTACTGGGCAGATGCTAACTGGGACGTGCGGCAGCGCTTCTCCTTCTCTGGCCTTTATCAAGTACCAGGCCTCAAGAGCGGTTTGGGCAAAGTACTGACCTCAGGCTGGGAGCTTTCCAGTATTATCGCGATTCAGACCGGGACGCCGTTCTGGGTGCACAATACCAACCCGCCCACGGCTGCCGTCAATCCAGGCGATTACAATCGCGACGGCCTCAACTGGGACATCCCCAATGCGCCCGCACAGAATTTTACGGGATCGCATAGCCGGTCTACCTATAGGAACGGAATCTTCACTGCGGCTGATTTCCCGGTGCCATCTATCGGAGAGCAGGGCAATCTCGAACGCAACATCTATCGCAATCCCGGACTCTCTCAAGTCGATGCCAGCCTGCTGAAGAATAACCATCTGCCGTGGCTGGGAGAGGAATCGAACCTGCAATTCCGATTCGACTTCCTAAACCTGTTTAACCACGTGAACCTGGGTCCTGTGAATGCCGATATGGCAAACGGTAACCTATTCGGCAAAGCCACCACCGCTCTCGGGGCAAGGCAGATCCAATTAGGAATTCGAGTGTCTTTTTGAGGTGCAGCCTGTCCGGAAGACAAATCCTTCTCGCTGAATCATGCATCTCGAGCAGACTCGATCACGTTAGTATTTTTCCGGAATGAACCGGTGCCCTTTGATGGGCTTTTGATCGTCGTAGCCATGTTTTTCGGAACGCTTCGGCAAATTGACCTTCTCCCGCGGAACCTTCTTATATGGAATCATGCTTAGTAGATGGGAGATGCAATTCAGACGGGCCTTGCGCTTATCATCTGAGTGCACCAGGTACCACGGGGCATGCTTGGTGTCAGTCGCTTCGAGCATCTTGTCGCGGGCGAGCGAGTATTCATACCAGCGGCGAAAGGATTCCAGATCCATCGGGCTAAGTTTCCATTGGCGAAGAGGGTCCTCAATGCGGGCCTCGAACCGGCGCTCCTGTTCTTCCTTTCCAACTTCGAGCCAGTATTTGATTAGGATAATCCCACCATCCACAATATATTTTTCAACCGTAGGGCAAAGTTTGAGAAATTGGCTGTGCTGCTCTGCAGTGCAAAATCCCATGACATGTTCGACGCCGGCCCGGTTGTACCAGCTGCGGTCGAAGATCACGATCTCGCCCGCGGCGGGAAAATGCTGAATATAGCGCTGCATGTACATCTGGGTTTTGTCGCGATCTGACGGGGCTGGCAACGCAACCAGGCGAAACACACGCGGACTGACGCGCTCTGTAATTGCACGAATTGTGCCGCCTTTCCCGGCAGCGTCGCGTCCTTCAAAGATGACGATGACGCGCAGTCCTTTGTATTTCAACCAGTCTTGCAATTTACAGAGCTCTCCCTGGAGCCGCCGCAGTTCCTTTTCGTATGTTTTCCGCTTCAGTGATTTCTCTTCTTGTGATGCCGCATGTTTATCCATAGCGAATGCCTCCTCTATGGCGGATACCGCCTTGACCTTGACATGAGGTGTAAATCAGGACGTTGCGGTTCTTTATTGATTCCACTCCATCGTTTTGACTCTTGGGCCAGCAACCCTTTTCAAGAACTTGTTGACCAATACGCTTATGGAGGTGGCTGCACAGGCGCAGTTGTCCCACTCGTGCTAACCCACTGCAAATCGTTTAGGTTCCAACCGCCGCCCAGTGATCGATACAGATCGACGAGGGCCACCTTGCGGCCAAGGTCATAGATTATTGCGGAACGCTCGGCCGGATACATTTGGAGCTGAGCATCGATGATCTCAAGATAGTTTGCGAGCCCACTGTCGTACCGAATGAGAGACAGCCGGACCGACTCGCTATAGGCTTCTACAGAGTTCAGTTGTTCCTTGTACGCTTTGCCCAGCTCTTGATGGGCTGAGAGCGACGTCGAAACTTCACCAAATGCCTGTGTGACTGTCTTCTCAAAAGCAATCTTCGCTTGGTCGCGTTGCGCCAAGGATGCCCGATATTCGTTCTTCAATCGGCCAGCCGTAAAAAGTGGGCCGGCCAAATTGCCCGCGAGGCTCCACGCCTTGCCGGTGCCTGTAAGTTCCGAAAGTTGAGGACTTACTCCACCAAACGCGCCCGTTAGGGAAATCGTCGGGAAGAAATTCGCTTTTGCGACGCCCACGTTGGCGTTTGCAGCAATCAGTGTTTCTTCTGCCTCGCGGAGATCGGGCCGGCGCTCCAGCAACTGTGACGGTAGACCGGTAGGCACTTCCGGCGGGTCAAACTGCTCGGTCAAGGCACTTCCCCTGGGAATTGGGCCGGGGTTGCGCCCTAAGAGCAGATTCAGCGCCACCTCCTGGGCAACGATCTGTCGCCGAAGGTCTGGGATCACAGCGGCAACGTTCGAGAGCGCAGCTTGTGCCCGAGAGACCTCAAGACCTGAGGCATCACCGCCTTTAAATCTGTCCTGAAAAATTTGCAGTGTATCTTGAAAACTCTTGACCGTTCGGCTCGCAACTTCCAGATCGGCATCGAGTGCGCGAAGTTGAAAATATCCCTGAGCAACTTCCGAAAGCACCAGAAGGCGAATGTCGCGTCTTGCGTCCTCGCTGGCAAAATAGACAGCACGTTGTGCTTCATTTAGTTTGCGGATCCGCCCAAACAAGTCAATTTCCCACATGGTGTTGAAGTTATAGGCGTAGTAGGTATGGTTCGGAATAAGTAGAGATTGCTGTCCTGAAATGCTTGCGCCGTATCCTGCCTGAGGGAAGTATTGGGAGCGAGTCGCGCCGGCGAAGGCACGTTCCTCCTCTACCCGGGCCAATGCCACTTGCAAGTCATAGTTGTTCTTCAGCGCTTCCCGAATGAGAGCTTGTAGGACCGGATCCCTGAATAAATCCCACCACGCCAGGTCAGCCGCCGAACTCGTGCTTATTTGTCGCTCAGCATAGAAATCGGGTGGAGGCTGGAGAACAGGGCGCTTGTATTTCGGGCCCACGGTGCAGCCAGTCAAGAGAAGTGACAGAAGGGCAACTGTGCTGGTTTTTCGCATCAGCCGTGCCCTCCCTCGGGCGCAGTAGTTTGCTCTTCAGCCACTTGAGGCTTCTTTTTGGCGACGCGCTCAACCAGGACAAATAGAACGGGCACAAAAAAGATTCCCAGTATGCTGGCAGCGCCCATGCCTGTGATCACTGAGGTTCCGAGCACCTTTCGACCGATCGCCCCCGCGCCTTTCGCGGTCCACAGAGGAACGCATCCCAGAATGAATGCGAACGAAGTCATTAAGATAGGTCGTAAGCGCAAACGGGCCCCTTCAAGGGCTGCTTCTACAAGTGCTTTTCCTTTTGCATGTTCCAGTATTGCGAACTCAACAATCAAGATAGCGTTTTTGGCGGTAAGTCCAATCAACATGACAAGGCCGATCTGCGCAAAGATATTGTTGTCGAACTTCCGCAATAGCAGCCCTCCATAAGCACCGAGAACTGCCACTGGAACTGACAGCAGTACGCTGAATGGCAGCGACCAACTCTCATAGAGTGCCGCTAGAATCAGGAACACAAACAAAAAGGACATTCCAAAAACGATCGCTTGCCCACCCTCGGCCTTCTTCTCTTGAAAGGACATGTCACTCCAGGCATAGCCAAAGCCGGAAGGCAACACTTCATTTGAAACTTGTTCCATGGCGGCCATGGCCTGCCCGGAACTATATCCAGGAGCTGGCGTGCCGTTAATCTGGATACTTCGGAACAGATTAAAGCGGTTGGTGAACTCAGGGCCCGATACCCTTTTGACTGTGACGAGTGATGCCAGTGGGGTCATATCACCTTTTGAGTTTCGAACGTAGAAGCTGTTAACCTTATCGGCGCTCGTGCGGTACTCCGGCTCTGCCTGTAGATAAACCTTCCACTGGCGTCCAAAGCGATTGAATTGGTTGACATATGCTCCGCCCAAGAACGCCTGCAGTGTCTGATAGACCTCCCCGAATTGAATTCCCTGCTTCAGCACTCGATCCTGATCGACGTCCATAAAGAGCTGCGGTACGGTAGGGCGAAATGTGCTCACCAGGGAGGCAATCTCGGGGCGTTTCCGCGCGGCCTGAGTCAACTTCTCGAGAGCGTCATAAAGCTGTGAAACACTCCCACTGCTTCGGTCCTGCAACATGAATGTGAACCCGCCAGCTGTGCCCAAGCCAGGAATGGCAGGAGGACCGAAGGCGAACCCAACGGCCTCCGGAATTTCCATTCGCAGTTTTTTGTTGAGGCTTAGCATAAGCCCATTTGCAGACAATTCTTCACTTTTGCGTTCGTCCCACGGCTCAAGCTGAAGAAAGTAGAAGCCTGTGTAGCTGGCGGAAGTGTTGGACAAAAGACTAAAACCCGAGATTCCACTGAAACTCTGGACTCCGTGTGTGTGAGCCAACATGTCGTCAATCTTGCGCATAACGGCGTCCGTGCGTTGGAGAGAGGCCGCATCGGGTAGCTGTATCTGCAGAAATGCGTATCCCTGATCCTCTTCTGGGATAAAACTCGTAGGAAGACGCTTGCCCATTCCCACAGCAATCACGGAGATGCCGACTAGCAACAGCATTGCAAGCACCCACCGACGAATGAGGATATCGCTCCAGCTTACGTAGCCGAGGGTAAGCTTTTCGAATGAGCGATTAAACAAGGCAAAGAACTTACCCAATGGGCCTGTCGATTGCTTGCGGTGGCGAAGCAAGAGCGCAGAAAGTGCAGGCGAGAGCGTCAAAGCGTTGAACGCAGAAATCAGAACTGAGATAGCGATGGTGATGGCGAATTGTTGATTGAGTAGCCCTTTAATGCCCCCCATTGCCGCCATAGGCACGAACACCGCAGAGAGCACCAAGGCGATACCGACCACCGGCCCGGATACTTCTTCCATCGCCTTGTAAGTTGCTTCTTTGGGTGACAGTCCATGTTCGATATGCAACTCGACTGCCTCAACGACGACGATAGCGTCATCTACGACGAGGCCGATCGCGAGAATGAGGCCGAAGAGCGACAGCGTATTAATGGAAAAACCTAAGAACGGAAAGAATGCAAAGGTGCCGATAAGTGAGACTGGTACCGCAAGTAAAGGGATGAGGGTTGCTCGCCAATTCTGCAAGAACAGGAACACAACAATTATGACCAGAACTAGTGCTTCCCCGAGTGTCGTCACAATCTCCTTCATCCCTTCCGTAATGGGAAGGGTGGTATCCATGGCAACGGCGTACTCCAGATCGTTGGGAAACCGGGTCTTCAGTTCCTCCATTTGCTCTTTCACTTGTTTCGCCACCGTTAACGCGTTGGACCCCGGAGCTTGATAAACAGCAATGATGACTGCTGGCTTTCCGTTGTACCTCCCAATCTGTTGGTAGACAAGGGACCCTAGTTCGATCCGTGAAACGTCCTGCATCCTTACCGTTGAACCGTCAGGATTTTGTCGGACAATGATATTGCCGAAATCCTCCGGATTAACGAGCCGGCCCGGCGCTCGAACGGCGTAGGTAAATTGCTGTCCCTTAGGAGCGGGTTCGGCACCGATCTGGCCGGCAGGATTCACGGCGCTCTGTTGCTGAACCGCGTTCATTAAATCAGTAACGGTCAATCCTAGTTTCGTCAGTTGGTCCGGCTTTACCCATATGCGCATCGCATAATCGGCCGCACCAAAGTTAGTGACCTGTCCAACTCCCTTAACCCGTAGGAGCGCATCATTGATATTGATAGTGGCGTAGTTCCCCAAGAATTGCCCATTAAATGTGCCATTTGGCGAATAAACGGAGAGCACAAGGAGCGGAAGGCCCATGAGCTTCTTCACGGTCACGCCATACTGATTTACCGAGGTCGGAAGATTAGGGCTCGCTTGGGAAACGCGATTCTGCGTGTTCACCTGATTTATGTCTACGTTTGTACCGACGTCATAGGTCACCTTGAGCGTCATCGTGCCGTCATTCGCGTTCGTGGACAACATGTAGAGCATGTTGTCCACGCCATTCATTTGCTGTTCAAGCGGCGTAGCGACAGATTGTTCAATCGTCAGCGCGTCTGCCCCGGTATATGTAGCGGATACGGTTATTTGCGGAGGCACAATATCGGGGAGCTGGGCGACAGGCAGCTTTGTCATCGCTACGACACCAGCGATCACCGTGATAATCGAAATGACAATCGCGACTATCGGCCGACCGATGAAAAATTTTGACATAGCTACTTCCCACCTGGATGCGCGTTTGCTTGGGTGTCCTTGAAAGGTGTTGGTGCGACGGTCATACCGTCCTTGACTCGCTGCAAACCATCGACGACTACGCTATCGCCCTCCTGCAAGCCAGATTCGACCAACCACTGATTGGCAAACTGGGGTCCAAGCTTCACAGTCTTAATTGTGACTTTGTTATCAGCACCAACTACTCCAACTTGGTAAATCCCTTGCAATTCAGAAATGGCCTGCTGGGGCACCAGGAGCGCGCCTTTACGAACCTCCGTAACGGCGCGGATGCGCGCATATTGTCCAGGGCGTAGAACATTGCCTGGATTCGGAAACTCTGCCCTGACCTGAATAGTTCCGGTTCGTGAGTCTACTTCGCGGTTAACAAGAAGTGCACGGCCACGCTGAGGAAATATTGTGCCGTCTCCTAAGATCAATTGCAGAGATCGCCCTGCGGCCTGGCCTGATTTTTCGCGCACAAATCGAAGGTAGTCCTGCTCAGAGATGCCGAATTCAATGTCGATGGGATCGACGGCCGATATCGTAGTCATCACAGTTGTGGGGGTCATCAAGTCCCCAATGCCCACCTTGTGGATGCCGGCAATTCCGGAGATCGGCGATGTCACAGTTGTCCAGGCCAGATTTAGCTTAGCGTTGTCTAGAGCCGCCTGGTTCGCCTCCACCTCCGCAGTCGCGGCTCGTTCCATACTGTGGGCTTTGTCAAGTTCGGCCTGACTGACGGCCCTTTGCGCCACCAGCGGTGTGTACCTTTTTACGTCGATCTGCGCCTGCGCAAGTGCAGCCCGGGCGCGTTCAAGCACCCCCTGAGCTTGCTCCACAGCTGCTTGCGCCTGACGCTGGTCAAGCTGAAACAGCGGCTTTCCCTTTTTGACATAAGATCCGTCCAAGTAGATCTGAGTCAGTAAAAACCCTTCAACTTTTGGGCGGATATCCGCGTCGACATTACCTAGCATCGTTCCTACCCACTCCCGCTGTATTTCCACATCTTTTTTTGCAACTGGCGCGACCGTAACACCAGGGGGTGGCGGAGCAGGTTTTTCTTCCTTGGAAGAGCATCCGGCGAGAACGCCGAGAAGCAGCAGTGATACGAGGAGAAGCTGTGAGTGGCCAACTGACATTTCGTGGCATCGAGGCAGCGGGATGCGGCTTTTGGGTTCTGTGGTCATTCGTTGCGCCTCCAGACTGCGGCGGCCATCGTGAATCGATCAGGCAAAAGCAGCCTTTCAATGAGTTGCCAGCAAGTGATCTCATTCACGATCGCTGTCAATCCCGTTCTTTGCACTCCGCCATTTCTACGATCAACCGACTTCGCTGAACCTGGCAAAGTAATGACGGCTTCAAATGCGGTAGCACGGCCGTGTAATTCTTCGGACGACGATAATGGAACACACTATGCAGGCCAAGTCAGCGTTGCCATTCCTTTGGAAACCAGGGGAAATCCGGACGGCATCTTTAGCCGCTCCTTTTGGTCTGTTAAATTCATACCGCCAGGAGTAATAAAGCACCATTAGGCAAATCCCTAGGTGCCGAAAGTGGTCTGTCTTGCTTAAGCATTCAAACTCGGATAGTGAGCGCCGAGGGCGCAGGATCAGGAGGCAGGCGGCTGCGATGAGAGCGACCAAGCGAGACTTCAAGGGCGCGATGAATGTAATCCTTCGAGAGCAGTTCTGTGACCACGGATATATCCTCCCGATACGATTGGACTAAATCCCGGTTGTTGACTGCGGCCCAATATTACTCCATCCAGGCGCGTGTGGAGGGATCAAATTTCCATAGATCATTGAGATATCCGGTCTTGCCGCTGGCATCGACCCACACCGCCGAACACCCATCACAGCGGTCGCGCCACGTGTAGTGCAACTGCCGAACCCTCGAAACTTTGCAAGAGATTTGCAAGAACACTGAGGCATTCGGGCACTTCTAGCTCTTTGTGCAGGGAGACCGCTCCCCGTCTCTGGCCATCACTTAGAATCAATAATCTAGTTGGCGGACCGGCTCCGCCTTAAATCCTCCGACAGGAGAATTGCGTCAGCGATTTCTCGCATTGACTTTCGTCTTTGACGGCTCTCCTTCTGCATCATTTGATAGGCATCCTCTTCGTTCAAGGATAGATCGCGCTGCAAGACGCTCTTTGCGCGGTCCACAGCCTTACGCGTCTCCAGCCTGGAGGTCAGTTGTGTATTTTCTGTCTCCAGCCTCGCCCGCTCAATCTCCGCACCCACCAGAAAACCCAGCGTCGACAGTAGCCTCACTTGCTCATTCGTATGACGGTAGGACATGCGATGCTGTAGATTGATCACCCCGACTACCCGTCCCGCACAAAGAATAGGTGTACACAACATAGCCTCAAAGTGGTCTTCGGGAATATTCTTGAAGGCTTTGAATCGTGGATCATTCGAAGCTGCTGATGCGATCGCCACAGGCTGCCGGTGCTTCGCCACCCATCCCGTTACTCCCTGCCCCACCAGCACGCCAATGTGGTCGATCAGATCCGCATGAGGATTCTTCGACGCCCGCAGCATCAGGTTCTCGCCCTCCAATACATAGATAAAGCACGAGTCACACGGAATCACACTCGTAATAAAGTCGACGATACGATCCAGCACCAGATGCAGAGAGTCCGCTGCAGCCATGCGGCTGCTGATCTCATGCAAAAAATCCATCTCCGCTAAACCATCGCGAAACCCAGCCATGGTTGGGGTAGAAGCGGCTACTCGTCGCACGCCGGCAGGCCGGTCTCGCGTCTCCCCTTCCGCGTTGGAAGGTTGAGACACCACGGCCCCTATCTCGCCATTCCGCTTCTTTTCCAACAACCTGCTGGAGTACTGCGCCGCTTCATTCACCAGGAAACCCATCTTAGGGCGCGAGGGTTCGAAGTCCGGCTCGATCCCGTAGTGCGCGAGCTCCTCAGAAGTCGTAGGCCCAATCGAAAGCACGACGGTCTTCCGCAACGCCTCTCGCAGATCCTCTTGCACGCCCATCTGCTCCGCCACCCGAAACAGATGGATGATCTGAACGGCGGTCATAAACAGCACTACATCAACCATGCCGCTCAAAATCCCCAGGACACACTCCCGCAAGGGCTGCAGGTCCTCCGGCAACGCCCACTGGTACACCGGAACCTTCGTCAGTTCGCGACTACGGCTGCTCAACTCGGTCAACAACTCTGGATTCGAGGCGCCATACTCCTGCACCGCCACATGCATATCACCTAGAGAATTGCCAAAGGCTCCGTCGATCGCCTGCAGCATTTCGCGCCAGGTGCTTGGTTCTTCCGACGTAACTTCGACCGCTATCTGCAGCTCACGAAGTGCCGAGCTTGGTTTCGCCCCACGCGCTGCAATCTTCACTTTGCGTAGTGCCGCAAGAAACTCCTCTCGGTCATACCGAGTCTGTACGATCTCCACCAACGCCCGCACACCAACACCAGTCATGAAGATGATCAGATCGTACTTGCCCTCAAGCACCTTAGCTGCAAACTCCAGCACATGCTGGTTCGACTCCAACCCCACCTCACGCATCGACGGCACAACGATCGGTTCTCCGCCATAGGTACGAATCAGCTTCTCGACCTCTTTCGCTCGGCGAGATTCCAGCGAAAGTACACGAAGTCCATTGAAGCTCGCATGCGCCACGCTTCCTCCATCTCCAGCCGTATCAAGGTAATGGGCTTTCATCTCTCGGGAGACCGTCCACAGCGGCGATCTCCATTCAATTCCATCTATTCCGAGAGGAAGACCATCTTTTGATAATAGACGCGACTGTCAAGAAGGCCCAAACCGCAGGTCGTCTTCAACTCGAATTTCGCGCCAGATGCTTCAAAACACAATACGTCCCGTCAAAACCAGTCCGTGGTTATAGCTGTGGAAGCTGGATGTCGCAATTTGCATCCCAGTGCCCAGCACTAACCCCAATCTATCCTTCGGGTCTTGGCGAAACTTGATCTTGCTCACCATCAGTCCAGGAGTCAGAAAGACCTGACTCTTACCATCATTGGTGCCGCCGTGGTAGTAGCTTGCATTTGCCTCCACCTCCGGCCAGAGATACTTTCCCACCTTGTACTGCGCGGTCGTATTCCATTGAATCGTTCTGCCGATCTTCGGCACGGAACTCGTCGGCAGAACCCCACCCAGCGCAGACTGTACGTTGAACCCGCCAAAGCCTTTACCAAGAACCACCGTGGGGGTTATCGTCGACACCGCGGTCCCGTTCTTGTAGCTCCCCGTCGGCACCGTGAACGCTAACTGCACGAGCGTCGAATAGTTACCATTCTCCTTATTCGCTGCGAACGGCCTATATTTCCCGACCATTGAGAAATCTCCAGTGCCATCAGCTGTCTTCGGCGTATTGTGCTGGATGTACGGCGGCAGATTGATGTCGAACTCTGTCCGCGCAAACGGAATGAGGTTCACGCCTTTGCTGTTGTCATAGTTCCACGTCTGGGTGTGAGTAGACGTGTACTGCCGCACAAAGTCCGTCCGCACCAACTGAACAATCGTCGAAGGCGAGCCCACCACGGGCACTGGCCAAGCCGGCTGCGCCGCAGAGGTTGCACGTACGCGGTTCTGCCAGGCATGAAAAAAGTTCGACTGTGCCACAACCGTTGAGGGGAGCAACGAACAAAAAAGTGTAAGCAGAACAGCTGGCTTCATCAGGAGTCTCCATGAGTTATTGGGCACTCCGAAAGACACGAATACACACAAGGACACAGTGCGCATTCATGGCTTCGGCGCGGGCAAGGGTGTCATTAGCCCCACGCGCAGCACAACACTCGCTGCAGGCGTCTAAGGCTCATGTGAAAAATGAGTAAGTATGACTGGACGTTCAGGAATGGCACACCAGCGTGTGTGGTCTCTGGACGCTTGATATCTCTGTGACACGTCAAGGTGTCACATTTTGATGAGGGTGAGCGTATTGTGGCACGGACACGTAATTCGATCAAGAAACATCCGCAACATACTGTTTTATCTATAGACAAGATTGATTTCTTTTATTCCGCGAGCTTGATGCTTGCACTCAGACCTGTTTCGCGCTAACCTCTGGTCATCAGCGACTCCGTTCGGGTCGTTAGAATCAGCCGTCGACACCAGGATGTGTCCGGCGCTACCTATTCTCCAAGTTCATCCCAAGCTCCACGAAGAGCCCTGATCGTGATCCGCAGCTTCATCTGCTGCGATTCATTCCGGCTTGCGTCCGCTCGTCTGTACCGACTCTTCTTACAGACCTGCATCCCGCACAAACACACTGTCTGCCCCGTACACACGGTCTGTCGTTTCAAAAGGATCTTCGGTATGAGCTTTGAAACCGCCATCAATTCGACCGAGTTCACCAGCGAGCAGAAGGAATATCTTCAGGGCTTCTTCGCCGGTATTGCTCAGCGCGGCCTCGCACCCTTCGTGGGTCATACCACCGACGGGTTGATCACCAACGATCCCGAGTCTGGCCTATCGAACCAGGCCATCGAATCTGAAGCACTATGGTTCAACACTCCCATCTCCGATCTCTCGAGAGAGGAGCGCTGGAAGTTCGAGCAGAACCCATTCGCTCTCTGGGAGAAGCTCCTCCAGTACTCCAATCAAAATCAGCCGCCAACCGACGACGACCGTTTCCGCATCAAGTACTTCGGTCTCTTCTACGTCGCCCCGGCGCAAGACTCCTTCATGCTTCGCCTCCGTATTCCCAGTGGCATTCTAGCGACCCACCAGCTCCGCGGACTTGCCCAAATGGCTGAAGAATGGGGTTCGGGCCGCGCCGATCTAACAACTCGCAGCAATCTTCAGATCCGCGAGTTCCAGCCTAAAGATATTGTCCGCGTCCTCAATCGCGTTCAGTCGCTCGGCATGACCTCGCGTGGCTCAGGCGCTGACAACATCCGAAACATCACCGCGTCTCCCACTACCGGCCTCGATCCCCAGGAACTGCTCGATGTCGCTCCCCTCGCCGAAGCCCTTCAGGCTTACATCTCCAACTCTCCCGACATGTATGAATTGCCCCGCAAGTTCAACGTCGCGTTCGACAGCGGCGGCATCATCTCTGCCGTTGCCGACACCAACGACATCGGCTTCGTGGCCGTCGAAGTCGGCGAAGGCCGCAGCGTTCCTGCTGGCATCTACTTCCGCGTCCTGCTGTCTGGCATCACTGGCCATCGTCAATTCGCGACAGACTGCGGTATCCTCCTGCGTCCCGACCAGACCATCGCCGTCGCTGCCGCGATGATCCGTATTTTCACTCGACACGGTGATCGCACCAATCGTAAACGGGCTCGTCTCAAATACCTCATCGACGCCTGGAGCGTAGAGAAGTTCCTCTCCGAGACCGAAAAACTTCTCGCCTTCCCGCTCATCCACGTTCCTGCATCCGAGTGTGAACCACGCCGACCCATCGACCGCGCCGGACACATCGGCATCCATCCGCAATCGCAGCCCGGTCTCCACTACATCGGGCTTTCCATCCCGGTTGGCCGTCTTCCCGTTGCACAGATGCGCGCCATCGCCGATATTGCCGACCGCTTCGGCTCCGGCGAGCTCCGCCTCACCGTCTGGCAAAATCTCCTCATCCCCAACATTCCCACTCACCATCTCGCGGCTGCCCAGCAGGCTCTCACCAACGCCAGCCTCACCTACAGCGCGGGCACAGTCCTAAGCGGTACCGTTGCCTGCACCGGCAAACAGGGGTGCCGATTCGCAGCGTCCGACACAAAGACTCACGCCGTCGCCCTGGCCAATCTTCTCGACGAACACTTTCCAATTCTGACCCAGCCCATTAATCTTCACGTCACCGGCTGTCATCACTCCTGCGCGCAGCATTACATCGGAGACCTGGGTCTCATGGGCGTCAAAGTCTCCGGCGAAGAGGGATACCAGGTTCTCATCGGTGGCGGCGCAGATCAAGACCAGGGCCTCGCCCGCGAACTCATCCCCGCCATCCGGTTTACAGAACTCCCAGCCAAAATGGAAAGCCTCTTCGCCACCTACACTGAACGCCGCAAGCCCGACGAGTCCTTCCTTACCTTCACCCGCCGCCACGGCATCGCCGAGCTCCAATCCTTCTGTGACCTGAAGGAGATCTCCTAGTCATGCAGATGCCCCCGTATATCCCCGATAACGCGCCGTTCACGCCCGAGCAGCGTGGTTGGCTTAACGGATTTCTTGCCGGCCTCTACGCCACCTCGCCAGGCGCCGTCAGCCCCGTCGCGGACCCGCCGCCCTCCCTCAAAATAGCCGTACTCTACGCCTCGCAGTCGGGCACCGCAGAAAGTCTCGCGCGCAAGGTTGCCAAAGACCTCAAAGCGAAGGGTCACATTGCCTCGCTCATCTCCCTTGAGGGCTACCCCCCCGCCGCACTTTTCGCTGAGCGCTATGCGATCCTTATCGCCAGCACCTATGGCGAAGGGGACGCGCCTGATGCCGTCCGGCCTTTCTACGAGCAGCTCTGTCTCGAACACTTTCCTTGCTGCGGAAACCTCTCCTATGCCGTCCTCGCGCTCGGTGATTCCAGTTACGAGCACTTCTGCAAATTCGGCAAGGACCTTGATAGCAAACTCGCCGCACTCGGTGGCGTCCGTATCGCCGAACGCGTTGACTGCGACATCGATCTCGACGCCTCGTTCGCTCAGTGGAAGACCAATGTCTACGCCAGCCTCGACGACATCACCGCCTCCCGCCCTGCGCGCACTGCACCCTCCTCTTCCCTCATCCCACCGCCGCCCGTCACCGCTGTAGTCTCCTATGACGACGCCGACGAGCCCATCGCCACCCCAGCCCACAGCCGCAGCAATCCCTACCATGCCCCCCTCGTAGATAAGCGCCCCCTCACCCACAACATCTCCAGCAAGCTCACCCTCCATCTCGCCTTCGACATCAGCGATTCCGCCGTCACCTACGAGGCTGGTGACGCCTGCGGAGTTATTCCCCAGAATGACCTCCTTCTCGTCGATGAGATCCTTCACACCCTCAACTTTAGCGGGCTGGTTCCTGTGCAACTCCCCAAGTCAGGAGCCACCACCCTTCACGACGCCCTCCTCAACCATCTCCAAATCACCCGCCTCACTCGAAAAATGATCGAGGCCTACGCCACCATCGGGAAAGAGAGAGCTCAGTGCCATGCCCTCTTTGGTCTCCTTGTTCCAGAGCAGCAGGCGCACCTCGAAAAGTACACCTACGACCGTGGCCTTATCGATCTGCTCCATGACTACCCCAACGTCCTGCACGATCCTGCCGACCTGGTCGCTATGCTGCCCAGCCTCGCCCCGCGCCTCTACTCTATCTCCTCCAGCCCATACGCCCACGCCGGCCAGATCCACACCACCGTCGCTGTCGTCCGCTATCGTTCCCACAACCGCGACCGCGGCGGCGTCTGCTCCACCCTACTTGCCGATCGCACTCCCACCGGCAATAGTTTGCCCATCTACATTCAACCGAACAAGAAGTTCCGCCTGCCGAAAGAGACCGATGCACCCGTCATCATGATCGGCCCGGGCACTGGCATCGCACCTTTCCGCAGTTTCCTGCACGAACGCCGTGCCCTCGGCCACACCGGACGCAACTGGCTCTTCTTCGGAGAACGCAGCGCTGCTACTGACTTTCTCTATCAAGACGAACTCCAGTCCATGCAGGCGGACCGTCACCTTTCACGCCTCGATCTCGCCTTCTCCCGCGATCAGGATCGCAAAATCTACGTCCAGGATCGAATGCTCGAGCAGGCCGCTGCCTTCTACGCCTGGCTTGAAGAGGGTGCCAGTATCTACGTCTGTGGCGACGCCTCCCGCATGGCCAAGGACGTCGACACCACGCTCCATACCATCGTCGAGCAGCAGGCAGGTCTTCCCCGCGAAGCAGCAATCGAATACATGCAGCAACTCAAAGATCAGAATCGCTATCACCGCGACGTCTACTAGCCACCGCGTACCACTCGTTCACGAGGAAACCGATGACGCTCCCACTCCACGAACTCGCGCACACCGATCCCACAAGCTCCATCGTGCGCTTGACGGAGAATGGCTTAGAATTCTTTCCCCTCGTAACGCCGCAAGTCGAAGTAAAGACCACACTCATCCCCAACCGCCCTCTCGGGCCAGGCGAGCAGTACCGCTTCCACTTCGATATGACGAAGTGTATCGGCTGCCGCTCCTGCGAGGTCGCTTGCAACGAGCAGAACAATACGCCCGCCGATCTCCGCTGGCGGCGCATCGGAGAGATTGAAGGCGGCACCTATCCCAACACCGACCGCTTCTACCTCTCCATGGGTTGCAACCACTGCCTCAGCGCCGAATGCATCAAAGGCTGTCCTGTCGACGCCTACACCAAAGACCCCGTCACAGGCATCGTCCTTCATTCAGCCGACGCCTGCATCGGCTGCCAGTATTGCGTCTGGAATTGCCCTTACTCCGTCCCTCAGTTCAACCCAGAGCGCGGCGTCGTCGGCAAGTGTGACATGTGCCACGGCCGTCTCACAGATGGCCTCGAACCCGCTTGCGTCAACGCCTGCCCCGAAGCTGCTATCGAAATCGAGATCGTCAATCAACTTGAATGGCGCAGCGATTACGCCGCCGGCAACGCACCCGGCATGCCCAACGCTGGAGTCACCATCTCCACCACCCGCATCACACTTCCCGAAGACGCTCAAGTCACGCTCGAACGAGTCGACATCGAGACCCTACGCCCCGAACACCCCCACTGGTCTCTCGTCTGGATGACCTCCCTCATACAACTCTCCGCCGGGACTCTCCTTGCCGCACTCCTCTCCCGCCACGACGGCCCCATAGCCCTCACCCTGACCCTCGCGCTCACCGCTTTCACCCTGAACATCTCTGTCCTCCACCTCGGCCGCCCGGCCTACGCCTGGCGAGCGCTCAAGATGTGGCGTCGCTCCTGGCTCTCCCGCGAAGTCCTCCTCTTCGGCCTCTTCTTCACCACCCTCACCGCACTCACCGCAGCCACATGGCTCAACACGTTCCATCTCGTGCCGCATATTGGCCCGGCCATACTGGCGCTGAAAGTATTCGCACCAGCCTTTGGGATTGCAGGCATCCTCGCCAGCGCCTACATCTACCTCGTTCCAGCGCGGCCGGCATGGAACACCCCGCACACCCCCATCGACTTCCTTCTCAGCTCTGCGGTTCTCGGCACCGCAGCTGCGCCAATCCTCATCAGCGCAACGAATTCACTCAGAGGATTCCACGCTTTTGCGCACCATTCCTCTGCGCAGAGCTTTCCAATCTGGCCTCTCATACTCTTCTCCATTCTTTGGGGCCTGAACAACATAGTCCGCACCATCCGGCTCCACCACGCGCCCGTGTACGAACGCCGCGCCACTGCCTCACTTCTCAATACCTACGAGCTCCGCGGTATCTTTCTCGTCTCATTCGCATTCGTCGGCCTCGCTATCCTGCTCTCGCTCGCGGGCATGCCCACCCTCGCTCTTCCCGCAGCCCTCGCCGGAGTCATCTCTGCGCGGTACCTCTTCTTCGTCTCCGTTGTTCCCCTCAACATGGCGCTCACCTTCGTCAGGAGCGGCCACGCATGAGATCCCTCTTCACTCAATTCAAGCGCCTCGTCGGCATCGACATTCGCAGCGACAAGTACACCTACGCAAAAGATCCCACCTTTGGATACACTGCTACCTCACGCATCCCGGAGAGGTGGGTCAAGACCACTTGTGGCTACTGCTCCGTCGGCTGCGGCATGTTGCTCGGCGTGCGCGACGACAAGGCCGTCGCCGTCCGCGGCAACCCGGACCATCCCGTCAACCGCGGCAAACTCTGCCCCAAGGGTCTCTCCGAACACCACATCCTCGCTGCTCCTGGCCGCGCAAAGCAGCCACTCCTCCGCAAGAACGGTGCTCTCACACCCGTCTCCTGGGACGAAGCCCTCGACACCATGGTTGAACGCATTTTGGACATCCAACAGCGTCACGGCAAGGACTCCCTCGGCGTCGTCGGCACCGGGCAACTCCTCACGGAAGAGTTCTACACCCTCGGCAAACTCGTTCAACTCGGCCTGCGCACCCGCAATCACGACGGCAACACCACCCTCTGCATGGCCTCAGCCGTCTCCGGCTACAAGCTCTCCTTCGGCTCCGACGGCCCGCCCGGCTCCTACGCGGATATGGAGTCCGCCGATGTCATTCTCCTCATTGGTGCCAACATCGCCGACAATCATCCCATCCTCTGCCATCGTGTTGATCGAGGCCCAGGCACCAAGCCACGCAAACTGATCGTCGTCGACCCGCGCGTCACCAAAACCGCCATGATGGCCGACCTCCATCTCCCAGTTAAGCCGCGTTCAGACATAGCCCTCATCAACGGCATCGCACACATCCTCATTCGCGAAGGCCTGATCGATGAGGACTACATCAAACACCACACCAACGGTTTCGAAGAGTTCGCAAACTTCGTCTCCACCTTCACCCCAGCCCACGTCTCGCTCATCACCGGTCTCACCGAAGCGCAAATTACAGAGACTGCTCTTCTCTACGGTCGTGCCAAATCTGCCTTTATAGGCTGGACGATGGGCGTCAACCACTCCACCCAGGGGGCAGTCACCGTAACGGCCATCAATAACCTCGCCCTTATCACCGGTAACATCGGCCGCAGCGGCGCCGCACCCTTCTCCATCACCGGTCAGTGCAACGCTATGGGCACCCGCGAGGCCGGCTTTACCTCATCCCTCCCTGGCTATCGCAAATTCGATAACCCCCACGACCGCGAAGCCCTCGCCCGCATCTGGAACATCCCCGTCGACCGCATCCCGACCGCCCGCGGCCTCGCCTATCCCGACATTATCGAAGCCGCGGTGCAGGGAAAGATCAAAGCCCTCTGGTTCATCGCGACCAATCCCGCCGTCTCCTTCCCCAACTACAAATTGCTCGAGCAAGCCCTCCGCTCCGTCGAGTTCCTCGTCGTTCAGGACGGCTTCCACCCTACTCCCACCAGCGACTTCGCCCACCTCGTCCTGCCCGCCGCCATCTGGGGCGAAAAAGAAGGCACCTACACCAACTCCGAGCGGCGCGTCTCCAAAGCCAACCCCGCCGTCACCCCTCCCGGTGAAGCCCGCCCTGACTTCGACATCTTCCTCGCCCTCGCGGAAAAACTAGGCGTCCGCGACGAGCTCTACCCCAATTGGACGTCTCCACATAACGCCTACCAGGAGTGGCAAAAGGTCTCCGCCGGCCGTATGTGCGACTACTCCAATTTCTCCTGGCAGCAGATCGACGACGCCAACGGCCTGCAGTGGGGCGGCGAATCTCTCTACCGCGACGGCATCTTCCCCACCGCCGACGGTCGCGCCATCCTCCACAACGTTCCCTGCGACCCCTTCAAAGAGCAGCCCGACACCGAATTCAGCTTCATCCTCAACACCGGCCGCACCGTCGAACACTGGCACACCCGCACCAAGACCGCCAAAGTCGATCTCCTTAACGACATGGTTCCCAACGCGTGGCTCGAGATGAACCCAATCGACGCCACAAAACTCGACCTCAAACCCCACGACCGCGTCACCGTTCGCAGCCGCCGCGGAGCCGTAGCCGACCTGGAGCTTCGCATCACCGGCATCGTCGCCCCCGGCCAGGTCTTCATGCCCTTTCACTTCGCCGAAACCAACTCCAACATCGTAACCCTCGGCGACTTCGACCCCATCTCCCGCGAGCCCAACTTCAAGCAGTGTGCCGTCCGCATCGAACGCACCCCCATGCGCGAACGCCGGAAATAAGCACCAACAACATACCGCGTTTCACCATCAAGATCACCACAAAATACCACCACGGAGAGACCCAAAAACATGGCAAACATGAAAGCCTTCCTCAAGTCGGGCCATCCCCCAACCCTCTTTGCGGCCTTTCTTTACTTCGACTTCTCGTTCGCCGTCTGGGTTCTGAACGGAGCCATGGGTCCCTTCATCTCCGAACAATTCCACCTCTCCCCCGCACAAATCGGCCTGATGGTCTCCGTTCCCACACTCGCCGGAGCCTTTATGCGCTTTCCACTCGGCGTCCTCTCCCAATACATCGGGCGAAAGAGCGCAGCGATCGTCGAGATGTCTGCCATTATCCTCGCACTCATTTATGGCTTCCTCTTCGTAAAGTCCTACAGCGACGTCCTCGCCATGGGAGTCCTTCTCGGCATTGCTGGAGCAAGCTTCGGAGTAGCCCTCTCTCTCGGCTCTGGCTGGTTCCCCAGACAGTACAAAGGCCTCGCCATGGGCATCGCCGGAGCTGGCAACAGCGGCACTGCTTTAGCCGCTCTCTTCGCTCCTCGCCTCGCCATGCACTTCGGCTGGCAGCACGTCTACGGATTCGCCGCCGCCATGATGCTTCTGCCTCTCCTCGTCATGGTTCTCTTCGCCAAAGAACCGCCAGACATCGAACACCAGAGCCTCCGCCAGCATCTCTCCTGCCTCTTTGAGTCCGACGGCTGGATCTTCAACCTCATCTACATCATTACCTTCGGAGGATTCCTCGGACTTGCTACCTTCCTGCCCTCCTTCTTCTACTCGCAGTTCCACGTCACGAAAGTTCAGGCAGGCAGTCTCACCGTCCTCGCCACGCTCACTGGCTCTCTCACTCGAGTTCTCGGCGGCTGGTTCGCCGATCGCGTGGGCGGCATCACCACCCTCTCCGTCGTCTTTCTCATAGCCATCGCCGGACTCTTCGGCTTGATGGCCACTCCGCCACTCATTGCCACCACCCTACTCTTCATGCTCTGCTTTGCCGCGCTCGGGGCGGGCAATGGGGCGACCTTCCAACTCGTTCCTCTTCGCTGGCCACTTACCACCGCGGTCGCTGGTGGCATGATCGGCGAGATTGGCGCCCTCGGAGGCGGTATTCTCCCCAACTTGCTCGGCCAATCCAAACAACACACTGGCTCCTACCGCGCAGGCTTCGTGCTCTATGCCGCCCTTGCAGTCGGAGTGCTCGTTGTCATGCGGATCGTTGCCCGTTCCTGGACCCGTTCCTGGATAGCTCCCGGCGGTCGCGCCCTCGATGCTGCACCAACCCATAGTGTTGTTGCGACCATTGGATCGGAGCGCATTGAAGAAATTCCGGTCTGAAAGTCGATGGAATCATCAGTGTCGGGTATCTGAGTCGCAGTGAGTGCAAAAGGTTCGTTGACATCCTTTTCTTGCAAAGCTACCTCATCCGAATTGATTCAGTACAGCCCAGTGTCTCCTACGTGCAGTCCATTGGGACACTGACGAATGTAAGGGAGATCGTCGCGCTTGAGTTCCTGAATCAACTGGGTGTCCTGATCCCTTGTTCTCGATCAGGACACGCGGATGCCGGTATTAGCGCGTGTCTGCTCCCAAACGGCACATCGTACACGATGCTATGCCCAGCTATTCGCCGAACGATTCAGGTGTGTGCCCAATCACCCGCATGGACAGGTGTTCGATCTGCGATTGGTGCCTGAGAAGGTGGAGAACCCGCTCCGAAGGAAAAATCTCGAGGCGCATTTTCGTGTACTCCATGCGTTCCTACACCTCGCGTTCACGAGGCTCATCGAGAGAGTCCTCCAGGGTATCGCCGGTGCGATGAAAGGAACGCCGTACGCCAACCGTTATGTGACTAATCTAAAGCCGCGCGCCTGTCGATGACCCAAAAGTGTAAACAAGATGTAACCCGGTCAGTCCTAATAACCCGTTCCTCAACAGGCACTTGAACGATACAGTCATAGTTACATATTTACAGCAATACTCATCGAAGCTGATTGGATTGCGTCTTGACAGAGATCAGGATGCGGTTAGATCGTTCTGGATTTTTGTTTCCACACGTTTATGTCATAACCCGGGTGAAGGTCGCCCGCCTGTAAGTGCAGTGGAGTGCAGTTGATGAAAAACCGAAAGTGTAAGGTGGGCCCTCTCTGCACATTGCTCGCGGCAACCTTCGTTACATTGCCGATTCTGGCTCAGAGTCCAGCGCCGCTCACGCTGGCCGATGCGATCCGTTCCACACTGCTGCGGCATCCCCAACTGCGGATCCAGGAACAGCAGGTGATTGCACAACAAGGTGTTCTGCAGCAGGCGAAGGGGCAGTTTGACACAAACCTGGTTGCCGATGCGTCGCAGGGACATACCTACCGCCCGCTTACGGCGTATGAAGAGTTTCTTTACGCCCAATACGATCTGGTTCCAATCGCGTCAGCGAGCGCGAACACCAGCCAGATAGCTCTGGGAGCTACGAAGGAGCTGCGCAACGGGATCGTTCTTACACCAAGCATCACAGCAACGCGGCTCACCGACAATCTGACCAACCGCAGGGGCATCAACCAGGGCGCGATTAAATTTGCGGTAACGCTGCCTCTTTTGCGCGGACGCGGGCGGGCCGTGGTAACGGCGCAGGAAACCTCTTCTGCGCTTCAACTGAAGGCCGCGATGTTCGAGGTGAATGAGACGATCACCAGTCTATTGGCAACCGTTGCTTCGAGCTACTGGAACGTGATTGCTGCAACGAAACAGCTGGAGGTATTGCGAGGATCTGAATCCCGCGCAGGGACGCTTACCGAGAGTATTCAATCGCTGATTGATGCAGATCGGCTGCCACGCGCCGACATCAATAATGTTAAGGCGGATATGGCAGCTCGAGAAGCGAACCGTCTGGCCGGAGAACAGCGACTGGTCGAGGCTCGCCAACAACTGGCTATCGACATGGGCCTCGATGCCTCCGAGATCTCCGAACTGCCTGAGGCTGCAACCGAATTTCCTGCGGAGTTGCCTCCGGATCAGATACCGAACGGACCCGACGCGCTCGAACGCTACATTCGGCTCGCACTCGATCAGAGACCTGGGCTGGCTGCGCAGAAGCAGCGCCAGCAGGCTTCGCGGATCATCGTCGGCACCTCGCGCAACGCGTTGAAGCCTGACCTCAACGTGACACTCGCTACCGGAGTCTCTGGCTTGGACGAGGGAGCCCGCATCGACGAGTACCTCTTTTCGCCACTGCACTCGGCTCGTGGGGCAGATTTGACGGGCAGCATCTCCTATCGATTTCCGCCAGCCCGTAATACCGCAGCCGGTGGTCTGAAGCAGGCAACGGCCGCTGCGACGCAGGCTGATCTACAGTACCAGGAGATCGCCCGAAGGACAGCCGCAGCCGTCGGGCCGGCGCTCTCCGGGATTCGAAGCGAAGCCCTGCAGCTGCACCGCATGCACGAGTCAGTGCGGTTCTATCGGAACTCACTAGATGCGGAGCGAGAAAAGCTGCGCATGGGCGCAGGGAACGTTATTAATACGATCACAGTCGAAGACCGCCTGACCGGAGCCTTGCAGGGTGAGATTCAGGCGGAGCTGGAGTATGCCCAGACACTGGTGCGGCTGCGTCTGGCGACCAGCACAATCGTCTCTCCAGATCAGAAGGGCGGTTCGGTGGATCCTGCCATCTTCAGCGTTCCGCCGCCGCTCCCGGTAGCAGGGCAAACAGGAACCCCAAAATGAATAATCAGCTCTTTCGCAAAGTCTCTCTTGAAAAGCTCTCATCGCCCGATCAACTCGATCAGGCCATGTACGTCGCCAGCCCGATGTACTGGACGGCACTGGTGGCCATCCTGGTGGCTCTGACGGCTACGGGCATCTGGTCTTACACCGGCAGCATTCCGACCAAGTCCGTTGGGGAGGGCACAATCATTCGACCGGGCGGAGTGTTCAATATCTCCTCCGCCGGAGCAGGTTATGTGAAGACGTTTGATGTCAGAGTTGGGGATCATGTTAAACCCAATCAGGTCGTCGCTGAGATCTATCAGCCGGCATCGGACGACGATATCGAGGCTGCCGAACAGCACCTTGCGGAGCTCCGCCGGCAAGCCGTCGACTCCGTGGCGCTGCGCGAGGACAGTGCGAAGCTGCAGGTGAAGAGCCTGAACTTGCAGAGCGATAACGCGAAGCACGAGATCGAAGAGCAGAAGAAGATGGAAAAGATCGCGTCGGATGAGGTCGCCACAAATCAGCAGCTCTATGAAAAGGGACTGATTACCCGGCAGCCTGTCGTCGACTCGCAGCAGCGTCTGGTCGCGATCCAGTCGGCGATTGGACGGCTGCAGGCAGAGATTACGCAAGATGACTCGCAGGCCTTTCAAACCAGCTGGCAACCGGGAGAACTCAGGAAGCAGCGGCAGTTGGAGATCCGCGATCAGGAGGCAAGCCTGCAATCCATGCGTAACCGCTTGCGATTGATCTCAACCGTGGTGGCTCCGGTCAGCGGCGAGGTGGTGGAGGAGAAAATTTATACCGGCACGCTGATTACCGCAGGCACTCCCGTAATCAGCATCCAGCCCGATAACGGCCAGGTGATAGCCGTGCTCTATGTCCCATCGACGCTGGCGAAAGATGTGCATCCCGGCATGGACGCGGAGATATCGCCCTCGACCGCAAAGCGCGAAGAGTATGGGTTTATCCGAGGCAAAGTAACCTTCGTAGCGCACTATCCTGCGACGACCAACGGAATGATGACACTGTTTGAAAATGACTCGCTGGTTGCATCGCTTCGCGGCCGCGGGATGGTCACTGAGGTGGACGTGGCAATGGAGCCCGCAAACGATACGCCGTCGGGCTTCCGCTGGTCGAGCTCGCATGGGCCGGAGACACAGATCACGCCCGGCACGTTGTGCTCTGCACAGATCGTCACGCGCACCCAGAAGCCTATTACGCTGGTGTTTCCTTTCCTGAAAAAGCTCATGGGAGTGAACTGATGGCAGCGAACAAGCCGCGAATGCGCCCAGTCAAGACGCCGCCGATCCTGCAGATGGAAGCGGTCGAGTGCGGCGCGGCAGCGCTTTCGATCGTGCTCGGATACTTTGGCCGCCATATCCCCTTGGAGCAGTTGCGCCAGGACTGTGGCGTCTCCCGTGATGGCAGCAAGGCGAGCAACGTGGTGAAGGCGGCACGCGCCCATGGGCTGATCGCGGCAGGGTGGCGGAAGGAGCCGACAGATCTGCTCGAGGTTAAGCCACCGTTCATTGTGTTCTGGAACATGAACCACTTTCTGGTAGTGGAAGGATTCAGGAAAGACTACGTTTTGCTGAATGATCCGGCAGCGGGACGGCGGAAGGTCACCTGGAAGGAATTCGATACCTCGTTTTCCGGCATCGTGCTGACCTTCGAAAAAGGGCCCGGATTCAAACCGGGTGGACGTCTTCCCAGCGTATGGACGGCGCTTCTGTCGCGCCTGCCCGGAAGCCGAATGTCGTTGCTCTTTCTCTTTCTGGCTAGTGTGGCGATGGTGATTCCCGGGCTGTTGACGCCGGTGTTTTCACGGGTGTTTCTCGACAACATTCTGATCGGCGGACTCTTCAGCTGGCTGACTGCCCTGCTCGAAGTGATGGGTCTGACGGCGCTTCTGGTAGCCGCGCTGATCTGGATTCAGTCCCACATCCTGCAGCGTCTCTCGATGAAGCTGTCGATCACCGGGTCGGCGAAGTTCTTCTGGCACGTGCTTCGGCTTCCAATGGAGTTCTACGCGCAACGCTATGGCGGTGAGATCGGCTCGCGCGTGGCGCTCAACGACACGCTGGCGTCTATCGTCGCAGGACAGCTCACCGGCAGCCTCCTGAGTCTTCTGCTGGCTGTACTCTATGCCATCGTGTTGTTCAAGTTCGACGCTCTGCTCACGACCTTCGGCATCGTCACGATGGCTGCGAACCTGGTAGCGTTGCAGCTACTCACTCGTCGCCGCGTAGAGCAGAACCAGAAGCTGATGCAGTTTCAAGGCAAGGTCATGAGCACCTCGATGGTGGGGCTACAGAGTATCGAGACCATCAAGTCGAATGCCGGCGAGACTGACTTCTTCGCAAAGTGGTCCGGTCATCACGCCAAACTGCTGAATGCAAGCCAGGACCTCGCCAACTCTTCGACGTTCCTGTCCGCGATCCCCATGGTCCTCAACCAGGTCAACAGCGCCGTGATGATCTGCCTGGGCGGCATCCGAGTGATGGATGGCATTCTGACCATGGGGTCGCTCATTGCGTTTCAGGCGTTGATGGCGAGCTTCACCGCACCCGTAATTTCGCTGCTGGGAATGAGCGGACAGATCCAGGAGATGAAGGGCACCGTCACGCGGCTCGACGATGTGCTGAGAAACCCGGTCGACCCGCAACTGACGATCGAACCCGCGCCGATCCCGCGCTTTGAAGGCGTCGCCCGGCTGGATGGAGTCGTCGAGCTACGCAACATCACTTTCGGCTACAGCAAACTGGAACCGCCGCTGATTCGCGATTTTACTCTGACACTTCGGCCTGGGCGGCGCGTCGCACTGATCGGCGGATCAGGCAGCGGAAAATCAACGATCGCTCGCCTCATCTGCGGCCTGTTTCACCCCTGGGATGGCGAAGTTCTCTTCGATGGCGTTCGAAGAAACGATCTTCCGCGACGCCTAATCCATGACTCGGTTGCGCTGGTGGACCAGGACATCGTCCTGTTTGAAGGCTCCATGCGCGAGAACATCACCATGTGGGATTCGACTGTACCGGACGCGTCCGTGCTTCTGGCGGCGAAAGACTCTGCGATTCACGATACGATCGCCGGAATCAAGGGCGGCTATGAGTACAAGGTCGAAGAAGGTGGGAGAAACTTCAGCGGAGGCCAGCGGCAGCGGATCGAGATCGCGCGCGTCCTCTGCACCAATCCGCGCGTGCTTGTGCTTGACGAGGCCACCAGCGCGCTCGATCCGATTACGGAGCAGCAGGTCGGGGAAAGCATTCGCCGCCGCGGATGCACCTGCATCATTGTGGCGCATCGCCTCAGTACAATCCGCGACTGCGATGAGATCGTCGTGATGGAGCAGGGGAAGATTGCTCAACGCGGCACACATGAGGAGATGATCGCGGTAGAGGGGCCTTATTCGCGGCTGATTGCAACCACATGACGATAGAAAACCAAAACCAGACTTCCGGCCGCTTTCTTTTAGGTGACGAATCTCAGACCTGGCTCCTTGAGCAAGGCAATGCAGACCTGTTTCTGGTCGATGTCGAAGGAGAAGAACTCACCGGTCCCCTGTTTCACGCGCTGACCGTGGTCGCCGGCGGTGTGATGCTGGGCACGGGGCGGTTGGAGTGGCAGGGCCGCGGCGTCAGTATTCTGTGCCAGCCTCGGCCCGGCGCCGTGGTTCTGCCGGTAAGCAGGGAGGACGCCGAAGACGATCAAATCAATCGATGGACGCGCGAACTGCGTGAAAGCGCGGGACTCTATGACGAGTCGGCGCTTCACAACCTCAGCGCCTTCCATCGTGCATCGCTCGAGGCGCTTGCGCTGCGACGTCAGACGCTCGAGAGCACCGAAGCTGTCCGGCTACAGATCAAAAGCGAATCCCGTTCGGCGACAGTGAGCCGCGCGCTGCAACAGTTGGGTTCGGTTCTGCAGACAGAAGCCGACAAGGACGCGGTGACGGCTGAAGCCGGACCGGACGTGCTGGCTGCATGTCGCATCATCGGCCGAAATCTCGGCGTGGAGATGCAAGCGCCAAAGGGATTCATCGCGACTGGCGATCCGGTGACGGACGCCGGCGCGATTGGTCGCAGCTCCGGGGTGCGCTATCGCGAAATTACGCTTACCGCAGAGTGGTGGAAGCAGGACAACGGCCCGCTGCTGGCGTTTTATCTAACAGGGGCGCAGGACGCCGTGCCAGTCACCGTAGCGCTCGTGCGCAGCGGACGTGCCTATTACCTCTACGATCCGGCAAAGGGAGTTCGCGCACGTCTGACCACCGATATCGCCTCGTCGCTTGCACCAAAGGCGGTGATGTTCTACCGGCCTTTTCCTGCGCGCGCTTTGGACTGGAAAGACCTCTTGTTATTTGGGCTTCACGGCACATGGCGCGACGTCGTTACCATGTTGTCGGTGGGCGCGGCGACAAGCCTGCTGGCGCTTGTAATGCCGCTTGCGATGGGAGTCCTGTTCGACACCATCATTCCCGGAGCGCAGCGCACGCAGCTTTATCAGATGGCAGCATTGCTCTTCACCGCGAACCTGGTCGGCTTCCTCATCTCGCTGACGTCCAGCGTAGCGATGCAGCGCACCGAAGGGCGGATGGAGGCCGGGATTCAGTCGGCGGTATGGGACCGGCTGCTGAGTCTGCCCGTCAGTTTCTTCAAGGATTACAGCTCCGGTGATCTCGTGGGCCGCAGCCTGGCCATCGGGCAGATCCGGCAGATGCTCACCAGTACGGCGCTCACTTCGATCATGACGGGCGTCTTTTCGATCTCGTCGTTCTTCCTGCTCTTTCACTACAGCGCCTCGCTGGCTCTGGTAGCAAGCGGCCTGGTGTTCGTAGCAGCGGCGGTTTCTGCCGTATGCGCCTATCTGCAGATGAAGTATCAGCGCGCAATCTTTGAAGTCGCCGGAAAGATCTCCGGGCTCACGCTGGAGCTGATGACGGGCATCTCCAAGCTGCGGATGTCGGGCACAGAGTCGCAGGCATTCGCGCGATGGGCCGCCGAGTTCACCAGGCAGAAGACCATCTCCAGCAAGTCCACGCGAGTATCGATTGTCATGGCCATGTTCAACGGTGTGTTTCCGGCGGCCTCCGGACTGGCGATCTTCTACTTTGGGTTCGGGATGCTGGAGAGTGGGGCAGGACTCACTCCCGGAGGATTCGTAGCCTTCAACGCCGCCTTCGGACAATTCCTGGCGTCGGCACTTGGTCTGGCCATGACCGCGATCTCGGTGATCGGCATCATTCCTGCATACGAGCGTGCTGCGCCGATCATGAAGGCCATTCCCGAATCACAGGGCACCCGCCTCGATCCAGGCCGTTTGCTTGGAGCGATTGAGGGCAGTCGGATTCAGTTTCGTTACAAAGGTGACTTGCCGCTGGTGCTGCATGACGTATCGTTTCAGATCAAGCCGGGACAGTTCGTCGCGTTCGTTGGCCACTCCGGCTCGGGCAAGTCCACGCTGTTCCGAATCCTCCTGGGCTTCGAAAGACCGGAGTCGGGATCGATCTATTTTGATGGCATGGACCTCGCCGACATCGATCCGCAATCGCTGCGGCGGCAGATGGGCGTGGTGCTCCAGAACGGGCGCGTCTTCGATGGAGACATCTTTACCAACATCATCGGGTCGTCGCCACTGACGCTTGATGATGCGTGGGCGGCTGCCAGGGCAGCAGGATTCGACAAAGACATCGAAGGCATGCCGATGGGTATGAACACGGTGATCAGCGAAGGTGGAGGAGGTCTATCAGGAGGGCAGCGACAGCGACTGCTGATCGCCCGAGCAATCGTCCACAAGCCACGCATTCTGTTGTTCGACGAGGCCACCAGCGCTCTGGATAACCAGACCCAGTCGATCGTAAGCCGAAGCCTGGAGCAGTTGAATGCTACGCGCATCGTGATCGCCCACCGGCTCAGCACAATCATTCATGCGGATCAAATCTATGTCTTCGATCACGGACGGATTGTTCAGAGCGGCACATACGAGGCGCTTATCGCCCAGGAGGGTCTGTTCAGAGATCTTGCCCAGCGCCAGATCGCATGATCGAACGTTTTCTCCTGTTTCGGGTTCAAAACATCCGAATCTCTTCATTATTTAGGAGATCTTTTTTCATCGCCCCGTACACTCGCATGGAAATCCGAATGTCGAGTAATTCCCATCACGCAAACCCCACACAAGGAGCATTAACGAATGAGTCTGCAGAGCGCCACTGAGTTTACGAACGTCATTATCGCCAACCCCGCCCTCATGTCCGAAGTCTCGAAGACGATCGACGGCAAGAACGAAGCCGAAGCCTCATCGGCTATCAGCGCACTTGGAAAGAGCAAAGGCTACGACTTTACCCCGGAAGAAGCAGCCACGATGAGAAACGCTTTCGTGAAGCAGCTATCGGACGCTGACCTGGATGGCGTGGCGGGTGGTATCAATGATGGCGGTGCCGCCGCAATCGGTATCGGGTATGTCGCAGGACAGATCGCTGGACAAGTTATCCCCGTGGGCGGCGGTATCATCGGCGCCGGCGTTGGAGCAGGCGTCGGTGCAGCCCTGGGCGGCGCATCTGCTTCAGACTCGCTCGCGGCGGGCGCGATCGGCGCCGCGCAGAACATAAACGAGACTAGGTCCGTCGTGCAGCAGATCTTCAGCGGCTGGTAAACTGCCGGCCCTGTCGCTTACTTCATCAGCCGAGGCGCAATTTAGCCTCGGCTGGTTCGTTTTGCCGGTCGTGTACGTTGTCTAAATTTATGAAAGATTAAAGTTTTGCGGAAGATCCGCAGGCATGTAGTAAAGAGTAAAGTTCTCGATGGCGTTGCGGTCGAGCTCTATCGCCGGTAAAGACACGACCATATCGAGCAAGGGAAGCTCGGCATAGGTGCGATGAATGCCATGTGCCAGTGGATGAGGGAGCCAGTTGCACAGAAACTCATCCGGCTCTTTGGGATGAAACTGCAGCATCGTGCCCGTATTCCTGTTGGATAGGTAAAGATGGGTCCAGTGAGACTGCGCCATGGCCTCTTGAGCTCTCGCCGAAAGCACAGAGGCGAGTCTTGACTGGACCTCGGCGGAGGCGAATTCGTCCTCTCTGATGTCGGGATAGAGCTTCAGCGCGGTCGTGCCGTCGAAGCGAAGATCGTATCCAAGTAGAAGCATCGGATGAACATGAAACGCTCGAAAGAGTGAACTGGCCCCGTGTTCCGTCAGCGTACGAGTAACAAGGTTGTCCGGCCGTTCCGGCTCGTCTTCGGCAAAGAACCAAAGCTTCAGACGGGAGCGGCCTGGTTCGGTGCGGAGGTCGATGCCGCACACAACTCTGCTAACGCTGCTCCAGTCGAGCGAAGCGTCGAGTATGTCTCGAACAGGCGTCGCGTTCAGATGAACGGCATCGAGCGTAGCTACATCGTCAAAAAAGGCCACAACGTCCGAGACGAAGCCTGCCTTGTCCGACGGCTGACAGAAGATGTTGAACCGCGCCGCATGCGCGATGCCATCCTCGACCTTCACAGACACTTCGACAGAACCGTGCTCCGAGTTGCGAACAATACTGGCAAAACCCGTAAAGGCGCGGCTGCCTCGAACGCTCTCGGAAATGCCAAAGGCATCGCAATGAAGGTCCAGACATGCCAGGTTCTTCCGTGTAATCCAGTCCTGCGATTTACTGCTCAGAGTCCTTCCATGCGCCTTTGCTGCTTCTACGAATGATCTTCGTATCGATTCGGTACAAGTAGGCATTATTTTTTCTATCACGACCCGGGTCTTACGCGTGAGGCTGATATGATTCGCTGGAACAATCAGAATCTGATCCACCTGCTATTTAGTACACTTATAGTTACAAATACAACAATCGTTCTATGGCTTGCCTTTACTTAATGATCTATGGTCAATACAGTCACAGGCTCGCCGCAAGGAATTTTGCGCCCGAAAATGCAAACGTTGCAACCGGCAAAGCCGGAAATTCAAACTTGAGAAGAAGAGGAACAATGAGCCTGCAAAGTGCAAATGAATTTATATCTGCCACAAAATCAAGTCCCGAACTTATGGCCAAAATCGCAGAGGCGATCACTGGAAAATCTCCCACAGATGCGGCGCAGGCGGTCAGCGATTTAGGCAGGCTCAACGGATTCGAATTTACCGCTGAAGATGCGATGCAAGCCCGGCAGGCGGTTCTGCAAGCGCAAAAGCTCTCTGAAGACGATCTGGACGGCGTAGCCGGCGGCGCAGGAGTACAGCCGGTCGGTGGAGGCTTCGTCTCGTCTGGTATCGTCGGCACTTTCCCCCCGAACCAGACGCTGCCCGCACCTTCATTTCCTGGCGGAACAGGTACGATCACAGATATTGCGGCCGGCTGGTAATCCATTGGAGTGCATGGAATCTGATGGCCAGCTTGATCTTGTACCTGCAGTAAGAGAATGGTCAGACGCGATCGGAGCGGAGCATGTGGTCTGCGAGGCCACCGTTCTCGCCCAGTGGCAGACGGCAACGTATGAAACCTCGCAAAGGGTTCTTGCTCTCATCCGGCCCAGCTCGGTAGAGCAGATCGCCGCCTGCATTCAGATCGCAAACCGTCACAAGACTCCCGTATATCCCGTAAGCCGAGGCCGTAATTGGGGCCTCGGCTCGCGGGTTCCAGTGAGCGATGCTGTAGTCGTCGATCTGGCGAGGCTCGACCGAATTCTCGCAATGGACGAGCGGTTCGGCTGCATCACCCTCGAACCCGGCGTCACCTTCGAGCAAGTTCATGCCTACCTGTCCGAACGAAGTTCCCAATGGTTTCTTCCCGTCATAGGCGGCCCCGCGGACGCAAGTGTCATTGGAAACTGTATCGAACGCGGCGATGGAATCGGTCCGCAGTGCGAACGTCTGTCTAATATGTGTTCGCTCGAAGTCGTCTTGCCCGATGGAAGCATCGTTCACACCGGCTTCGAGCGCTTCGGGGAAACCCCCTTGTCGACGCTCAGTTCGATGCCCGCCGGCGCATACCTCGACGGCCTCTTTACGCAGTCCAACCTCGGAGTCCTCACGCGAGCGACCTTGTGGCTGGCGCGTCGCCCGCAACATTTGCAACTGGTCAATGCCCACATACCAGAGAGCGGTCTCGCCGCATTTGTCGACTCGTTGCAGCGATTGATCCATGACCTTGGTAATAGTGCCTGCACCTTCAGTCTGTGGAACGGGCACAAACTGAATGCAAGAAGGGATTCGGCCGCGAGAGAGCACTCTCCGGATACCTGGTATTCCAATGGCTGCCTCTATGCCCCCAGCGTCTTCATGGCGAAGGCTCAACGGGAGTTGACCCTTCACGCTCTTGAAGAGACTTCGACATTGTTAGAAGTATTCGATGAAAGCTCTGTCCCGAATCTGCGAGAACGGCTCGGTATCTTCCTGGGCGTGCCGAACAATGACAATGTCCGTAGCTTCTATACGGAAAAACACTCTCCCGTACCCGATGGCGATCTCGATCCCGACCGCGATCGCTGTGGAGCAATGTGGCTCTGCCCCGAGATTCCATTCGATGGTGTGACCGTCGCCAATGTCCTAGGTTCTTGTGAGAAAATTCTGCGATCGTCAGGTTACGATCCAGTGATCGGGATGAGCGCACTCACGCCCCGCACCCTCCGCGTTTTTATCTCGATCTTTTATGACAGAAACGAACCCGGAGAAGACGATCGAGCCATGCGCTGTAACGACCAGCTTCTGGAGGCCCTTTTTGCGGCCGGAATGTTTCCTTTCCGGTTGGGAGTCCATTCGATGCATACGGCCAACCAGGCCGCCGGAACCTGCTGGGATCTGATCCGGCAAATTAAAGATAGTCTCGATCCGAACCACATTCTGGCACCGGGCCGCTATTGCCGGATGGACCAATGATCACCTACCAAAGTTGCAAGCCAGTTGCCTTATCACGCGCTTCGATGAGGATGATATTGCCATCGGGGTCTGAGACTGCAAGCTGGTCCTTCGCTTTGGTCAAGGCGATTTGTTGCTTGTCGAGAAGGTAAGTGGCTTTGGCCAAGCTATTAGCGTCAAGGATGATGCGGGCGGGCGGGGCAAGGGCAGCTGGAGCGATCTCGACCTTCTGTCCAGAGTCTCCGGGCAAATAGAGAAACATGGCGTCGGCAACGACTGGAGCGATTAGGATACCGAGCAGTGGGACAGTGTAACCGTTCATGACGAACCTCTCAGAAGGGCTGGTAATCCGTGAGCCAGGACAGTATGTTTCAAATCAGAGTCTGTGCCGGCGCAGGCGACATGGCAGGTCGTTTACCTTCGCCTAGCCGGCCACGCGCAAGAGGGCGAACAGAATTGACATCAAGATCACAGTCACTCCCGTAGCAACGGCCAGTCGATCGGCGAGCAAGCGACGCATGGGGAGCCTCCCTGGAGCTTGATGATGTTGGATCTGAGTCGATCCAATATCCTAAACGTGACCGATTCTCTCATACGTTGGAATATGATGTCGTCTTCCGCTACGTACCATCGACATTCTGCTCTAGACAAAGCTGTACCGTTCGGAATGATACTTCGACATCGGCACATTCATCTCGCCGAGTGCCTCTTCAATTAAATCCATCATCACGGCCGGCCCGCAGATGAAGTACTCATGGTCGGCATATGGCGGCGGAAGATGGCGCTTGAATATCTCAGCGGTGATGTGGCCTTGCTCGCCTGTCCAGCCGTCTGGTGGGTTCCTTAGCACGTGAATGACTGTCAGATTCAGCCGCGCTTTCAAAGCCTCCAGCTCTTCACGAAAGGTAATCGATTCCCAGTCCTTGCTGCCGTAGAGCAGAATCACGGGCCGCTTGTCGCCGCGATCGGCGAGCGTGCGAATCATGCTCACCATTGGCGTAACGCCGACACCTCCGGCGATCAACACGTGAATGTCCGCCGGGTTGCCGATAGTGAACGCGCCATACGGCCCGTCGAGATAGACGCGCTGCCCCACCGGCACCTTGTAAATCTCACTCGTGAAGTCGCCTAGATTCCTGATCGACATCTCGACGCGCCCATCCGTAACCTCGGCGCTCGACGAGAACGAGAATGGATGTCCGGTGATCTTGAAGGGGCTTCCCCACACTGTCAGCCAGCCGAACTGGCCAGGCGTGAAGCGGAATCCGGGGTGGCCCTCAGGGAGCATCACTAACGTGGAAGTGTCGCCGCGTTCCTTGCGCACTTCCAAGACACGGTATGGTCGCCGGAGCACGAATAGCGGCTTTACGATGCGCACATAAAGCAGCAATCCGATCCAGAAGATCGTCATGCCGATCCACAGCGCCCGCTTCCAAGGATTGACCAGATAGAAACCCCATCCCACCATATGTAGGAGCCCTGCCATGACGGCGATAATCGCGAGCGCAATATGGGATAAATGCCACGTCTCGTACCGAATCTTCAACTCGACACGCCACAGGGCCGTTACCACGAGAGCGATCAGGGAGTAGAGGGACAGCGCGGCGAAGCGAGCGCGCCACGGCGCCGTGATGGAATTGAGTAGCACGAGCAATTCCGGCCGGACGGCGAACAGGATGAGCGGGTGCGCTATGATCAGGGCGACCGCTATCAGAGAGATCCGTCGGTGAAAGTGATAGATGACGTCCTCGCCCCATGGCTCGGTGACATACCGGAAGCGCGCCGTGAGGCCGAACTGCAGACCCATCATCGCGAGGCCGGCATAGCCGATCGCGACCGAGAATTCTGTCCAGAAATCCCGCGCTGGGGGCAACGAACCAACCAGGAGCGCGAAGAGGGGGGAGAGAATAAAGAGCAGATAAACGATGATCCAAACGGTCCCACGCCTGGTGTAGAGAAGCATCGATTAATCAGCTCCTAACAACGTCCATAGATATATACCAATCTACCCGAGATGACCAGCGGGGAAGGAATGGTCTCTTCCGTGCGCGGCGGTTGGGTTACCGTGACCCTGCGGGTTATGAATGGTCGATTTTATTTTCACAAACTCGTATGAGTCGTAGCTGGCAAAGGCCGGCGTCGCTCGATACTTTTCTTGGTTTGTTAAATCCGCGGGAAAGGTCCTCAAGGATGCCCTTTTCTGAAAGCACAAAGGAAACTTAAGCGGCTCCTGAGAGGAGTCGCAAAATTGTTCTATGCCTTTTCAGCTAACAAAGCCATCCGCATTGTCCGGTTCTTCATCAGGAGGAGACGCACAACCTCTTGAAGGCGATCCATTCTCGCTGGCGAATCTTCCGCAGAAGGCTCTTGCTCAGGAGTCCGAGAAAAGGAAGTTACGCAAAAAAAACTACTACTGGTTCATGGCCACCGTATGGTGCCGGGGTGAGAGTCAGGAGCAGATTTTGCAGGACGCAGAAGCAGCGACGTGACCCCCCATATAACCTCCAACAACCGTCCGGTCCAGCTCCGAGGGTAGTGTTTCATGTGCGATTACTCCGCAGCTCATCACCACGATTCGGTCTGCCAACTTGACCAACTCGTCAAGGTCCTCGCTTACCAGCAACAATGCTCCGCCGTCATTTCTGATTTCGACCAGATGGTTGTGCACGAATGCCGTGGCGGCAAAATCTAGACCGACACACGGGTTGGCAACTACCAGAATTTTGGCCTCGTTGCCCATGAGATCGCGCCCAAGCACGGCCCTACGCACGTTGCCGCCAGAGAGATTACGAATGGGAACGTCAGGAAAGGGCGGGCGGATCGAGAAGTTCCGAATGACTGCTAAAGCGGCATCCTTGATCGCCGAGCGATTGAGGAACCATCGCGCTTTTGCGAACGGAGGCTGGTCAAATTTCCGTAAAGAGATATTTTCCGCCACACTCATGGAAGGGACGGTTGCGTTCTCGAGCGGTTCCTCAGGCAAAGTGAATAGGCCAGCCTTACGGATGCCGCGGCGAGTGGGATAGAACGGCTCGTCAAAAGAACGAATCTCGCCGCTCTCGATAGTGCACTGACCTGCAATAGCTTGAACCAACTCTCGCTGACCGTTGCCCGAAACACCGGCTACGCCGAGAATCTCTCCGCGGTGAACCGTCAAGCTGACTTGATTCACGGCCACCAATCCGTTATCACCACGGACGGTCAGCTCCTTGACTTCTAACGCGGCTGCAGTCGGCGTGGAATTGTTTTTCTTGGTGATGGGCTCAGGGGGCCGCGATTCTCCCATCATCAACTCGGCGAGCTTGACTGGGTTGGCTTGCTCAACTGGCATGGACGCGACGACACGGCCATGACGCAAGACGGTTACATCGTCAGCGAAGTCCATCACATCGCGCAATTTGTGAGTGATGAGCACTACGCTTAAGGTGCCCCGCTCTACCATCCGGGCAAGCACGCCCATCACCTCATCTGACTCGGCTGGCGTTAGAACGGAGGTAGGTTCGTCCAGTATCAGGATCTTTGTATCCAGATAGAGCTGCTTCAGAATCTCTACTTTCTGTTTCTGGCCTGCTGCAAGATGTGCAATACGGCTCTCGAGGTCGATGGAGAACGGAGCTGTCTCAAGGAACTTTTGCAAACGAGTGTGTTCTTCGCGCGAGTTAAGGAAAGCGGGTAGATCCTTGCGGGCCAGCAACAAATTCTCTGCAACGGTCATGGATGGAACCAGCGTAAAGTTCTGGAACACCATGCCCATGCCCAGACGTCGAGCATCATCAGGGTTGGTAATACGAGTCTCATCGACCACGACTTCTCCTGCATTAAGTGCGTGGAAGCCAAGCATGCACTTGGCAAGGGTGCTCTTGCCGGCTCCGTTTTCTCCGATGACGGCGTGAAAGGTTCCAGGGCGTACGGTGAGGTTTACAGAGTCCAGTGCACGAAAATTACCGAACGACTTGCTAATGGATTTGACTTCCACCAAACGTGGCTGTTTAGCGCTCATCCTCTACCTGCCAGGGCACCGGGCATACCTATCAACTTACGGCTTCGGGAACAGGAAACGATCATCAGAATCAAAGTGAGGACGTATGGCGAAGCATTAAGGAGATGGTAGAAGCCGCCGAATCCCAAGGCTTGCAACGAGGGATCCAGAGCCTGCGCGCCTCCGAAGAAGAGAGAGACCGCGAGGCAGCGAAGTGGAGACCAACGGGCGAAGATTACAAGAGCCACTGCCATAAGACCTTGCCCTCCTGAGATGCCCTCTGACCAGATACCGGGAAAGTAAAGAGTCAAGTGTGCGCCGCCGATGCCTGCCAGGGTGGCGCCGATGGTTGTGGCGATTAATCGATGCTGACGTGCGGAGATACCCATGGAACGAGCTGCCTCGGGTGCATCGCCAACGGCACGGACGTGAAGTCCCCAGCGTGTGTATTTGAGGGCGTAGTGCAGAACGAACGCGGTTACAATGCCGAGAAAGAATAGTGGACTGATCCGGAGGGCAGCGCGTAGCGCAGGATTCGATGCCCACTTGCCAAACTCAAGCACAGGCAGTTGCGGTGCCATGGGCGCGACAAACTGCTTTCCAAAGAAAAACGCTAGACCGCTGCCGAATACAACCATTGCGACCCCGGCGGCGATGTCATTGACACCCGGCAGCTCCGTCAAGCTGCCGTGCAAGAGTCCAAGAATCCCACCGACGATTGCAGCCGTCAGGGCTCCGAGCCACGGCGATCCGGTACGCTGCGAAACCGCGAATGCGGTCATCGCACTCATAAGGAGGATGCCTTCCATGCCCAGATTGATTCGGCCGCTCTTTTCGGTGAGGCATTCTCCGAGGCTGACGAACATGTACGGAATACTGCCGCGAATCGCGGCTCCGAGCAGCGCCGCAGCGACCACCCAAAGATTGACGGAATTAAAATGCATCGCGCGTGTCCCGGAAGAATTCAAAGCGCCCGTAGAGCGTCTCCGAAGCAAGAATCAGTAGGAATACGATCCCTTCAAATACCGCGATGGAGGCATCGGGGAGATCGAGATCGCGTTGAAGACTGCCACCGCTTGCGATCACTGCACCAAGGATCAGCGAGACGATCACGATGCGAAGCGGGGATTGGCGCGAGAGAAAAGCGACGAGTATGCCGGCGTATCCGTACCCCGCCGCTATGGCATGGCTCGCTCGACCGTGTACAGCTGCGACCTCCACCATGCCGGCTAAACCGGCGCATCCTCCTCCGATGAAGCTTGCCGTGAGTATTATTGCGCCCAGCGGTAGACCGACTAAGCTAGCCGTTCGAGAGTTTCCGCCGACGACCTTTACCTTCATGCCCCATACAGTTCGCTCAAGCAAGAACCATACGAGAAGCGACGCAACCACTCCAAAGACCAGACCCATGTGAACACGGGAGTTGAAAAGCCGACCGAGCTGATGCGACGGCGAAATGGGATAGGTCGCTGGAAAATTCAGACTGCCGGGGTCGCGCATCGGGCCTTCTACCAACTGCAGCATGAAGGCAATGGCGATGTAATTCATCAGCAAGCTGCTGATGACGGCGTTGACGCCGCGATAATGTTGCAGGCCGGCTGCGAGAGCGATCCAGAGGCCACCCGCAATGATACCGGCGACGGCCATCGATGAAAGGCTGACCCATGCGGGTGCGGATTGCGTCGCGAGACCAGCGGCAGCGGCGGCCAATCCTCCCATCACGAAGGCTCCTTCGTTTCCGACGGTAATGATTCCGGCGCGTGCTGGAAGAGCTGTACACAGCCCGCAGAGCATCAAAGGGGCTGCGCGCAGCAAGCTGTTTTGCCAGGAGTACCAGCTCCCGAATCCAGCACGATAGATGGAAGAAAAGACACCCCAAAAAGGCGCACCCCAGAAGACGCAGAATCCACCGAATAGCGCCATCGCAAGCAAAAAGGCAATCGCCGGAATTGCGACAGATTCAATGGACCTCGGAGAAGGAATCATGGAATGGCGCTTCATAGATATTTGACTTCCCCTTCGATTCCTTCGAGCAACCAGTTCATGCCGTCGAGGGATGGGTCTTCGATCGAAAGTGTCTTGCCCGCAGGAACAACGATCCTTCCTCTGTTGTCGCGCAACTGACCCTGATAGATTGTCTGAGAGCCGTTGAGAAGTTGCTCTTGAACCTGGGCCACCTTGTTACGAATCGCTGGCGTTACGGCAGGACCGAATGGGGACAGCCGACAGAACTGGTCTTTGAGCGTTCCGGTCATGCGCCGTGGGATCGTTCCGTTGGTTACGGATTTGCCTTCGTGAATCATCTGCGCGTACCGCTTGTAGACCACTCCCCAAGACCATTCCGCGCCTGTCAGGAAGCGATGCGGGGCTACCACTGACTGGTCGAACTGATAGCCCGTGGCCCATATCCCGCGGCGCTCAGCAACCTGCACAATGACTCGTGGTGAACCGGTATGTCCCGTGAGCACATCTGCGCCCTGATCGGCGAGACTGCTGGCCGCCTCCGCCTCCCGCAGCGGCAGGACCCAGTCGCCAGTGAACAAAACTTTCATCGATACAGATGGGTTCACGCTGCGCGCCCCCAGCATGAAGCTGTTGATGTTGCGCAATACCTGCGGGATGGGCTTGGCTGCGACGAAACCCAGTCGCCCGGTTCGAGTCATCAGTCCGGCAGTTAGTCCGGCGAGGTACTCGACTTCGTCGATAAAGCCGAAGTAGATCCCTATATTGGGCGGATCGATCCCTTCACGATAGGAACCTCCGCAGTGAAAAAACTGCACGTCAGGACTCTCGCGCGCAACTCGAAGGACGAAGGGATCGAGATAGCCATAGGAGGTGGCGAAGATCACGCGCGCACCATCCTGATGGATCATGTCGCGCATAGACTCTTCTACCGCGACAGTTTCGGTGATGTTGGATTCGTCGATGGCTTTGACGAAAGGCAGAGACGTTAGCCTCTGCTTTCCGTCAGCGTGCGACTGGTTGTAGCCGAGGTCATTCTTGGGGCCGCCGTAAAGGAATCCCATGACCAGCGGCGGCTCCACTCCTTTCAGCAGAGGTGGTTTCGCGAATGCAGCGGCAGTTCCGGCCATCGTCAGAGAAGTGATAAATCCTCTGCGTGTGAATTGGCTGGATTTGTTCATGCCGGCCCTTCATGCGCGGTTATCAGCTCGGGCACTACCATCGGCGCACAGGAGACTCCCATCTGCTCAAGCTGCCGAGCAACCCGGAGAACAGAAGTTTCACGATAGGGCGCTCCGATCACTTGCACTCCCAGCGGAAGCGAACCCGGCTCGAAGACCGGAACACACATGACCGGCAGTCCGATAAATGAGATGGGCTGCGTGAAGACTCCCAAGTTGGGTCGTGACGGCACTTCCTTGCCGTCCAGCACAATTGTTGCCTGTCCGATGCGGATAGCAGAACAAGGAGTGGCCGGTGCCAGAATTACGTCTACTGTACGGAACAGCTCTCGCATACTGTCGCGGAATACTCTGCGAAACCGCTGCGCATGGGAATACCAAGATGCTGGCAGCAACGTACCGGCCAGGAACCGTTCCACGACTACAGGATCGAAATCGTGCGGTCGGGTTCGGAGATCTGGCAGGTGGAGATTGCCGCCTTCACAAGCAGTGATGATATAAGCGGCGGCCCGGGCCTTCTCGGCGTCAGGAATAGTTACGGTCTGCTGAACATCAAGAGCTTTGGCGACCTTGCGAACTGCCTCAAACGCTTCCGGAGTGCCCTGGCTACTGAAATAGCCGTCTGCTACAGCGATCCGCAAACCGCTCGTGCCGAGTTCCAGTTCCGGTAACACAGCTTCGGCAGGCCGCTTGCTCGCAACAGGGTCCCGCGGGTCAGGGCCGTGCATAAGATCGAAGGCAAGAGCGATGTCGCGTACCGAACGGGCAAATGGACCGACATGATCAAAGCTCTCGGCGAAAAGGAACGCGCCCGCACGAGAGATTCGACCGTAGGTGGGCTTCAATCCGTACACGCCGGAAAGCGCAGCCGGCACACGAATGGAGCCATTCGTATCCGATCCCACCGTCAGTGGCACCATTCCCGCAGCTACTGCGGCAGCGGAGCCACCGGACGAGCCGCCAGCGACACGCTCTGGATCGTGCGGATTACGCGTAGGGCCGTAGTGCGTGTTCTCGGTCGTGAAGCCATAGGCGTATTCGTCCATGTTCAGCGCGCCCAGAAGAACGGCCCCGGCTCCTTTCAAACGTTCCACGACAGCTGCATCTCTGTCCGCCGCGGGTTTCTCCGCGTGGATCTTGGAGCCAGCGATGGTTGTGTGACCAGCGATGTCGAACAGATTTTTGACTGCGAATGGAACACCAGCCAACGGGCCCGGATCGTCACCGGCGACGATCCGGCTGTCGATTGCGTCCGCTTGCGCCAGAGCTTCGTTTTCCAAAACCATCGTGAAACAGTTCAGGTTGCTGTCCTGGCGTCGGATCGTTTCGAGCGCAGCCACCGTGACCTCGCGGGCTGAGCGCTTTCGAGTCCGTATGTCTACAGAGAGGGCCGTAGCGTCATCATTGGGAATGAAAGGAATTGTCATGGCTCAAACACCTGCGCGGACTCGGTCTGTTCCGATATTGAAAACCCGAGGAGTGGAGCAATGATCTGGGAGGTGCGTTCGATATTCTGACGCACTCCCTCTCTGTACTCCGCAGGAATCTGCAAGCCGATTAAGCCGGCAGCAGCATCCATATACAACGTTGGCGTAAAAGAGACATGTGCGCTAACTATCTTCCAACCCTCCTCAAACTTCATCCAAACCTGGCTTTGGCGGCCGTGTCGAGGAACTCCGTTTGCCATACGTTTGAATTCCAATGTCACAGTGGCACATTGACTACCGAAAGTCACAATCCTGAGATTGAGCACTTCCCGTTCGAGGTTGAGGGCAGGGCGAGCCTTCCGAAATGCCTCAATCTCCGAGGAACCGTACAAGCTTTCTGCCACTCCAAACCGCAGCGCGTGGGCAGAATCCCAGAAGAACGCCGTCAGCTTCTCCACGTTATTACTAACGAGGGCCGTTTCATATTCGTGATGAAGAGACAATACTTCATCCATAACTGCAGGTTCATTGATAAGCAACGTAAGCTTCCTCCAACACTAGAATGAATATTTGACCGTACCGCCTACGGTGCGCAGCTCTCCTGGTTTGACCAGAGAATCCTCGAATAGGTACTGACTCTGAAAGTATTTAGCGTCGAACATGTTGTTGATCCCAAAGTTGACCTCATAGTTTTTTCTGCGATAGAAGACTCCTCCGCGCGTGAGCGCGTAGGAGGGAAGCACCACGTTGCTAATGTATCCGGCCTTGACCGCGGCTACCCACGTCGTCCCGAGCAGGAACCCGACATTCCTGGTGATGTTCACTGTTGCAAATGGGCTGACAACCCAATGCGGCTGTCCGGCCACCGGATATGCTCCTTTGTGCGGGAATATATTTGCGACGCCTTCGAATTTCCCACCGTATGCTTGCTCGGGCGTGAGACCCAGCAGGCTAACAGGGATGTCGAGCAGAAAAGGTGCATTGAGCTGTTGCGGTTCCTGCCAGGTGACAGCGCCCGTCAAAGTAAGGCGTTTCAGAAGGAACGCACGAGCTTCCAATTCTGCGCCTTTGGCCTTGAAGTAATCGAGCGACAGCGTTTGGCTGTCCCATGCGGAGCGCTTTTGCCGGTAGACCGACAGAGACGCATAGAACTTCTGGTCGAGGTCGGCCTTTACACCACCCTCGTAAAGGCTGGAGGGTTGGATATAGATTCCACCCGGGATCTCCGAAGCATCGATCTCATTTCCCTGTCCCAGGTCCAGGAAGCGTGAAGTTGCCGCGGTGAAGTATGGAGTAAGGTGAAATGCAGTTCTGTAGCTCACGCTGCCATTGAGAAGTCCGCCGGTATTCTTGGCCTTCTCATGGGTAAGTGGTCCGGAACCAGAATCGCGGCCCCAAAAATCGGGTGAGTAGCGATCCAGGCGTGCGCCCAGCGTGAAAACAAGTTTATTCCAGAAGTCAATATTGGAAAGCCAGAAGAGACCGTTATCCGTGTACGTGCCTACGTTCATGTATTGAAATGGGATTGCCGGCGTGCTGTCCCAGGGACCCTGCATGCGATCGTTGGCAGTAGGCCCAGCCGAAAGATCGCGCCGGTCAACCACCTGGTAGTCGTCGCGTTCTTCGCCAGCCGAGACCTGAACTCTGGTGAAGTCGAATCCGGTGAAGGCATTCATCGTGACCACGGAATTCGGATGCCAACTGAAGGCCAGTGTCGACTTGTTTTCGACTGTCCAGGGTCTATAGTCCGCCCCGAAGCCATAACTGCTGAATTTCTGGGAATTAAGCCGATCGTAGAAAGACTGGTTTTTGAAGGTTACTCCGGGCTTGATCTCACCGACGACGTCGAAATATGCGGTGTAGGTTGTCGCGCTCAGGAAGTCATTGGCACCATCAACCATGATTTGGTTTAGAGGCAGCGTAACGAAGTGAACTGTGGCGGGGTTCAGCGCATAAAACTGTGAATTACCGTAATAGGGGAACACTGCTCCCATGTTTTGCTGCCATGCAAATGTGTTCAACAATCCCGGGGATATCTGATTGGGGCCGATGTTCGATCCATTCGAGGCGAGATTGATGGCCGGGCTTCCAGCCAGGTACGTCTGGTGGTCGATTAGATCCTGGGTCACTCGATTCCAACCAAGAGCCTGAATCCCCTTATCGTTATAGCCCTGAAAGCCGTAAGCCAATCTCCACTTTGGGGAGAGTTCCGTATCGAACGCAATCTGGCCAAGCTTGTATTTATCAAAGACGCCCCGGTAGAAGCTGTGCGAGTCCTTCGTTTCGAAGAAAGCGTAGGCGCCCGAGCGATGAGAACCTATCTTGAAAGGCATTCCATACTCGCCGCTGCCGACTTTGTCGTCGTATTCGCCATACCTCGCGACGATGGCACCATGACCCGTTTCCATCCACTTTGCGCCTTCGCTCCGCACCGTCTTCGGATAAAAATTCATGAATCCGCCAATTCTGCCCGGACCGTAAATGGGAGCGGGAGGCCCCTTAACAATCTCGATGTGATCCGAGGCTGAGATCGGTGTCTGATAATTTCCTCGGTTCTCGACGCGCCGCAATCCACGGAAGTAATTGTCTGCGATATCACCACGGAGAAACACGCTTCCTGCAATGCCGAAGTAAGCCGCTGTGAACGAGCCTGGCACGACGGTGACCAGATCGTTCACCGTCCTGGCCGAGTACAGATCCAGCAGTGCGGAATCCGCGGTTGAGATGGAGCGCGGAATATCCGTAATCTTTTGGTTCAGACCAAAGACGGCATCCGTCGGCTGGACAGGAACGGCGTTGTACGGGTCCGTCTTTGCATCAACGGAGACCGATTCCACGTTCCCTGCCAGCATCAACGGCAGGTCGACATTGGTCCGGCCAGGGGTTAATGAAATCACCTTCTCCAGGTCCGCAAAGCCATGCCCACTGATCTGGATCTTGTAGTCGCCGGCAGGGAGGCCCGTAAAAGAATAGGCACCTGTAGCACCGGTCACGGACTTCCGCATATCCGAAGTTTTTTGATTAGTCAAAATAACAAGCGCATCGGGGACTCCTAAGCCAGTTGGATCTTTCACCGTTCCGGAAAGAGTCGCTGCGTCCTGACACAATCCGGCAGAAACTGCCAAATACAGGAAGGCGACGATGGAAGCCAACCGAAGCGCGTTACTAAGACTAACTATCTTAGGCAAAAAAAATGGCCTCTTATTGAGACAAGGAATACTACCTGCGAATCTCAGCAACAGCGTGTGACCTATGAGGGATTGAGTTTTCATCGTAAACCCTTTCTTAGTTGAACTGTGCAGTGCAATTACGGATCAATTGCGGATTGACACTAAAAACGTACAGAAAATCATTACGCCCAAAGTAGAGAGCTCGCGAAGCCGAACAAGACACAACTACTTACAAAATGAGCTATGAGGAATAGCTCATCGCGAGATACAGATGCCTTAGGACACCATCTAGGCGTCGCGGCGGTTAGTAACCGAGGTGATTTCCTTTACTGTATACAAGACAGTATTCAAACAAATTTCTTTTGTAAAGAGTCGAAATAGCAGAACTCGTGGAGCATAGACATATCTAATCCACGCGATAGATTCGGTTTATTTTGGTATAGAGTCGACGCCCCGGCGTGGAGGCACGATTCGATCAAGGCAAAGTCCGAGCACTACTGGATGAACTCATCTTCTCCCACACACGCCCGGTGCAACTATCCTCGAACCGCTCTTACGTGACGTATCAACCGTTGGACAGTCGATCTAGATCGATTACAGGCTCTTGCGAGCATCTTGCAGCTTCAGGAGGGTGATCTTTCTATTTTGGGCGCGCGACACCTCGATATGGGTGGCAAGCTGATCCGCGGCGGCCTCGAACTCTCGATGGCGAAGAGTCTCCAAAATAGCGCTGTGTTCTTTGTAGGTCGCAGTAATGCGTGAATGCTCCGCGAAACTGAGGCGGCGCACAAACCGGATCTTCTCGGTTACTTCCAAATGAACACGTGCAAACTCACCGTTCTTGGATGCGGCCACAAGGCTGCAGTGGAACTCCTCATCCCATTTCGCGACCTCAATGGCTTCACTGCTACGATCGGCGGGACGAACTCGCCATCTGGCCTCAATAGGCACAAGAATGTCATTCAACTCAATGGAATCCAGATCCTTCATGCGACGCACAGACGCCTGTTCTAGAAGGATCCTTAGCTCATACATCGCATCCAGTTGAGTAAAGTCGAGCGGTCGTACTTCCCATCCGTTGCGAAAGTTCACATCCAGAAATCCCTCACGCTGCAGTCGATAGAGTGCCTGCCGGACGGGCGTCCTGCTGGCACCGGTGCGTTCAGCTACTTCTCCTTCTGTGAATCTGTCTCCGGGTAAGAGACAAAAATCAAAAAGATCTGACTTGAGTTGATCGTAAACAGAATCCGCTAGATTCTGTGGACGTAGACGTGGCGCCATGAGAGACCTTGTGTCCTACCCCGTTTTCTTCAGCCGGGGACAACTGGGAATTCTTGTTAGTTGACCCGCCCCGGAAAACTGATTCGTAGGAGGTGTGAATTTCGGCCTGCGTGATTCGGATCGTGCCGAAATCGACCGGCGGATGTCCAGTTAAGGTAAATCAAGTGAGGGTCTCCAGCAAACCACTGGAAGATGTGCCCTCTTCAAGGTAGAACCATTCCCAAACGAGCACTCGCATCTCCAAAATGGACAATGGCAGTTCAACGATCTTTTAGCTCTTCGTTGAAGAACCTAACTACCGATTGATTGAAATCACGGTGGAAGGCCGCTCGATCGAAACCAGGTGCATCTTGACAGATACTTGGGACCGCGGCAGAAAGTGCCTTACTGCAAGGAGCAAGGAAGACAAAATGGTCCACTCCCGGCACGATGTGTTCTTCTGGACGCCTCGGAAGCTCCTTTCGGACGAGAGCACTGTTCCATTGATCGGGGGCATTCGTGTCATTCTCCGCCCGCCAGAGTTGAACTGGAATGCTGACTTGTCGTAAATCCCCCGGTCCAAAGAGAAAACTTACCGCCGGTGCTACTACTACCGCGGCTTTAATCCGCGCATCATGAACCCAAACGGGCTTCGGTGGGTTGGGCTCTAGCTGGTCTCCGTGGCTTTTCTTGATAAAGACGCATTCAGGAGCATTCGGGCGTGTCGAACAGAGGAGAGCCATCCTCTCCAATTCAGGAGTACCCCCGATTTCTACCAAACTTGTGAAGCCCCCCAGGGAGAAGCCGAACATTCCCACTCTTTTAGGATCCAGGCTGCCATGGTCCGTCCAGGATGAAAGCATCCAATCAAGGACGACCTTCACCTGTCGCGGCCGGTCGATCAAATCTTTGCGGTTCCCCATGTAGCTCTGGTCACTGTCGTTGTCGCCCGTATGCGTTAATGCAGCAACCACGAAACCGGCTTGGGCCAGTGCAATTGCGGTGTCATAATGGCTGGCCAAAGAACCGTATGCACCGTGCGTCATTAGAACGAGTGGCAACCGTTCTCCAGATACTTTGCTCTCAGCCGCTACGGTCTGGCTAAACAGTCCTAGCGGTTGCGGCGAAGGTTGTGCGTTACTCGGATACCAGATACCGACCGCGATCGGTCTGCCTTGAGGATCAGCTATAGTAGCTTTCTGGAAACCAACCGAACCAAACGACGGGCTCGCAAATAGAAGTGCAATTGCGAACAAGACGACACGAATCCCCATTCATATCTCCAAGCTGACCGTACCAATTCAACTGAATCACTACCCATTTAGAGCATAAATAAGAGTGTGGCAATTGTTGCCTTTCTATCCTCTCACGCATCAACCGATTGGCATGCAAGCCGGTTTACGTGCAGTACAAAAAATTCTGCGCTGAATAGCCAAAGGATCGTTTCCGAAAACTCACATAGGAACAATTTGATAACGGCCTTCGAAGGCTTCTATCTCATCGCTCCTACTGCCGAATGCGAAATATAGCCTCACGCGCGAGCGTAGACCGAGTACACACGGAGCATTCACCCAGTATCGACAATTTCTATTCGAGGCATAGCCTAATGCAGATTTGTTTGATTTTTGGGATTCGGCTCCGCATACTAGCGCACACACAGCCTCGCAAACCTAGAACTTTCTGATCGATGTGAACACGAGCAATCTCCACATCCTTTAGTTGTGCTCCTGCCAACCGTCCGCTCAGAACATAGCGTTGCTTCGCCTACTGGAATTGCTTACTCCCTTCTCCAACACTGCTGCACTTTTGTTATCAATTCGAGGTCTTTAATATGGATCGTTTTCGCCGTTATCTCCTTCTTCTTCTTCTTCTAGTTCTCGCGCCCATGTCGATCGGACATGCCCAGACGGCAACAACATCGGTTCGTGGCATCGTAACCGATAAGACGGGAGCAGTCCTAACCGGGGCTGATGTTGCGCTTACCGAAAAATCGATCGGCTTCACGCAGACACACAAGACCAACGCGAGCGGCGAGTATAGTTTTCAGCAGATTCCTCCAGGCTCGTATCAGATCAAAGTGAGCATGGAGAACTTCAGAGAGCAAACGACACAAGTACAGCTATTGGTAAATCAGCCCGCCACGCTCAACGTCACTCTATTGCTCGGCAGCAGCGAGACAACGGTCGAAGTATCGGCCCAATTGACCGCGCTCAATGCTACTGATGCAACCATCGGCACGCCATTCAGTCAGTCTGAGATTCAGAGCTTACCCTTTGAGGGCAATAATGTGTTTTCCCTGCTCTCACTGCAGGCTGGCGTTCTATCGCTTGGAGATCAACAGACGACAACGATGGATGCGGACAGCCGCGCAGGCGCGGTGAACGGGGCGCGCTCAGATCAGGGCAACCTCACACTCGACGGCATTGACAACAATACCCAGACTACGGGATATGCCTTCACCGGCGTACTGCGTCCAACCCGTGATTCGGTAGAGGAGTTCCGGGTAGTTACAACAAGTTCGAATGCTGACTCTGGCCGTTCTTCGGGAGCTCAGGTCTCTGTTGTGACACGCAGCGGTACGAACAACCTCCATGGCAGCTTATATGAGTACTACCGGCCAACCAACACCGTTGCGAATGATTGGTTCAACAAGCAGGCGCAGGCTGCGAGCGGTCTGCCGAACCGGCCCGGCAAATATATCCGCAACACCTTCGGAGCGTCTCTCGGCGGAAGCATCATCAAGGACAAGCTCTTCTATTTCGCAAGCTATGAGGCCGACAAGATCGCGCAAAACCAGCAGATGACACAGGAGGTCCCCCTCGGTACAACAGCAAACCCGGGACTAAGGCAGGGATACGTCACCTACGTCGACGCGACTGGTGGAACAACAACATTGTCGCCGTCACAGATCGCCCAAATGGACCCGAACTGCTCTTCCCTTGGAACCTGCCCGCTCGGAGCCGGTGTCGATCCCGCCGCGCTCCAGTACTTTGCAACCCTGCCGCAGGCCAATGGAAATCTTCTGGGAGATGGCTATAACTTCGGCTCCTACACCTTTTCATCCCCAAACCCCAGATCGAAGATCACAAATGTCGTGAAGTTTGACTACAACATCAACGCACGGCAGAGGCTGTTTGTTCGTGGCAATCTCGACAGCGACAATGCAACCGGTACGGTGCAGTATCCAGGCGGCGCTCCAAGCACCACTAGCTTCGATAACTCCCGTGGAGTTGGAATTGGACACACGTGGACGATCACGGAGAGCCTTGTCAACAACCTGCGGTACGGTTACGTACGTCAGGGTTTCGCCAATCGCGGTGCGCTCCACGGCGACTACGTTACGTTTGCGAATATCGGTCCCACCACGGCCACAACTCCTGACTTGGTCGTCAATGTTCCAGTGCATAACGTGGTCGATGATCTTAGCTGGGTGAAGAAGACCCATACGTTCCAGGTGGGCTTCAACTATCGTCTTGTCCATAACAACCGACAGAGCAATGCGACCGCGTTCAACAACGCGCAGGTGCAGTATTACAGTCTTGGCGCCGGTGCTATCGCCAATACAGGCAACAGCCTCGACCCTGGAGCTTTTTCCGGTCTCGGAATTCCGGCCGTGAACAGCAACTTCGATAGTGCATACAGTAACGCTATCGCCGCGGTCGCCGGTATTATCCCAGTTGCTACTGAATACTTCAATTACAAGGTGTCGGGCAACACTCTGACCTCCTTGCCCCCCGGTCTGCTGAACCGCAGCTATAAGTCCAACGAACTGGAGTACTACTTCCAGGACAGCTGGAAAGCGACGCGCGATCTAACAATCACGTACGGATTGCGTCATACGATTCTTCAGACACCCTATGAAACGAATGGCCAGGAAGTAGCACCAAACTTTAGTCTTCACAGCTGGTTCCAGACCCGCGGAAGCAACATGTATCAGGGAATCACCAATCAGCCGGAAGTCTCCTTCAGCGCTGCTGGTCACGCAAACAATGCGCCCGGCTTCTGGGCCAAGGACAAGGCTGACTTCGCTCCGCGGTTTGCGATCGCTTATTCACCAACGCAGATGGGAGGCTTTCTTGGAAAGCTCTTTGGTAACGGATTGACCTCCATCCGTGCCGGATGGGGCCTCTATTACGATCATTTCGGAGAAGGTATCGTCGATACCTTCGACGCGAATGGCGCTTATGGACTGTCGTCTCGTGTCAACAGCCCAATTGACCTCACGCCAGACCAGGCACCCCGTTTCTCCTCGACCACTTCAGTGCCTACCCAAATCATCCCTCCGACAGCGCCTGAGACAAAGTTCCCAGTTACGCCTGGTGACATCGAAGCGCTTACGTGGACGGTCGACAACAAGGTTAAGACGCCCTACGCCCACGCTTTTGACCTCTCGTTCCAACGGCAGGTTGCGAAGAGCTGGACGATTGAAGCGGCCTATGTCGGACGTCTTGGCCGCAGGCTTCTGCAGAACCTCGACCTGGCGACGCCGCTCGATCTCGTCGATACAAAGAGTGGCTCAGACTGGTTCAAGGCGGCGCAGCAGATGTCTGCAGCCCGCGTCGCTGGAACGTCCACAGCCACGATGCCTTCGATTGCCTACTTCGAGAACATGTTCCCGAACGCTGCCGGCGGTGGTCTAACATCAACGCAAAATATCTACAACGATCTGTGGACCTCCGGCACTGTTGGAAACGAGACATTTCCGCTCTATAGCCTAGATCTCGGCTATTATCCCGGTAATCCAACTGGCGTTTTGAATCGATATTTCGACAGCCAATATGCCTCACTCTACGCTTGGTCGTCGGTAGGAAGCAGTAGTTATCATTCGCTGCAGCTGTCCCTTCATCACTCTCTGTCCCGTGGCCTGCAGTTTGGCTTCGACTATACCCTCGCAAAGTCGATCGACCTCGGCTCTGACTCAGAACGTACCGACTATAACAAGGGTCAAAACTTCAGCAGCATCGTCAATGCATGGAACATCAAAGGTAACCGCGGAGTTTCAGACTTTGACACACGGCATGCCATCTCGGGCAACTTTGGCTATGCTCTACCCTTCGGACACAGCTCAACTTTTGCCTCGAATGTAAATTCATTCGTCAACACACTGATCTCGAATTGGAACGTCTCGGGCCTGACCCACTGGACCAGCGGGCTTCCCTTCTCGGGCAATGACGGTGCTGGGTGGAGCACGGACTGGGCAGTGTCGAGTTTCGCTTTGGTCACGGGCAAGGTCGCCTCCGGCGGTCACCGCATCATCAACGGCCAGCCCAACGCCTTCTCGAACCTGACGAGTGCCCTCGCAAACGTAACTTATCCCTTTGCAGGTCAAACCGGGCAAAGAAACGCGTTCCGTGGCGATGGCTACTTCTCCCTCGATAGCAGTGTCGTGAAGGTCTTCCCGATACTCGAGAGACAATCGCTCAAGTTCCAATGGGATGTCTTCAACTCCACGAACGCGGTCAGGTTCGATCCTGCCAGCGTTCAAAACAACCCCTTCAGCGCAAGCAGCTTCGGTGTCTATGGCAAACAGTTGGTCGGGGCGAGAAAGATGCAATTCTCGTTGCGGTACAGCTTCTAGACATTCAACTTTATTTATTTTATTTATATTGACTGGCGCGCAGCTCATGGTTGCGCGCCAGTTGTCGTTTGGGTTCTACCGATTACACCACCGTACGTACGCGCCACGGCGCAGGAGATAGCAACAATGTTCCCTCCCTCTCTCTCTGCCGGTTAGGTAACGGATGAAAACTTGAGCGACGCTCGCAGTCAAAAGAGGCCGACAATTAGTTCGTCGGCTCCCAACCACGTCCGCACGGACGCCTCTCTTCAGGATCCGTGACTCAGCGTGTCTGTTGCCTCAAGCATTCGTTCCGCATCAACGGTTAGATTCGCCCCGGTTATGTACGTGGACCACACAAACAGGGATGTCGTCACTCATTAGGTTTGGTGATAGAGACGATAAGTTTCGTTTTGAATAGCTGCGTACGGGATCATGCGGACCTTTCCATTCTCGGTTGCAACCTCCCACGCTGCCGAGTTGCCGATACGTTGCGCCGCCAATAGCTGTTGCCGCGTAATACTCTGCGAGCCCGGCTCGATAGCGAAGAGCGCGACAGGGCCGTAAAGAAGCGCGACGATCTGCGAGTGGCGCTCGTCGATAGGCGTAAGGCGCAGCGGCATATCGAGCGAAAGTTCGATGCGGTCGCCGTCCTTCCAGCTACGGTCGAGGTTAGCCCAGGTCCCAGGAGTATGAGTGGCATCAACAGCATTGCCATTGACCGTAACCTTAGTCTGCCTGCCTGCCCATGCGGGAATGCGTAACGCGACCGTGAAGCGCTCTGGACGCGACAGTGCGAGTTGCATGCTGATATCGCCGTTTGCCGGGTACTGTGTCTGCTGGGTTAGCGATACACGCGCCCCGCCCTGCTGCCACGTAACGCGAGAAGGGACGTAGAGATTAACGTTGATGCCGCGGGCATTGCGCAGATACGAGCTGATGCCGTAATCAGCGGTGAGTTGGGGAAATGTTCCGGAGCAGCAAGGCCACTTCTGCTCGTAGTCGACTTTGCGGCCATCGTGGTTGTAATCAGCATAGTAGAAGCTAATGCCGTCTGAGCGAAGAGGACGGGCGCCGAGGATGGTGTTATAAAGCACAGTCTCCATGCTGTCACCGTATCGGCTGTCACCCGTAACGCGCATAAGGTAGCGAGTGATCTTAAAGTGTCCATAAGCGCCGCATGGAGTCTCGAAGCTGTTGTGTGTCGATGTAAGGCTGTTGGCTAGCTCGTCGGATTCGGGGTGTGTAAAGCCTTCGTTGGGACCCCAGCCGCCAGTGGCGTAGCTCTGCTGCTGCACGAAAGAGAAGCCATTGCGAGCTGCGCGAAGATGCTTCTCGCTACCATCGGTGAGATAGGCCTGTATTGCAGAGCTCAGCGCATTGACGTGGCTGTAAGCATGCTGACCCGGAAGAACGTTCCGGTTCTCGGCAAGTGGATTGAAGTACGTATCGTCCTGCAGGAAGCGTCTTGCAAGCTCTCTGTATCGCGCCCCGGCTCCGCGTTGGTAAGCAAGGTAGAAGTTTTCCGGCAGGGTATAGCTTTCATCCCAGGTGAACGAGATGTTCTTGTGTGGCCTCGCCATCATCTCGTCGCGGTTCAGAGCCTTCGGCGGAAGAAACGGCAGAACGACGTCGGTGGCGTGATCGAGAATCGCGAGAGCATGGGCATCACCAGCGAACTGATGCGCATCGATAAGTCCGCAGGTAATCTTGTCGGAGGTGTAGGCCGGAAGGCAATATCCGTTATAAAACTTTTCGCTGATAGTAGGGGAGTATCCAGCGACGAGGCGCTGCACCTTGGCCTGGGTAGGCTTGTCGCCGGTAACCGCATAGGCGCGCGCGAGGCCGGAGACATACTGGCCAAAGGTGTGGCCAGGGACATAACCGGTCATATTCTTTGGAGGATCGAAGAGGGTCGACGGTGAGTACCAACCACCCATATCTTCGCCGGGAGCAGACAGGCCAGCAAGCTGACGGAAGGGCTTGAGGAGGCTGTCCTCATTGAGATTGAGAAAGAGGCTGTGATTGTTACGGAACTGCTCCAGCATGGGTCCATCGAAGAGCCGAACGTCCTGGTAGGCGAACTGCGATAGAGGCGTGGTCGCCTTCTCGGGTGCGCCTAGAGCATGCGCGTCACGAAGCACCGCGGAACCGGCGGCGAGGGCGGCACTGCTCTTAAGGAAGGCTCGTCGAGTTGTTCTCTGCATCTTCAAAATCTCCTGGGATGTTCAATAAGACAGCTAAGAAATCGTTTTCCCATCTGAATACTACTAAATCGGAATGAGAGTAGCACTGCGATCAAACATTAGTAAACGCTATCGCATCATATGGTAACGACAATCAATCGGAACCAACCTACATGGGGTCACTCAAAACAATGGCCAAAAAAGTCATCATCACTGGAGCCGCCGGACTCGTCGGTCAGAATCTGATTCCCCGTCTGTTCTCTAGGGGCTTTACCGATATCGTCGCAATCGATAAACATCCAACCAACACTGCAATCCTGGCACGAAACTACCCCTCCGTACGCCTGTTGCAAAACGATCTCGCCGCAAACGGTAGCGGTTCAATCCAATGGGCGCAAGAGCTTGCAGGCTGCGATGCGCTTGTGATCGGCCACGCGCAAATTGGTGGAAGCCAGCCTGAAGAATTTGTGCGCAATAATGTCCACGCGACCGGACGCCTCCTCGAAGCAGCGCTTCAACACAAGATTCCCTATATCGTCAGTATCTCGTCATCGGTTGTTAACTCCATGGCTGTCGATGACTACACCGAAACCAAAAAAGCCCAGGAAGCACTCGTCGCATCCTCCGGTATCAAACAGATCGTTCTGCGCCCTACCCTCATGTTCGGCTGGTTCGATAGAAAGCACGTAGGATGGCTCGCTCGATTTATGCAAAAAGTCCCTGTATTCCCTATCCCCGGCTCAGGAAAATTCCTGCGGCAACCTCTCTTCGCGGGCGATTTTTGCGATGTCATTGCAGCAGCAATCGACAAGGAGATGACGGGGGCATACAACATCACCGGTCAGGAGCGCATCGACTACATCGATCTGATTCGAGCGGTGAAGAAGGCCACCGGCGCAAAGGCCCGCATCCAGACCATCCCCTACGGTCTCTTCTGGACTCTCCTGAAAGTGAACGCAATCTTCGATCGTGATCCGGCCTTCACCGTTGGCCAGCTCAAAGCACTCGTTACGCCCGATGTCTTTGAAGTAATCGACTGGCCCACAATATTCGGCGTACGCGCGACCCCACTGCAAGAGGCTCTCAATAAAACCTTCCGCGATCCGGTCTATTCCCAGATAACTCTGGACTTCTGATCGAACACACCCTGAGTCATCGCTCGTACACTACCCGATGCCGCTCCACCCACCAGCAGGCCCCGCTTCCGGCCTGGGGAAACAACGATCGACTGCAATCCACCATCGCCGTTCCATCAAAGTAATATTCCTCTTTGTTTCCCTTCAGCGGAGCCACGACAAACCGGCTCACCTGTGCAGTTCCCATTCCACGGCCCATCCCTACACGAACGCGCCAAACCGCCCAATCGCCCAGATACACCAGCACTGCCGCCACCACCAGCCCAATCAACGTCCTGATCGCAATTCGCCACACGTAATCGCAAACCTCTCTTTGTGCTTATGCGAGAGTAGCAAAAACATTCCCGGCATCCCGCTTGATTCGATCAGGCCACCATAAAATTGGCCTCTCACGACGAACAAGTTCTTGACAAACCGGTCCATCAAGCCTTTCCTTAGCAGGTATGCCAGCCCAGCCAGACATCTCTGTCCGCCAAGGCCACCTCCCTGGCTTCAGCTTTTTGTCCCTTCCGCTTCTTCTCATCCTCGGTGGATGCGCCACTTCCCCGCTAGCCAAGCATACCGCCGAGTTCGCCACCGCTACCAACGCCGTCGTCGACAGCTCCGAGGGAGCCTACCGCGCAGCAGTCCGCCTGCACGATGACGAACAAATCTCAGCTGCAGTCCAGAAATACGATGCCAATCAGCCCTGGGACCCTCACAACATCAAGCATCTCATCGACGCGCGCGGCCTCGACGCCCGCACGGATATTCTCGATGGCCTCAAGACTTACGCCCAGAGACTCGCCGATGTAACCAACGGCGGAGAATCCGAATCGCTCAATGCGGCCGCCGCCGCCGCGGGCACCAATCTCAAGGAGATGAGCACAGCCTTCAACTCGGGCTCCACCGTCCCTCCGTCTGGTTTTTCCATTACTCGCTCCCAGGCCAACGCCGTCAGTACAGCCCTCAAAGTACTGGGCGATTTTCTCGTGAGTCAGAAAACGAGGACCGCAGTTCCTAAAATCATCAACGAAATGGATCCCCAGATCACTGTCCTCAGCAAGCTACTCGACAGCGACATCGTCGTCCTGCGCCGACAGTCCAATGACGATTACGAACAGCTCCTCATGCAACAGGACGCCTTCATTCGTAAATCCGGACACGACCTCTCGCCCATCGAGCGTCGCGCAGAGATTAAAAAACTGGGCCAGCTCATCCTTCGCAAAGAAACCACTGACGACATGCTGCGTCAGCTTCAGAGCACTATTAAATCCTTTGCCGAAACCCACCACGCCCTTGCCGTTGCTGCCCAAAGCAAGGACATGGCATCTCTCAGCGAACGGATCGCAGACCTCGAGGCGGCCGCCGAACGCCTGAACCACTTCTACAACTCACTCCCCACTACCTAGCCGCGGAGGAACCATGGACGCAACAACCGCAGTCCTGCAAAATCCCACCACGATCGACGCTTACCAGGCCCTTTACGACGCCCTCGGCCGCGCCTACTGGGACGCCTCAACCATCGATGCGAAAGACCTCATCCAGGGCGCGCGCGAATCCATCTACGAGATCATTACCGAGCTCGATGAAGCCCAACTCGATGCCAACACCACGGCCCTGCTCGCGATCCAACCAAAGATCGAGGACACCAACGCCGCGCTAAAGAAGATTAAGGCATCCATCAACGAGATCACTAAAAATATCAACACTGCCGCAACCGTAATCTCCACTATAAGCAAGATCGTAGCCATTACCGCTCCCCTCATGTGAGAGTGCATCTACCCGCTTCATATATGCATCGGACTATGTAGGTAAAGCCAACATCCATTCTTAGAGGGATTTATGGCTCAATTTATTAGGACCCACTACTTCGCAACAGCTCTTTTCGTCTTCTCCCTTTCGACCGCACCCCTTCTGGCTCAGCAAGTTCAGCCAGGCCCTACCTGGTCTCAGGAAGACACCCTCCGCATCGTTAAGGACGTCCGGAAGCAGCTCAGCAGTCTCAGCGATTACTCCGTCTTCGACTGGATCACCTTCGGCATCCACGGTAAAACTATCGTTCTTAAAGGCTACGCATCCCGTCCCCAACTCAAGGACGAGGCAGGCCGTGCGATCAAAAAAATCGAAGGAATTCAATCGGTAGACAACCAGATCCAAATCCTTTCCCTGTCTTCTAATGACGACCGCATCCGCGCCGATGTCTACAACCGTATCTATACACAGCCGACCCTAAGCAAGTACAACGCTAACCAAGGCTCACTGGGCCGCGCAATCGGTCCTGGCGGTCGTGTTGGAGTCATGGCCGGCGGAATCACCAACAATCCGCCCATCGGCTTTCACGGCATTCATATTATTGTGAACAACGGTCACGTCATCCTATACGGTGTCGTCCTCAATAAAACCGATGCTGAAATCGCCGGGGTACAGGCCAACTTAGCGCCCGGAGCTTTCGGTGTCGTTAACGACCTGATCATTCAGGGTTCGAAAACAAACGAGGGTCCCAAATAAATCCCGACGTGCAGGAAAACTAACGAACACTACTCCGTTCGTAGGGCCTGCATCGGATCAATACTCGAAGCTCGCCACGCAGGTGCCGCACATGCCGCTGCGGCAACCACCAGTAGGGTCGCGACCATCGCTATAAATACCAGTGGCTCCAGCGGCTTCGTCCCATACAGCGACGAGCGAATCACAAATCCAATCCCCGCGCCTCCGACAACGCCCACGGCCAACCCAATCGCTACCGGACGCAAACCATCACGCAGAATCAGCCCCAACACCTGCTCGCGTTGCGCGCCCAACGCTATCCGGATCCCGATCTCCGTCACTCGCTGCGTCACCAGGTAAGACAGCACACCGTACAACCCCACACCCGCCAGCAGCAGCGACAATCCGGCAAATAGCAACACCAGCGTCGCACTGAAATTGGCGTTTAGCGTCGACTGCCCAACGATCTGCGGAATAGTCAAAACATCCACCACCGGCAAGCCTGGATCCATCGCCGCGATCTGCTTCTGCACCGCCATCGCATAAGTCAGAGGATTCCCGTCTGTCCTGACCACCAGCGTCATCTGATGCCCACCCACACCCGACAACATCGGAAAATACATCGTCGCCTTCGCGGGCTCGCCTACGCTATACACCGTGTCTCCCACAACACCAACAATCTCATACGGAGCGACCTTTCCATTCCACTCCACCGAGAGATGCTTTCCCACAACACTCTCGCCAGGGAAAAACTGCCGCGCCAACTGTCTGCTGACGATCACACGGTCCGCTCGTTCCAATCTGTCATGACTATCGAAAAAGCGTCCCTCAATCAGCGGAATCTGCAGCGCACTGAAATACCCCGGATCGGCCATTCGAGTTAGAGCATCCACATCTATCTTGTGTTCCTGATCAACTATCGGGTGCTCAGGAATTGTGAACACCGAATCACCGCCCCATCCTTCACCCGGAACTTCTGTCACCAATCCCACCGCCCGAACTCCGGGCAGTCGCCTCACTCGATCCAGGAGTCCCTCAGTAAAAACCACCCTCTGTTCGGGCGTGACGTACTGCTTGACGGGCAAGCTATAGGCCATCGTCAACACGTTATCGGTCGCACATCCCAACTCAGTCGTTCGCAGCAGTACAAAGCTCTTCAGCAGCAATCCCGCAGCTATCAGCAGAACCACCGTCAGCGCAATCTCCGCAGTCAGCAACATCTTTCGCAGCGCTGCCTTCGACACGCTTCCTCCAACCGAACGCGACGAGTCCTGCAACGCCACCGCCACGCTCTTGCTCGTCGCTGATAGCGCTGGCAGCAATCCCGCCAGCAAAGCCGCTACACAAACCACACCAGCAGTAAACAGCAAAACCATTCCGTCCACATGGATCGCATCAGCTCGTGGCAGATCATGCCATCGGCTCGTAAGCCATCGCGTCCCAGCCATCGCCAGCAGTAATCCAAATGCGCCACCTGCCGCACAAATAATCAGCGTCTCCGTCATCTGTTCGCGAATCACAGCCGCCCTCCCAGCTCCCAAAGCTCCACGAATCGCCGTCTCTTTCTGCCGTGCCGCAGCCCGGGCCACCAGCAAATTCGAGACGTTCAGGCATCCAATCAACAGCATGCACACCACCGCGCACGACATCACCATCAGCGGTGTCTTCACATCATGCACAACGTCTTCCAGCAGCGGCCTCGAATTCGCGTCTTCCGCAACAGGCGCGCCCAGCCACTGCATATGCATCTGATATTGCAGCGCACTCACCGCTGCCATCGCGTTCTTCAGGCTGACATCCGGACGCACACGAGCAATAACCCAACTCCCATGGTCATCATGACGCTCCAGCTCTTGCTGCGACATCACAGACGCATAAGGCACCCACAACTGCACCTGCGACTCCGGGTACGTAAACCAGCTCGGCAATACCCCAATAATCGTATGTGGCTTCGCATCCAAACGAATCTGCCGTCCAATCACCGACGGATCTCCGCCAAACCGTCGCTGAAACAAACTCCACGACAGCATCACAACTGCATCGCCACCAACACGATCCTCCGCTTCGCGAAAAGTTCTTCCCAGTGCAGGCTCCACTCCCAGCACGCTTAACAAATTCCACGATCCCGCCGCCGCCCGCGCCACCTCGGGCAACTCATTTCGCTCACTGCTTAGATTGAAGCTCGTATGTTGCCAGGCCGCCATGTCCTCAAAACCATGCGTCTTCGCCCGCCAGTCTAGAAAATCCCCTGCTGCTACCGGGTTATAAGGCTGCTGGTTGCGAAAATGCTCATATACCGCTACCAATCTCTCTGGATCACGAAACGGCAGCGGCTTCAGCAACACAGACCTTACCACTGTGAACAGACAAGTCGTCGCCCCAATGCAAAGAGCCGTCACCCCAATCGTCGTAATCGAGAAGCCCTTCGATCTCATCAGCGATCGCGTTCCGAACCGGACATCGCGCGCCAACTTCTCAAGCCATCCCCAACTCCAGATGCGTCGCGCCTCGTCCCGCAACACCGCGGCGTTGCCAAACTCTCTCATAGCCGCTCTCCGTGCCTCGTCCGTTGTCGCCCCCGCCCTCACCCGTTCTGCGATCTCCTGCTCCAGATGAAATCGCATCTCAGCATCCAGACGCTCCGTCTCTCGCCTGCGCCAGAACAAAGAAATCATCGCCATCCGAAGCCGATCCATCCATCGCATCTCGCTTCCTCCCCGGGTGAACTGCTACTCCGCCATCAGCTCTCAACCACCAGATCAACCGCCGCCGAAAGCCGGTTCCACATCGTTCGTTCCTTCTCCAACTGCGCTCGTCCAGCAGCCGTAAGCGAATAAAACCGCGCCTGCCGTCCCGTCTCCGTCTCGCCCCACTTCGATCGAATCCATCCCTGCTGCTCCATTCGTTGCAGCGCGGGATACAGCGATCCCTGCTGCACCTGCAGCACTTCATTCGAAATCTGCTGAATCCGTTTCGCAATCGCCCATCCATGCTTCGGCTCAAGCGAAATCGTTTTGAGTATCAGCAGCCCTAGCGTCCCCTGTACCAAATCATTCGGCTTTCCCATACCATGATTATCTACATAAGCGATATGTAGATAGTCAAGGTGTCCATACGAAAACCTTCACCAACTGGTTCCAGTCATTTTTTCTTTTGGCCCGGCTCACCCGGACATCGCCACCCAAGCCGTCAACTACAGATTGAACAGCTCCCGCAACCGCTTCGTCTGCGCCCGGCTCACCGGAATCTCCGTCTTCTTCGGATCATCCATTCGCAACTGGTAGCTCGATTTAAACCACGGCACCACCTCGCGAATATGTTGAATATTCACCAGGTACGACCGATGCACCCGCCAAAAAGTCTCCGGATCCAGTTGATCCATCAGCTCCTCCAGCGTCCGGCAGTTCGACTGCCCCTCCACCGTCGAAGTCACGACACTGATCGTGCCTTCCTCAATCGAAGCAAAACAAATCTCTTTCTGATCCACCAGCAGCAGCCGGCTCTGCGCCCGCACCACCACCTTACCCGTTACTTTGGGAGCATGGCTCTGCTCCGCCACCAACCGCAGCAGAGCGTCCAGCTTCGCCCCTGTCTCTCCCGCTATGTTTGTCGTCGATTCCATCGGCCCCGAATGCCGCGCCTGAGCCTTCTCGATCGTCTGCATCACTCGCTTTCGATCAAACGGCTTCAGCAGGTAATCAATCGCGTTCACCTCAAACGCCCGCACCGCATACTGGTTGAACGCCGTCGCAAACACCACCTGCGGCATCGGCATCCTGCGATCCAGTAGCTTCTTCAGCACGGCAAAGCCGTCCATACCGGGCATCTGCACATCAAGAAAGACCACGTCTGGCTTATGTGTACGGATCAGTTCAACTGCTTCAATTCCATTGGTCCCTTGTGCCAGAACCTCCACCCCGCCCGCGCGCTCCAGCAGATATTGCAACTCCTGCCGGGCCAGCGGTTCGTCATCGATAATGAGTGCCGTTAGTGACATCGCTCCAACTAGTCACTATACGCTCGCAGCCTCGATGGCGTGTGGTCCTCCGCCAGATCATGACCACATTGGATGCAATACACATCCGTAATCTTTACGCCGCGAAAGCAACGACCACACACCGGAGCCATCTGGAACTGGCACTGTGGGCAGAAGTGAACATTCGAAGGAAGCTCCGTGCTGCAGTGCGGACATGGCACCAGAACCGGCTGCCGCAGCAGGAAGTAAACCACCGCCCCAATCCCGCCTGGCATCAGCCCCACGATCAGCATCCACAATCCGGCCGACATATTGCGCCGCTTCACATCCCGGCTCACATACCCCACCAGCAAAACATAGCTGGCAAACGCCGTTCCCCACGCGTAACCCATTAGTAGCCGCATGGGCAGCAGCTCATGCTTATGGTGAGGCATCACCCCATGAAACAGATACTGCACCGCCGCAAACACCGCAATCGACAACACCACCGACCATGCGGGAATCATACTCAGGCGGTCTTCACCACCCTGCTCGTCCGATCGGTTCGTCTTCGGCTTCCACGTGATCGTCATTACATGGCCTCACTACCAGAACGTTTGCGTGTACGACGGAACCATACCATCGCCAGCAGGGCCATTGAAACAGGAAAAAACCACAGTACCAGCACAAGAAACTGATCGCTCGAGTCCGGCACGCCCGTCGGCGAAATCTCATACTGATCGAGAACGCTCCACACCGCCGTGCAAATTATCAGCACCAGCGCCGAGCACACCGCCATCGGAACCCACATACTTCGCTCGCGATCACGCCGCGCCGCCATCGTCTGCGCACGCTCACGAACCACACGATGGGTACGATTCACCATCGACGATCGTGCCCTAGCATTCATTCCTGAAAGGGCAGAGCGCGCAAAGAAATCCGTATCTCTTTCAGAGATCTTTTCGTCGCGAAAATCGTTCATCCCCTCGCCTCCCCCACAGGACGCGCAGCCCGTATCTTTTCCACCTCAGGCTTCAACGCTGCAAGTCCGCGATACAGTCGCGACTTCACAGTTGACAGCGGAGCCCGCGTTACCCCGGCAATCTCATCGAGCGACAGCTCTTCATAGAACCGCAACACCAGCACTTCCCGATAGCTCGAGTCCAGCTTCAACAAGACCTCGCCCACCTCAGCGCGATCCTCCCGCGCCTCAAACTGCTCCAGCGGTGAGGGCGCATCCATCGCAATCTCAAACGGCCGGTCGTCGCCGTTCGCCTCGCTCATCTCATCCAGGCTGGCCATCGTGCGCTTCCGCGAAAGATCGATCACAAGGTTCCGCGCAATCGTAAACAACCATGTATCAAAGCGCGCCTTGCCGTTGTACTGTCCACCCCGCATCAGCACCCGAATCCACGTCTCCTGAAACAGGTCTTCCGCTACTTCACGCTTGCCTGTCAGAAAAAGTAGATAGCGCAATAGCCGATGCTGATATAGCTCGATCAGGTGATCCAGCAGCTCCGGATTCTGCTTCTTCAGTCCAAGCGCTATCGCTGCGTTATCGCTTTGGATTTGCGTCGCAACCGCCGACGCCACAAGGATGGAATCAGTCCGCACAGAAGTAGAGACGCCAACTCCTGAGGAAAAGTCTCGGTCATCGCTGAAATCGTCCATAAAAGCTGAAACCGTCCCTTGAAACAGCCGCGAACATCAGAAATCTGTGGTGTAAGCGCTATTCTAATGCGCTTCGCCCCTGTTTTTGCTGGTTTCTAACGGTAAACTTGAAGCATGGAAGTTTTGTACGGCCTCCATCCTGTCGAGGAGGCTATCCGCTCCGGTGCCCGCCAGCTAGATCACGTCAGCATCGCCCGCGAGCGTCGGGATGAGAAGCTCGAACGCCTCGCTCAGCTCTGCCGCACCGCTGGCATCCGTGTCTCCATCGAGCCCCGCGACCAGCTCACACGCCTCGCCCGCACCGACGCTCATCAGGGCGTCCTCGCCGTCGTCCGCGAGCGCAAATTCCTCACCATCGAAGATCTCCTCACCCCCAAAGAAGACGGCCAAAATCGCTTCTTCCTCGCCCTCGACGGCGTAGAAGACCCACACAACCTTGGTGCTCTTCTCCGCACCGCCGACGGCGCAGGCGTCGATGGCGTCATCCTTCCCGAACGCCGTTCCGCTCCTGTCACCGGAACCGTAGCCAAGACCTCCGCCGGAGCATCCGAGCACGTCCGCATCGCTCGCGTCACCAACCTCGTCCGCTCCCTCGAGCAGCTCAAGCAGAAACACGTCTGGGTCATCGGCCTCGACGAGCGCGGCACCCCCGACTACACCGACTTCGACTTCAAAACCGACTGCGTTCTCGTGCTCGGACGCGAAGGCGCCGGTCTCCACGACCTTGTCAAAAAAACCTGTGACCACCTCCTTCGCATCCCGATGGCTGGCCAAGTCCCCTCCCTCAACGTCTCAGTCGCCGGCGCTATCGTCATGTACGAAGCCATGCGCCAGCGCCGAGCCCCAGCACCAAAGAAAGCCGCCCCCGCAAAACCTCGCAAAGGCCTCGGATCCTGAAAAATATGCATCACCGCAACTCGCTCCTCGCAGTCGTCGTCCTTGCAAGCGCCTCAGCTCTCGCCCAGACCCCGCAGCAGCCCGCCCCCGAAGCGCCTCCGTCTGACGCACCCCACGGCACCGTCCTCTTCAATCGCAACCAGGACACCCCTCCGCCCGCTGAGAAGAAACCCGCGACCGCAAAAAACATCGCCTCCGTCACCGACGCCGACCGCGCCTCCATCACCTTCACGTCCTACGACCTCCACGTCCATCTAGTCCCGGCGAAGTCCCACATAGCCGTCCGCGCCAACTTTACCGTCCGCAACACCGGCACCCAACCCCTCACCCACCTCACCCTCCAGCTCTCTTCCACGCTGAGCTGGGAGAGCATCTCCCAGCGCGTCGACGGCAGCCTCCAGCCCCTCACCTTTGCCGAGCACCTCATCGACACCGACACCGACCACACCGGTCAGGCCAAAGAAGCCATCGTCTCCCTCCCCCAACCCCTCGGCCCCGGCGCAACCCTTGAGCTAGCCGCCCTCTACTCCGGCGAGATCACGCAATCAGGCCAGCGTCTCGAACGCATCGGCGCCCCGCCCTCGCAAGCCTTTGTCGCCGACTGGGACACCATCTCCCCCGAGATCACCGCCCTCCGCGGCTTCGGCAACGTCCTCTGGTACCCAACCGCATCGGCTCCGGCCCTCCTCGGCGACAGCGCAAAGCTCTTCCAGTCCATCGGCCAAACCAAGCTCAATCAATCCCCCGCCACCATCCGCCTCCGCCTCTCCGTGGAATACGCCGGAGACCCGCCCCGCACAGCATGGTTCCTCGGCCAGCCTCAACCCCTCATCGCCGTCAGCGAAAACGTCGACGCCCCCGTAGCCGACGCCCCCGGCGTAGCCACTGCCGACTTCCCTGCCCGCCCCCTGGGCTTCCGCACCCCAAGCCTCTTCGTCACCGCATCCTCTCCCACCGTCGTCACCGACAACCTCCTCTCCGTCATCACCAGCCACGACGACGCTCTCCCCGCCTTCACCAACGCCGCCGAAAACGTCCGCCCCCTCATCGCCGACTGGCTAGGCGCCTCCCCCATCACCCCCCTCAACATGATCGACCACGACGGCCAGCCCTTCGAGGACGATGCCTTTCTCGCCACTCCCATGCGCAACACCAACGCGGCGTCCCTCACGCCCATGCTCTCGCACTCTCTCTCGCACGCCTGGTTCCGCTCCTCCCACCAGTGGCTTAACGAGGGCGTAGCCCAATTCATGTCTCTTCTCTGGGTCGAACAAAACGAAGGCCGCGACGCCGCTCTCAACCAGCTCCACGACCAGCTCAACACCCTGGCCCTCGCCGAACCTGATCTCTCCAAAGCCACCGACCCCGACCACGCCGGCCAAAGCCTCATCCAGGCCCACGACGAAATCTACTACCGCACCAAAGCCACCGCCGTCCTCTGGATGCTCCGCACCATCACCAGCGACCAGGCCCTCAAAAACGCCCTCCAGCTCTATCGCCACTCCGGCAAGCGCGACGAGGACCCCAAAGAGTTCCAGCGCCTCCTCGAGCAGACCTCCAAGCAAGACCTCCAGTGGTTCTTCAACGACTGGGTCTACCGCGACCGCGGCCTTCCCGACCTCTCAATCGCCAGCGTAACCCCCCGCCAACTCCCCGCACAGGGCAACAAAGACGCCGGCTGGCTCATCGCCGTCGAAGTCCGCAACGACGGTGACGCTGTCGCCGACGTTCCAGTCATCATCCACTCCGGAACCCTCAGTGCAACCGGACGTGTCCGTGTAGCCGGCCACTCCACAGCCTCCACCCGCATCGTCTTCGAGGGCACCCCCTCCGAAGTCATCGTCAACGACGGCACCGTCCCGGAGATAACCTCCACCACCACCCACACCAAACAAGTACTAACGCACTAACCCCATATTTCGAGGGGTGCGAAGCGATCCGAGCTACCGCCTGGCCCCACGCCGAACACTAGTACGCGCAGAAGCATCCCGCCACACCTGCGGCCCACCCCAAGCCCGGCTAGCCACCAGATCCACCCGAAACGGCCCTGCCGCCGCCCGATTCGTCGGCACAACATCGGCCAACCCATCACCCAACTGCGGCAGCGCATCTCCCAGCGCCAGCAGCCGCTGAGCCGTAACCATCCCCACGAGATGCAGCGTATAACCCGCCGCATCGACCCGCCCATCCAACACCGCCGGATCCTTCCCGCCCAACTCAAGCGAGACAGGCGCAAGCACAAATGCGCTCCCCGAAGCCGCAGGAGCCGCCCCTCGCCGCCGCCCTCGCGGTTGTGTCGTAGTCTGCGCCACTGAACGCAAGCGAATATCACCCGTCACCAGCGACGTCGGCCCACCTGCAGCGCTCTTCAGGCTCGCATCGGCCAGCAAAACTTCGCCCTCCCACGGCGAAGCCCCCCCCGGCCCATACGAAACGCTCCCCGTCATCTTGCCCCCGGCCGTCACATCCGCCGGAACCCTCGCGCTCGCAATCCGCAGCCAGTCCAGCAGCGTACTCCCTGCAATCCCGGGAGTCCCCACCGACACAGTAGCCGACCTCGGCCTCCGAATATCCGGCAACGATCCCGCCGCCGCAATCGTCTGCGCTCCCGACCCCACCGGTGGCCAACTGCAGCGAACACTCTCAAACCCGTGAAACATTCCCGTTGCGGTCCCCAGGCATTCCATATCGACAAACAGCGTCCGTGCTGGCACAAAATCCGCTCGCCGCGTGTCATCCAGCCGCAACCGCGCCTGTACCTTACTCTCGGCCACCGTCCCGCGAGCCGTCGCCGTCAGCGTCCCTTCCCCACGCAACCCCGCATCCCTGCCCAACAGCACCTTGCTCGCATCGCCCAGCGGAGCGTTCCGCCACTCTCCCTGCAGATTCAGCGGCACCTCACCCAGCGAAGCCGCCCGCCCCAGCGTTCCCTCCAGCCGCATCACACCCGCGTCCGACACACTCGTATCCGTCCTTAGCGGCCGCGCCTGCACCCTTACATGCCACTCCTGGGGATTCGGCAGCCACAGCGCAAACTCCGCCTCTCCCAACGAGAGCGGCATCTTCTCCTGGCCCTGCTTCAGATTCAGCCGCGCACCCGTCGCCTCAATATAAGGAAACCGCGGCGCCGGCCCCGCCTTCGCCTGCACCGTCGGAGCAGCCTCAATCCGCGCAGCCTGCAGCAGAATGCTCTCAAGGTTCCACTTCCCATTGGCCGCCTGCACCAGGTTCACGCTCGGCTCAGTAAAGCTGATCGTCGAAAACTCCACCCGTTTACGCCACAGCGAGCTGATTCGCAGCGTTGCCCGCACCGAGTTGGCCCGAATAATCGGCTCCATCCCGAACGCCGGGTCTTCCCCCACCACAAGGTTCTCAAGCGTAAATCCGGGCAACGGAAGCAGATTGAACGTCACCCGGTCCAAATGCACCGGACGCCCCAGGCTCCCGCCAATACTCGCCGCAATCCTTCGTTGAAACCGGTTCACATTAATCAGTGGTGGAAGCACCACCAGCAGAACCAGCACCAACAGCGCCACACCGACATAGATCAGGTGGCGAAGCCTTCCGCTGCGCACCGGCTGTGTATCGGTATCAGCCGCCTGCGCGTATGTTGGATCGGTTTCCTGCATGAACAATTCTCCCGCGCCCAACGGCGTCCTGCGCGGATCGACCTCTCTACCGAATCAGGTGAAGCGTGCGCGACCACCGTGTCTCGGTGAACATATGCAGCACGATGTGCCCCATAAACGCGATCCGCTCTCCGATGCTCTGCTTATTGATCTGGTCCGCCGGGGTCTCAAACGACCAGTACACAAACATCGGCCGTCCCACAATATTCTCGCGTGGCACAAAGCCCCAGTACCGCCCATCCAGGCTCTCGGTCCGGTTATCTCCCATGGCAAAGATCCTGCCCGGAGGCACTACCAGGTCTTCTCCCTGAATGTGGCTCGGCAGCTCATACTGCCAGCTCGCCGTCACATCCGAATAAGCATCGGGAGGCACATTGGGAAAGTCGTCGCGAAAAGCATTGAAAGCATGCTGCGGATTTCCGTCATCGACAGGCTTGCCCGCCTGCGGCTCATCCTGTGCTACCCCATTCAAATACACAATCCCATTCCGCAGATGGATCCGGTCCCCCGGCAGCGCAATCGCTCGCTTCACCAGAAACAGGTCCGGCTCGCCTGGCTTTAGAAAAACAATCACGTCTCCGCGCCGAACATCGCGATATCGGGTGAACAAAGCCCACTTCGAAGGAGGAGCCAGCGTAATGCGATCAACCAGCACGTGATCGCCAATCAACAGCGTCTTCACCATCGAAGCCGACGGAATCTCGAAGTTCTGAAAGATGAAGGTCATGACGAAAAGACCAATCGCCAGCACACTGCAGATCGAAGCCAGCGACTCCAGCGGCGTCTCAGTCTGCTTCTCAGGCTCTTTGGTCTCTGTCTCGTTTGGTGTAACTTCCATCGTACCCATCAGAACTCATCTCCAGAACGTATATCTCAGTGTATCGGAAACCCCGCCCGCCACCGCCACCAAACTCTTCCTTTTGCTTGACGATAAAGCCCGCCATTATCCACGCCCTCTCACCCTGGTGCAGACTCTTGACCTTGCCGTTGCCTTAGCCGTTGTTCTCCCAACCAGCCCCAAAAGACCGGGTGCCCCATCTTCGCGCGGTTTTATCGCGCTAAGGTGGGAATGAATCCATTCAACCCGCCAGCTTTTGCCTTTGCTGTTATCCCCTAACATTCAAAGCACCAACACCCCTTCAACTTCTACCTCCCAAAACCCCCATCAAAGCTCGCAACCCACGCTCCCGATCCCCAGTCACCAGATAAGCCAGCACGGCTCCCTGAAACGTCTGCAGCACATCCTCCACAACCGCCCGATCCGGCAAAAACCGTAGCAACAACTCAACCCAAAGCCGCTGCTGTTCTTCATAAAACGCCCGAGCCCGCGCCGATCCGCTCCACGCACGCCGCGACAGATCCATCACCAGCAACAACACCCCCTTCGCCTCGGGAGCCGTCGTTCTCTCCCAAAGCGCCGTCACCACCCTCTTTGGAGAAACCCCATGCGGAAACGTCTCCGGTGCAAACTGCGCCCGCAGCTTATCCTCCAGCAGAGTCATCGCCCTCTCTTCAATCTCTTCCCGCCCGCCAAAGTAATGGATCAACATTCGCTTGCTCACCCCAACCTGCGCTGCCAACTGATCCAGGCTCAAATCCAGTGTCCCCGCTCCAACAAACGCACCAAGACACCGCTCGACAACTTTGTCCTGATCTTCCCGCCCCACCTTGCCCCCTCATGTACCATGTGGTACATATACACCTGTACCACTCGGTACATCCTACTCTCGGGAGAAGTGCTCATGAAAGTACAAGACATCGCTCTTTTGTCACTATCCGGCTTTATCCTCTGGTTCGTTGGCACCCTCTACTACGCGTGGCGCGCCCCCCCAATCTTTGAAACCACAAGCCTCCGCTATTGGACCAGCTTTGCGCTCTCGCCCATCCTTACGGCGGCGATCTGCATCGCCATTCTCAAAGCGCGTCATATACCTCCAACCGCCTGGGCATCAGCAGTCCTTCTGCTCGCCATACCCGGCATGATCGGAGAAACAATAGTCCTCTCTCATCTACCCACATTCATGCCAAAGCTCCAGACCACATCAGCAGGACGCTACGGCGCATTCCTCTTTGCCGCCTACGCTTTCGTGCTCGGTATCGCCGAAGTCATCACACTAAAAGCAACGCCGTAACCGCAATCTGTCGTTGCCGTTGCATTTGCTTTTCTTGCTTGTCATCCCCGAAGGGGATCTGCTTTTGTCGTTGCCCTTGTCCCTCTTGCCGTCATCCCGTAGGGATCTGCTTTGCCGGCAATATATCTAGCGAACCAGCCCTACCAATCAGACATGCGTCTTGTGATTCAATACCGCTGAGGTACAAACATGAACCGTGTAAACTTCCCCGCCTTGAGTGTGGTCGTCTTCGTAGCGTTCATCGCAAGCTCGCTGTGGTACAGTCCCCTGTTATTCGGCCGGGAGTTTCAAAAGCTGAGTGGAGTGGCCGCCAGTCCCAGTCCGCATGCAGCGAAGGTACTTTGCGAACTTCTTCGCACCTTCGTTCTGGCCTACGTGATCGCTCGTCTCGTCTTGCTTCTCAATATTTCGAACTGGAAGGATTCCCTGCGATTGGGACTTTGGCTATGGATCGGGTTTCCTGTCGTCCTCCTCACAGGTTCTATGCTCTGGCAGAATGTGCCGTGGAAGTTGGCAGCAATCCATTCCGGTGATTGGCTCATAAAGCTGCTACTAATTCCCGTCACCCTTGCTGCATGGGCACAAAAAAATGAACGCAGAACTACAGCAAAATAAATAACTTACAAAATAAAATCCGCAGTTTCTCCCAAAAAATCGCATGTCAAGTCCCAAACACCGATAACCCAATCATTATCAACAACATCCAGATTGCAAAGAAGTTTTTCCCAACTCGCTATAATTGAAATAGAGATCAAGAAAGAAGCCCCGCAAAACGGGGCTTCTTTCATTTAGCCCGTAACCCTTTTGTTTGGACGAATTTAGCCGTAACCCATTTAGAATGACGATTTTGGAGGGATCAAAAAACGTAACTAACTGATTCGGGGAAACTTACGCGAAGATACCCCCGGGGGGGCATCACCGAACGATTCGGAGTACCCTCTCCCACCGGGCAAAGTCCGTGAAGCCGCTCAGTCCGCCCCGCCGTTGCCTCGCCAAAGCCTCAGGAGTTAGCACGCTCAGGTCGTCGCTCCCCAGCAGATGCAGGGAGAAATAAATAAGCAACGGTTGTCCCACAATCGCCGCACGCGGAACGAACCCCCAATAACGGCTGTCCTCGCTGTTATTCCGGTTGTCCCCCAGAACGAAGTAGTTGTCCTCAGGGATAATCAGTTCCCCGTCGTCAATCAGGGTCCGCATCCTGATCCACCACCGCGAATCGATATTGGGGTCCGCGCTCTGCAGCCGTGGGAAGTTGTCCCTGTAGTTGTCCGGCCCGGTCGGACGATACACGGCATAAGGTTCCACCAACGGTCTTCCGTTGATGAAGACACGCCCTTCGCGCATCTTCAGATGGTCGCCCGGTATACCAACCACCCGCTTCACCAGGTGAATCGACGGGTCGATCGGGTAGTGAAAAACAACGATCTGTCCCCGGTGGATCGCCGTTGCAGGTAACAAACCACCCGTATCTCCCAATGCGGTGGCCTGCTTGTTAACAAGCAAAAAGTCGCCAACCAGCAACGTAGGCTCCATCGAACCCGACGGAATCCGGAAAGGCTGTACACAGAAGGTAATGATGAAGACAGCAACAACAATGATGTAGATCAACGACTGGAACGAGTGCAGTATCGCAGCCCAATCAGTCTGTGGAGGCGGTGATCGGCGTGATGAAATCGAAGGCGTATACGAGCCCTCACGCGAAGCGTGCAGACTCTCAGTTTGGACCTCGGAGAGATCGGAAGAAACATCGGACGAGATCGCCGGATCGATCACTTCGCTACCTCCGCCACTCCCTTCGTATCGCCGGACCGCTGCTCCGAGAGCAACCGTGCAAATGCAATTCGCGCCGCCTCCTGCTGGGCCTGCTTCTTCGTCGAGCCTTCCGACTCGGCCAGCGCAACCGAACCGCCTTCGCCATCTTCCACGCGAACCTCGACGCGGAAACGTTTCTGGTGGTCAGGCCCGCTCTGCGCCGTCAATACGTACTGCGGTTGCCCGGCACCCGACGACTGCAAGTACTCCTGCAGCGCCGATTTGTGGTCGCCAATCGCGCCACTAAAAGTATCACCCGCCTGCATCGCAAGGTGCAGTTCAGGAAGCGTCGGTTCGATAATATGCTCTTCGATGAACGTCCGTGCAGCATCCAGTCCGCCGTCAAGGTAGAGCGCCGCAATGACCGCCTCGAGCGCGTTTGCCAGCAGTGCCGGCTTCTCCCGTCCGCCGCTCTGTTCCTCCCCGCGCCCCAACCGAAGCAAAGCACCGAGGTTGATCCGGGCAGCCACCTGCCCAAGGTGCCGCCGGCTGACCAGCGACGACCGCAGCCGCGTCAATTCCCCTTCGCGAGAGCCCGGAAATCGCCGAAACAGCGACTCCGCCACCGCGAGGCCCAGCACAGCATCCCCAACGAACTCCAACTGCTCGTTATCGGAACCAGGGTCCCGCAGCGCCGCAGGATCAGTCTCATAAGCCAGCGAACGGTGAGTCAAAGCCCAGGTTAAGAGCTCAGGTCGTTGAAAACAATGACCGAACAGGCTCGTAAGAGCCTTGTCCGATTGCGATCCGCCGGACTTTCTACGACGCGTCGTCATCTTGTCCTCTACTCTATCGGACTCGATACCCGCTCAAACGGTTATTTCGAGGGCGGATGATAAGCCTGTTTCTCGGCCTTTCCGCTGGGATCAAGTGGCTCTTCGTCAGGCTTCGCCGCAGGACTGTTCGGCATCGTGAAAGGCTGTTTCAACCCGTTCTCTGCCGCAGCCTTCGTGTCCGGTTGACTGTCACGAACAGTCAAAGCAGCCTGATATTCGGCAACTGCCTTCTCGCGATCAGGAGCAACGTCGTAGAGCCTTCCGAGATAGATGTGAGACCACGCGAGCGTCCGAGGATCCTTGGACAACCGCAGCGTCTGCTCGAAGTCCTCAATTGCAGCATCAGGTTCACGCTGCATCAGATTGACTCGCGCCATCACATAATGAGCCTGCGCATGATCGCCCTTCGGATCTTCCAGCGCTGTCCTGGCAAGCGCGCTCGCTCCATCCAGATCGCCCTTGAGCAGTTTCATCTCCGCCAGGTCCAAACCGGCAACCTGCCGAGGCGCACGCCGCACCAGGTCATGAGTCCCTTCCGGCAGGAAGACAATCTGTTCGTCTCTGTGACGCTCTCGGTCCACATCCATTCCGTAGACCATCTCGCCGATGTCTTCCTTCAGGCTGATGGAGTCCTTCTCCATCTGCCCGAGCTTGTCGTAGAAGTAGTCCACCAGAACCCAACCCTGACGCATATCCAGATCCACAGCCTTACGACGAACCGCCTCAGCCTGACGATCATAGGCTGTCATCTCAGCCTCATACTGCCCGATATCGGCACGCTGCTTCACCGCGTCAGGACGTTTGGGCTTAGCAATGCCGACATCCATTGTCTTGGCCTCGATTGCCTTGATAAGACACTCGGTCAGCAAAGCCACAATATCGGATTTGTAGGTGAACTCCAACGGAGCGTCCTGCACAGGCTTCAGCAGAGGCAGCAGACGATCCATCGCAGCCGCGCGCGCATAGATCAACGGTTCCACCTCATAGTGCAGATACGTATGGCGAATCTGGTCCATCCGAACCGCCGCCGGAGGATCCGCCGCTGGCGATGTGACAACGATGTAATCGTTCGTGTAGATACGCGCGTTGGTCGTCGCCGGAGACAACATCGGCTCCAACAGTACTAGAAAGCGTCGCCCGTCATAGCTACTGACCGGAAGCCTGAGATAGATGTTCGTATCCAGGATCATCTTCGTCAGCGGATCGTGAATCTTGCTGACAAGCTCTTCGTACTCAGGCCGATGCTTAATCCATATCGCATGGAGATGTACATCCTGGCTGAAGGCTCGAAGCAGAGGGAGGATATTGACTACCTGAGTGGAGTCTGGTGGCAGTTCCGTCTCATCGACCGTTGGAGCCAACTCCGGAGTCAGATACAAAGCAAGAGATATATATTGCGCCAGGTTCAGCGCATTATCGGCCAGTGTATGCTGCCGGACGTAACTGCAAAGAGCATCCCGGCTATCGCGTGCAGCCGGAGATGCTGTCAGCTCCTGGTTTATCTCTTCCCTAACCTTCAGGCGTACCGGACTGGAATTGGCAAGATCAGAGTCGTAACCACAAACATTAAGGGTCACGGCAAGGTCGAACAGCGGTTCATTCGTCTCAAGAGTGATAGCAGAACCACCGGCTTCCGGCTGAGCGATCCGAGGAGCCGGAGGAGACGTTGTCTTGGAGTCTTTGATGACCGTAGAAGTGCTGCTACTGCTGGAAGAGTCCGATTGAGCGGAAGCCGGGACAGCAGAAGCCAGAAGAAGAGCGGCGGCAAGACACAGAGGAAAAGTTACTGTGTACCCGAGGATTGACGATCTGTTCAGAAAGGACACGATAGGAATTCGACGCTCCCATAAAGTTTAGGGGAGCCGCGAGCCAGTTGCAACTTTGCAATAGCTAGCCGCGTACTGAAATTCCCGAGAAGGTTATAACGACACGGCTCCGCACCGGACTTCCAAAGACCCGCGCGGGCTCGAAGACGCTAAGTAACAACTGGTTGACGATTTGGGTTTGAACCGCGGGATCCTCGGGACCCGATACGATGTTGTAGTCGTAGACTCGCCCATTCGCATTGACATAGGCCTCAACGACAATTGCAGAATCCCGGCCAGTTACGATCGCCTGCGGACTAGTAGCAGAGTACAGATAGTGGGGAGATGTCATTGCTCCCAAAGGCTCATCATTTGCCATTACAGGTTCCGGTGCAGCGACCATTCCTAGCAGGAGCATAATGCTGCCGACCAAAACCACCGATCCGGCGAAGCCTGCCGAGACCTGTAACAACATCGGACGCACAGCGTTTTCCCATTTAATGCTAACCTTATCGATCCAACTTGATCTCCGCGCTGCCTGCTCGTGCGAGATAGCAAGACGAAGTTTCATGCCAAGATCAGCGGGAGCCTTTGCCGGCTTCAATCGAGCCAGTGACTGCTGCATTGCTCGAAGATCCTGAAAGTCGCGTTCGCAGCCGTCACAAGCTCCCAAATGACTGGCAATCTCCTGCATCTGTTGTCCACTGACAGCCCCATCCAGATAGTCAGAGAAGCAAGCCCGAATCCTAATGCAGTCTCTCGAGATCATTGTGTCACCGCTCCCTTTGATGTCCGCATAACGGACGAGGACGCAGAACCATTTACCTCTTCGGTCCTTGCAGCAAGCAGTAAGGCACGAAGCGCGGAACGGCCGCGGGTTAGGCGCGACTTTACCGTACCGAGGTTGATGTTCAATATCTCGGCGATCTCCTCGTAAGCAAATCCCTCTATCTCACGAAGAATTACAACGTTCCGAAATGCCTCCGGTAGTTGACGAAGAGCCAATTCGACTCGTTCCCGTACCTCTGCCTGAGCAGCGTAGTCATAAGGCGAATCACCAGAGTCAGCCAGAGTGGAAGCGATGCTGAACGTGCTACCGTCTTCTTCTGACTCACAGGGTGAATCGATGGTGATCTCCTGCTTTTTATGGCGCGACCACCAGCGGCGTTGATTGGAGGCCTCGTGAAGGGCGATGCGATAAAGCCACGTGCGCAGACTGGATTCACCGTTGAAACCCCGAATGCTCCGGAAAACCTTGATGAAGACTTCTTGAGTGATATCAGCTGCATCGGCGGGGTCATTGAGGCTGCGAGCGATCAGCGAGTAGAGTGGTTGATGATACTGCGCGATCAGGATGGCAAATGCGTCCTCGGAACCGGCTTTGAGATCGGCTACAAGAGCTGCATCTTCTGTCGTAATGCCAATCGCGCTTGCCAGATTTCCCACTGCGATGCCCGCCTGCATATCGGGTGTCCTCTAGATTACGGCTTTTAAGAAACAAGTGGCAAATACTCTCACAACAAAGTATCGAAGTAGGAGAAACTACGCCGCCGGCGGCAGAGTGCTCGCTCACTCTATATCCTTTAGACACCGGAACATACCGATTTAGTTCCCAGGGGCGATTTGACGAATATCGTCCGCTCAGCCAAAATAGAGAAAGTCCTTCCTCAGAGTGGGCCTGTGGCGCAGCTGGGAGCGCGCTTCCATGGCATGGAAGAGGTCATCGGTTCGATCCCGATCAGGTCCACCAAATTTGTTTCTTCGATGTTAACGGCCTCTAAGGCGCTAAAAAGAGATGACTTAGAGCGGTTCAAAAAGCCCTTTTCGTGCGAATAGTCTAAACCACCTTCGAAGAGAAGATTTTGAACCCGCTCCCGTTGTTCGGGATTGGCGATCCTCCAGACCGATGCCATATCGGTTATTTTGAGCTCTGCGAAGTGAGCAAAGGACGCCGCTGTGACGCGAGTTGAATCGAGAGAACGGAGTTTCTCCTCGATCTCGTAAATCCTCCGGTTAACCGCTGCTTTCGCGTCCTCGAACTCCTCCCGCGAGAGCTCCCCAGCCATCCGCATGTCAAGCAGCTTGTTCTTGCGCTCCTTTTGTTCTCCTAAGGACGAAGTGAGTTTCTTCGCTTCCCGCTCGCAGCCACCCTGCTTTGTCTCCCAAACGCGTGCAGCGATCTCGGGGAAGTCGGCGACGGCGTCACGGTCGGGTTGTAGCGGCCTCAGGAATTCGACGAAGCTCGACTCCAGCTTCGTCTTGAGCAGCGAGACCTTGTAGCATCCCTTCTTCGGGCACCAGTACCGGGGATATCGCTCAGTCCTAGGCGAGCATCCGTTGAAACTCCATCCTATCTACCGAGCGGGCGGATTCACCGGAACCAACGAACATTTTGACAACTGGCACACCCATTTGCTTGCAGAGATCCCGACACTGCTTCTCCTGTTTGCCTAAATTCATGGGCTCTTTCGCTTGCTCTTCCGTCGAAACCCTGATGTAAAGGACGGCCCCGTTTCCCTGTTCTTGCTTCATATCGCTTCCTTTAGCCCTCTGTGAGGGTTGGTTGTCTCGAGTGGAATGCCAAGTCTACTGGTGGCCTGCATTTTCAGCAAGATGCAGGCCAAAATGTTCGCCATTTGACCCCTGAAGCCGCGCGATGAGAAATTAGGATTCAGCTTCCGTCTCCCGACCGCGATGGTTCCTTTCCAGAACGAACGGCCTGCACGCGGTCAAAGAGATCCGGAGTGACGATGGGCTGGTGTAAACCCCGAGCCGGTGGACACTCCTCGCTCTTAGACAGCGAAATCCACCCAGCATAGATTGGGTTCCTCAGAATATTATCGAACGAGCGAAGGGTCACCGGCTTACCGGTCATCGTCGTGAGCCCCTCGCTCGTGACGAACTTCAGCACATCGGACCTCTTGTAAAGTCCAGTTGCCATTAACTCGAAAGCGCGAGCAAGCAACGGAGCGCGTTCGCCGTCTGGTTTAATGTTTGGACCTGTCTTGGAGTTGATGTTCAAGTACCCGATTGGAGCACGCCACGGCAGGCGCCCCGCCGCAACCGCCAAGCGTAACCTTTTTCGGTGCTTTTCGGAGTACGAGTCGAAATAAGACTGGTTGAATGCGCGATAGATAATTGCAGCTAACTGACCCGCAGATGTCCCGTCAATATTGTTCTCGTGGGTTGAGCTTGGTAATGTTCCGCATTTGTTTAAGGCAATTTGTGCTTGCTTCATAACACCTCCATTTTTCTCTTCCGCCTTGTGCAATCGAACTGTTGTTTTCAACTGGAACATCCAGACCTGCCCGTCGGAGGCATCTCAGCGAATATGCAGGCCAAAATATCCGCGAGTTCCTCCAACAGGTGTTGTCTGTCCTTCTGGCCCCCCTCCCACGACTGGAGATTCTCACCGTCTCCAACTCGTTCGGACTGGGTGAGCGACCGCGTATTCCTAGCGCGTGTCTGCACGCCGCTAGGCTCAAATTGATTGCTTGTGCTCGCTGAAGCTGAATTTAGATTCTCGTTATACGGACCCCGAGATGCGTATTCCGCATCAGCTAGCTTGCCGTCAGTCATGCCATCGGTTGCAGTCCCTGTCGGGAAATTGTCCGCAAAGTGAGATTCCGCAGAGCCCGGGGATGAATAGCAGGGAGGGTTGCCGATGCATGAGGCACGCTCAGCCACCTCACCCATTCCTCCACTCCCGTCTTGTTCATCTGCGTTGTACATTTCGTCTTCCCTAAGAAACTATGGCGACTGTGGTTTTACCGACTCTTCGATTTGGAAGTTACAGCTCTCTCCAATGTCTCCATGGGCGGATCGTTGAACGAGGCAAGCGCCGACAAACTCAGTCCGATTGTTGATTCCCCGAGCTCGCAGCCAGTGCTGGCGAGGTGCACCTTTATGCCCAAGCCGTTCAGCTCAGCCAAAATCTTCACCAGGATCGATAAGTTTCGCGCCAACCTGGAGCCTTCCTCAACGAGCAGATGATCAAATGGGCGCGGATTAGCCCTTGCGGCGGCGAGCAGAGCATCCAGTGCGGGTCTGCCGGTATTTCCAGAACGGCCTAGGTCGGCGTAGATGTAGTTCTCCAGGACAATCCAGCCGTTTTTAGTCGCGGCTGCCCGGCAACTCAGTTGCTGCCTCAGGATCGACGGAATTGGGTTCGCCCCAGTTTCGATCGAGGCGCATCGTGCGTAGATTGCGCATCGCTGGAAGCCTATAGGGCCGTTGGTGTCAGATTCTTTCGGCATTATTTCCGTTCGGCACCTATCCGCCTGCGCGACCGCGAGATTGGGATCAGCCCCAGGGGTGCACTCGTGCAGAATGGAGTGGGCTTTATAAAACACCCCCGGACGAAGGAAGATGGGATGTATTCCGGAGTACCAATGCTTCTCCCACTCAAACACCCCAAAGTAAAACCAATCATGGAGGATTACATCGATGTTTTCTTCGCTAACGCGAATGTCAAAGTTATCGAGAATTGCTTTGGCAATGGGTTCCGCGCAGGGATTTCCAGCTGCACACAATTCAAAGATCCAAGTGACAATCAGCGATTCAACTGGGTCGACCTCAATCGTGCCGTCCGCGCTGCAGTCCCTATAGCCGAACGGAACGCAACCTGGGTAAATACCTCTCGATGCTTTTTCGCGCTTTTCTCTTTTTGAGTTCTTGCGTAGCCTCTTGGCCGCATCTACATCTACGCGGGTGTTGATCACTTGCGTGTTGCGTAAGGCATACTCGCGTACGAAGCTGGCTTGGGCTTCGAGCGAAAAACGCTCCTGTCCCTGCTCATTGCTAGATCCTCGGGCATAAATTACAGCTTCTTTCATATTTTCTCCGCTGAGTGTTTTAGAACGTGTTGACCAGATAATCCGATGAACCGTAGACGCATCACTATGTGCAATCTCCAGGAAAGGGTTGTTCTCGCGAGTGGCCAGTTGGACTGGGCCAATTCCATTGCTTCCGCTGACGCTCACTGGTCACTTCGATCACTATGAAATCCCTTCCTGCAATAACCTACAAACCACAATCCGCATTTGTGGAATTTGTTAGTGGGATGGTTTTGTGACTAGTATTTCTAGATGCACTTTTCACTGACATATCGCCAATCCTGCTATCACTAGGTCGCATCCCTTTCACCTTGAACCTACGGCCCTCGATCTGCATTTGTGGAATTTGACAGGAAGATAGTTTTATAGGTAGTACCGTCTAGCCACCGACCCACTGAGGCTCGCTAATTACTTGGATCACCATGTCGAATCCATCCTGCAATAACCTACATCCCGCAAATCAGCATTTAAGGAATTTATGGAATGAAATAGCTTGTGAGTAGTAATATCTCCAGACACTTTCCGCTAACATTTCGCCAATATTGCTATCGCCATGTCGCATCCCTTTCACATGCAACCTACAGAGTTCGGTCTGCATTTGTGGAATTTGCTAGTCAAATAGTGTTATGGACGATAATGTCCATCGAGCATTAGGCAGTGGGAAAGGCTCTGGGTTGCTTCCATGCGCGATGCCGCTACCGACCGAGAGTGTCGGGGAGGGGAAGTTGGAAGAAAGTCAAAGCCAACAACACGGCAAATCCGACAAACTCGTAAGTCCATTAAGTTCGGGGAGAAGGACCTGGAGGATGCTGCCGTGATCGGATCGGCTGCGACCACGACGATGCAAATAGGGGATGACTAGCAGCTTAAGGGATTAGTGTTCGTCCCGTGTACCTTAGTTCGACCGGTCCGATCAAAGTCACATAACTAAGTACTACTCACGAATTACTGAAAGTATTCCCCCGCCGAATTCCACTATTCGACCTTCAGCTTTGTAGGTTATTGCGGGAAGAGATTCGACGCGCGACACCAGTATTGGCGAAATATTAGCGGGAAAGTCTCTGGATGGTACTTCCACAAGATTATTCCGCTACTAAATTCCACAAATGCGGATTGTGGTCCGTAGGTTGTAGCCAGGGAGGGCAGAGACGGAGAAGATTGTAGAGACGAGCGAAACCGGTTCATTGATGCATAGACCTACCTTAGGGCAGGGTCAACTTCGACTGAGGTACAGCACTATAACAATCCACAATAAAACGATCTTAGAGAGGACTCTTCATGATTTTAGTAGCAGACTGGCTGGAAGGACGAGATCCATCCACCGAACCCCCGTCGCTTATCCATTGGGCAGATGGCAGCGTTGCTACGCTAGCCGACTTCGCGCGAAATTTCCATCACACAAATATGATGATCGTTCGCCCAGATGGATCCCTACAACAGATCTTCCTGCCCGATTTCTCAGGATCCGCCTTCTACGACACAGCAGAGCGTGTGTGGAGGGTGCGTCCCGAAGGAGAGACAATTCAGCTATCCCTTGAAGACCCGTTCGCCAGTGACGACGACATCATCGCGGAAATCTTCACTTTTCCCATTGTTTACAGGTCAAAGATCAACCGGGCCAAACTTACAGAGACGGCACACTAAGGGCGGCCGGATTGGCTCACTTGGCGTCGGCGAATTTCGTCAGGTGAGCTTTTGTCCTTTGGGTGTCGTGTTGGTAGGCAAGGGGGAACACGCGCCGTTTTTCCCCGGCCTCCACTCATCCGCTGCGGCCGAAGTCGCGTTCTTCGACCTTGGGACTCTACCCTGTTAGCCGGTATCAGGAAGCTCAATTATCAAGAGCTATGAACTCATACTTATCGCGCTTGGGCACGTCCGACTCTTGACCTCCCAGGTGACGGAGCGAACCCTTCACTGCTGTTCGTCAAATTGCTCCTAGACTGAACAGACTTCAACCTGGCATAATTCACTCACTAGGAGCAATTCCATGCCACGGCAGGAAACATTTTTCGAAGAAAGCAAGAGTGGTCTCAGGATTGAGGTTCTGAAATCCTACGATCAGGGCTACGCGCGGGAGGCGTTCCGCAATATGGCCGCAGAAGCCCAGCAAACGTTATGGAATGTCCTGAAGCCGGAAGAGATGTATGATCCTGCGAATCTCCCTTTGCTAAATGATCCCAACGATGTGACAGGTGAAGCAGAAGCGTTCCTGTGGGATGAACTATTGGAGCAGGCGCGTGAGGACGGAAATTTACTGTCCTTTTTCATTGTGAATGAAATCGCGGGCTCGCGAACGGAAAGCCTCTACGTCTCTGCCGATTGGCCAAGCGCCGAGAACTTCGCGAAGGAGAAACTGGCTGCGATTCCATAACCTAATAGTTCCCTTTTATCGAGTTTTGGTGGATCTTCTACGAATAGCTAGGGGCAGGGTCAAGGTCGGCTCCTCGCTCCTCAGCCAGTCCTGCACTTTCGCCGCGACATATGCAACCTCAAATAGCCGGAAGCTGCATTCCCATACAATAGCTATACGCCATCCTCGGCTGCGCAATTCCTCCAGGTTACGTGCGTCGCGTTCGACATTCTGGCCGAGCTTGCTTTCCCAGAACTCGGTGTTTGAAGAGGGTGCCTTATTCCACCAGCAGTCTGGATGTCGATGCCAGAAGCAGCCATGAATGAATATGAGCGCCTTATACATCGGGAAGACGAGATCCGGCTTTCCGGGGAGCTCCAAATCATGAATTCGATACCGAAACCCGTCTTTATGAAGTTCGCGTCTGAGAATCAATTCGGGCTTCGTATTCTTACCTCGAATCCCCGCCATCATCCGAGACCGAGTTTGCTTATCTACGATATCAACCACGGGCACTCCTCGCTCGTCTGCGTGCGTGCGCAGAAAGGCTTCGGTCTATAAAAGAGATGTTAGGAGGCGGAATCAAGTTTGCCATAGTCGATCTTTTCGCTGGCCCTGGAGGTTTGGCAGAGGGATTCTCTGCAGTCGTTGATGGCGATGACGAAAGACCTTTTCGCATTGAACTCTCCGTGGAAAAGGAGAGTGCGGCATATTCCACGCTGCTACTCCGAACCTTCTTGAGGCAGTTCGGGACTCAGTATCCGAACGAGTATTTCGCTTTCCTGAAGAATGGTTCAACTGAACCTGATTGGCAACAGTTATATCCAGAGCAATGGAAACGTGCCAAGGAGGACGCCTTACAGCTTGAGCTTGGACTTCCGGATACCGAGGCCATCCTGTTCGATCGTATAGATCGTCTGCGCAACCGGTTCGGACACAATACGGTTCTTATCGGTGGGCCACCATGTCAGGCCTACTCGCTTGTGGGGCGTGCGCGTAACAAAGGCATCGCCACGTATGTTGCTGAAGAAGACCCGAAACATCTCCTCTATGAGCAATATATAAAAATTCTTTCGCGGCTCCGTCCGGCTGCGTTCGTTATGGAGAACGTTAAAGGGATGTTGTCCTCTACGCTGAATAGTGAATTGATATTCAAGCGAATCAGAGAGGACCTCCGTCATGCCGGCGACGGTTACACTCTCGTCGCACTAGCCCCTCGCGGGACTTCCAAGTTGGAACTCCAGTCAGAATCTCTACGTCCTACGGACTTCATTGTCCGTGGAGAGGATTTTGGTCTGCCACAGGCCCGGCATCGGGTCATCATTGTTGGCGTCAGGAAGGCTGATCTAGACCCCAGTGTGATTCGGGACGCAAACCAGCTTCTGGTTCCTTCTACCACGAAGGTGACTGTACAGGATGTGCTTGCCGGAATGCCTCGACTCAGAAGTGGCTTGAGCAGGAATGACTCGCCACGCGAGTGGGCAGAAGCCATGCAGGAAGCGGCAAAAAGCGTTTCCAAGGCGGTAGGATTCTTACCCGCACGAGAACGTGCGCTGTTTCGTGATCGTGTTATGGAATGTGTAGCAGGACTCTCGGATGGCTCGGTCAACCTGATCCGAGCGGCATCGAGACCCGCAGGGATTGGGCACACGTGCCCAAAAACGCTCAGGAAGTGGCTTCTTGATTCTCGGCTTGACTTTCTCCCCAATAATGAAACGCGATCTCATATGCGCGGGGACCTTGCGAGGTATTTATACGCATCCGTCTATGCTGAATTGATGCTTACATCCCCTCGGGCATCGGATTTTCCCGACATGCTGGCACCGGATCACAAGAACTGGGATTCAGGTAAATTCAATGATCGGTTCCGCGTGCAACTCGCAGGTAGCCCGTCAACAACTGTGACGAGTCACCTGTCCAAAGATGGGCATTATTTCATCCATTTCGATCCTGAGCAGTGTCGATCATTGACCGTACGAGAAGCTGCCCGCTTACAAACATTTCCCGACAATTATTTGTTTAAGGGTAATCGCACGGAACAGTACATCCAAGTGGGAAACGCGGTGCCGCCTTACCTGGCCAAACAGATTGGAGAAGCCGTATTCCGACTTCTCTTGCTCGGGAAAGAGCGGCAGCGGCGGGAACGGTAACGGACTGATTTCCTTAGGCTTCCCCTCACGGCTTCAGTGAATTAGGATTATACTATCGAGAATCTTGTTCATATCCCGCCGGCGGAGGATGACTCCTCCGAAATCTGGCTTCCTCCCGCGGCGTCCGACCTGCTCGAGTCGATGCGGGCGATGGGCTATTCCTTCGAATCTGCTGTGGCTGACATCGTGGACAATAGCCTCTCTGCCGCCGCCGTGAACGTCGGTATACGTTTCCCGTCATCAGGCGAATCATATATTGCCATCCTCGACGATGGGACAGGTATGTCGCCCGAGACGTTAACGGCGGCGATGCGCCACGGAAGCCAGAATCCAATGCTGAAGAGGAGCGAGGCTGACCTTGGCCGGTTCGGTCTGGGAATGAAGACAGCATCACTTTCCCAGTGCAGACGGATGACGGTCATATCTCTGAGAGATGGCGTTCTGAGTGGACGCTGCTGGGATTTGGATTACGTAGCGTATCGCCAAAACTGGATGCTGCTCCAACTGAACAATCGCGAGATCGAAAATCTTCCACTGGTCGATCAACTTGTGGCACAAGGACAGGGAACACTCGTCCTATGGCAAAACTTCGATCGACTAGGTGCTGGCGAGATTTCAGTTCAACAAGCCATTGGAAAGAGAATGGATGAGCTACGCGACCATTTGGCTTTGGTATTTCACCGTTTTCTATCCCCTCCGCTTGGCCAACCGGCGATCACAATCACTATCAATAACCTTCCAGTCAAGGGTATGGACCCGTTCCTAACGCGGAACAAAGCGACACAGCTCCTCCCTCCACAGCCATTCATTCTTGAGGGTGAGATTGTCCCGGTCCAAGCATATATCCTGCCTCACATCTCTCGTTTGACAACGGACGAACTGGAACTTGCGGGCGGAGATGACGGCCTTCGTAAAAACCAGGGATTTTACATATACCGCAATCGTAGATTGATTTGCTGGGGTTCGTGGTTCCGACTAGTCCGGCAGGAAGAATTGTCAAAGCTCGCACGAGTGCAGGTCGATTTGTCGAATCGACTCGATCATTTATGGAAACTGGATATAAAGAAATCAGCCACGACTCCACCTGAGGTCCTCCGGGAAGGTTTGAAGCAGATCATCGGCCGAATCACGGACAGTAGCCGAAATGTTTTCATCTTCAAGGGCAAGAAGGCCTCGGACAAGCGCGTCGTTCATGCGTGGGACCGGACCATCGTTCGCGAAGGAGTAACGTACAAGGTCAATCGCGAACACCCGCTCATCTCTGGTCTTCTCGACAATGCTTCCGAGGAGACCTACGGTTTAGTGGAGCAGGTCCTCTCCCTTCTTGAGCGGAGTCTTCCCCTTGACGCTATCTACCTCGACAAGGCGTCGCATATTGAACCTCCAACCGAAGAACAGGGCAGCCAGTTTCGCTATTTGGAAGGATTGGCTTCTCAAATCATTTCTACGCTCGGAGCCGGCACCCCGGCGGCCACTCAATTTCTTGAGAACTTGGCGACGATCGAACCATTCAACAAACATCCGGCGTTAGCAGCGCAGATCGCACAGAGGGTTTCCAGTGAATAGTGACAATGTCCGAAATATAGAGCGCACCCTGCCGGTTCTTTTGCCACCGGATAGGCCACCTACCGAAGCCGAAATGATGGCAATAGCCTCTCAACTTCGAGCCGCGTTTCCTGTGTCGCAGGAGGAATTCGACTCCCTGCTGAAGAGGGTTTATGCGAAGGTCTCAATCTCGATGGATTTGGGAACTGCGCTCATCGCGGAGTACAAACCCTGGCTCAATGCTCGTAAGCCGTCGATCGACCCGCACTACTGGGAACGATTCAATCAACTTCTTACAAACAGAGGCTGGCCCAAGCAGGTAACTTCCGCCTTGGACAATGTCACCGATGAGCTCCTTGATCTCCTCGGAAATCCCGTGCAGAAAGATCGATTTAACGTTCGCGGATTGGTCGTGGGCGATGTCCAGTCGGGCAAGACTGCGACATACACGGCTCTCACGTGTAAGGCGGCAGACGCGGGTTATCGACTCATAATTCTTCTCACCGGGACACTCGAGAATCTACGGCGGCAAACTCAAGAGAGACTCGATGAAGGTTTCGTCGGCTTGGATAGCTCCGGCGAATTAACTGCTGTGAGGAAAAGCCGGGCGATTGGGGTCGGCATCATAAATCCCAAAAATCCTGCCGGCGTTTTCACATCCCGTCTAAGAGACTTCAGCAAGAACCTGGTCGAAAGCCTTGGGTTCAGACTGGACGGTTTCAACGTCCCAATCCTGGTTGTGATTAAGAAGAACAAGGCCATTCTCGACAATCTCGAAAAGTGGCTCGTTGAATACAACGTAGGAGCAGACGGCTTGATTGCCACTCCTGTTCTTGTGATCGACGATGAAGCCGATTATGCTTCGGTCAACACGCGCAAGAGTGACGAATCGCCTGCAGAAATTAATAAGCGAATCAGGTCTCTGCTCTCCCAGTTTGGCCGTTCCAGCTATGTCGGCTTCACTGCGACGCCATTTGCGAATGTTTTCATCGATCCTGACACTACTGACGAGATGTTGAAGAATGATCTCTTCCCTCGAGATTTCATCTACGGCCTGGAACCTCCCACCAACTATGTTGGTCCGCAGAAGGTGTTTGGCGAGTCTTCAACCCAGGAAGGCCTTCGTCCAATCGATGACGCGGACGCCATTTTTCCTGACAAACACAAGAGCAGTCTGCAGGTTAACGAGCTGCCTCACAGTCTTTACGAGGCAGCTCGGTGCTTTCTGCTCGCTTCGACAATTCGCGATCTTCGCAATGAAGGACCCACACATCGGTCCATGCTGGTCAACGTCAGCCACTTCACGGCAGTCCAGGATCAAATCACGGCTTTGCTTCATTCCTGGCTCACCCAGGTACAACAGGATGTGCGGAACTTCAGTCAACTGAGTACGGGGGAAGCTCTCCTGAACAACAGCATTGCGGATCTTCATCGAACCTGGCAAAAGGAATATAGCAAGACCGAGTTCACTTGGGAGCATGTGCAAGCGGCACTCGTTGACGGCATCCTCCCAATCAGCGTGAAGGCTGTGAACCAGCGCACTGGAGCATCGAGTCTCGATTTCCGACAACATCAGGATCACGGTCTTAGGGTGATCGTCGTGGGTGGCAACAGTCTGTCTCGGGGGCTTACGCTGGAAGGCCTGACTATCAGCTTTTTCTTCAGATTTACGAAGATGTATGACAGCCTGCTCCAGATGGGCCGCTGGTTTGGATACCGCGACGGCTATGCGGATTTGTGCCGAATATGGCTCAGTGACGACGTTATCGCTTGGTACATGCATATAACTTCCGCAACGGCAGAGTTGAGGCAGGAGCTGCGCAAGATGCGCGATCAAGGCCGCAAACCTATCGATTTTGGCCTGAAAGTACGTGCCCATCCTGACGCGCTGATGGTGACGGCACAGAACAAAATGCGCTCGTCGACACTGATCCGTCGCGTCGTGAGCATTTCGAACAAGAGCCTTGAGACTACCTATGTGGAGACGAATGACAACATAGTAGCCGCCAATCGGAGGGCTACCGAACGATTTATCCGTGGACTTGCTTCGGACGGTTACGAAATGACGACTTCTCCACTTGGGAATCCTCTTTGGCTGCGGGTTCCCAAAGAGAAGGTGGCAACGCTCCTTAGAGAGTTCAACGTCGATCCCCAGAACGTAACGTTTCAATCAAAGGATTTGGCCACTTTCGTCGAATCAACCAAAGAACCATTTCTTCAGCTTTGGGATGTTGTCATTCCCAAAGGAGGAGTAGAGTCCACTCCCTTTGCGGACTTCACAATTCGTCCTCAGGAACGATCGGTACAATCCTTCCCCAACACGGGCAACGTATTGATTTCGGGGCGGAGTGCCCGAATCGCGTCGCCGGGAGTTGAACAAGAAGGATTATTGCCAGAAATAGTGAGGCAGCTCGTCGAGGCGTTTCGGTCCGACCGAGCGAATCAAGGCAAGACTATTCCAGACAGCATCTACAGGAAAGAGCGGGCAAGACCTCTTCTGTTGATCCATGTAGTTCGTCCCAAGGTAAAACAGGGCAACCCCCCGCTTCCGGACTTAATCGCCTTGGGCCTCAGCTTCCGAGAATTCGACGACTCCGATGTTGCAAAGCAGGTTGAATACCGGATCAACGTCGTCGAACTTCGCAACAGAGAAATAGAGGAAGATGAGGAGGATTTCGTTGGCGATGAACTCAGTTGAGAGCCTTTGGTCGGCATTGTCGGCCGGTCCTGATATTACTGGCACGTTTCGTCGCGTCGATGACGCCCATCCATTAGACCTGTTTGCGGGCTTTGATCTCGATAGTCGCCGAGTTCTCATGCTTATCACGGACAAAGCACCTATTGAGCTACCTATCCCTGGACTTATCGAAGTGAGCCTCACGCAGCGAAATGATGGACGCTTCAATCTACTATTTCGACTCGGACGCCCTGAATATGAAGAATTGTTTGGCCGACTCTGTCAGGATCTCATAGAGAGCAGCCGCGAGAGCGATCCCGAGAGCGGAACATCCCTGCTACTCCTTCGGCTTGACCGCTGGAAGCGACTACTCGAATCCGGACCGCGGCGAGGGCTGACTGAACATCAGCTTCAGGGTCTATTCGGGGAACTCTGGTTTCTCAAGACTGTGGCCATTCCTAGTGTTGGTGCTTTCGCTGCCGTTCAAGCCTGGAAAGGGCCTCTCGGAGCTCCGCAGGACTTTCAGATCTTCGACGGCATGATTGAAATCAAAACAATTCTCGCGGGTGCTCATTGGGTATCGATTTCGTCTGCCGAACAGCTAGAGCATGGAAACGCCCCCATGCAGCTTGGAGTCTTCACCGTTGATGCGACGCACGGCCTATCCGTGCCGGCTCTGATTGAACAAATCAGATTACAGCTAGAAAGCTCATCGGTCGCCACGGAGTTCGAGCTACGCCTTGCTGAAATGGGCTACAGCGTGCGACAAGAACATGACCGACTGCTGTTTACCGTTATAAATGCGCGGTATTACGTTGTAGATGAAGATTTTCCCTCGTTGAAGGTTTCAACGTTGCCTCTTGGTGTTTCAAATGTTACTTACGACTTAGATCTCCTGCAATGCGGGTCATATCGGAGCCAATACACTCATGTTGCTGGATGATTACAGGAAAGAGTTCCTAGCTGATTTGTGTGCCCGCGCTAGCGTAGCGGCCAACTTCACTCATAATGTGTTCGTCGATGTGTGCGCGGAATTACTGAGTGACGCCGAAGAACTCTCTGATTTCGAGGCTTGCTATTTCCGAGGAACTGGCTCACGGAACCGGGCGCTTGCGATAGACGGCTTGGCGCAAGACGATGTCGATGGGTCGATCCGCCTCGTAATAGCAAGCTTTTCTGGCGAAGAGGAAATTGAGACAATCACTCAGCAGCAGGCAAAAACCTCGTTCAGCAGATTGACTGCGTTTTGCGAGGATGCGTTTTCGGGACGATTGCTGGATGAGGTTGATGAATCTTCTCCCGCTCATTCCGCTGCGCTCACCCTTCAGCAACGCCGGAAGCAGATTTCAAGGCTTCGCCTATACCTGATCACTGATTCCGCACTGAGTACGAGAGTCAAGGACTGGCCGGAAGGTGACATCGCGGGCATTCCCACAGAGTTCCACATATGGGACATCAACCGTTTTCATCAGGTATCGGAATCGAAGACCGGCCGTGACGAACTAACGGTCGATTTCACCTCCATCGTTCCGGGAGGACTACCGTGCCTAGCCGCTAGCGTGGAGGCTGAAAATTATCGCGCTTTCCTATGCGTGATTCCTGGAACGGCTCTCGCGCAAATCTATCAGCAATATGGAAGCCGACTCCTCGAGGGAAATGTGCGCTCGTACCTTGGCACTCGAGGCAAGATTAACAAAATGATCCGAAAGACTGTTGCAACGGAACCGGCGATGTTCTTCGCCTACAACAACGGAATCTCGGCTACAGCCACAAGGGCAGTCGTAAAACAGCAGCCAGATGGCCTTCGCCTTGTGGAGGTTACGGATCTTCAGATTGTCAATGGAGGACAGACGACCGCTACCCTCGGTAGCGCTTGGGGAGAAAAAGAGGTAGGCCTGGCCCATACATTCGTGCAGATGAAGCTTTCCGAAGTCACCCCGGAGACAAGTGGAAAGTACACACCACTCATTGCTCGATACGCGAATAGCCAAAATAAGGTCAGCGATGCCGACTTCTTCTCGAATCACGAGTTCCATCAGAGGATGGAGCAAATCTCCCACAGCCTCCGTGCGCCTGCTGTGAATGGTGCACAGTATGGCACACACTGGCGTTATGAGAGAGCTCGAGGCTCATACATGAATGAGCAAGGCAAGCTGTCCCCGGCTCAGAAGACTCTCTTCAAACTACAGAACCCGTCCGAACAACTTATTACAAAAGTCGATCTCGCTAAGTTTGAGAACGCTTGGAGATTCCTGCCCAACGTCGTCAGCCAAGGCGCTCAAAAAAACTTTATGGCTTTCAGCACCTATGCACAGGGTGAATGGGACCGCGCACCTGAACAATTCAATGAAGAGTTCTATAAGCGCGTGGTCGTCAAGGCAATGCTCTACCGGCGTACGGAGGAATTGGTCAGTACGCAATCCTGGTATCAAAATGGCTACCGAGCGAACATCGTGGCATACACGATCGCGAAGTTCTCCCATCTGATCCAATTTGAAGGGACGGGAGATCTCTTCGATTTCAAAGCATGCTGGATACGTCAGGAGCTCACGCTGGAGATCGAACAACAATTGACTGCCATCGCCTATGAGGTGTTTGAAATTATCGTATCTCCGGAAAGCGGCTTTCAGAACGTAACCGAATGGGCGAAGAAGGATCTCTGCTGGCAGCGAGTACAGGAACTTCGCATCCCGCTTCAAAAAGGGCTGGTACAACAGCTCGTGGCTCGGGAGGATGATCGCCACATGAAGAAAACTGCCGCGTCTGAGCAAACCGTTGTGAGTGGCATTCAAGCCCAAGTGACTGTAGTTAATCTGGGAGGCGCCTACTGGCAGCAGCTTCAGACCTGGGGGAACAAACAGCTTCTGCTTGGTCCGGACGAACAATCCATCGTGTCTGTCGCGTGCAATATTCCGAGAAAGCTGCCAAATGAAAAGCAATGTGTTCGCCTGCTGCAGATAAAGATCCGAATGGAGGAAGAAGGTTTCTCCACGAAGTAGTCTCGGCATTCTGCTCGCCGTTTCGTGGGGGCAATCGTCCGCCGTTCTCAAGGACGCAGCGATCCACTCGCGAATGATCATGACATCGTGGCGGAGATGTCGACCTTCCCGATCGTGTACAACCTCAAGGTCAGTCGGATGAAATCGACTTAGGCCCTCCACTAAAACCAGGGGTGACGGCTCATGCGGAGCGCCGTGTTGGCCTAGTCGTTTCTAAGCGTTTTCATAGAGACATTGCAAAAAAATGCTGCGTTCGCCATTGCATCGTGATCTGTTTAAAATAAGTGGCTCCGCGGAGGTTTTGCTTCTGGTTAGACGGTTCCTTTATATGAGCCGGGATTATCTTGGAGCTCCATATGTTCCCTATCTGGCTCACCACCGTCCAGAAGCTTGCCGCGAGGTGCTAAATCGCATATTGAACGAAAGATCGAAGGACTTCTGCGTCAAGGCCGTCCTAACGCCTTGGTGCCGAAATGAAGAATGCTGAAGCGCTGTAATCAAGGACGTAACCCATCAGCAAATGTTGAGCAAGGCTTCGTCGTGCCGATTGGTGAGCAGTTCCATATACTCATAATTAACAAGGGGGCGTAGTGCCCTAGAATCCGAAGGGTCACAGCATGGCGCAAGGTGAACAGATAAACCCGGCAATCCTCGTTTGGGCAAGAGAGTCGGCTGGACTCGCTGTCGAAGACGCGGCGAAGCGGCTCTCTCTCGTAGACTCCAAGAAAGAGAGCGGCGAACAAAAGCTTCTCGATCTGGAGAGAGGCGCACGTCTACCGACGAGAACGCAACTGGGTAAGATCGCAAAGACGTATCGTCGACCCCTCCTCACCTTTTATATGGCAGCCCCGCCCCGTAAGGGTCCTCGCGGCGAAGATTTTCGTTCCACAGGCGCGGAGGTTTCTCCGCGCGAAAATGCGCTGCTTGATGCCCTTCTCCGCGATATCAAGGCCCGCCAGGAGATGGTGCGCGGCCTCCTTGAGGATCTGGACGAAGCAGAGGGCAGAGGCTTTGTAGCATCCTGCTCTCTCACCGACAGCCCAGAGACAGTCGCCCAGCGAATCGCAACTGCACTTCAACTCCCGGCGCGTCGCGCAGATTGGGGTAATACCGCCGACGAATTCTTTAAGCAACTTAGATCAACCACGGAGAGGCTGGGCGTGTTTGTCCTCCTTGTGGGCGATCTCGGATCGCACCACTCCGCACTGAGCGAAGAGGTCTTCCGGGGCTTTGCTCTCTCAGACCCGGTCGCACCCTTTATCGTCATAAACGATCACGATGCGAAAACAGCACGTTCTTTCACTCTGATTCACGAACTCGTCCACATCTATCTGGGCCAAAGTGGCGTAAGCGGATCTCCTGATTCTATAAAGGAAAATTCAGAGGAGGGGCGGATTGAGCAGTTCTGCAATGAAGTAGCCAGTCTAGTGCTCCTTCCAAAGACCTTTTCGATCCAAAGACCGCAGGAACTCACGCGCGGAGATCAAACGTCCGCAAGCCGGTACATTGAGGCAATAGCGAAACACTGGGTCGTCAGTGAGCCTCTTGTTGCCTTTCGACTTCGGCAGCTGGGATGGATTTCTGTAGCGCTTTACAGAGATCTCAGTAATTCCTACGCGGCTCGATGGTCCTCATATAAGGCCAGCGCAAAGGCCGCTAGCAAAATACAGGACGGAGGCCCAAGCTATTACGTGCTCAAGCAAAACCGTCTAGGGGCCTCACTGATCGACGTCGTTCGCCGCACGCTGCGTGAGAGTCGAGTCACTCATACAAAGGCCGCAAAAGTACTCGGCGTGAATCCTTCTTCAGTCGAGCCTCTACTTCGTAGGTATGAAAAGAGTCCCGCATCTTTTGCTCGTGAGGCGGTACGCTGAGTGGTCTATCTCCTAGATGCCAACGTTATGATCCGGGCTCATGAGGATTACTATCCGATCGACCGCATCCCTCAGTTCTGGGCGTGGCTTGCTTCTCTGGGGAAGGTAGGCATTGCGAAGGTTCCGTATGAAATCTACGGTGAGATCGCCGTCTCCACGGGTCCACTGCACGACTGGCTCACCGACACCTCAATTTCACAGGCTATGCTTTTCGATCAGAAGATCGACCCCGTGAATCTCAATAAGGTTTTGACGCAGGGTTATGCGTCTGACTTGAATGACAGCGAAATCGAAGAGATTGGGCAGGACCCATTCCTCATTGGGTATGCGCTGACTGACGTCGTTGGATTCACCGTCGTAACGAAAGAGGTCTCTGCGCCCAGCAAGCAAAGGGCAAACCGAAGGGTCCCGGACGTCTGCAAGACGTTTGGCATTCGCTCCATCAATGATTTTGAGTTCTATCGTGAACTGAGTTTCAAGATCGCTTGAGAGTTCCCCGATAACTCTCGTACCCGCATCCGCTCTCTATTCCGTCTTAATCCCCATCCGTCGCAGCGATTCGGCATGTGCAACTGGCGAAATGATCAACCTCCCGGCATCTTCGAAGCTGATACCCCACTATCAAAGAGATGGTCGATCGACGGTGCCAGAAGAAGCGTGGTTCATACCCCGAGGAATCTGTTCGACGTCATGAACACGGTCTGTACCTAGATTTGGATTAGCCAAACTGCATCAATGAAACAGAGAGCATTTTGCCGCTACAACTACTGTTGCACTGACGCCACTCACTTTCTAGGATACAAGTAATTATCGATCTTGATTCATTGTGGGATGAGACTAAAGTTGCCCTCGAGAAAATTGGCTCTCGTTGACAATGCCCGTAATCGAGGTGCGACGGGGTACCCTCCTGACGTTCCCGAATGTCGGGGAAATCACATCAAAGTATGAACAAAGCTCTGGGTAAAATGCGGAAGATAGCGAGGCTGACCAAAAAGGATGCATTGCGTGCCTACGCAGCTATGTGGAACACTCTTGATGTCTCCAAGCTGGAACCATTTCTCGCCGACGACTTCCGCTACGTGTCGCAGGTATCGTTCACCGACATAGAATCGAAGCAGCAATTCTTGGAGTACCTTGCGGCCACACTGCAAGCTACGGGAAGCAGTGTTTGGGCCGAAATGGGATGCTTGGATGAAGATTTTCCATTCGGCCCTTGCGTCGTGGTTGCACAAGGCGGCCGTCGAGTGGGCTTGGTTCTGGCTGAGGTTAGAAACGGAATGATCCGAGAGTTAAGTTGGTGCATAATACCGCCCCCAGAATCTGCTAGGCGGACGGGCGAGTACCCTCAGTAGAGGCACTCAGCGGACCTCCATGGCTTCAGTCGAGAGCGACCTGATGGGAGTTTTCACACCATCGAGATCAGGGATCGAAGACCCATCAGCGAGATTCGTGCACACTCAGGATATTTCGCTACCTCGAGTCAATGACTTTGTTCTCGTAAATCATGGAGCATATTTCAGATCATGGCCGCGCAAAACGGAGTTGTCACTGCACTGAATGAAGAGTCGCTAACCGAGCGAATTGTCTGCGCAACCTTTAGGGTTTGCTTCGTAGCGCCTGGAATCTACGATTGGGTTGCTGAAGCGCTCCTCGAAATTGGAGCGCGAATCGGCTGGAGTCGAGTTACCATTGTTATCGATCCCGATCCGTACGTTGTTCAGGTTGGTTACGGAACGGAAGAGGCGCTCAACCGGCTCCATGCTGGCGGGGCTGTTCTCCGCAAAGCGGCTCGTTTGCGACTTGGGCTCATTATCACTGATGACCGTGCAGCGGTCTTTACGCCAATTGCATTGAATATTGAGGAATTCCCAAAAACTACGTCATCACCCAACGCGGTTGAACTCAGCATCACTGAGGCCAACCGGATCTTCGACGCTGTTGCACCAACCGCCACTGATAGCGACTCTGCGCCGTTGACGGCGATCGGAAAACAAAGAGTCGCCGATGAGGATCTGCAGCTACTACAACAGACTCTGAAAGACGCACCGCCGGTTGCTCCGGATCTGGCGAGACAGATGTGGGTTCTGAATAGCCAGATTCAGATCGTCAAAATTACCTTCGATGGGGCACGCTTGTCCCAACATCGAATTTCGCTTCGTGCGGAGCAACTCGGCATTGAGGATCCGGAGCTGGTTCGTCGTATCTCGGGCAGTTTTAAACTTTTTGATGCCGACATCGATGGGCTTCTGGCCCCATTGAGAAACGATCTCGAACGCGTCAAAGAATTGTATGGACTAAAGCCAATCGGAGACCTGGGGCACATAATCTTGGGGAGAGATCGTAAGAAGCTAGAGAATGCACTGGGCATGTTTAAGAAGAATCTTGAACTTGCGCAGCTGGAGATGGAACAGGCGCTCACCGAAGAGCTTGAGAATAGCCGAAAACGCTTGAAGAAGATGCTTGTTGCAAAAGTGCGGGAACCTGGGATGAGTGATGCCTCTCTCGAGCGACGGCTAAACTACATCATCGGTTCCATGAAGTTCCCCGAAGTGGACAAGCTTTTGTCCAGAATCGAATTTGATTGGTCGCTTCTGAACATTACGAGCCAGATGATGGCAAAGGACAATTTCGCTCAGAAGGTTCGGGACGTTTACGGCAAATCAATTGAAGAGTTGGCCACCGTTGAGCAAGCCGTCGGGCTGAGAGCCCCGCCAAGTAACAGCAACTGATCAAGCACCATTGCACTTTGCGAGAACGATGGACGGACTATCGAGTCGCGGATGCCTAGGTGGGCAGCGATTCGGGGTCGGTGCCGCTCGGGGTTGGTGGCCAATGTAGGCGGGAAGGTTCCAGACGCTAAACAGTAGAAAATGGGCGGTGCTTCGATTCATGACTGCGAGCAACGTTAGAGGCATTTGGTAGTTGGAAAGATAGAGTGATAAGTGCTGCAAGATGTGGTGCAGCCTTTTAGCGTGGACGCAAACGATTCATGGCCGTGGAAGCTTCGTAGGTAAAAAGGGAAGTCTTGAATCAACGGGGAATAACACTCAGCCAATTGGAAAGTCACCTCTGGGAGTCCGCCAATATCCTGCGCGGTCCGGTGGACGCTGCCGACTTTAAGACCTATATCTTCCCGCTCTTATTTTTCTAACGCGTCCATGACGTTTGGGACGAGGAGTATCAGGAGATCGTTGCCGATAGTGGCGACGAGCAATTGGCATGGTTTCCCGAATCCCACCGCTTCCAGATCTCAGAGGGCTCCCACTGGGATGACGTGCGTAATAAGTCGACAAACGTTGGAACAGCCCTCCAGCATGCCATGCGGGAGGTCGAAAAGGCTAACCCCGACACCCTGTACGGAGTATTCGGCGACGCGCAGTGGTCAAACAAGGAGCGGCTTTCCGATGCTTTACTGAAGGATCTCATCGAGCATTTCTCTAGGGGCTGGCCTTGGGAACAGCAACGTCACGTCTGACTTGCTCGGTGACGCCTACGAATACCTGATCAAGAAGTTCGCCGATGCCACCAACAAAAAGGCTAGTGAGTGTTATACGCCTCGTAATATGGTTCGGTTGATGATCGATATGCTTGCCCCTGTTGAAGCGGAGACGATTTACGATCCGGCATGTGGCACGGGCGGTATGCTCTTGGCTGCTGTCCAGGATGTCCGAGACATACACGGCGACGTGAAACTTCTCTGGGGCAAACTCTCTGGCCAGGAAAGGAACCTGACAACGTCCTCTATTGCTCGGATGAATTTGTTCTTACACGGCATTGAGGACTTCAAGATCGTGCGCGGTGATACTCTACGCAACCCCGCCTTCTTCGACGGTGATCGCCCACCCATGCACCGGTAGTCGGCAACAAGCTCGCCGAGTTGCATAAGCGTATCTTGGAGCGACAATATCTCTATGACGGCCCAGGGCGGAGTCGTTACCACCGGCTTTCCTCTTCTCCCATTCGGCGCTGCGCGAAGGTTGGGACAACCCCAACGTCTTCGTTATCTCGATGCTGAGGCATAGCGACAACACGATCTCACGCCGCCAAGAGGTTGGTCGTGGGCTGCGTCTCTCGGTCAACCAATTTGGTGATCGCATGGACGAGCCACGCGTCTACGTCATCAAGATCGGCGAACAGATTGGTTTGGGTATCCGTACCACTTCTTGCCGCGAAGGATGATCCACCCCTTCTGGTGTGACTTGCCCATCGATGCCTCGAATTCTGTGGGGGAAATGCGAGCAGGGCTACTCCATTTTACTCGCCATTTGGGCATATTTATCGGCGTTTTCGGCGCATGGCCGAGAGGCGTTCCCGTTCGCTGACGAACTCTTCAACCTCGCTCAAGCGATAGCGGAGTACGCCGTCGCTCATGCGAATTACAGGTAGATAAGGAGTCTTGCGTGAGGAGTGATCCCAGACCCAATCCTTCGTGACGTTCAGTCGTTGAGCAACGTCCTCAACGGTGAGAAGCACATCCCTGGAAGCCATTTGCTGAACGCTTGTCGAGAAAGCCATACAGCATCTCCAAACGTGGAATGACGGCATCGGAAGATACCGGGAAATGTGCCTAGCCTCTCCCGACCGAAGGGTCCTGTCTAATACTTTCCATTTATCAGGTGATACGTTCCACGTATCACCTCGGAGCAACTTCATCGAAAGCAGGCATCTCGCCGCGAGGCGTAATTATGGCCAATCTGGACTTTTCTGTTGATAACCGGGATTCCCACTGACAGAATTTCCACAGGCGGAGATGCGGTTAACCCGCTCGTTGGGAGTTCAGTCGAGAGCACTACTTCTTGTCGAGCGGTGCGCTATGTATGAATGGGCCGAGCTTCGCCATTTCCGGTATTTGCTGACGATCCTGGAAAGACAGGGATTCCGAGCTGCTGCGGAGGAGTTGCGTACCGCGCAACCCAATCTCAGCGTTCAGGCCCGGCAGTTCCAGGAGAACGCTTCGGTTCGTCTCTTTCGCAAGATAAAGGGCGGGCGTATTCGGCCCACGGAAACCGGCTTTGCCTTCATCGCGCTGGCAAAGCTGCTGCTGGAGACACGGGATGAGGTCATCAACGCATTGATTGCGATTGAGCGGGGTGAGGTCAGCTCCGTTCGATTCGGATGTACCCCTCTGGTCGACCAGAGCTTGTTTCACACGTTCTGCGAGCTACACAAAGAGATCCTTCCCGTCTGCCCTGTACGGCCAACGCATGGAGACGCGGCGCATCTGGCGGAAGAAGTTGTGTCGGGAACGGTCGATGCGCCTTGGTGACCTTGCCCTTGCGGCATCCGGACCTACGCATCGAAGAGCTGCGGCGAGACCGGCTCGTCGCCTGCTTGCGGCGAGACGATCCGCTCACTGCAAAAGCAGCTCTACATCCCTCCGATTTGCAGGGCAATCTTGCCGTCCTGTATCACCCGCAACGACATCCCGACGCCCACGCGCGGCTGCTGGAACTCCTCCGAGACGCCGGTGTGCAGATTGAAGAATACTCCTGTGCCTCGCATCCCTCCGAGATGCAGACTCTGGTCAAAGGGGGACACGGCTTCGCATTGATCCGGGAAGGAACTAACCTCGACGAAGAGCTAACGACCCGCCCAATTGCCGGCGTGGATTGGACCGTGGATACAGCATTGATCTATCACAAAGTGCGTCATCCGAAGACCGTTCCAATCCTGGTCAAGCGGCTCATAAAGCAGTTCCCTCAGAATGGCAAAGAGACGGCACCAAACAAAGTATCTATTTCCCTACAAGCCTCCATCGCAACCGGAAAGCGTCCCTCTCAACGAGCTAAAGATGGTCCGGTTCAGATGACGCTGATCAGGTAGATATTGAAGCATTGGCACGAGATAGAACGAGGTGATACTTCGGAGCTATCACCCGATAAATACTACGTATTGGACGCGAGCATAGCGCGAGCCCAATCATCACGGCAGATTACCTATGCGGAAGACTGGGGAATCTTCCGAACACGCAACATCAATGCTCCTATGGTCGCCAGCAGCGTGGGAACCGCTCCTGACCCCACAGCTGCGCTGCTCGCACCACGCCCTATCGCGCCGAACGAAAACATCTTCAACAATGAAAACTCAGGACATCTCAACGGAACTGTCCTCAACTTTGCGTTAGGGCAACACAGTTATAAGCGTTTCGGCATTGATATGAGTGCTTATACGCTGCATTTCAAGTGCGACGCGCCTCTCCAGATCGCTCCTCCTCAGTCCAGCTATAGCAATCGGGGGGAGTCCTCGCGTGTCGATTGGCTCTCCAGTGGCGGGTCCGTCGATGGGACTTTGAATCTTCCAGGAAAGCTCCAGTTCGCAACACAGTTCTCTGCACGAACCGGTCATCCCTACAACATCACTACAGGGACCGATGCCAATGGCGACGGCACGTTCAACGATCGGCCTTCGTATGCATCCGTTCCTGGCCCTGGCGTCTACAGCACTCCGTTCGGTCTGCTCACCGCGAATACGGTGAATGGCAATGTGTCCCGGAATCTCGGAACGATGCCAAGTATCTGGCACCTCTCCAGCAACCTGAGCCGTACCTTCGTTCTGAATCGGAGAGACAAGGATCACGCACGAACTCTCACTCTGAACGCACGAGCGGCGAATCTCTTGAACCATACCAATACGACCGCTGTACAGACGGTCCTGTCGCCGACTCTTGGAAGATCGACCACTGCCGAGGCAGCCCGGCGCGTGGAACTGGGGATACGGTTTGCGTTCTGATGGGGATGAGACAGGTATCGTTGCTGTTGATTCTGCGATGACGAAGCCGCGGTTCACTTGCCGCCCGCGTCGTCTTAATAGGGCCGGCGTTGCGGGCGGGAACGAGACTGTTACGAAACGCCTAAACGCCTTCGTTTCAAATGCAGGAGTGAAGCACTTCCGATAAGCCGATTGCCCGTCACCGATCGCTCGGTGAGTAACTCGGTGATTGCTCACCCATCTAGAGCGCCAACCGTGAGCCTCCGGGTGAATCATTCGGGATACGCACGAGAAGCGCGTCTAGCGCTAGTATCCAGGTGATCCGAGTCGCCGGTTATCAATCAGCTAATTCAGAGATCGTCGGCGTAGTCTTAATAGCATCAGTTGTCGTCAATATCCTTACAGGATAAAAGTTGCCAAGTTCCTGAGTTCAATGTCGCCAAGGCACGGAAAATGATGAAGAGAATGATCGCGGTGGCCGGTGTCGTTGTCGCACTCACGTTGATCTTCGGCCATTCGGAAACGGTCTTGAAGACAGTCGAGGGAAAGGAAGTTGAATCCTCGTCTTCTGATAGCCAGACCCGCGCCGTTGTGGACGCCACGAACTCTTTCTTGGCGTCCCTCAGTGGAGACCAGAGGCATAAGGTTCAATTCGCCTTTGCGCCGCAGAAGCTCGGTGCAAACGCACCGTTTCATAGAACAGCAGATGGTGGGGTGGCGCCGGGTGCTCCAGCAGGCGGACAAACGGCTGGAAGTGGCGGACCCGGGCGCGTACCTGGTGGACCCGGTGGGCCGAGGCAGGGTTCGCCGGGTGGACAGAAAGGTGGCCCGGGCGGCGGAGCAGGCATGGGGCCCCCCGGCGGCTTCATCGGGGAGCAGTACGGCCAGGCGGTGTGGTCGAATTATCCAGTAAGCGATGTGCTTCGACCGGGACTTCGGCTTGGGACGTTGACAGTTCCGCAACGCGCGGCGGCGATGCTCTTGTTACAGACCGTGCTTAGCCCCATGGGATATCAGAAGGTGTTGGAGATCATGGGATCGGACCAGGCGCTGACAGATGCCGGAACAAACTTTGCATCGGGCGAGGCCGTGTATACGATTGGAATCTTCGGCGAGCCGAGTGCGACTAGGCCATGGATGCTGGAGTTCGGCGGCCATCACCTTGCCCTGAACATCGTAATCGCCGGTCCGGATGGCACCATGACACCGACACTCACAGGCGCGCAGCCTTCCGTGTATACGCATGGCGGGAAGACAATTCGTGTGCTGGCGCAGGAGAATGACTCGGCATTTGCGCTGCTGGACGCGTTGACCGAGAAACAGAAGAAGCAGGCCGTGCTGAATTACGAAGTGTGCGACCTGGTGCTTGGTCCGGGCCAGGCCGGGAAGCAGATTCAGCCGGAAGGGCTGAAAGCGTCAGAGATGGATGCGAAGCAGCGCGCCATGCTGCTGAACGTTATCTCGCAATGGGCAGGCATCGTGAACGATGCCTATGCAAAGACGCGGATGACCGAGATTGAGGCCGACCTCAACGAGACGTACTTCGCGTGGAGCGGACCTCTAACGCATGAGGCAGGCAAGAATGGGAGTTCCTACTACCGCATACAAGGGCCGCGGCTGGTGATCGAATTCTCGCCGCAAGGCGTTGGCGGCGATCCCACGATGCACGTCCACACGATCTATCGCGATCCCACGAACGATTATGGCGTCAAACTCACGGGGGCAAAATGAAACGACTTCTATCGCTGGCGGCTGTGGTTGCGCTCTGTGCTCCTGTCTTCGTAAACGCGCAGCAGAAAAACTCGACCGAAGCGGTCGTGCGTGCAGCGAATGACTTTCTCGCAACGCTCTCCGCAGAACAGAAACAGAAAGTGATGTACGCGTTCGATGATGCGACGCAGCGGGCGAGGTGGTCGAACTTTCCAACCGGTTTCGTGGCGCGAGGCGGAATCAGCCTAAAGCAGATGACCGTGCCGCAACAGCAGGCCGCGATGAAGCTCATGGGCACGGTTCTCAGTCCGATGGGGCTCGAGAAGGTCAACGAGATTCGTCAGGCAGACGATGATTTCAAGGCGAATGGCTCGAAGCGCGGGCCGGGCGGCGGCGGACCGCGTCCGCAGGGACCACCACCGGGTGGACAGGGCGGACCTCCGCCACAGTTCGCCGGGCGCGGACCGGGCGGTGCAGGTGGGCCGGGAGGGGCTGGAGGTGGACCGCCGGGCGGCGATATGTTCGGATCTGATCTGTACTACATCTCGTTCCTTGGTACGCCTTCCGCGACACAGCCATGGATGTTGCAGTTTGGCGGGCATCATCTCGCCCTGAACATTACGATTGCCGGCAGCCAGGGTGTGCTGACACCCACGTTGACAGGAGCACAACCGGCGCTGTTCAAGCTGAATGGGAAGAGGGTTCGACCTGTCGGACGCGAGAGCGATAAAGCACTGGCACTTCTTCAGGCATTGGACGAATCGCAGCGCAAGCAGGCGGTGCTCAGCTACCAGGTTGCTGATCTCGTGCTTGGGCCTGGACAGGACGGAAAGAAGATTGCTCCCGAAGGTTTGAAGGGGTCGAAGATGAACGAGCAACAGCAAGCCCTGCTGCTGGACGTGATTGCGGAGTGGTCAGGCATCCTGACCGAACCCTACGCTGCCGCGCGTATGACCCAGATGAAGGCCGACCTGAAAGAAACGTATTTCGCATGGAGCGGCCCGACGAACACGGAGGCAGGAACCAACATCACGGCGTACTACCGGATTCAGGGACCGCATCTCGTCATCGAATACGCTCCTCAGAGCGATGAGCCCGGGAACCACGTCCATACGATGTATCGCGATCCAACGAACGACTATGGAAGTGCGCTCGTAAAGCCATGAAGACGAAGCTGGCCGCATGCACGGCGGCGGTTCTTCTAGTGTGCTCCATACCGGCGTGGGCACATCGAATCGACGAATACCTGCAGGCCACGATCCTTTCATTGGAGCCGAATCAGGTTCAAGCTTCCATGCGCTTGATTCCGGGCGTCATGGTTGCACCTTCCGTAATCGCCACGATCGATGACAACCATGATGGGTCGTTTTCGGAAAACGAAAAGCGCGCGTATGCAGATCAAGTTTTAGCGGATCTCTCCCTTTCGATCGATGGACAGGCCGTGAAGCCTCAACTCGATTCGTGGGACATTCCGGATGCGTCCCACCTCCGTGATGGTCTTGGCGAGATTCATCTTGAGTATCACGTCGATCTTCCGCCAGGCACTGCAGTGAACCGTACTCTGGTCCTTGCCAACCGCCATCTGAGTGGATCCTCTGTATACCTTGTGAATGTGGAGGTACCGCAGGATCGGACTCTTCATGTCGTGGACCAGAAGAGAAATCCACGACAGTCGGTCTACGAGCTGGACTACCAACAGGTTGGCACGGCGACGGAGAGCTCCGGCAGATGGCCGCGCACGCGAGCGTGGTGGGACGGTTTGCAGCTTTCTAGCCTGTTCCATCTGGGTATGCGTCACATCGCCGAAGGTACGGATCATCTGCTTTTCCTTCTGGTGCTCTTGCTTCCCGCGCCGCTGCTGGCTGTAGGCCCGCGCTGGGCTGCACCGGCGACTGTGCGACAAAGCCTCCTTCACATCCTTGGCATCGTTACGGCATTCACCATCGGCCACTCACTGACCCTGACGCTGGCAGCGATGAACTTCGTCCACGTCCCTAGCCGTCCGGTAGAAGTACTCATCGCCGTATCGATTCTGGTGTCAGCCGTGCACGCTTTGCGGCCAATCTTTCCCGGCAAAGAAGCATGGATCGCTGCTTTCTTCGGATTGATTCATGGACTGGCTTTCGCTTCAACTCTAAATCGGCTTGGAATGTCTCGATGGGATCGCGTCGCCGGAATACTGTCGTTCAATCTGGGGATCGAGACGATGCAGCTACTGGTGGTTGCGCTGGTTTTGCCGTCGTTACTCGTGATGAGCCGCACGTCCGCTTACGCTGCTTTCCGTATAGCCGGAGCGGTTTTCGCTTGCATTGCCTCTGCCATGTGGATCGCCGAGCGGCTGTTTCGCGTTCAGACGCATGTAGATACAGTTGTGAACCTGATCGCTCAGCGAGGTCTGATGTGCTCCGGCATACTGTTTGCGGCGAGCGGCATAGCGCTCCTGCTCTTCGCAAGGCGCTCAGAAGAGGGCGTCAAGTCCTGAGAGTCGGTTTTTCAAAAGCAATCCTCAAGAGTCCTCAACTGAGGAGAACAGATGGGATGAGAAGGCCGGTCTCCAACGGGATGCGTTAAGCTCCCAAGTTATCGACGCGCTCGAAGCGCGGGAGATAGAGGAGACCGGCGATGAAAAAGCTTACCACCATGATTGTGCAGCGGACACTCAACGAGCAGGACGGACACCTGACC